>Ga0302311_10000223_pt1 | contig 72347 bp, 66 predicted proteins | sample III_Palsa_N1_3_FD_200449 | JGI IMG/M metagenome (GOLD analysis project Ga0302311, IMG submission 200449) | Peat permafrost microbial communities from Stordalen Mire near Abisko, Sweden - III_Palsa_N1_3 | ecosystem: Environmental > Terrestrial > Soil > Palsa > Peat permafrost | place: Sweden... | reverse complement strand
CGACCCGTTTTACTAGAAGAGTCGGTGATTGCGGGAGCTCGTATGCAATTTCAATCCGTCAGATGCCTGTTTGCCACGGCGGTACTTTCCCTTGGTTCGATTGGGAATCTGCGCGCCGCAACGGCCGCTGATATCGCGGCGGATGACCGCTCGGGTGCGCTTGAAGAGATCGTCGTGACTGCCCGGCGTCTCACCGAAGATCTGGAAACGGTACCGGTTGCTGTTGATGCCTTGTCGGCCTCGGCGCTGGCAGAGCGCCACGTCACCACCGAGCAGGAACTGCAGACGGCCGTACCGGGCCTATTGTCCGTGGCGTCGACATCGACGAATCAGCTCGCCTTCTCCATTCGCGGGCAGGCGCTTGACGCCTACTCCTATACCTCGCCGACGGTGCTCGCCTATTTCAACGAATTCCAAACCGGCGGTAGCAGCGCCACCACATATTTCGATCTGCAATCAGTACAGGTCCTGAAGGGTCCCCAAGGGACGTTGTTTGGTCGCAATACAACGGGCGGCGCGGTTCTCTACACGACAACACAACCTGGCAAAGAGTTGCAGGGCTATCTTGATTACACCGCTGGAAATTTCAATGAGCAGAAGCTGGAAGGTGCCGCCACGATTCCGCTCACGCAGTGGGCGTCCGTCCGCTTAGCCGCGGAAGATGAGCATCGCGATGGCTACGAACACAATCTCTATCTGAATGCCGATGAGGCCTCGATCGATAACCGCAATTTCCGCGGCACTGTACTGCTGACTCCCTTCGTTGCCCTGGAAAACACTACGACGGTGCAGTACGGCCGGCAGGGCGGCAATTCGGGAGGACTCAAGATTGTGAGCGCCAATGCGAACTGCCCACCGAGCCCCAGCTGTACCGCGGCCGAACTTTTTCCAGCGGGGCTGCCGACGGGCGGAACGTACCCGGCGAAGCTCGCGTCCTACAACGGACTGCTTAACTTCATCGCCATGGAGGGTAAGCAATCATACTGGGATGTCTGGAACGACAGCAGCAACGGGCACGACGCGCAGCTGAAGGAAGTGGTGAACAAGACCACCTATGCGCTGAGCGATGCACTTTCGATCCGGAATATTGCGGGCTACAATCAGGTGGACTCACGTGATCGCCTGGACGTCGACGGCAGCCCCTTTCAGATATTGCCGTTGGGGACCGCCGGTGGACCGGACGAGCAGGGTGTGCGCTACTCGACCGAGCAGTACTCCGACGAGTTGCAGGTGGCTGGGACGGCACTCGGCAAGCGGATACAATATCTTTTCGGCGGCTACTACGGCCGGGACAACGAAGGCAACGATTCCTTCGGCAATCTGGGCTGCGGCTCGATTGCGTTTCCCGCAACTCCCACGAACCCGGAAGGATGCGCGGTGCCCGGCGGTTTCCGCTTCAACTTTGAGACTGACGAAGAGTCGCGGGCTCTGTTCGGACAAACCTCTTACAAGGTTATCGACAATCTCAGGGCTACGGCCGGCTATCGCGAGACATGGGAAGCCATCGATTTCCGATATGTCCAGGACGGCGGGGTTCCAGAGGATATGCACCTGCTGACGGGTGTGCCGCTGCCGCCCATTCTGCGCGAGCGGGAGCCGAGCTGGACGTTGGGACTCGACTATCAGCTCACGCCTCAAAGCCTGCTCTACATCTCCCAGCGCGGCGGCTTTCGAGTAGGCGGCTTCAACGGCGGCAGCACCGAGCAGACCGGGTCAGGTGCGCCGCAGATCAACTCATTCAAGCCCGAAATTGCGCGCGATATCGAGCTGGGTATCAAGTATTCAGGACGACAGGGCGGGTTTCCGGTCCGTCTCAACGCGGACATCTATGAGGAGCGGGTGCGCGACGCACAGCGGGTCGTCTACGCCGGAGTGGCTTCCTTCACGCTCAATGCCGACAAGACGCAAACGGACGGATTCGAGCTGGATTCCCTAATTGATCTGACTTTCTGGTTACAAGCCGGGCTCGAGTATGCCTACACCGATGCGCGCTTCACGGATGGCAGCACGCATTTCACGCAAGTCGACACGGTCACCGGCGCGCTCGATAACCACGCTGTCATCTTAGGACCCGACGGCAACACGCCACGAAACGCGGGCTCTGTTTATCTGCGCGTCAGCCACGAACTGCCGAACTCCCTCGGCCAGCTGGTCGTGCGCCAGGACCTCTACGCGCAAAGCCAGTTCTATTACACGAACTTCGCCGCCAGCATCAACGTCCCTGCCAATGGATTGGGCCCTCTGGATCCGGACACCAGGATTAGCGGGTACACACTGCTGAATGCCCGCGTCGAGTGGAACCACATCGCCAGCACAAAGATCCATGCTGCCGCATACGTGCGCAACATGCTGAACAAGCAATATGAGATCGGCGGATTGGGACTGGGCGCGGTAGCTGGTCTTGATGCCGTGGTTCTGGGTGCCCCGCGCATGGTGGCCCTGGAGGTCGGGATCACGTTCTGAGAGGCCCGCGCCGCTCTTCCTGACGCGCGTCGGGCGCATCGCCCCGACGCGCACGGAGGGCATCAACTTGCGCGGCGTGTTCACCTTCCCGATCGCGCAATACCAGGCCCAGCTCCTACCGTCACGTTCGGCAGCAAAATCACGCGCTTTGGGCGGCTAAATGGCGCCTCAGAACGCCGACAAACACTGTTTTCGCGGCCAACAGAATGGCCATTGTATTCAGCAGGTTACCGGGCTACCCGGCGATTTCCCCCATGTTTTCACGGACAAAGTGCCGGAACTTTTGGCACGGAAATCAAGGGCACCCCTAGGTAGCCGGGGCCTCGGCTGCCTGTTTTTAATAAGCCTCAATAGCCGCGACGTCTAATGAGTTAGCTATGCTCTACTGATGGTTAATGGGATTTGACGTAATCCAGCCCTAGAATGCGCGGAGGTTCACCCCGGCCGTCTGGTAAATGGCGATCGCCAGGCCAATAAAATAAATTAAAACAGCAGGTTGAGTCGCAAAAGCCGCACGTTGTACTTGGCTAAAAGCGGACATTCTAACTTAGCTCTCATAAGCAAAGTTCGCATAATACTTCTTATGTTAATTGGGGCGCGGCGCGGTCGCAATCGACTTGCGCCTGGGTAATACTATCTCCTTAGGAGGTATTACTTATGGCGACCAATCTCACTCGAAAAGGCCAGGTGACGGTGCCTAAGCCGGTGCGGGACTATCTGGGACTGAAACCCGGAGCCGGCGTGACCTTCGAGCGTCTGGCGAGCGGGGAAATCGTGTTGCGACCGGCGAAGCGCAACGCCCCACGTCGGGCAAGTCCCATTGCCCAGCTGCGTGGGCGCGCGAGTGTGAAAATGACGACGGAGGAGATTCTCGCGCTCACGCGCCACGCGCCGGCGCAGCCGGAAGATCCATGATCCTCGTCGATACGAATGTGTTGCTCGATGTGCTGCAGGATGATCCGCAATGGGGGGATTGGTCGCAGGCGCAGATTGAAGCCAACAGTCTGATCGATGCGCTGGTGATCAACGCTGTGATCTACACGGAGCTGTCGATTGCGTTTGAGCGGATTGAAGAACTCGAGGCGGTCATCGCCCAGGCCGGTCTCACGGTGGAGGCTATGCCTCGCGAGGCACTGTTTCTGGCCGGAAAGGCGTTTCTCGATTACCGTCGGCGACGGGGCAGCCGACACAGCGTCCTGCCGGATTTCTACATTGGAGCGCATGCCGCGGTACAGGGCTATCCTATCCTGACGCGCGACACGAGTCGTTATCGTACTTACTACCCCACTGTGCCGCTGATTACCCCGCACTAGGGAAGGTTACTTCAGCGGGCGCTGGGCGTTCCCTTCAAATTTCGCTCAAATCCTTCAATGGGGCCCCTGCCCGGATGCTGAACGCCATGAAGGCCGGTGCGGTTGATGTTCTGACGAGACCGGTGGATGGCGCAGCGCTGTTCGAGGCCGTCAGGTTGGCGTTGAGTCGCAGTGAGGCCGGGTCCAGGCGCGAGCTCGAACTTACCGAAATGCGGCAGCGCTATGCCTCCCTGAGCCGTCGTGAGCGTGAAGTCAGGGCGCTCGTCGCCTCGGGTATGATGAACAAGCGTATTGCCCGCGAATTGGCGATCAGCGAAATCACCGTCAAGGCCCATCGCGGGCGGGTGATGCGCAAGATGCGGGCTGAGTCGCTGGCCAACCTGGTGGTGATCGCCGCGAGACTCGAGCTGCCACATCTTGTAGGGACTTCACGCCCAACCGCGCAGACACCGATGCCAGATAGCCGTTCGGGGTTCTTGCTGTAACGGGACTGGCCCGCCTGGTAGACCCTGGCGCTCGGCAGGCGGCTCATTGAGGCTCGGATAGGACGACGCGATCCAGCCGCAGGGCCTCTGCCACCGACCACGCCTGGAAAGGACAACCGCGAGGCGTATGTGGTGGATCCCCGTCAGCGATCTCGCTGAGATGGCCCTGCCCTGCCGAATGCAGTCCTGCCAGCAACGGCTCGAGAAACCGCGTGCGCGCCTGTTGACGTGCCGTCACATCATTGCCGTGGGTGCGCAACCAGGCTTCGACAAACGCGCCCATCAGCCAGGGCCACACCGTTCCCTGGTGGTAACTCCCGTCGCGCTGTCGCACCCCGCCCTCATAGCGTGGGACGTACCCCGGCTCCTGCGGTGCGAGCGAACGAAGTCCTGAGGGCGTCAGCAGATGCGTCTGCACTGTGGACACGACCTGGCGGGCGCGCTCGCCGTCGAGAAGGATCAAGGGCAACCCACCCACCGCAAAGATCTGATTGGGTCGCAGCGAGGGATCGTTCACCCCGGGCCGATGGTCAACATCCACCACGTCATAGAGGCAGCCGCGGTGGGGGTTCCAGAAGCGCTCGCGGAAGCTGCGCAGGCCGAGTTCGAACGATTCGCGCCAGCGCGGATCGGTCTGTCGCGCAAATGCCAGTGCGTTCAGCCACAGGGCCTGGATCTCCACCGGCTTGCCGATGCGCGGGGTGACCACCCAGTCGCCTATTTTGGCATCCATCCAGGTCAGCTGGGTGCCGGGTTCTCCGGCTGCAAGCAGACCGTCGCCGTCGAGGTGAATGCCGAATCGTGCTCCCCTGGAATAGCCCTCGAGGATCTGCACCACGGCCTGCTGCAGCAGATGCCGTTCTTCTAGGCCGACCTGCGCGCTCCGGTCGCGGCTGAGCGCCTCCAGATACTCCTGCACGGCATTGACATACCACAGCGAGGCATCCACCGAATTGAACTCGGGCTGCTCGCCATGATCCGGAAATCGATTCGGCACCATGCCTTCGCAGACCGTTGGGGCCCAGGCGAGCAGAATATCCCGCGCGTCGGACAGACGCCCGGTCGCGAGGCACAACCCGCGCAGAGCGATGAAGGTGTCCCGACCCCAGTCGGTGAACCACGGATACCCGGCGATCACCGTCTTCCCGGGAGATCGGCTGGCGATGGATTTGTGCACGATGTAGGCGTCGGCGGAGGCATGCAGGCGAGTCGGGAATTGCGCGCGGCGATCCCACTCGGTCTGGCGCATCTGCGCCACGCTCGCGATCGTCCCGGATCGGTCCAGGCGTCTCTTGGCATAGTCGCTGGTCGCAAGGACCAGGCAGGCTTCCGCGCCGTCCAGCTGCCAGCAAATGCTGCCAGGCGTCGCGAGATCCTCTTCGCAGTCGAGGCCGCGGGCCTGCTCCGCCTGATAGAGAAAATTGAGGTACCAATGGGGGTCGTGGTGATAGATGCCGTTGTGAAGCGCGGCGACGCCCGGCACATCGGGATAGGGCTGCCAGGCGACCCGTCCTGCGGCAGTCTCCGCGTCAAAACGAAACGTCGGGTTGCTGTGATGTAGTGCGTGGTGGTCGCGGCCTGAGAGGAAGGGCCGCACGGTGAGCGTCGCCGGCCCGGTGGCGGACAACAGCTTCCACGTCACGCAGGTGACCGGTGTGCCGTGCAGGACGAATATCTCCTGCTGGATTCGCGTACCGTCAGGAAAGGCATAAATCCATTTGGGCCAGGGCGAAGACTCGAAGCCTTCGATTGTCGTGGCGCCTCCTCCGCCGAGCACTCCCGGGGCATACCATTGCGAACTCAGCTCCAGGCGTGAACGGCTCGTTGTCACCCAGGCGTCGAGTCCATTGACCAGCACCATGCGATCGGACGGTGGGCTCTGAGCGGTGAGCAGCAAGGCGTGATAGCGACGGGTGCGAATACCTGAGGCGGTTCCGGAAGCGAAGCCTCCCAGCCCGTCGGCTTCCAGCCATTCGCGACCTGTGTCGACCTCCACCGTAACTGCGCAGTGCCGTCAGCGTGCTGACAGCATCTCGCGGGCGACTTTCAGGATCGAACCGGGATCGAATCCGTACCTGCCCAGCAGCGCCTTCAAAGGCGCTGAGGCGCCAAAGGTGTGCATGCCGATCATCCGGCCCTTCTGACCGATGTAGCGTTCCCACCCTAGAGTCGAGCCCTGTTCGATCGCCAGACGTGCGGTCACCGCGGCGGGCAGGACGGACTCGCGATAGGCCGCGGATTGCTGCTCGAACAGGTCCCAGGAGGGCATCGACACAAGTCGGCAGCGGACCCCGTCGCTGCGCAGTGTTTCGTAGGCTTCTGCCGCGATGCCGAGCTCACTGCCGGTTGCGATCAGGATCAGCTCGGGGGTACCCCCGCCATCGGCGAACACGTACGCACCGTTGGCCACTCCGCTCGCGGGCTGGTACCGGCTTCGGTCCAAGGTGGGCAACGGCTGTCGTGTCAGCGCCAGCACGGCCGGTCGATGCTGCATCTTGAGGATGCATCGGTAGGCCTCGACCACTTCATTGGCATCGCCGGGTCTGAACACACTCAGGCCCGGCATCGCCCGCAATGAGGCCAGGTGCTCGACCGGTTGGTGCGTCGGCCCATCCTCACCGTCGCTCATCGCCTCATGCGTGAAAACGTAGATAACCGGCAGCTCCATCAGCGCGGCAAGCCGGATCGCCGGGCGCGCATAGTCGCTGAAGATGAAGAACGTGCCGGCGTATGGCCGCAGCTTCGAGAGCGCCAGCCCGTTGGTGATCGCGGCCATGGCATGCTCGCGGACCCCGTAATGCAGATTGCGGCCGCCAGGCGTCGCCGCCTGGAAGTCCCCGGCCTCCGCAAACTTCAGCCGTGTCCGGTTCGAAGGCCCGAGGTCCGCGGAGCCCCCCAGAAACCAGGGGACATTGTGCGCTATCGCATTGAGGGCGGCACCCGATGCGTCGCGGCCAGAGACCCCTTTCGGGTCTGTCGCAAACACCGGCAGGTCCCGATCCCAGCCTTTCGGGAGCGCCCGATGCTGCATCTGGTCAATTTCCGCCGCCAGTGCCGGATAGGTCAATCGGTACCGCTCGAGCCTGTCCTGCCACATACGATGTGCCTCGGCGCCGCGGGCGCCCACGCCCTGCGCGAAGTCCTCGTATACCCCGGGCGGAATCAGGAACTGCGCATCCTCCGGCCAGCCGTAGTTGCGTTTGGCCGCTTTGGCCTCCTCCGCACCCAACGGCTCACCATGCGCCTCCCCGGTATCCTGCTTGTGCGGGGCACCGTAGCCGATGTGGGTGTCGAGTACGATCAGGGTCGGCCGATTCTGCGACTTGGGAAAGGCGCGCAGCACCTGCTCGATGCGCCCGATGTCGTTGGCATCCTGCAGATGCACGATGTTCCAGTTATAGGCCGCAAAGCGCGTGGCCACATCCTCGGTGAAGGCGATCGCGGTGTCCCCCTCAATGGTGATGTGGTTGTTGTCATAGATCCAGCACAGATTGCCCAGACCAAGATGCCCGGCCAGGGAAGCCGCCTCCGAACTGACGCCTTCCATCAGACAGCCGTCACCGCAGATCGCGTACACGTCATAGCTGAAAAGCTCGAATCCCGGTTTGTTGTAGCGATCCGCCAGGAACTTTTCGGCGATCGCCATGCCCACACTGATCGCGACTCCCTGTCCCAGTGGCCCGGTCGTGGCCTCGACGCCTGAGACCCAGTGATATTCCGGGTGCCCCGGTGTCCTGCTGTCGAGCTGGCGGAAGCGCTTGATCTCATCGAGGGTGACTGCCGGAGCGCCCACCTGTTCGTAGTTCGCATTCACCGCGCAGGTGCGCGTCAGGTGCAGAATCGACCACAGCAACATCGAGGCGTGTCCGTTGGAGAGCACGAAGCGGTCGCGGTTCGGCCAGATCGGGTCGGCCGGATCGAAGCGCATGATGCGGTTCCAGAGCGTATAGGCGAGCGGCGCCAGCGCCATGGGTGCGCCCGGGTGACCCGAATTGGCCTTCTCCACCGCATCGATGGACAGTGTTCTGATCGTATTGATGGCCAGCTGTGCCGGGGATGCATCCATGACTATTCTCCTTTGGTGCTGGGGTTTACCCAGCCGCCCGGCGGCGTGATGGCCGCAGCCTGTGCCGGGCCCCAGGTTCCGGGTTCATACGGATAGACGGGTGTGGTGGCAGTACCGAGCACAGGCCCGACGACGCGCCAGGCTTCCTCGACGTAGTCCTCGCGCGCAAACAGCATCCGGTCGCCGACCAGGGCATCGCCCAACACGCGCTCATAGGCATCGCGTTCGTTCGCGCCGGCATGGCGGCTGGCCACCAGCTCGGTCGACTCCCCGACACCGCTCTCCTGCGCATCCATGATGTTGACGCCGATGGCGGTCTCGGTCGAAGGCCCGATGCGGAACCGCAGGTAGTTTTCCGCGGCACTCGGGTACAGGATCGAGGGCGGTTTGCGCAGCCGCGCCACCACTTCCGTACAGGTCACCGGCAGCCGCTTGCCCGCGCGGATGAAGAACGGCACGCCTTGCCAGCGCCAGCTGTCGATCTGCAGGCGTACTGCGGCGAAGGTCTCAACCTGGGAGTCGGGCGCGACGCCACTCTCCTCGCGATAGCCGCGGAACTGACCGCGGACCAGGTCATCCGCTCCGAGCGCGCGCATCGACTTGAGCACTTTGACCTTTTCGTCCCGCACGGACTCGCTGTCGGTGCGGGCCGGGGGCTCCATGGCGAGATTCGAGAGCACCTGGAACAGATGATTCTGGACTACATCGCGGATCACTCCGGCCGTGTCATAGAAGCTGCCCCGCCCCTGGATGCCGAAGTCCTCGGCCATGGTGATCTGCACGCTATCGACGTAGTGCCGGTTCCAGACCGCCTCGTGCAACGTATTGCTGAAGCGGAAAAAGAGCATGTTGTGGACCGGGCTTTTGCCCAGGTAGTGATCGATGCGGTAGATCCGCTCCTCCGAGAAATTCCGCAGCAGGATCCGGTTGAGGGCGCGTGCCGAGGCCAGGTCGCTGCCGAAGGGTTTTTCGACAATGACGCGTGCTCCCGGCGGAGCGCAACCGGCCGCCGCGAGATTCTCGACCACGGTGGAAAAAAGCTTTGGTGGAATGGCAAGGTAGTGCGCAGGCCGACTGGCTTCGCCCAACGCCAGTTTCAGCTTCTTGAAGGTCGCGAGATCCTCGTAGCCGCCGTCGATGTACCGCAGCAGTTCCTTGAGCCTTCCAAAGGCCGCTGCATCGATGCCGCCATGACGCTCGAGGCTTTCGCGGGCGCGCTCCTGCAGCTGTTCGAGGCCCCAGCCGCTCTTGGCCACGCCAATAATGGGCACGTTCAGGCTGCCCCGTTTGATCATCGCCTGCAACGAGGGGAATATCTTCTTGTAGGCAAGATCACCCGTCGCACCAAAGAAGACGAAGGCATCGCAGTGGTTATCACTCACCGGCATGCCCTCCCTGCTGTGCGCTCTTCTCCACGTGACCGCCGAATCCCAGGCGCATGGCCGACAGCAGCTTGCCCTGGAACTCCGCGTTGCCGCGGGAACTGAACCGCTCGTAGAGGGACGCGGTCAGCACCGGTGTCGGCACCCCGGTATCCACGGCCGCCTTGATGGTCCAGCGTCCTTCACCGGAATCCGATACATGGCCCGCGAACCCTTTCAGCTCCGGATTGGCCACCAGCGCGGTCGCGGTCAGGTCCAGCAGCCAGGAGGCAATCACACTTCCCCGTCGCCACACCTCCGCAACCTGCGGCAGCTGGATCTGATACTGATAGTGCTCGGGATCGCGCAGCGGGGTGGTCTCCGCGTCGATGGTGCGTGTTTCAGTGCCTGCATTGGCCGCCCGCAGCACGCTCAGTCCTTCAGCGTACGCCGCCATGATCCCGTACTCGATGCCGTTGTGGACCATCTTGACGAAGTGCCCCGCCCCGCTCGAGCCGCAGTGCAGGTACCCCTGCTCAGCCGTGCTTTCTCCCAGCCGCTCGAATTCCGGCGTGCGGGGAATCTCACCGCCGCCCGGCGCGAGTGTCCTGAAAATGGGGTCGAGCTCACGCACCGAATCGGCCGGGCCACCGATCATCATGCAGTAGCCGCGCTCTAGGCCCCAGACCCCGCCGCTCGTGCCCACATCGACATAGCGCACGCCATGCACCGCCAGCAGCTTCGCCCGCCGGATGTCGTCGACATAGTACGAGTTGCCGCCATCGATCACGGTGTCGCCGGATTCGAGGAATTCCACGAGCTGCTCGATGCTCTGCTCGACCACTGCCGCCGGCACCATCAGCCATATATTGCGCGGTGCCGGCAGCTTCGCCACCAGCTCCTTGATCGAGGCGGCGCCGGAGGCCCGCTCCTGCACCAGCGCCGCGACGGCCGCCGGCACCGGATCGAACACCACGCACTCGTGGCCGGCGCGCAGCAACCGCCGCGCCATGTTGGCGCCCATGCGGCCCAGTCCAATCATTCCCAGTTGCATGGCAACCTCCGAAGGTGAAGCTTTAAAGAGTTTTCGCGCCGGCAGCGGCGCGCGTGTGAAGAAGCCACCGGATCAACGCGTTGGTGGAACTGTCGTGGGCGAGCGTGGCGTTCGCACCCGGGCGCAGTTCCGGCACGATGCGCTTGGCCAGCACCTTGCCGAGCTCCACGCCCCATTGATCGAAGGAATCGATCTGCCACAGTGCCCCTTGGGTGAAGACGCTGTGCTCGTACAGTGCGATCAGCCGACCCAGTGCGCCCGGCGTCAAACGCTCCAGCAGCAGAGTATTCGAGGGTCGGTTGCCCTCGAAGACCCGGTGCGGCGCCAGATCCGGCGAAACTCCTTCGGCTTCGACCTGCTGGAGCGTCTTGCCGAACGCGAGCGCTTCGCCTTGGGCCAGGACATTGGCGAGCAGCAGCTGGTGTTGTTCGCCGAGCGGGTTCAAAGCGTGCGCAAAGGCGATGAAGTCGCAGGGGATCAGGTGTGTGCCCTGGTGCAGCATCTGGTAGAAGGAGTGCTGACCGTTGGTACCCGGTTCGCCCCAGTAGATCGGGCCGGTGCGATAGTTGACGGGCTTGCCCTGCAGGGTCACGTGCTTGCCGTTGCTTTCCATCGTCAGCTGCTGCAGATAGGCGGGAAAACGCTTCAGGTACTGTTCATAGGGCAGGACCGCCACGGTCTCCGCACCGAAGAAGTTGCTGTACCAGATGCCTAGCAGGCCCATGATGACCGGCAGGTTGTAGGCAAACGGCTCGGTGCGGAAATGCTCGTCCATCGCGCGGAATCCTTCGAGCATCTCGCGAAAATGGTCCGGTCCGATGGCCAGCATGGTGGAAAGCCCGATGGCCGAATCCATCGAGTAGCGCCCGCCGACCCAGTCCCAGAATTCGAACATGTTCGTGGTGTCGATCCCGAACTGACGCACCTCCGCAGCATTCGTCGACACTGCGACGAAATGCCGTGCGACCGCGCGGATGTCCGCGCCCAGTTCCTTGAGCAGCCAGTCCCGCGCCGCCGTGGCATTGGTCATCGTCTCCAGGGTGGTAAAGGTCTTGGAGGAGACGATGAACAGGGTCTGCGCCGGATTCAGGTCCCGGACCGCTTCCACCAGGTCGGTGCCATCGACGTTCGAGACGAACCGGAACGCCACCTCGCGTTTGCTGTAGCCCTTGAGCGCCTCGTAGGCCATCACCGGACCCAGGTCAGAGCCCCCGATGCCGATATTCACCACGGCCGTGATGGGCAGACCGGTGAAGCCGCGCCATGCGCCGCTGCGGACTTCCTCGGCGAAGGCGCCCATCCGGTCGAGGACGGCGTGGACGTCAGGTACCACGTCCCGGCCGCCGACCTTGATCGAGGCGGAGCGCGGGGCCCGCAGCGCCACGTGCAGTACCGAGCGGTGCTCGGAAATATTGATCGGGTCACCGGCAAACATCGCCTCGATGCGCTCACTCAGGCCGGACTCCTCGGCCAGCTGTACGAGCAGCGCCAGCGTCTCGCGGGTGATGCGGTTTTTCGAATAGTCCAGATAGACGCCGGCGCCCTCGAGCGTCAGGTGCTCGCCACGTTCCGGATCCTCGGCAAACAGTTCCCGCAGGTGGCGGGTGCCGATCGTCTTGAAGTGCGCCTGCAGTTTTTTCCAGGCGGCGCGCCGCGTCAGCGGCACGGTGGTGGTCGCGCTCATGACGCCTCCTTCGTGCTCGCGGCGCTCTTGGCGGCGATGACTCCCAGCAGGTCCTTCCACGAGATGACGAACGATGCTGCGCCCTCCTGTTGCAGGCGCACTGCAAGGGCTTCCAGATCGACACCACTGGCGGTGAATTGACGCAGCTGGGCGGCGGACTCACCACCGTCCGCAGGCAGTTCGGTCCCCACCTCCCCGTGGGCCGCGAAGGCGCGCAAGGTGCCTTCGGGCATGGTGTTCACGGTCAGCGGTGCGACCAGGCCGCGTACATACAGAACATCGGGCGCCTTGGGGTCCTTGGTTCCGGTACTGGCGAACAACAGCCGCTGCGGCCGGGCGCCCTCGTTGAAGACGCGGCGCCAGCGGGGGCTCGACAACAGCTGCGAGTAGGCCTTGTAGCAGTCCTGGGCCACGGCAATCCCGAGCCTGTTCTCCAGTGCGGCGGGCACCTTGCCTGCGATCGCGACGTCCCAGCGACTGATGAAGACTGAAGCCACCGAGGCAATGTTCGGGTTCAGACCCTCATCGAGGCGCCGCTCCACGCCCCGCAGCCACGCCTCCGCGGCGGCCTGGTACTGCTTCGCGGAGAACAGCAGAGTCACGTTGATGGGGATACCGGCAAAGATCGCCTCCTCGATCGCGGGCAGGCCATCCGCAGTGCCCGGAATCTTGATGAAGAGATTGGGCCGGTTAGCCCGCGTATGCAGCTCCTTGGCCTGTGCCAGTGTCGATTTCGCATCGGCTGCCAGCAGCGGCGAAACCTCCAGGGAGACCCAGCCATCGACGCCGGCCGTGCGCTCGTGGATCGGGCGGAACAGATCCGCCGCGCGCGTGATGTCCTCCAGCGCCAGCTGGAAAAACAGCTCCTCGTGGGAGGCGCCGGAACGCGCGTTGACCCGCAGCCCGGCATCGTAGGCACTGCCCTGCCGCAACGCCTTGTCGAATATCGTGGGATTGGACGTGAGCCCGGTAACCGACAACTCCTTGACGTACCGGTCCAGGGTCCCGGTCAGGAGCAGGTCACGGGTGATGTTGTCCAGCCAGATGCTCTGGCCGGCGCTGTGCAGTTGTCGGGTCGCTTGCATGAGAGTCTTCTCCAAAGGCAATTGAACGTTCGCGCTCGCGCCTGGCTCAGGCGCGACCGCCGATTTCATCGATGTGACGCAGCAGATCGGCGGGGTCCTCGTACACGCGAATCGCGCCGGCCCGCTCCAGCTCATCCTGGCCATAGCCGCCGCTCAGCACGCCCACGCCGAGTCCCCGGGCGCGCCGCGCCGCGAGCATGTCCCAGATGCTGTCGCCGACAATGACCGCCGCGGTGATGTCGAGGTTGAGCCGCTCGGCTGCGGCCAGGAACAGATCCGGGTCTGGTTTGGCGCGCCTGACATCATCGCGGGTGATGACCGGAGTGTGCTGCGGGTCGATGCCCAGCATCTGCAGGTTGTATTTCGCCACGACCATGCTGCCGCTGGTCGCGATGGCCCACGGAATCTGAGATCGTGTCAGGTACTTCAGCAGCGCCAGTGCACCCGGCAGCGGTCGCACCGAGGGCACCAGACGCGCATAGGCATCGCTGTGCAGGGTCAGCAGCCTCTCGAGCAGTTCCGGACTGATCGTGACATCGACCTCACGCAACAACATGCCGGTGAACAGTCCGCCGCTCATGCCGATGCGACGATGCACGCGCCACATCGACAGAGCGATGTCTTCGGCCTGCAGCGCTTCCTGCCACGCCATCACGTGCTGGTAGACACTGTCTACGAGCGTTCCGTCCAGATCGAATATGAAACTTACCTTCTCGCGCGCCATGTCCGTTCGTTCCCTATTGAGTCACGAGCGACAGCGGCACCGGGATACGAGCCTCGATGGACTTGCCGTCGATCAACAGCTTGGCGGCATCCACGCCCATCTTCCCGATCAGTTCGGGCTTCTGCTGAACGGTGGCGGCCAGCTTCCCGGCCTTGACCGCGGCGATCGCATCCGGCGTTGCGTCGAAGCCGACGATCACGACATTCTTAAGCCCCGCCTCCTCGACCGCCCGTGCTGCCCCGAGCGCCATTTCATCGTTCTGCGCGAATATCCCCTGGATGTTCTTGCTGCCCTGGACGATGTTTTCCATGACCGCCAGCCCCTTGGCGCGATCGAAGTCCGCCGGCAGCGTGGCGACCAGCACGACGCCGGGCTTGCCGGCGATGACCGACTCAAACCCCTGGCCCCGCTCACGCGCCGCACTGGAGCCCGGAATTCCAGCCAGCTCCACCAGGCGTCCCCTGCCGCCGAGTCTCTGCAAGAGGAATTCCCCGGCCATCTTTCCCCCGGCGACGTTGTCCGAGGCGATGTGCGAGCTGACCGCCGCACCGTTCACAGCCCGATCGAGGGAAATCACCTTGATGCCGGCGGCGGTCGCCTCCTTCACCACATTGGCCACCGCATCCGAATCGGTGGGATTCAACAGGATCACGGGCACTTTCTTCTGGATCAGATCCTCGACCCCGGCAATCTGCTTGGCCGCGTCATTCTGTGCATCGACTGTAATGAGATTGATGCCGACCGCCTTGGCCTGCGCCTGCGCGCCGTCGCGCAGCGCCACGAAGAACGGATTGTTCATGGTCGAGATCGCAAGGCCGACGCTGACGGCGCCGGCAGCCGCGCTGCCCGGGGCGGCGGTTACGGAATCCGGCCCCCGATTGGAACAGGCCACCAGGCTCAGAAAGGCGGCGAACAGGATGGGGAGAGTTCTTGTCATGTCTGCATGCTCCGCTAGGTTTTTCCGCCTCGATCCAACAGCACCGCCAGCAGAATCACCGCGCCCTTGACGACCAGCTGGTAAAACGCCGACACACCCATGAGGTTCAGACCGTTGTTGAGGACGCCGATCAGCAGTGCGCCGACCAGCGTGCCGAAGATCCAGCCACGCCCGCCTGCGAGGCTGGTGCCGCCGAGCACCACGGCGGTGATGGCGTCGAGTTCGTAACCCGCCCCCGCCGTCGGCTGGGCGGAGTCCAGCCGCGAGGTGAGGATCACCCCGGCGATCGCGGCCATCGCGCCGGACACGGTATAGACGAGGATCTGTACCCGGTCGGTGTCCACGCCCGAAAGCTTGGCGGCCTCCGCGTTACCACCGGTGGCATAGACGTGCCGGCCGAACACGGTTCGGGTGAGCACGAACCAGAACACCGCGAACATCACCAGCATCGCAACGACGGGCACCGGAATCAGGCGCGCCACGTAACCGCCACCCAACATCGCAAAGAGGTTGCTGGAAAAGTCGCTGATCGGGCTGCCGTTGGACAGTACCAGCGCGACCCCGCGCAGCAGCGTCATCGTGCCCAGTGTGGCGATGAACGGGGCGACCTTGCCCTTGGCGATGACGACACCGTTCAGGGACCCCATGACGGCCCCGGCGATGACGGCGACACCCACCGCCACGGCGGCACCCTCACCGCTTTTCATGCTCATCGCGGCCAGCACCGAGGAGACCGCGAGGATCGAGCCGACCGACAGATCGATGCCGCCCAGCAGGATCGACAGCGTCATGCCGAAAGCAATCACCGCGTTGATCGACACCTGGCGCATCACATCGAAGGCATTGCTCACGGTGAGAAAGTTCGGACTCATGAAGGCGAGCGCGATGCACACGCCGACCAGGGCGAGAAAGGGACCCAGACGCTGCAGCGTCGCTTTGTGCTGTGGAGTCATGCGGCGCGCAGTCCCTGGGTCGCCGCGGTCATGATCTGCTCCTGGGTCGTGGTCCTGGCGTCGAAAATGCCGGCCTGCTGGCCTTCGCACATCACCAGGATCCGGTCGCTCATCGCCAGCACCTCCGGAAGCTCGGAGGACACCATCACGATCGCAGTGCCGGCAGCCGCCAGACGGTTGATGATCTGGTAGATCTCCGCCTTGCCGCCGACATCCACGCCGCGCGTGGGCTCATCCAGCAGCAGTACCTTCGGCGGCCGCGCCAGCCATTTGGCGAACACGACCTTCTGCTGGTTGCCACCGGAGAGCGACTTTACGTCGAGCTCGGCATCCCGGGCCCGGATATGCAGCTCCTCCATCAATGCCTTGACGGCGGCGTCCTCGGCCGTGCGGTTGACGATGCCGACGTGGGCATACTTGGCCAGATGTACGAGGGTGCTGTTCTCGCGCAGCGACCAGCCGAGCACCAGGCCCTGGCTTTTGCGATCCTCGGTGACGAAGCCGAGTCCGGCCGCGATGGCGTCGATGGGTCGCCGGATGGCCAGCAGCCGCCCGTCGAGCCGTACCTCGCCCGAGGTGCGGCGGTTGACCCCGAAGAGCGTATTGAGGATCTCGCTGCGCCCGGCGCCGATGAGGCCCGCCATGCCCAGCACCTCCCCGCCGTGCACCTCGAAGTGGATGTGGTGGATATGACCCTCATCGCAGAGGTCATCTACCTTCAGCCGCACCGGCCCCAGGGCCACCTCCCGCTTCGGGAAGCGTTCCTTGAGTTCGCGCCCGACCATCATCTGCACGATCTCATTGAAGTTCGTCTGTGCCACCTGGCGCTCGCCCACGAAATGTCCGTCGCGCAACACCGAAACCTTGTCGCAGATGCTGAAGAGCTCTTCCATGCGATGTGACACGTAGACGATGCCGACCCCGCGTGCCTTCAGCTCGCGCATGATGACGAATAGTGTGGTGATCTCACGCTCCGTGAGCGAGGCGGTAGGCTCGTCCATGATCAGCACCCGGGCATTCAGCGACAGGGCCTTGGCGATCTCGACCAGTTGCTGCAGTCCGATGGAGAGGGTTTCCGCCCGGCGCTCCGGTTCGACCTGTGCGGCACCGACCTTGCTCAGCCAGCTTCGTGCCTGCGCCTCCATGCGGCCGCGCTCGATCACGCCGAAGTGGTTCGGTTCGCGGCCCAGGAACAGATTGTCCAGCACCGAGAGCTGCGGAATCATGTTCAGCTCCTGGTGAATGATGGCGATGCCCAGCGCCTCGCCCTCTCGGGTCGAGCGGATCGTGACCGGCTCGCCGTCGATGAGGATGCTGCCCGCATCGGCGGTATGGGCACCGCAGAGAATCTTCATCAGGGTGGACTTGCCGGCGCCGTTTTCGCCCACGAGCGCGTGGATCTCACCGCCGGCGATGGCAAAGTCCACGCCGTCCAGCACCCGCACCGGTCCGAACGACTTGCTGATGCCTTTCATCGTCAGGTTCATGGGCGCATCCGCGGCACGTCGCCGAAGATCACACCCGAGTAGAGCACCACATTGGCAAAGGGCGTCGCCTCGCCCGTACGGATCACGGCGCGCGCCTGCCGTGAGAGCTCCTTGAGACTCTCGTGACTGACGTGGTCTACGCGAACCTGGTCGGCGGCCAGGCGGGACGCCCGTGCGGCGACGGTCGGGTTGTGATCCCGGCTCTCAGTAGCGAACACGGCCCGTTCGACCTTGAAATCGGCGAGCACACTGTCGAGCACCCGCAGGAATGCAGGCTCACCCAGTGCAACCGCCAGATCGATGCATTCGACACCGGGCGGCACCGGCAGTCCGCAGTCTGCGATCACGAGGCTGTCCGTGTGCCCCATGCGCGCCAGCACTCGGCTCACGTCGCGGTTCAGATGCCCGCAGCGCTTCATCTCGTGCCTTCCAGCAGCGCAGTGAGCTCAGCGAGCGTTGGCATGCTGTCCTGGGCACCGCGTCGGGTCACCGACAGGGCGCCGGCCGCGCAGCCGCGGCGCACGGCCTCGGAGATGCCCAGATCCCAGAATGCGCCCAGGGCGCCATTGAAGGTGTCGCCGGCCCCGGTGGTATCGACCGGCGTGGCTGCAAAGCCCGCCTGATGACGCACGGCGCCCGTCTCATCGGTGAAGTAAGCACCGTCCGGCCCCTTGGTCACGAGGATGCGGCCCGGCAGGCGGCTCAGCAGTTTCTTCCAATCCTCATCCGGCTGGGCGAGCACGATCGCCAGTTCGTACTCGTTCGGTGTGAGCACCGTGCATCGGGCGAGCAGACTCTGTGGGAGTCGTATGGCCGGCGCCGGATTCAGCACGAACGGTTTGCGGTACCGCGCCGCCAGTTCCGCACCGCGCTCGACTGTGGCGAGCGGGATTTCCAGCTGCGCGAGCACCACATCGGCCGTTGCGAATGCCTCTTCCGCAAGATCCAGATCGGCGGCGCTCAGGTGCGCGTTGGCGCCGGGTACCACGACGATGGCATTGTCGGCGTTGCACACGGTGATCGATGCGATCCCGGTCGGCACGCCCGGCGTCTCATGAACCCAGCGCGTGACCACGCCTTCAGCGGCGAGCCGGGCCTTGAGCTGGGTGCCGAAGGCATCGGCGCCAACGCGGCCCAGCAGGGTCACTTGGGCGCCCAGTCGTGCGGCAGCCACCGCCTGGTTCGCGCCCTTGCCGCCGGCATGGGTCGCAAAGTCTGTTCCCGACAAGGTCTCGCCCAGGCGCGGAAACGTAGCCGTCTCGACCACGAGGTCCATGTTGAGGCTGCCGAACACCAGTACCCGGGACATGGCGGTGGCTTCGGCCGTCTCAGACTTGCGCGGCGACAACCGCCGGCCGCCGTGCGTAAATGCCGAACGCCAGGATGCCCACATGGCAGATCGCCGGCACCAGCAGCGCAGTTCTCAGGCTGAAGAGGTCCGCGATATGGCCGGTCAGTGGCGGGATCAGCGCCCCACCGACGATGGCGACGGCAATGATCCCCGAGGCCGACGCCGCACGGGGACCCAGTCCCTCAGAGGCCAGCGAGAAGATGGTCGGAAACATGATCGAGTTGCACAGGCCGATCGCGAGCAGCGACCAGCCTGACACGGCGCCGGTGGTGTGCGAGGAAATGAAGAGCAGCGTCATGACGCCTGCGGCCGCCACGGCCAGCACCTTGCCGGGTGAAAACAAGCGCAGCAGGTAGGAGCCGACGAAGCGCCCGACCATCGCACCACCCCAGTACAGCGGCACGTGTTCTCCGGCCGCCCGCTGTCCCAATCCGAGCACGTCGGTCTGCATCAGGTAGTTGACGATCAAAGAGCCGATCGCAACTTCCGCGCCGACGTAGAGAAAGATGCACCCCGCACCGAAGACGAATCTCGGCACCCGCAGCAGGCCCAGCGCCTCGCGCCAGCTGCTGCCCGGCGCGCGCTCTTCGCGCAGGTGATTGCGGTACAACCACACCAGGCTTGCCAGTACCGCCAACGTCACCGCCAGGCCCAGGTAGGTGCCGCCGATGACATGCGTCGCCTGGGCGCGGTAGTTGATCAAGGCGGCGCCGGAGAGGGTCTTCGGATCAATCGTCGACAACGAACCCAGGATCAGAGCCGATCCCAGGTATGGGAAAATGGTGGTACCCAGCGAGTTGAACGCCTGCGCAAAGGTAAGGCGGCTGTGCACCGTTGCGCTCGGTCCAAGCAGTGAAATCAGTGGATTCGCGACCACCTGCACCACCGTGATGCCGGCGGCCACGATAAACAGCGCGAACAGGAACATCTTGAACAACGCCGAGGAGGACGCCGGGATGAACAGCAGGCACCCCAGCATCATCAGCGCCAGACCCACGACGGCGCTGCGCATGTACCCGATGCGGCGCACGATGGCCGCGGCGGGCAGGGAGATCAAGAAGTACGCGCCGAAGAACGCCGATTGCACGGTCATCGCTTCGGCATATGAGAGGGTGAACAGCTCCTTGAGCCTCGGGATGATGACATCGTTCAGGCTCGTGACGCCGCCGAAGAAGAAGAACAGCGCGAAGACGAACGCCGGAAGATAGCCCGCATCCTGTCCGGTTGCGGCCGGTGCGCTATAGCGGACAGCCAGTTGCTCGCTCATCGTTGCATACCTCTGAGGTGATGTCGCACGCTAGAGTCGCCCATGTCTCAGCTGATTCATTGGATGGCAGTGCTGCCGTCGTCCTGCAATCCAACCGCGCGCGCCGCTCCGAGCAGGGCGATATCCGGATTGACGATCAGACGGGTTGGAATGGCTGCGACGTAGGGACTCAGGCGCCCTTTGTCCTCGAAGCGCTCGCGAAACGAACTGCGCATCAGGAACGCTTCGATCTTCTCGGCGATCCCGCCGGCGATGTAGACGCCGCCACGCGCACCGTGCGCGAGCGCTAGATCGCCTGCGACCGCGCCGAAGATGGCGCAGAACATGTTGAGGGCAGCGCTGGCCCCCGCATCGCCGCGCACCGCCGCGGCGCTGATCTGCGCCGCCGTGAGTTCGCCTGCGGCGCGGCCGGACAGCTGTTCCAGTGTCCGGTACAGGTGCTCGAGGCCCTCGCCGGAGAGGATGCGCTCGATCGACACGCGCCCGCCCTGCTGCCACATCAGCTGCAGTGTGGCGAGCTCCTGCGCGTTGCCCGGCGCGAAGCCCATGTGCCCGCCTTCGGTTGCCATCGGCACGGCCCGTTCGCCATAGCGTGCAAGGCAGGACACGCCGAACCCGGTGCCGGCGCCGAGTACGGTGATGGTTCCACCCTCGAGCCCTTTGATCGGCGGCCCGATCGGGTGCAGATCCTTCTCATCCAGCACGTCCACGGCGATGGCCAGGGCGGCGAAATCATTGATCAGCACGGCCCTCTCGAACCCGACCTTGCGCAAAGCGGACTCGGAGATCTCCCAGCCGCGATTGGTGAAGTGCGCGGTTCCCGATGCGATGGGTCCCGCCACGGCGATCGCCGCCTGCCGCGGCAGCGCAGAGATTCCGGCGCGCTCGAGATAGGCTCGCAGCGCCGCATCGAACGTTGCGAACCGCTCCTCGAGGTCCAGGCGGTGCAGGATCCGCCACGCACCGGCAGCGGCCGTCTCCACGATGGCGAAGCGGGCGTGTGTGCCGCCCACATCGCCGACCAGGACCTGGCTACCGGAACTCATGGTGACGGGCCTCGGCGGCTGCGCGAGTGCGCAAAACCACTGTGGTTGGCACCTCGGTGCTGCGCTGGACACCCGACTTTGTGAGCGGCGCGTTACTGCGCCGCCAGCGTCCCGGACTGATACCGACGATTTCGCGGAACCGCCGGTTCAGATGCGCCTGGTCGGCAAACCCGCAGGCCAGTGCGACTTCCGCGAGGGGCTCGCGCGTGCCACTGATCATCGTTTTGGCGCGCTCTACCCGCCTCATGACCACGTATTCCATCGGCGAGGATCCGATGCATTGCTTGAAGGCCCGGGAAAAGTGGCTGCGGCTCAGGGCCACCACATTCGCCAGGTCATCGATCTCCATTTTCGAGGCGAGATTGGCCTCGATGTAGGCGAGGGTCCGGCGGGCCTGCCAGGTCGCCAATCCGCCCGGTTTGAGCTTGTCCACCCGGGGGGCATTGACGCCAAGGTCCTGGTCATCCGGCCCCAGCAGCGTCGAGGCGTCGCTCAGACATCGCCATGCTGCCTTGCGGTCGGTTTCGAAAAACGCCATGGCCTGCCGCAGGAGATCTCCGACCCTGATCGAGGCCGACGCCACCGAACGCATCGAACGATTCAGGTACGAGGCTGATTCGTGTGTCTCGGGGACACCCAGACTGCCGGCGGTCGACAGCGTCCCGAGCGGATAAAGCTCTCTCATTTCCGTGCTCCTGATGGGCCTTGAAACCGGTTGGCGCTCCAACACGGGATCGATTAGGCCATGGGGAGGCAGTGGGACTAATTGGACGTTGGTATCGACCGATACCTTGGGATCAGTGCCGGCTACGGGCGCGCATCGTCCCGGCGGTGCTGGCGCACGCGGGCCACCTCTTCCTGGTCGAGGATCTCGAGCTGCTCGTCGATGATCTTGAGACTCGACTCGATTTCCGGCAGGAGCACGTTCTCGATGGCCCGTGCGCGGCGCTCGGTGCGCACGTACTCACGCATCAGCCGCCGCAGGTTCAGCGCGCAGACAGCGCTCATCAGCACCGGTTCGAGCAAGGCGCGGTACTGCCGGGCGCACTCCCGCGCCTCGGGTGAGGGATTCACCGGCAGCTGCGTAAGGTGCGCCGCGCCCGCATGCCACTGCACCTCGAGCAGTTCCAGCCCGAACAGGCGCGTACGCAGGTATTTGAGCCCGCCGTCATCAGCCGTGAGAGCCGGGTAGCCCGACAGCTCATCGAGACCATGACGCGCCACTGCGGCCCTGAGCGCCGTGCGTGCGCCCTCCCGAGCCTTGCGCACCTCACCTTGCCAGCGGCGCAGGCGCCCGAGCTGAGCGCGGATCTCCACAACCAGCCGGATGCGGCGCTCGTCGAGCAGCTCGTAGCCCTCCTTGACCAGGCGCTGCTCGTCCTTCAGTTCCAGCTGCGCGATCCGGGTGGCGGCGGGTTGCCGTTGCAGGTCAGCCATGGGATTGGGTGAGGTATCGCGCGATCTGCTCGGGCTTCAGGCGCGTGAGTTCGTCCTGCGGCAGCGCGCGCAGCAGCTCCCAGGCGAGGTCCATGCTCTCATCCAAGGTGCGCCGTTCGGCCTGGTTGATCAGCCGCTCCTCGAAAGCGCGACCGAAGTTGAGGAAGCTGCGGTCCACCTCGGGCAGGCTGTCCTCGCCCATGATGCTGGCGAGCACACGCACGCGCGCGGCACGCGCATAGCAGGCGAACAGCTGGTTGGCGAGTGCCGGGTGATCGGCGTGCGTGAAGCCCTCCCCGATGCCGGCATTCATCAACCGCGACAGACTCGGCAGTACGCTCACCGGCGGGTAGATGCCCTTGCGATCCAGTTCCCGATCAAGAACGATCTGCCCCTCGGTGATATACCCGGTGAGATCGGCGATGGGATGGCTGATGTCATCATTCGGCATGGTGAGGATGGGCACCTGGGTGAGCGTGCCCGGCACTCCGTGAATGCACCCGGCGCGTTCATAGAGGGAAGCCAGATCCGAGTACATGTAGCCGGGGTAGCCTTTGCGGCTTGGAATCTCGCCATGACTCGCAGACACCTCGCGCAGTGCTTCGCAGTAGTTGGTCATGTCGGTCATGATCACCAGCACGTGGCGTCCCTCGACAAACGCCAGGTATTCGGCGGCCGTGAGGGCATAACGTGGGGTGAGCAGACGCTGCGCCGCCGGCTCATCGGCGAGGTTCAGGAACATGGCCGTGTGTTCGAGCGCGGCGCTCGAGGCCATGGCCTCACGAAACGCCTCGGCGTTATCGTGCGACACACCCATGCCGACGAACACGATGGCGAAGGCGCCCGCATCGCCCTTGCGCAAGCGCGCGTTCAGCGCAATCTGCGTAGCAAGCCGGTCATGCGGCAGACCGGCGCCGGAAAACAGCGGCAACTTCTGGCCGCGCACCAGACTGTTCATCAGATCGATGCTGGAAATACCGGTTTCGATGAAATCCCGCGGCAGTGCGCGCGCCGCCGGATTGATGGCCAGACCATCGATGCGCATGCGCCTCACGGCTGCGATCGGGCCACCGCCATCCGTGGGGCGGCCGATACTGTCAAAGGTGCGCCCCAGCAACCCGGGTCCGACGCCGAACAGCAACGGCTCGTTGCGGATGCGGACCCGGGTGTCGTAGACCCCGAGCCCGTCGGTGGATTCGAGCACCTCGACCACGATGGAATCGTCATCGAGGGCCGCCACCCGGCCGACGAGGCTGCGTCCATGACGGTCGAGCACTTCGACGAAGCTGTTGAGTCCGAGATCGGCCTTGCGCTCGAGGAACAGCAGCGGGCCCTCGATCCGGCGGACGCTGTTCTCGAGGTTGACTTCAGCGCGCATGCACGGACTCCTGGGACAGCGTTGCGAACTCGGAATCCATCTGCTGTGACAACTCACGGATCGCCGGGATGCGATCCTCGCCGTAGGCCTCACCCACCCGTCGCAGCAGCTGCCGCACCGGCAGCGCCGTCAGACGCTCGAGGGATGCGCCGTGCTCGAGCGCCTGCTGCGCAAGTTCGATGAACCGCGTGACCGCGCCGAGGATGGCGCTTTGGCGCGCCGGGGAGCAGTACCGGTCGGCATCGGAGAACGAGGATTGGCGCAGTACCCCCTCCTCCACCAGCTCCGCGCACAGCAAGGTCAGCTGTTGCGCCGGCGGCAGCGCATCCTTGCCCACGATGCGCGCCATGCGCTCGAGCCGCGACTTGGCCTCGAGCAGTTCGAGCACGCGGCGCCGCTGCGCGCTCCACTGTGGGTTGCCCTGCGCCTGCCACCACTGGCCGAGTACCTCCACATCCGCGCTGTAGGACTGCAGCGGATCAATCGCCGGGAAGAAACGCGCCTGTGCCCGGTTGCGGTCCAGGGCCCAGAAGGTGCGCACGGAGCGGCGCGTGTGCGTGGTCACAGGCTCGGAGAAATCTCCGCCGGCGGGGCTGATGGCACCGATGATGCTCACGGATCCCTCCTCGCCGCCGAGCGTCGTCACCCGTCCCGCGCGCTCATAGAACTGGGCGAGACGCGTGCTGAGGTAGGCGGGGTATCCCGCCTCCCCCGGCAGCTCTCCGAGCCGGCCGCTCACTTCGCGCAGCGCTTCCGCCCAGCGGCTGGTCGAATCCGCCATGAGCGCCACGTGCAGGCCCTGGTCGCGGAAGTATTCGGCCACGGTCACCGCGGTGTAGACGCTGGCCTCGCGCGCCGCCACCGGCATGTTTGAGGTGTTGGCGATGATCACGGTGCGCTCCATCAGCGGCCGGCCGTTGCGCGGATCCTCGAGCTTGGGAAACTCATCGAGCACCTCGGCCATTTCGTTGCCGCGCTCGCCGCAGCCCACGTACACGATGATGTCGGCATCGCTCCATTTGGCCAGCGACTGCTGCAGGACGGTCTTGCCGGTGCCGAAACTGCCGGGAATGGCGGCGCGGCCGCCGCGCGCCATCGGAAACAGCGTATCGATGATGCGCGTGCCGGTGATCAGCGGTCCTGCCAGCGGCAGCCGGCGCGCACTCGGACGCGGCTGGCGCACCGGCCAGTGCTGCGCGAGGGACAGTGGGAGTTGCGAGCCGTCGGCGGCGCGCAGCGTGCAGATGGGCTCCTCCTCGGTGTACTCCCCGGCAGCGGCAATGGAGACCACGACGCCCTCGCGTTCGGGGGGCACGAGACAGCGCTGCGGACGGGGAGTAGCGATCGCGCCGAGTGACTGACCGGCGCGCATCGTATCCCCCACCCGCACACCTGGCGTGAAACCGAAGCGCACGCTGCTCGCTGTGCCTGCGCCCGGCTGTACAAAGTGCCCTGCATCGCGCAGCGGCCGCAGCAGGCCGTCGAAGATCTGGCCCAGCAGGGAAGGTCCGAGCTTGACCGACAGGGGCTCGCCGGTGCCGGTGATCGCATCACCCGGCTTCAGTCCCGTCGTGTCTTCGTAAACCTGGGCGACGATCTCATCGGTCCCGAGCCGGACGATCTCGCCGAGCAGGCCCGCGGGTCCCACGGCAATCGCATCCTGTACATGGAAGAGCTCCGTTGAGCGCGCCCGCAGGACCGGCCCGCTGATCCAGTGAATGCGTCCTTCAGCCATCGGTGTGTTGCTCCGGCAGATATTCGGCTAGAAACGTCGCCTCGATCGCATCGCGCTGTGCCAGCAGTCCGGCAACCGTCGCATCGATACAGACCCGCTCGGCGCGGATCCGCAGACCGGCCGGCATGGCGGCATCGAACGAGAAGTCGACGCTGCGGGCACCCTGGGCGAGTGATAGCGCCAGCAGCGCGTCGCGCTCGAGCTGTGTCCACTGCGCGGCGCTTTCGATGCGCCACACCCGCCCGGTGAGAAGTCTGCCGGCCTCGCCCAGTGCCGCTTCGATCCACGCCCGCTGCAGAGCGCCATCGCGCCAGCGACGCGTGAGCACCTCCCCGATCGCACTCCACATCTGCCCGAGGAGTTCGCGACTGGTCTGCTGCTCGCGGCGACGCACCTCGATATCCGCTCGCGCCGTCGCCTGCCGCAGGCCGAACTCGAGGCGGGCCCGTTCCTGGGTCACCGCCGACCGCACACTTTGCAGTGCCCCGGCGCGTGCCGCGCGCACGATCTGTCCCGCCTGGCTCGCGGCCGCGGCGCGCAGGGCGACGCAGCGACGGTCGCGATCCTGCGTCACCTGCAGCAGCAGCGCCTCCGCCGCGCTCATACCGCAATCCCCAGCACGTGCTGCACCTGCTGCTCGAGATCGGCCGGTTCGCTGCCCGGGGCGACTGCGGGGATCACGGCGATGAGGGGCTTGTCTGTCAGCAGCGCCGCGCTGAGCACCGCCTCAGGCAGGTGTGCGGCGAGATCTGCCGTGATGAGGATCAGATCCGCATCGCGGCCGGCCTCGGCAAAGAGCTGCTCGACGCTGTGTTCAGTGGCGATCAGCGGGCATGCCCCGGCCAGGCGCCACCCCAGGACACTGAGCTCATCGGCAATGATGATCCATCGCATGGCTTTAGCCGATGCGGTTCAGAATGAGGATCGAGACAATGAGACCGTAGATGGCGATACCTTCCGCCAGACCCACGAGCACCAGGGCGCGGCCGAAGAGCTCCGGCTTCTCGGCGATGGCACCGACGGCCGCACCGCCGACCTTGGCGACGGCGTAGCCTGCCGCAAGGGCCGCGAGCCCGGTGGACAGCGCCGCCGCCAGCAGGCCCCACGCCACGATCTGCGGATTGACGGCCACGGCTGGTGCCACCAGCTCTGCGGCTTTGGCCGTGCCGATGCCGATCAGCAGCACCGTTGCCAGGATGAAAACCGGCACCATCAGCGCAAGGACCAGACGGGACAGCACTGCGGGGGATCTGCGAACTTCGATCATGGTGATTTCCTCGATAATTCCAGCGGAATGCCGATTGGGAGGCCGGGCAGGGGTTTGAGCGCACGGCCGGAGCCGCGCAGGAAGCGGATGAAGAACTCGAACAGCACCAGCCGGGTGGTCTGGATGCCGACCACCAGACCTTCGATGAGAATGAGTACGGCATTGCCCAGGGCGAGCCCGATGAACGCCAGCCAGTGCGGCCCGATGCCTGCGCACAGCGCGTTGATCGCGGCTGCCAGGCCCGCGTGTGCCAGCGCGAAGGCGCCGACCCGCACGAAGGAGAGTGTGTTGACCAGCAGCTGCAGCAGCGACTCGATCGCCTCTGCCAGACTCGACCCCACCCGCTGGGCGGGATGTTCGGCGAATGCGACTTCGCCCGCGCAGTACCAGATGAGGCCGAGCGGCACCCCCCACACCGCCCGGGGCGCGACCGCGCAGGCGAGGGCCGCCAGGTAGCTTAGGACCAGCCCGGCGCGCGTCGCCGACCAGCGCATGCCAGCGCCTGCCCAGTAGCTCTCCAGAGCATCCAGCGCGAGCCCGAGACAGATGACCACGCTGCCGCCGACAAGGCCCACCTTGAGCAGTTCCAGCGGCTGCTGCAGCGGATACAGCCACAGCGCCGGCACGATCCCCTCGCGGGCGAACACACTGCCGAAGAGGGTGCCGAAGATCATCGCGGCGATGCCACCGGCAAGCAGCAGTTCGGCCGCCGCATAGCGTTTGCGCAAGGCCAGGCCCGCCAGGACCAGCACCGCCCCTTGACCGATATCCCCGAACATGAAGCCGAACATCAGCGGCGCGAGCACTGCCAGCAGCACACTCGGATCCGCCTCAGCCTCGCCCGGCACGCCCAGCAGTCGGGCAAACGTCTCGAAGGGTCGCGCCCACCGCGGGTTGTGCAGCACGCTGGGTCGCGCCAGCTGTGCCGGCGGTTGCGAAAAATGGATCAGATAGTGCACCCCCGTGGCCTGCAGCTGCGCCTCCAGGCGACGACCGCAGGCATCGCTGGTCCAGCCCGTGATGCACACGAAGTGGTCGGTGCGCGCAAATTCGGGGATATGGGCGGCGAACCAGCCGATCAGGGCCATGTCGGCGAGGGCCGTGGCAAGCCCATGCTCGGCATTACAGGTCTCAAGCTGCGCATGCAGCTGCCGTGTCATTTGCGCAATCTGCGCGAGGCGTGCCTCGAGGCGCGCCGGGATGCCATCCGTTGCCGCGCCGACCAGGCCTGCCGGTAACTGCAGGCGCCGCGCCTTGAGTGCATGCAACCGCTCATCGAGAGCTTCTATCTGCAGGCGCGGCCCGAGTGCGAGCAGGTAACCCTGCTCCGGGCACTCAACGCGCTGCGTGAGCAGCGTCGTGGGCGTGACAAGGCCCGGCGTGGTTTTCTCCAGCAAATAGATCCGACCCGCCAGCGCCGGGCCCGAGTCGAGCAGCACGTCGAGGGGCGGAAGTGACATCGCCGACTGCGACTGCAGTCGCTCCAGATACACGAGTTCGACGCGTTCGTGCTGCAGCTTCTGCAGCTGCACGATCAGCGGCTCGGCCGCGGCCGCCCACGCCTGCAGTTGTCTGAGGGCGCCGGCCGCGACGGCCTCGGGTTCGGCGTTGCGCTCGAAGGCGGTGGTTGCGGGCAGCCAGTAGTGCCCATAGCGTTGCCTCAGATGGCCGTACTCATCGAGCATCGCCCGCAGGCGCGGGGCAAGCTCAGCGGCCGAGGCCTGATACTGCGATTCGAGCTCGACCTCACCGCCGGCCGCAAGATACGCCAGCGCGGAGGCGAGATCGTTGCGCGCGACCAGCATCTCGAACCACACGGCAGATTGGGGACGCAATAACACGGGCTCACCCACTGCTGCCGAACAGCGCACGGGTAACCAGTCCCCCGCGCAGCCGCTCGAAGTCGAGGGCCATCAGCACCAAGTGGCACAGGCTCGCCACCGGGGTGCCGGCGGCGGACCGAAACACCCGGCGCAGTCGCGCGCGGAGCCGCTCGCGCAAGGCCACCGCATCGGCGCTTTCCACTGCCAGCGCTCGGGTATGCTCGCGCACAGCCCGCGCGACGGCCGCAAGCAGCCGTTCGCTGTCCTCGTCCACAACCGGTCGCAGCTCCCGCCAGCGTGCCAGCCACAGCTGCCCAAGAGGCACCCGTCCGGCGATCGCGGACTCAAAAATGGCCAGCGCCGCTGCCTTGCCGGTCGTGCCGACGACCGGATCTGCCTGCAGTTCCGCGGGCAGCTGACCTGGGGGCTCCAGCTGCCTGATCAGCCCCAAAGAGGGCAGCCACTCGAGCCAGGTCAGCCACGCCTGCCAGCAACGCGGGTGCCAGCCGGCTACGGTTCTCACGTACTGACGCCAGGCGGCCCGCAGCGTGCGTTCGATGGCATGCGCGTCGCGATTGCGGTCCAGGCCCGCAATCCAGGGCCCGAAGAAACTGCTGCGCGCGCTCTCCAGATACTGTCCGAGGTCGTGACTGGCTTCCAGACGACGCCAGTCGCTCGTCTGCGGCCGCTCGCCGTACTGCGCCTGCACACGCGCCAGCGCATAGTCGACATTACCCTCAAGCGACATCGGACGAGCTCGCATCGGTGGTGAGCCGTGCCGCGACGGCCTCCAGCGCCACGCCAAGCCGGGCAGGGTCTGACAGTTGTTTCACCGTCTCGGCGGAGGCCTTCATGCGCTGCTCCATGATCTGCGCCGCACACACCTCGAGCGTTTGGGCCGCACGCGAGTGCAACGCGACAGTGCGGGCCTGGGCGCGCTCGATGATGCGTCGTGCCTGCCCGCGAGCCGCCTCCAGTACCTGAGCGCCGGCTGCGTCACATGCCGCCACTGCCGTCTGCGCGTCGCGCTCCGCCTCGAGCACACACTCGATGGGATTCGGGGTCATTGCCGGCGTCCTTTCATGCGGCTGATCATTCACACGGTCACCGACAACAGGCTTGATTCACCATGCTGCTTATTGTGTGAATGCGCCTAAGGCGCCCAGACGACCTCGACCGGCACCCGCCGTTGGCGCAGTACCGCACGCACCGGCATCTGCGCCACCGGGCCGGGAGCGCAGGCGGCCGCGTAGGTACGCAACTTCGCCTCACCGAGCAGGAAGATAAGGATGCGTCGCGAATTGCGCAGTGCCTTGAGGTTCAGGCTCAGCCGTTCGTGCGGCGCGACCGGCGAGCGCATGCCGATGTAGCCCTCAGGGGCCGCAAGATCGAGTGCGGCGTCAAGATGCGGGGAGCCCGAAAACAACGATGCGGTATGTCCGTCATCGCCCATGCCGAGCACGGTCAGGTCAACCGGTCGCGGGATCGCAGCGACCGCCTGCCAGGCGGCCGCCGCGCCCAGATCCGGCGATGGCGCGGAATTCTTGAGTCCGACGAAGCGTGCCGCTGCCGCCCGGTCACGCCACAGGGCCTCGCGCACCAGGCGCTCATTGCTGCCGGTTTCGGTCGGTTCGACCCAGCGTTCATCGACCAGGCCGATCGACACCCGGTTCCAATCCAGGACTTGCACGCGCAGCTGCTCGAACAGTGCGACCGGCGAGTGGCCGCCGGAGACGAACAGTCCCGCCTGGCCGCGCACCTCGATCGCCCGCGCCAGTTGCGCCGCAATCTCGCCGGCCACCTGCGTGACCAGGGCCTGTGCGTTCGCAAAGCGCCTGGGTTGCACCTCAGTGTCCATCGAACCTGACCTCCTGCCAGTTGCCGCCGAGCGCCTTGAACAAGGAGATATCGGCCAGACATCGGGTCAGCGTGCTGGTCACCTGTGCATCCTGGGTGCTGTACAGCAGCTGCTGGTCCTCGAGCACCGGCAGCAGTCCCACCTGACCGCGCTGATAGCGTTGTTGTGCTTCCCGCAGCGCCTGGCGATTGGCCGCAAGCTGCGCGCTGAGCGCCTGGTAGCGGATCTCCTCGGCCTTCTGGCTCGAGAGTGCATCCTCCACCTCGCCGAAGGCCCTGATGACCGTCTCCTGGTACACGAACAGCGCGGCGTCCTTGTCCGCGCGGGCCGCATCCACGTTCGCCGTGAGCCGCCCCCCGGAGTAGAGGCTCTGCGAACTGTCGAGGCCCATGCGCCACAGCAGGCTCGCGTGCTGGAACATCTCGTGAAGCACGCTGGTGGTCGGGCTGATGCTCAAAGGGATGGAGAAGTGGGGATACAGCGCGGCGGTTGCCACTCCCACGTCGGCATTCGACTGCGCGTACTCGCGTTCGGCTCTGCGGATATCCGGGCGCTGCGCGATTACCTCCGAGGGCAGTGCGGGCGGTAAGGGCGGCGGATCGGGCAGCGCAGCATCGTTGCGCAGGTCGACGGTCATGAACTGCGCGGGCGCCTGCGCGAGCAGAATGGCCAGCGCGTGGGCCAGCTCCTCCCAATGATCCTGCAGCGGTGGAATGCTGGCCTCGACTCCATGCACCCGACCGTCGGCTTCGCTCACATCCAGGTGCGAGCGCTCTCCGGACTCGAAGGCATGATGGGCCAGCCGCTGCGTTTCGCGCGCGATGTCCAGATTCTCGCGGGCGATCTGCAGCCGCAGTTCGGTTGCCCGCAGGCTCAGGTAGGTATTCGCGACCGCCGCGGTGAGGCTCACCAGGATGCCGCGGCGGTTCTCGACGGCCGCATCCGCTGCGGCCTGGGCCGACTCCTTGCGCCGTCGGGTCTGTCCGAACAGGTCCAGCTCCCAGGAGGCATTGAACCCCAAGGCGTAGTACGGGTATTCGCCATAGCGCGGCGAGGCCGGCGGCCAATTGATCGACTGTGTTTCGCGGCGGCTTTCCGCCGCGGCGCCGACGTCGACCTGCGGCAAGTCCCCTGAGGCGGCGACGCGCACCAGGTCGTGCGCCGCCCGGATCCGCTCACCCGCGATCTTCAGGTCGTAGTTGTTCTCGATGGCCTGCTGGATCAACTGGCTCAGCGTCGGATCCGCGAATCCCGTCCAGAAGCTCTTGAGCGCCACGGTGGAGCTCCACTCGCCGGCAGTGGCGCTCCAGTGCTCAGGAGTTGTCGTCGCGGGCGCCTGGTAGTTCGGCCCTACCACGCACCCGCTCAAGAGGACCGTCACGGCCAACGCCGGCACTTTGCTCATCCCCCGGTCTCCAGCGGACGCGGGACCTTACCGGTGCCGAACTCGGCCATCAGCACGATGAGCAGGCAGCTGGCGAACAGCAGCCAGCCCAGCGTGGACAAGGTGGAGGAGATCCCGAGCACGGCGGCCTGCCGATGCGCCGCCCCGGCGATCACCTGTACGGCCTGGGCCCGGGCGGCCTTTGGATCTGCGCTCGTGTGCGCCATACGCGCCGCGAGAGCTGCGAGAGACGTGCCCGGAGCACCGTGATAGAAGCCCGTATTGATCAGCAGCTCGGCGAACTTGCTCTCGGTGTTCAGCCGCAGTGAGGTGGTTGCCCAGGCGCTTGCGATGATCCCGGACAGTACGCGCGATAGATTCAGCACACTGGCGGCGGGCAGACTCTCGACGGGCGGGCGCAGACTTGCCACGAAGATGCTCACCAGTGGCACGGCGATCATCGGCAGGCCGATGCCCTGGATGACCTGCCCCATGTACAGGTCGCCCACCTGCCACTGGCTGGTGATCTGCAGATTGAAGAAGGCGCCGCTGGCGACGACCGCGAGCCCGGCAATGATCAGGGCGCGGACCTCGACCATCCTGCGGATCAGGAGGATAGCGCAGACCGCGTAGGAAAATGCCTGCGGCCACAAGGCCGCCCACAGTGCTGGTGCGACCTGTTCGGGCCTGAATCCCTGCACCTGCGCCAGTGTCGCCGGCACGATCACGCCGGACATGCAGATCGCAAATCCCAGCGGCAGTCCCGCGATGGCCGCAAGGGATACGTTCCAGCGCCTGTAGAGCTTCACCCAGTGAATCGGGTGACGCACGGTGCTCCAGTCACGCAGGATGAAGATTGCCAGGCAGCAGCCTGCGGCCGTGAGCAGGATCGGGATCGCCGGGGTCTGGAACCAGCGCAGCCGGTCCCCCTGGGTGAGGGCGCAGGCGAACAAACCCAGGGCGGACGATAAAGAAATCAGCCCCGCCACATCGGCGTGCACCAGCGGGCGCCATTGGATCCGTTCGCGGCGCAACCCGCGAGCGGCGGCCAGGAGTGCCAGAATCCCCGGTGGCAGTGCCGCCCACGCAATGAAGGTCCAATCGAAGTGCTCAACGCCCCAGGCGCCCAGCACCCCGCCGAGCTGGGGAGCCGCGGTGGGCGCAGACAAGAACACTGCCACCGCCAGCGGTACCCGGGTCGGTCCCCAGGCACGCAGCTGGATGATGATGGCCTGGGGCATGATGACGCCGCCCGCGAGCCCGGTGATCGCGCGCGAGAGCACGAAGGCGTCGTAGTTCAGACAGACGATCGGTATCAGCGTACCGAGCAGGAAAACCACCACGCCCATGAGCAGCAACCGTCGCAGTGACAGGGCAATGCCGAGCCACGCGCCCAGGATCACCCCGATGGGCTCGCAGACCGAGTACGCCGTCGACAGCCACGATCCGGCATCCACACCGACACCCAGCGCACCATTGATGTCGCTTCCCTGCAGTGCGTAATAACGGGTGGCCATGAGCACCATCCAGGCCGCCGCAAGACCACCGAGGCTGGAGAGCACCACCTCCCGGGTGATCGGCGTGGGCGCAGGTCCCGGCATGTTCACCGTGCAGCACCCGGTTCGTGCCGGGGCCCTCCCACCGCAACCGTGGCGATGGCGGACATCCCGGGACGCAGGCGATCGATGCCGGGCTGGCCCGAGGCGAGGATCACCTTGACCGCAAAACGCTGCGCGACCTTGGTGAAATTGCCGGTGGCGTTATCCGGGGGCAGCAATGCCTGCAGCGCCCCCGAGGCCGGCTCGAAGCTCTCGACGCTGCCGTGAAATCTGATGCCCGGTGCACTGTCGACGCTCACCACCGCCGATTGTCCGGGATACATGTGCGCCATCTGCGCTTCGCGGAAATTGGCGACCACCCAGACATTCGGCAGCGGCACCACCAGTCCGATCCGTGTCCCCGGCGTCACGTATTCGCCCGGGAGCGAGCCGCGCTCGGACAGTTGCCCGTCGGCGGGACTCACGATCCTGGTGTGGCCGAAGTCGATGCGGGCGAGCGCGAGCGCCGCCTCGTTCACCTTCACCGTCTGCTCGGCCTGCAGACCCTGTGCACGGATGACCTGCAGCATCTGTGTCGTCGCACCCAGGTCGGCTACCTTCTGGTCACGCGCGGCAGTCAGGCGCTCCTCGTCCGCTTCGGCGGATTCCAGCTCGCGGTGTGAGGTGGTCCCATCGTCCACCAGTTCCCGTTGCCGGGCCTGCTGCAAGCGAGTCTGTTTCAGTCCCGCCTCGGCCGCGCGCACCTCTGCGGCTGCGGAGGCGACCTTCTGCGTCTGCAGCTCGGCCTGACGTGACAGCACCTCCACCGCTGATTGCGACGCCTGCAGTGCCGCCTGCGCGCTCGCAACCTTTGCCCGGTAGTCGTCATCCTCGATGGTGGCGACCAGCTGCCCGCGCCGCACGCTCTCATTGTCCCGCACCGGCACCGACTGCACATAGCCTGCGATGTGCGCGGCAATGGCGATCTGGTCGGCGCGCACGTAGGCATCGTCCGTGCTTTCGCGGCCCGTCACATCGCCCAGAGTCACGCCATTGCGGATCACGGCGAGCGCCACGCCCAAGATCAGCGCGACCGATAGGACGATCAGCAGCGTCGAACGGCCCCGCAGCTGCTTCACGAACGCGCGGCCGGCCCGGCCGAGGGTCGACGGGCGGTCGCCGGCGGGGCGGGTGATTTCCATATGGACTTAACTCCCCTGCCGGCATTGCACCGCGCTGTCAGGCACTCTTTTTGTGGGGCACCGGATCAATCTCGGTGAGCAGACCCGTCTCCATGTCGAACACGAAGCCGCGCACCGGAATCTCCTTCGCAATCCACGGATGCGAGCGCACCGCCTTGATCTGCTCGCGAGTGTTCTCGGCCGGATCCTTGAAGGCAAAGAAGCGCAGCGGCTTGGGTAGGGACTGCCCGGTTTCCGCGGCGACCTTCGCGTTGAGACTTTCGTCCGTAAACGTGGTGAAGCCGCAACCGGTGTGATTGAGGAGCAGGATTTCCTTCGCCCCCAGCACACGGGTGGACACGATGAGTTCGCTCAGCACATCGTCCGTGACCGCAGGCCCCCCGGTGCGAATCACATCGATGTCCGCCTGGGGTATCCCAAGGATCTCGGACAGATGTGAAAGACGCGGATCCATGCAGGTCACCACCGCGATCTTCGGATACGGTCGTTGTGCCAGTTTGGGATCGTGCGTCTTTGCGTATTTCAGGTTCGCCTTGAGTGCATGGTCGATGATGCTCATCTGTAGGTCTCCGGTTGGGTAAGGCAGTTCAGGCGGGTTCTTGAGATGGGAATAGACCATGCGTGTCCAGGTAACTCCATTGGACGATGGTATCTATGCGATTTGTTGCGCCCAGTGACTCACCGTGCCCCCACAGCACGGACGCACAAGCGCCGCCCAATCCGCTGCCCTAGCGTGTTCAACCATGCATTCCCTGATTGACTTCATCACCCACGTCTCGCCGCAGCCCTGGGGACTTGCGATCTACACGGTGGCTGTGTTCGGGATCGTGGGTCTGATGCTGGGCGCATCCTATGTACTGGGTGGCCGAGATCATGGACGTGCGAAGGATGAGCCCTTCGAGTCAGGCGCGATCGGTGTGGGCGGCGCACAGCTGCGCATGCCGGCGAAGTTCTATCTGGTTGCCATGTTCTTCGTGATCTTCGACCTGGAGGCAGTGTTCCTTTATGCCTGGGCCGTCTCGGTGCGGCAGAACGGCTGGAACGGATTCGCGATCGCCTCGGTCTTCGTCTTCGTGCTGCTCGCAGCGCTTTTTTACGTCTGGCGCGCGGGGGGCCTTGACTGGGCCCCCGGTCGCAAACCCTAGGAATCCGCAATGGAGTACACACTGACCCGCATCGATCCTGCCCGGGGCCGCGCACCGAAGCCGCCCGGTGTGAACCATGATGAGAATTTCATCATCGAGCAGTCGGTACGCAAGAACGTGGTGCTGGCGAAGCTCGATGACCTGGTCAACTGGGGCCGCAAGAACTCGCTGTGGCCGTTCAATTTCGGCTTGTCCTGCTGTTACGTGGAATTCGCCACCGCCCTCACCGGCGTGCATGACATCTCGCGCTTCGGTGCGGAGGTGATCCGCGCCTCCCCGCGCCAGGCGGACGTCATGGTGGTCGCGGGCACCTGCTTCATGAAGATGGCACCGGTGGTGCAGCGACTCTACGAGCAGATGCTCGAGCCGCGCTGGGTGATCGCGATGGGCTCGTGCGCCAACTCCGGCGGCATGTACGACATCTACTCGGTGGTCCAGGGAGTGGACAAGTTCCTCCCGGTGGATGTGTACGTTGCCGGTTGCCCGCCGCGGCCGGAAGCCTTCGTCGAGGGACTGATGCTGCTGCAGAATGCGATCGCCGCGGAGCGCCGCCCCTTGTCCTGGGTGATCGGCGATCAGGGAGTCTACCGTGCACCCTTGCCCGCGCAGCGGGATCTGAAACTCGCGCAGCGCCAGGCCACCGGTGCCCTGCGCACTCCGGATTCGGTCTGACAGATGACTGAGGCTGCTTGCGTGGTGCTGCCCGAGGTCGTGCGCGAGCTCTATGCGCGCTTCGGCGAAGCGCGGTTCATTCTCCAGTCCACGCACGATGATGTGCCGACGTTGTGGGTGGCGATCGAGGACCGCGATGCGGTGCTGCGCTTCCTCAAAGGCTCAGTAGCCAAGCCGTTCACGATGCTGCTGGACCTGCAGGCCATCGATGAACGCATGCGTCGGCATCGCGACGGACTGCCTCCGGCGGAATTCACGGTCTTCTACCACCTGCTGTCGGTCGAGCGCTGCGGAGCGGATGACTCAGGACAGGTGCGCATCAAGGTGCCGCTGCGGGGCGAATCCCCCTCCCTCCCGTCCATCGTCGGCCTCTACGCCAATGCCAACTGGTACGAGCGCGAGACCTGGGACCTGTTCGGTATCCGCTTCACGGGCCACCCGCACCTGGCGCGCATCCTGTTGCCGCGGTATTGGCAGGGCCACCCGGGCCGCAAGGAATACTCGGCGCGCGCCACCGAGTTCGACCCGTACCTGCTGACCAGCGCGCGCCAGGACGAGGAGCAGGCGGCGCTGGCATTTGACCCGGAGTCGTGGGGCATGAAGCGCGGCAATGCGGATGAGGACTTCATGTTCCTGAACCTCGGGCCGAATCATCCGTCCGCGCATGGCGCGTTCCGGATCGTGCTGCAACTGGACGGCGAGGAAATCGTCGATGCCGTACCCGACATCGGCTACCACCACCGAGGCGCCGAGAAGATGGCCGAGCGGCAGTCCTGGCACAGCTTCATTCCGTATACCGACCGCATCGACTACCTGGGTGGGGTGATGAATAACCTGCCCTATGTCCTGGCGGTGGAGAAGCTCGCCGGCATCGAGGTGCCGGATCGGGTCAAGACCATCCGCGTGATGATGGCTGAGTTCTTCCGCATCACCTCGCATCTTCTGTTCCTGGGCACCTACCTGCAGGACATGGGGGCGATGACGCCGGTGTTCTTCATGTTCGCGGACCGCCAGAAGGCCTACGACGTGATCGAGGCGGTCACCGGTTTTCGCATGCATCCGGCCTGGTTCCGCATCGGCGGGGTGGCGCACGATCTGCCGCGCGGCTGGGATGCGAAGGTGCGCGAATTCCTTGACTGGTTTCCGCCGCGCCTGGAGGAGTACGTGACCGCGGCGGTGGAGAACAGCATTCTGCGCGGCCGCTGCGTGGGCGTCGCACCGTTCAACACTGCGCAGGCGCTGGAATGGGGCGTCACCGGCGCGGGCTTGCGGGCCACCGGCTGCGGCTTCGACTACCGCAAGGCGCGGCCCTATTCCGGATACGAGCACTTCGAGTTCGAGATCCCCGTGGGCCGCAGCGGCGATGCCTACGACCGGTGTGTCGTGCGGGTCGAGGAGCTGCGGCAGAGCTGCCGCATCATCCGCCAGTGCCTGGAGCACATGCCCGCGGGTCCCTACAAGGCCGATCATCCCCTGACCTGCCCGCCGCCGCGCGAACGCATGCTCAAGGACATCGAAACCCTGATCACGCACTTCCTGGCCGTGTCCTGGGGACCGGTGATGCCGCCGGGGGAATCGTGCCAGCTGATCGAGGCCACCAAGGGCATCAACAGCTACTACCTCACCAGTGACGGCAACACCATGAGCTATCGGACCCGGATCCGCACGCCGAGCTTTCCGCACCTGCAGATGATCCCGGAAGTCATTCGCGGCCGCATGATTCCGGACCTGGTGGCCCACCTGGCCTCGATCGACTTCGTCATGGCGGATGTGGACCGATGAACGCCATCAATACCGCACCTGCAGCCGCAACCCCGCCTTACGTACTGCACAGCGAGGACAGCGCCGCGATCGAGCACGAGATCCGGCACTACGAGGATCCGCGTGCCGCGAGCATCGGAGCGCTGAAGATCATCCAGAAGCGTCATGGGTGGGTACCCGACGCCGCCTTGCCTGCCATCGGTGAGCTGCTGGGCATTTCCACGGCCGACCTGGAAGGCGTGGCGACCTTCTACAATCTGATCTTCCGCCGTCCCGTCGGTCGCTATGTCATCAAGGTCTGCGACAGCATCGCCTGCTTTCTCACCGGCTACGAGGAGGTGAGAGAGGAGCTTCTCAGGCAGCTCGGCGTCGGCTTTGGTGAGACCACGGTGGATGGGCGCTTCACGTTGCTGCCGATCTGCTGCCTGGGGGCCTGCGACAAAGGCCCGGTGCTGATGATCAATGACGACACGCATTTCGGCGTCTCGCCGCAGGACATTGGCCGATTGCTGGAGCGCTATCCATGAGCGCCGAGAGCAGGCCCCTCACCTACTGCGTCGATCTTGCGACGCCGCTTGATCTGCGCGGCTATGAGGCGCAGGAGGGTTACGCGGCGGTGCGCAAGGCGCTGAAGGATCTCAAGCCTGCCGAGGTGACTGCCCTGGTGAAGGCGGCGAACCTGCGCGGCCGCGGCGGGGCGGGTTTTCCGACTGCGGTCAAGTGGGGCCTGGTGCCGATGGGCGAGGACGCGCCGCATCAGAAGTACGTCATCTGCAACGCCGACGAGATGGAGCCGGGGACGTTCAAGGACCGGCTGCTGATGGAAGGCGCTCCCCACCAGCTCATCGAGGCCATGATCGTCGCTGGCTATGCGATCCAGGCCAGCCGCGGCTACATCTTCCTGCGCGGCGAATACGTGCTGGCCGCGCAGCGGCTGGAGCGGGCGATCGCCGAAGCGCGCAGCGCGGGTTACCTGGGTGACCGGATCCTGGGCTCGCCCTGGAGTTTCGAACTGTCCGTCCACAGCGGTGCCGGCCGGTACATCCCGGGTGAGGAAACCGCGCTCATCAGCTCACTCGAGGGCCGCCGCGCCCGGCCGCGTGCGAAACCGCCTTTCCCGCAGATCGCGGGGCTGTGGGGCAAACCCACCGTGGTCAACAACGTCGAGACCCTGTGCAACGTGCCGCACATCGTGCTGCGCGGCGGCGCGTGGTTCCAGGGCCTCTCGCAGGGCAGGAGCAAGGATTCAGGCACCAAGCTGTATGGCGTGAGCGGCCGGGTGCGTCGGCCGGGTCTGTGGGAACTGCCGTTCGGGGTGTCCGCCCGGGAGATCCTTGAGGAGCATGCCGGCGGCATGAAGGAAGGGTGCGCGCTCAAGTGCTGGCTGCCCGGTGGCGCCTCCACCGATTTCCTGATGCCCGAGCACCTGGACCTCGCCATGGACTTCGACACCATCGCCAAGGCCGGCAGCCGGATGGGCACCGGGCTGCTGACCGTGGTCGACGACCGCCGCAGCATCCTCTCGGTGGTGCGCAATCTCGAGGAGTTCTTCGCCCGCGAATCCTGCGGCTGGTGTACGCCGTGTCGCGATGGCCTGCCGTGGAGCGTGCGGCTGCTGGCGGCGCTGGAGCGCGGCGAGGGGCAGCCCGGAGACATCGAGACCCTCGAGCAGCTGTGCCGCTTCCTGGGTCCGGGCCGGACGTTCTGCGCGCACGCCCCCGGCGCTGTCGAGCCGCTGCAGTCGGCGCTGCGCTATTTCCGCCACGAGTTCGAGGCCGGCATCGCAAAGCCGGTCGCGCAAGCCGTGGCCTGAAGGCAAAAGGGTAACTCCACGTGGCAACGATCTACATCGACGGCAGGCAGTACGAGGTCGACGGCCAGGACAACCTGCTGCACGCCTGCCTGTCGCAGGGCCTGGACGTGCCCTACTTCTGCTGGCATCCGGCGCTCGGCAGCGTCGGCGCCTGCCGGCAGTGTGCGGTGAAGCAGTACCGCGATGCGAATGACAAGGTCGGACACATCGTGATGTCGTGCATGACGCCCTCGGCGGAGGGTGCGCGCATTTCGATCCTGGATGAGGAGGCGCAAGAGTTTCGCGCCAGTGTCATCGAGTGGCTGATGACCAACCACCCGCATGACTGCCCGGTGTGCGAGGAAGGCGGCCACTGCCACCTCCAGGACATGACAGTGATGACCAAGCACGCCTCGCGCCGCTACCGCTTCACCAAGCGCACCCACAAGAACCAGTATCTGGGGCCCTTCATCAACCATGAGATGAACCGCTGCATCGCCTGCTACCGCTGCGTGCGCTACTACAAGGACTACGCCGGCGGCACGGATCTGGATGTCTTCGGTGCGGCCCACAACGTCTATTTCGGGCGCACCGCCGATGGTGTCCTGGAGAATGAGTTCTCGGGCAACCTGGTGGAGGTGTGTCCCACCGGCGTGTTCACCGACAAGACCCATGGCGAGCGCTACAACCGCAAGTGGGACATGCAGTACGCGCCCAGCATCTGCCAGGGCTGCGCCGTGGGCTGCAACATCTCTCCCGGCGAGCGCTACGGGGAGCTGCGGCGCATCGAGAACCGCTACAACGGCTCGGTCAATCATTATTTCCTGTGCGACCGGGGCCGCTTCGGTTACGGCTTTGTGAACCGCAAGGATCGGCCGCGGCAACCGCTGGTGCGTCGCGAGGGCGCCCTGGTGGCAGTCACGGCCGACGAGGCGCTCGGGCGCGCCAGCGAGCTGCTACGGGCGGCCCACGGTGTCATCGGTATCGGCTCACCGCGTGCCTCGCTGGAATCGAACTTCGCGCTGCGCACACTGGTCGGGCCCGGAAATTTCCACGACGGGCACTCCGGCGGCGAGAGCGCGCTGGTGCGCGCGGTGCTGGAAATCCTGCAGTCGAGCCCGCTGCCCACGGCAAGCCTGCGCGGCATCGAAAGCGCCACGGCGGTGCTGGTGCTCGGGGAGGATGTCACCAATACGGCGCCGCGCGTCGCGCTGGCCGTGCGCCAGAGCGCGCAGGCGCGCACGGCGAGCCTGGCCGCAGAGAAGCAGGTGCCGCCGTGGCAGATGGAGGCGTGCGCCAACATCGGCCAGCACCAGAAGCATCCGGTATTCGTGGCGAGCACCACGGCGACGCGACTGGACGATATCGCGGCTGACACCTGGCGCGCCGCGCCCGATGACATCGCGCGTCTCGGCTTTGCCGTGGCCCATGCGCTCGATGCCGCCGCCCCGGCGGTCGAGGGCCTGGATCCGGCGACGCTGCAACGTGCTGAGAGCATTGCCCGGGCGCTGTCGGCGGCTACGAAGCCGCTGGTCATTTCCGGCACGGGCAGCGGCTGTCTTGCGGTCGCGCGCGCGGCCGCCAATGTGGCCCTGGCCCTGCACGCGCGCGAGCGGCAGGCCCAGCTGTGCCTGATCGTGCCCGAGGTCAACAGCCTGGGACTCGCGTTGCTGACGGCCGGCGCGCCGGACAGTGACCTTGAGGCGGCCTTGAGTGCCGTCGAGCACGGTGATGTCGACACCCTGGTGGTGCTCGAGAACGACCTGTACCGGCGTGCCGAGCGCGGGCGGATCGATGCGGTTCTCGCCCGCGTGAAACTCATCGTGCTCGATCATCAAAGCAACGACACAGCGTTCCAGGCGGAGGTGCTGCTCCCGGCTGGCTCCTTTGCCGAGAGTGACGGCACGGTGGTGAGCCAGGAGGGCCGTGCGCAGCGCTACTTCAAGGTGTACGAGCCTGGCTACTACGATCCGCAAAGCGGCCTGCGCGATTCCTGGCAGTGGCTCGGCGCATTGCGCTCTGACGGTGGGTCCGCGCCGCGCCCGTGCTTCGATGAGCTCACGGCCGACGTGTCGCAGGCGATCCCGGCATTGCAAAGGATCACGGAGGCCGCACCCACGGCGCAGTTCCGCATGGGCGGCCTCAAGGTCGCGCGCGAACCGCACCGCTACAGCGGCCGCACCGCCCTGCGCGCCCATCTTTCGGTTCATGAGCCGCGCCAGCCGCAGGACCCCGACACCGCACTCGCATTCTCGATGGAGGGACACAATGGCACCCAGGCCGGTGAGCGGCCCGCTGCCCTGATTCCCTATGCCTGGGCACCGGGCTGGAACTCCCCGCAGTCCTGGAACAAGTTCCAGGACGAGGTCGGCGGTCAGCTGCGCGGTGGGGATCCGGGCATCCGGCTGTTCGAGCCGGCTGCGAACGACATGCCGGGGCGCTATGACGTGCGGATACCGGGCCCCTTCGCGGCGCGCGTCGGGGAGTGGCAGGCGCTGGTGCTCACGCACATCTTCGGTAGCGAGGAGCTCTCCGCCCGTGCGGCGCCGGTTGCGGTGCTCAGCCCGACCGCTTACGTGGCGCTGCATCCGGATGATGCCGACACGCTGGGGGCCCAGGAGAATTCACGCCTCGAGGTCTCGCTGCCCGGGGCAACGGTGGTGCTGCCACTGCGGCGCCGCTCGGATGTGCCGCGCGGCACGGCCGGCCTGCCGGTCGGGGTGTACGGAGCACCGTGGTTCAGCGCCGGTGCCACTCTCAGGCTCACCCGGGAATCCGGCGCATGAGCGAGTGGACACCGGCACTGGCCGCTGCCGTGATCAGTGGCACCAAGGCGCTGGTGCTGCTGTTCGGGCTGGTGGGTGTCGCCGCCTGGCTGATCTGGGTGGAGCGACGCCTGCTGGCGCTGTGGCAGGACCGCTATGGCCCCAACCGCGTCGGGCCATTTGGCCTGCTGCAGGTGGTGGCCGACATGATCAAGATCTTCTTCAAGGAAGACTGGATCCCAAGCTTCGTGGATCGCCCGGTGTTCCTGCTCGCACCGGTCGTGGCGATGGCGACCTCGCTGCTGATCTTCGCCGTGGTGCCGGTGGCGCCGGGTTGGGGCGTGGCGCCGGGACTGAACGTGGGCGTGTTGCTGTTCCTGGCGCTCGCGGAACTGCAGGTGTACGGCGCAATGCTCGGGGGCTGGTCGAGCAACAGCAAGTACGCGCTGCTCGGCGGCCTGCGGTCCGCGGCGCAGATGCTCTCGTACGAGGTGTTCATGGGCATTGCCCTGATGGGGGTGGTGATCCAGGCGGGCTCCTTCCGGCTCGACGACATCGTCGCGGCGCAGCAGCACCTGTGGTTCATCGTCCCGCAGTGCTGCGGCTTTCTGGTCTTTTCCCTCGCCGCGGTTGCCAGCGTGCACCGTTTTCCGTTCGACCTGCCGGAGACCGAACAGGAACTGGTCGCGGGCTATCACACCGAGTACTCGGGCATGAAGTTCGGCATGTTCTTCGTCGCCGAGTACGTCGGCATCGTGGTGGTGTCGACGTTGCTGACCACCTTCTTCCTGGGCGGCTGGCACGGTCCGCTCGCGCCGCGGCTGCCCTGGATGGGTTTCGTCTGGTTCGCGCTGAAGACCCTGTTCTTCATCATGATGTTCGTGCTGTTGCGCGGCGCACTGCCGCGGCCGCGGTACGACCAGATGATGGCGCTGGGCTGGAAGTTCTGCCTGCCGCTGTCGCTGCTTAATCTTCTGATCACCGCCGCCTTCGTCCTTGTCGGCACTGCGAGCACCTAGCCATGTACAGCATCCTCAACGGACTTTTCACCAACCTGCGCACGCTGGTGATGATCTTCGCGCATGCCACGCGCAAGCGCGACACGATCCTGTATCCGGAAGTGAAGCCGTATCTGCCGCCGCGGTATCGGGGCCGTATCGTGCTCACGCGGGACCCGGATGGCGAGGAGCGCTGCGTGGCCTGCAACCTGTGCGCCGCCGCCTGCCCGGTCGGTTGCATCTCGCTGCAGAAGGCGGAGACGGAGGATGGCCGCTGGTATCCGGAGTTCTTCCGCATCAACTTCTCGCGCTGCATCTTCTGTGGTCTGTGCGAGGAGGCCTGCCCGACGAGTGCGATTCAGCTCACCCCGGATTTCGAGCTGGCTGAGTACGACCGGCAGAATCTCGTGTACGAGAAGGAGCACCTGCTGATCAGCGGCACCGGCAAGGTGCCCGAGTACAACTTCTACCGCATCGCCGGGCTGGCCATCGCCGGCAAGCCCAAGGGCGCGGCCGCCCACGAGGCGGTGCCGGTGGATGTCAAAGACCTGATGCCCTGACGCGGTAGGCCCACGAACATGCAATCCGCACTCTATCTCGAAGCGGCCGTGGCGCTGATCGCCACCGTGCTGGCGATCACCAGCTACCACCCGCTGCACGCGCTGTTGTACCTGATCGTCTCGCTGCTCGCGGTGGCGATGGTGTTCTTCAGCTTCGGGTCCCCGTTCGCCGGCGCACTGGAGGTCATCGTCTATGCCGGTGCCATCATGGTGCTGTTCGTGTTCGTCGTCATGCTCCTGAATCTGGGCCGGACGACCGTCGATCAGGAGCGCGGCTGGCTTAGGCCCCGGACCTGGATCGGCCCGGGGCTTCTGTCCTTGGCATTGCTGGCGGAACTGGGGCGGCTGCTGGTGCACGGCACCGATGCACTCAGCGCCACCGGTCACTCCGTCGGGGCCGTGCAGGTCGGCGTGGCGCTGTACGGGCCGTATGTACTGGCGGTGGAGCTCGCCTCGGTGCTGCTGCTCGCCGCCTTGGTGACGGCGTTGCACCTGGGGCGACAGGAATGAGCGCGACCTCCCTGCAGTTCGCACTGACACTGGCGGGCGTCCTGTTCTGCCTGGGCCTGCTCGGAGTGCTGATCCGGCGCAATCTGCTGTTCGTGCTCATGTCGATCGAAGTCATGATCAATGCGGGCGCTCTGGCCTTCGTGGCCGCCGGCAGCCGCTGGGGCCAGCCGGATGGCCAGGTGATGTTCCTGCTGGTGCTCACCCTCGCTGCCGCCGAGACCTGCGTCGGCCTGGCGATTCTACTGCAGTTGCAGCGGCGCTTCGGCACCCTGGATACCGACGCCGCCAGTGAGATGGGAGGCTGAGGCCATGTTCAATCTGCTTTTTGTCGTGGCTCTTGCCCCGTTCCTGGGCTTCGTGGCGCTGGGCCTTGGCCGCAACCGCTTTTCGGAAAACACGGCGGCGGCGCTCGGCATCGGTGCCATGGGCATCTCGGCGCTGACGACGCTAGCGCTGGGCATCGAATTTTGGGCGCATCCGCCCGCCGGTGGTGTGTTCACCCAACCGCTGTGGCAGTGGCTGGACGTGGGCGGCTTCGCACCGCGCTTTGCGCTGCGGCTGGATGGCCTCTCGCTCACGATGCTCGGGGTGATCACCGGCGTCGGCTTTTTCATCCACGTCTTCGCCGTTTGGTACATGCGCGAGGATGACAGCTACGCCCGCTTCTTTTCCTACATGAACCTGTTCGTCGCCAGCATGCTGTTCCTGGTGCTCGGCGATAACCTGCTGTTCCTGTTCTTCGGCTGGGAAGGCGTGGGCCTGTGCAGCTACCTGCTGATCGGCTTCTGGTATCAGGATCCGGCCAATGGTACCGCCGCGCGCAAGGCGTTCATCGTCACCCGAATAGGCGATGCCCTGATGGCAATCGGCCTGTTCTGGCTGTTCCGCGACGTGGGCACGCTCGACATCCAGCAGGCCGTCGCTCAGGCACAGCAGCAGCTGGCGCCGGGCGGTGCGGCAATTACTGGGATCACCCTGCTGCTGCTCGGCGGCGCGGTCGGCAAATCCGCGCAGCTGCCGTTGCAGACCTGGCTTCCCGATGCGATGGCCGGTCCCACGCCCGTGTCGGCCCTGATCCACGCGGCGACCATGGTCACGGCCGGTGTCTACCTGATTGCGCGCACCCATGGGCTGTTCGAGCTGGCACCGTTCTCGCTGGAGGCGGTGGGAGTGATCGGGGCGGTCACACTGTTGCTAGCAAGCTGCGCGGCGCTGGTGCAGACCGATATCAAACGCATCCTCGCCTATTCGACCATGAGCCAGATCGGCTACATGTTCCTGGCATTGGGATCGGCGGCGTGGGGCGCGTCGATCTTTCACCTGATGACGCATGCCTTCTTCAAGGCGCTGCTGTTCCTGACGGCCGGGGCGGTGATCCTCGCCTGCCATCACGAGCAGGATATCTTCAAGATGGGCGGGCTGCGCCGGCAGCTGCCGCTGGAATACGCCTGCTTCCTCGTGGGTGGGCTGGCGCTGGCGGCCTTTCCGTTTCTCACCGCCGGGTTCTACAGCAAGGATGAGATCCTGTGGGAAGCCTACGCCTCGGGGCATTCCGGACTGTTCCTCGCCGGGCTCACCGGCGCGTTCCTGACGCCGCTGTACACCTTCCGTCTGATCTTCACCGTGTTCCACGGCGAGGCGAAGCTGCAGGCGCACCGCGGCCACGGAATTACCTACTGGCTGCCGCTGGTGGTGCTGCTGGCCTTCTCGACCTTCATCGGCGGCATGATCCATCCGCCGCTTGCCGAGGTGTTGCCCGCGGCGAGCGAACACGCCGCCCCCGGCGCGAAAGTGACCATCGCGATTCTGTCGAGCACGGCGGCACTGAGCGGCCTGGTGTTGGCCTGCGCGCTGTTCCTGGGCCAACGGCGCCCCATCACCTGGCTGGCCGGAACACCTGTCGGCAGAGGACTCACCCGGTGGTGGCTGCACGGCTGGGGATTCGATGCGCTGTACGACACGCTGCTGGTGCGCCCGTTCATCTGGTTCTCGAAAGTCAACATCCGCGATGGCATCGATCTGGCGATCCTGAGCATTCCGAGCGCACTGCGCGCCTTCAACGGCGTGCTGGTCCGCACCGAGAGCGGACGCCTCCGCTGGTACGCCGCCGGCATGGCCGGTGGGGCACTGCTGGTGGTCGCGATGGTGTTCGTATGAGGACGCAGCCATGATCCTGCTCAGCCTGCTGCTGGTTCCGCTCATCGGCGGTCTGCTGTGCTGGGGGCTGCAGCGCACCGATGTCGGGTATGCGCGCCATATCGCACTCGGCACCATGGCGGTGGTGCTGGCACTGTCGGTGGGGCTGTGGCTCACGGGGGATTACTCCCAGACGCTGCTGCCCTCGGCTCAGGCTTCCGGCCACTGGGTGCAGCAGTTTTCCGTGCCGTGGATCCCGCGACTCGGCATCCGCTTCAGTCTGGGGCTGGACGGTCTGTCGCTGTTATTGGTGGCGCTCACCGGACTGCTGGGGATGCTTGCCGTCGCCTGCTCCTGGCGGGAGATCGAGAGCAACGCCGGCTTCTTCTACATGAACGTGCTGTGGAACCTCGCCGGTGTCATCGGGGTGTTCCTGGCAACGGACCTGTTCGTCTTCTTCCTGTTCTGGGAAGTAATGCTGGTGCCGATGTTCTTCCTGATCGCGCTGTGGGGCCATGACATTCCCGGCGGACGACCGCGTCTATATGCCGCGATCAAGTTCTTCATCTTCACCCAGTCGGCGGGACTGGTGATGCTGGTGGCCATCCTGGCGCTGGTCTTCGTGCACTACCACACAAGCGGTGTGCTCACGTTCGGCTATGGCGAGCTGCTGGCAACGCCGCTGGAATCGGGTACGGCCTGGTGGATCATGCTCGGGTTCTGTCTGGCCTTTGCGGTAAAGCTTCCCGTCGTGCCGTTTCACTCATGGCTCCCCGATGCCCACTCCCAGGCGCCGACCGCGGGCTCGGTGATCCTCGCCGGCCTGCTGCTGAAGACGGCCGCCTATGGCTTCCTGCGCTACGTGCTGCCGCTGTTCCCGGTGGCCGCCGCACAGCTCGCCCCGATCGCCATGGGACTGGGTGTACTCGGCATCGTCTATGGTGCGATCTGCGCCTTCGGTCAGAATGACACCAAGCGCCTGGTGGCCTATACCTCCATCAGTCACATGGGCTTCATCCTGCTCGGTGTTTTTGCGGGCAACGAGCTGGCGCTGCAGGGCGTGATCATGCAGATCCTGGCGCACGGCATCAGCGCCGCGGGGCTCTTTATCCTGTGCGGTGAGCTGCAGGAGCGGCTCGAGACCCGCGACCTGCGCAAGATGGGCGGCCTGTGGGGGCGTTTCGCCACCCTGCCGCAATTCGGCCTGTTCTTCATTCTGGCGTCACTCGGCCTGCCGGGCCTGGGCAATTTCCTGGGCGAATTCCTGATCCTGCTGGGCACCTTCAAGGCGCATCCGCTGATGGCCATGGCCGGAACGGTCGGGCTGGTGCTGTCCGCGGTCTATTCGCTGGTGCTCATGCAGCGCACGTTCTACGGCAAGGCCAGCTCGACGCAGGCCATTGCCGATCTGGACCGCCGTGAGTTCGCCATCCTGGGCACGCTGGCGGCGGTCATGATCTGGCTCGGGCTCTACCCGCGGCCCTTCTTCGTCGTCTCGCGCGCGCCGATGCAGGCGCTGGAGAGGCTCTACGCACCCGAGGCGAACCGGCCCGAGGCCTCTTCTACCGTGAGGGTGGACCCATGACTCAGCTCCCGCTGCTGGCGCTGTCGCCGCTGCTGATCATCTCGGCCACCTGCATCATCGTGATGCTGTCGATCGCCATCCGGCGACGCCACGCCCGGGTCGCATCCCTGTCGATGGCGGGTCTGGCGCTCGCGCTGCTGGCCACGGCCGCGGTGTGGCACACCACCGCTATGTCGCAGACCGTCAGCACCTTGCTGATCATCGACCGCTTCGGCGCCTTCTACATGGCGCTGATCCTGATCGCCGCGCTCGCGACGACCGGCCTGTCCTACACCTACCTGCACCGCTATCAGGGCCGCCGCGAAGAGCTGTACCTGTTGCTGCTGCTGGCCACCTTGGGCGGCATGGTCATGGTCGCGAGCCGGCACTTCGCCTCGTTCTTTGTGGGCTTCGAGCTGCTGTCCATGCCGATGTACGGCATGGCAGCCTACCTGACGAAGGAGCACCGCTCGCTGGAGGCCGGCCTGAAGTACCTGGTGCTCTCCGCCGTGGCCTCGGCCTTCATCGTGTTCGGGATGGCGCTGGTCTACGCTCAAAGCGGCACCCTGGTCTTCGGTGAGATCGGTGCGCGCCTGGCCGCGCTGTCGGGCACCGATCACATCGTGATACTGGGGGGTGCGCTGCTGGTGACGGGTCTGGGCTTCAAGCTGTCGCTGGCGCCCTTTCACCTGTGGACACCGGATGTGTACCAGGGAGCGCCGGCACCGGTGGTGGCCTTCCTGGCGACGGCCTCCAAGGTGGCGGTATTCGCGCTGCTGCTGCGCTATGTCGTGGAGACCCAGGCCACCCACTCTCCCGCGCTCATCGATGCGCTCTCGATGCTCGCGATCCTCTCCATCATCGCGGGCAATGTGCTTGCCCTGCAACAGTCGAATCTCAAGCGCCTGCTCGCCTATTCGGCGATCGCGCACTTTGGCTACATGCTGGTCGCCCTGATCTCCGCAGGACCGCTCGCCACCGAAGCGGTGGGCGTCTACCTGCTCACTTACTCCGTCACGACGCTGGCCGCGTTCGGCGTCATCACGCTGGTCTCGAGTCCTTTGGACCATGAGGCGCAGGCGATCGCCGACTACCGGGGTCTGTTCTGGCAGCGCCCGGGCCTGGCCGCGACCCTCACCCTGGCGCTGCTGTCCCTCGCCGGCGTTCCGCTGACGGCAGGCTTCCTCGGCAAGTTCTACGTCTTGGGCGCCGGCGTCGATAGCCGCCAGTGGCTGCTGATCGGCGCCGTGATCATCGGCAGCGCGGTGGGTCTGTACTTCTATCTGCGCGCCATGATCCAGCTTTACCTGAGCCCGACGCCGGCCACGGCCGTGCTCGGTCAGACCCCTGCCGCCTCCGTCGCGGTACCGGCGGTGGCCGGCGGTGGCATGCTCATCGCGCTGCTGCTGCTGATGCTCGCCCTGGGCCTGTATCCGTCACCCTTTGTCCGGCTGGCGCAGGGCACGGCCATCGGGCCTCAGCCGACGACGGCGGGACCGTGACGGATGCGCTGGAGAACAAGCGCCGGGCCGCGCACGCCGCGCTCGCCTGGCTCGAGCAGTATGAGGTGGTGGGTATCGGCACCGGCAGCACTGTCGAACCCCTGATCGATCTGATCACCGCTGACCGGCGCAATCTCAAGGCGGTGGTCTCCAGCTCCCTGCGCTCCACGCGGCGCCTGCAGGCCGCCGGCATCCCGGTGGTGGAGCTCAATGAGGTGGGACAGCTGCCGGTCTATATCGATGGCGCCGATGAGACCAACGCGGCGCGCCAGCTCATCAAGGGCGGTGGCGGCGCGCTGACCCGCGAGAAGATCATTGCGGAGTGCTCGCGCGTCTTCGTCTGTATCGTCGATGCCGCCAAACGGGTGCCGACCCTGGGCCGCTTCCCGTTGCCGGTGGAGATCATTCCCATGGCGCGGGCGCTGGTGAGCGCCCGGCTGACGGCAATCGGCGGCCGGCCGCTCCTGCGTGCGGGCTTTGTCACGGACAATGGCAATCACATCCTCGATGTCCACGATCTGCTCATCAAGGATCCGGTGGCGCTGGAGTCGCGGCTGAACCAGATCCCCGGCGTCGTGACCGTGGGGCTGTTTGCACAGCGACCTGCCGACGTGCTCTTGGTCGGCACCGACACCGGTGTGCAGCAGCTATGATCCGATGCGCCGGAGGCCGGCTTTTCAGTGAGCGCCGCTGAACAGTGACAAGCGCGCCGCCACCACCTGCTTCACCGCCTCGACTGCCGGCTTGAGCAGGGTATAGGGGGCGATCTCATCCTGCTGACGTGCAAAACTCTCGGCGATACCGCGCCGCCAGGCCAGGCGCACCTCGGTATTGATATGCACCGCCGTCATCCCCGCAGCGATGGCGCCGCGCAGGTCGGCATCGGCGGTATCCGAGCCGCCGTGCAGCGTCATGAAAATCCGGGTGCTTTCCTTGATGGCCCGGATACGCTCGATATCCAGGTGCTTGCGCTCCTCGCCGCTGAGCATGCTCTTGAGGACGCCGTGCATGTTGCCCACCGCCGGGGCCAGGGTATCGATCCCGGTTTCCCGGACGAATCTGACAGCTTCCTCCGGCGTCGAGAGCGGCCGGGGCGGTGCGCTGTCGTGGATCTGCGAGCCGCTGCCGATATCGCCGATCTCGCCCTCGACCAGGATCTGCGGGCGCAGGGCCTTGAGCACCTGGACCGCCTCCTTCGTCTGCCGCAGGTTCTGCTCGAAAGGCAGGGCTGAAAAATCACACACCACCCAGTCAAATCCCGCCTTGGCCGCCTCGATGGCGCCGGCCAGCGAATGAGTATGGTCCGCATTGAGGAAGATCGGCGGACCGCCCCGCGCGCGCAGGCTGTCGACGATCGCGACCAGTTCGGGAACCCCGATGAAGCGCCGTTCGGCCTCCGAGACGCCGACCGCCACCGGCAGCCCCAGCTCCCGGGCGGCCTCGATGGCGCCGTACAGTGTGACCAGATCCGAGACGTTGAAATGACCCACCGCGCTGCCGCGGGCGTCGGCCCGCTGCAGGGCCTGAAGCAGCGTTGTCATCGCTGCATGTCCATCATCTGCGCCGGGGTGAGCATGTTCTCGTTCAGGTGCGCGATGATCCACAGGGAACCGGCGACCACCAGCACCACGATGAAGACCCCGAAGGCCAGCGCCAGCACGTTGTTGGTAGCTTCCGAGTCGGTGCCGATGTGCAGGAAGAACACCAGGTGCACGCCCATCTGCGCCACCGCAAGGACCGCAAGTCCGGCCGCGACGCCCGGTGCCCACAGCAGATCTGACTGCGCCACGAGGAAGGAGGCGCCGGTCAGCAGCAGCGCAAAACCCAGCCCTGCCGTGTAGGTCCACAGGCTTCCCGAGGACCCGTGCTCGGTCATCGCCACATCCGATGGGCCGTTCTCCGCCATTATCGTGCTCCCATCAGATAGACGACCGTCAACAGGGCCACCCAGATGATGTCGAGGGCGTGCCAGAACAGACTGAAACACAGCAGGCGCCGGCAGACGTAATCACGCGGTCCGCGGTAGGCGGTCTGCGCCACCAGGAAGATGAGCCACAGCAGCCCGACGGTCACGTGCACCCCGTGCAACCCGACGAGGCTGAAGAAGGCCGAGAGAAACGCACTGCGCGAGGGTCCCGCGCCGCGGGCGATCAGTGCGGCGAACTCGTTGAGCTCCAGGCTGAGGAAAGTGGCACCGAGAATGAACGTCAGGGCGCAACACAGGTAGAACGCCGGCATGCGGCGCCGCTCCATGGCCAGCACCGCGAGCCCGCAGGTGTAGCTCGACAGCAGCAGTGCCAGGGTCTCGATGCCCGCGTGGCGCAGCTCGAAGAGTTCGCGGCCCGAGGGGCCGCCGTTGGTCTGACCCTGCAGCACCGCGTAGGTCGCGAACAGGGCCGAGAACAGGATGATGTCCGAGAGCAGGAAGATCCAGAACCCGTAACCGACGACGATTCGTACCGGGGCGGGACCTGCGCCACTGTCGGCGACCGGGACGTTGGCAACCTGGGCGTTCATGCCGGCACCATGGACTGCCGCCGGGCGCGCTCGTCTGCGGCCAGTTGTTCACTGGAGACTTCGACGGCGATGCGCGGCCGCCACCCGAAGACCACCAGCACGATCGCCGCGGCGGTCAACCCCAGGAGGGCGAGCCACCAGATATGCCAGATCAGGGCAAAGCCGCTGATCACCGCACAGAAGGCGGTCAGGAAACCCAGCGGGCTGTTGCGTGGCACCTCGATCGCCGGATAGGCCTGCGCCGGTTCGACTGTTCCCTGCTGCTTCGCGGCCCAGAAGGCATCGAGCGACTCCACCTTGGGGACCACCGCAAAGTTGTACACCGGCGGTGGCGAGGCGGTGGCCCATTCCAGGGTCCGGCCGTTCCAGGGATCCCCGGTGAGATCGCGGCGGCTCTCGCGGGTGCGGATACTGACCACCAGCTGCGCGATCGTGGCGAGAATGCCGCACAGGATGACGATGGCACCGACCTCGGCAGCGATCATGTACGGCTGCCAGCTCAAGTCCGCGTAGTGCTGCATGCGCCGGGTCGCCCCCAGCAGTCCCACTGCATACAGCGGGAAGAACGCGAGGTAGAAGCCGATGAACCAGCACCAGAAGCTCAGCACTCCCAGGCCGCGGTGCAGCGTGAACCCGAACGCCTTGGGGAACCAGTAGTAGTAGCCGGCCATCACGCCGAAGACCACGGCGCCGATGATGACGTTGTGGAAGTGCGCCACCAGGAACAGGCTGTTGTGCAGCACGAAATCCGCAGGCGGCACGGCCAGCAGCACGCCTGTCATGCCGCCCATGGCAAAGGTCACCATGAAGCCGATGGTCCACAACACCGGTACCTCAAAGCGGATGCGGCCCCGGAACATGGTGAACAGCCAGTTGAAGAGCTTCACGCCGGTGGGAATGGCGATGATCATCGAGGCGATGCCGAAAATGGCATTCACATCGGCGCCCGCGCCCATGGTGAAGAAGTGGTGCAGCCACACCATGAAGGACAGCACGCAGATGGCCAGCGTGGCGAGCACCATGGAGCGATAGCCGAACAGCTGCTTGCCCGAGAAGGTCGCGATCACTTCGGAGAAAATGCCGAAGGCGGGCAGCACCAGAATGTAAACCTCCGGATGTCCCCACATCCAGATCAGGTTCACGTACAGCATGAAATTGCCGCCGCCGGTGTTGGTGAAGAAGTGCATGCCGGCGTAGCGGTCCAGGAGCAGCATCCCGAAGGTTGCGGTCAGGATCGGGAATGCCGCAACGATCAGCATGTTCGCGCACAGCGCCGTCCAGCAGAACACCGGCATGCGCATGTAGCTCATCCCGGGGGCCCGCACCTTGAGGATGGTCGTCACCATGTTGATGCCGGCGAGCAGCGTGCCGAGTCCGGAGATCTGCAGTGACCACAGGTAGTAATCGACGCCGACGCCGGGTGAGAATGCGAGCTCCGACAGGGGCGGATAGGCCAGCCACCCGGTGCGGGCGAACTCCCCCACCATCAGTGACACGTTCACCAGCAGCGCTCCGGCGGCGGTGAGCCAGAAGCTCACGGAGTTCAGCACCGGGAAGGCCACATCGCGCACCCCCAGCTGCAGCGGCACCACGAAGTTCATGAGACCGATGACAAAGGGCATCGCCATGAAGAAGATCATGATGGTGCCGTGAGCCGAGAAGATCTGGTCGTAGTGGTCGGGCGGCAGGTACCCGGGGGCGCCGCCCGCGGCCAGCGCCAGTTGCGTGCGCATCATGATGGCATCGCTGAAACCGCGCAGCAGCAGTACCAGTGCCAGCACTACGTACATGACCCCGATGCGCTTGTGATCGACACTGGTGAGCCACTCATTCCACAGATACGGCCACCAGCCCTTGACGGTGATGAGGGCCAGCAGCCCTAAGATGATCAGGACGATCATCCCCGAGGCCGCGATCGCCGGTGGTTCGTTGAAGGGAATGGCCTGCCATGTGAGTTTACCCAGCATTTAGTGCTCCATGGGAGGCGCGACCGCCCCGATGCTTTCGCGCTCGATCCGCTCGAAGAGTCCGGGCTCCACGCTGCGGTAACTCTTCAGGGACACATCACTTCCCGTTCGCGCCAGTTGCGAATAGGCGCCGGCATCGAGGCTTCCGCCCTGGGACCGCGCCAGCGCCAGCCAGCTGGAGAAGGCGGCCGGCGTCACGGCATGTACCACGAAGCGCATGTCGGAGAAGCCGTCGCCGCTGAAGTTGGAGGAAAATCCCGCATAGTCGCCCTTGCGATCTGCGAGCAGATTCAGACGGGTGGTCATCCCGGGCATGGTGTAGATCTGGCTGCCCAGCTGCGGCACCCAGAAGGCGTTCATCACATTGGTCGAAGTCAGCACGAACTCGACCGGTACCCCTTCCGGTACGGTCAGTTGGTTGAGCGTCGCGACCCCGGCCTCCGGATAGATGAAGAGCCACTTCCAGTCCAGGGAGACCACTTCGATGCGCAGCGGCTTGAGGGATGAGGCCAGCGGGCGGGCCGGGTCGAGGTCGTGCGAGCTCATCCAGGCCACCGAGGCCAGCAGCAATATGACCAACGCCGGGATCGACCACACCACGAACTCGATGCGTCCTGAGTGGGCCCAGTCCGGCGTGTAGGTGGCACGGGCATTGGAGGCCCGGTACCACCAGGCAAAGATCAGGGTAAGCACGATCACCGGGATAACCACCACCAGCATGATGGCGGTGGCGTTCAGGAGGATCTCACGCTCCGCGGCGGCAATGGGTCCGTGCGGATCGAGTACCCCTTGGGCATGCCCTGCCGGCGCGAAGCCTACCGCAATGAGACTTGCCAGCAGCGGTGTCCAGGGCCACTTGCCGGTGGCGAGTCTCAACGGTGGCCGCTTGTGATTGCCCATGGGCCTACAGTGATCCGGCGAGGCGGTGCCCAGCTTGAATGGGAGCGCCGTGGATTGTCTGACGGTGCTTGGCTGCCACCGGTCGTCATGGGCCGACCGCACAAGAAATGGCACACGTCCCGGTGGAAAGTGGCCCGATGGCATCCACCGAAAGACGGCGCCTCGCCGAGGACAAAGCAGGCACGGCAAACTGGCGCCGTTGGGGACCGTATCTGTCCGAGCGCCAGTGGGGCACGGTGCGCGAGGATTACAGCCCATACGGAACCGCGTGGGACTCCTTCTCGCATGACCACGCGCGCAGCCGCGCGTATCGTTGGGGTGAGGACGGCATCGCCGGCTTCAGCGACGCCCATCAGTACCTGTGCCTGTCACTGGCGATGTGGAATGGCCAGGATCCCATTCTCAAGGAGCGGCTGTTCGGACTGACCAATGCGGAGGGCAATCACGGGGAGGACGTGAAGGAGCTGTACTACTATCTCGACGGCACGCCGAGTCATTCGTACCTGAAGATGCTCTACAAGTATCCGCAGGCCGCCTACCCCTACTCGCGGCTGGTCGCGGAACACAGCAGCCGCGGTGCTGAGCAGGGTGAGTTCGAACTGCTGGACACGGGCCTCTTCGATGAGGATCGCTACTTCGACGTGTTCGTCGAATACGCCAAGGCGGACGCGGACGATATCCTGATGCAGATCACCGCCCACAACCGTGGCCCGGATGCCGCGCGGCTGAGCCTGCTGCCGCAACTGTGCTGCCGGAACCTGTGGTCTTGGAAGCCGCCGGTCGAGAAACCGACGCTCACGGGGCGTGCGGGCGGCGTTGCCATCCACCATCCGCAGCTGGGCAACTTCCGGCTCGAGGTCGAGGCAGGGGCCACCCTGCTCTTCTGCGACAACGACACCAATCCCCGCCGCCTGTTCGGCATGAACGATGCGGCCGGGTACTTCAAGGATGCCTTCCATGAGTATCTGGTGGCGGGCAGGTGCGAGGCGGTGAATCCTGCCCACACGGGCACCAAAGTCGGGGTGCTGCATGAGCTGACCCTCGAACCCGGCGCCGCGGCCACGGTACGCCTGCGGCTCTCGCCGGATGCGGGGCCCGGCGCCGTAACGCTGCCCTTTGCGGATTTCGATGTTCTGTTCGACGCCCGCCGCCGCGAGGCGGACGAGTTCTATGGCGAGCTGCAGCATCAGATCAGCGATCCGGATGCCCGCCTGGTGCAGCGGCAGGCCTTCGCCGGGATGATCTGGAACAAGATGTTCTATCACTACTCGGTGGCGGAGTGGCTGGAGGGCGATCCGCTGCAGCCCATGCCGCCGCCGGAACGGCGGCATGGACGCAACCGGGACTGGCAACACCTGCACAGCGACGATGTGATCTCGATGCCGGACAAGTGGGAGTTCCCCTGGTTTGCCGAGTGGGATCTGGACTTTCACTGCATTGCGCTGGCGGTCATCGACAGCGAATTCGCCAAATCGCAGCTGCTGCTGCTGGCGCGCGAAACCTACATGCATCCCAATGGCCAGTTTCCTGCCTACGAATGGGCCTTCGGGGATGTGAATCCGCCGGTGCATGCCTGGGCGGCCTGGCGGGTGTTCCAGATCGACCGCAAGCAGCACCAGGAGGCGGATCCGGGCTACCCCGGAGATCTGGCGTTCCTGAAGCGGGTGTTCAACAAGCTGATGCTCAACTTCACCTGGTGGGTGAACCGCAAGGATGCCCAGGGGCGCAACATCTTCCAGGGCGGTTTCCTGGGCCTCGACAACATCGGCATCTTCGACCGCAGCAGTCCGCTGCCCACCGGCGGGTTCCTCAACCAGGCCGACGGCACCAGCTGGATGGCGATGTACGCGGTGAACATGCTGCGCGCGGCCCTGGAGCTGGCGCTGCATGATCCGGCCTACGAGGAGATCGCCACCAAGTTCTTCGATCATTTCCTGTCCATCGCCGGGGCCATCAATGGCGTCGGGGAGAATCGGCTTGGGCTGTGGGATGAGACTGAGGAGTTCTACTACGATCAGGTCGTTCTGCCGGATGGCAGCCGGGTCGAATTGAAGATCAACTCGATCGTGGGGCTGATCCCGCTGTTCGCCAACCAGGTGCTGGAGCCGGAGGTGCTGGAGCTGCTGCCGGAATTCTCGGCGCGGATGCAGTGGTTCCTCAAGCACCGTCCGCAGCTGGCGGACCTGATCTCGAACTGGCATATCGCAGGTCAGGGCGAGCGGCGCCTGCTGTCACTGTTGCGCGGGCACCGCATGAAGGCGCTGTTGCACCGGATGCTCGATGAAACGCGCTTCCTGTCCGAGTTCGGGGTGCGCGCGCTGTCGAAAAATCACGAGCACCATCCGTTCCGGCTCGAAGCCGGTGGCGCCGTCCACGAGGTTACGTACTGGCCGGGCGAGTCGCGCAGCGGCCTGTTCGGTGGCAACTCGAACTGGCGCGGTCCGATCTGGATGCCGATCAACTATCTGATCATCGAGTCGCTGCAGCGGTTTCACCATTACTACGGAGATGACTTCAAGGTCGAATGTCCGACCGGTTCCGGTCAGTTCATGACCCTGTTTGAAGTCGCCGAGGAGCTGGGCCGGCGTCTTTCGCGCCTGTTCCTCAAAGGCGCCGACGGTGAACGGCCCGCGCTGCGATATCATCCCAAACTGGCCCGCGACCCGCATTTTCGCGACTATGTGCTGTTCCACGAGTACTTCCACGGGGACACCGGTCGCGGGGCGGGCGCCTCGCATCAAACGGGCTGGACCGGTCTCATCGCCAAGCTGCTGCAGCCGCATACGACCGAACGCAGTACGCTCCGCGACTTCGTCATCAGCGCGGCCCAGTCGGCCGTCTCGCAACGCAAGACAGGAAAAACCGAATCATGAACACCGCTGCCCCGGCCGATGTCTATCTGGTCCGACATGGGGAGACCGTCTGGAGTCTCACGGGTCAGCACACCGGGCGCACGGACCTGCCGCTGACGCCACGGGGCGAAGAGCAGGCGCGCGCAGTGGGTCCGAAACTCCAGGATCTGCAATTCGAGCAGGTCATCACCAGTCCTCTGCGGCGGGCCCACGCCACCTGTGAACTCGCAGGCTTTGGCGGCCGAGCAAGCCTCGATCCGGATCTGGTCGAGTGGGACTACGGCCAGTACGAAGGACGGACGCTGGCGCAGGTGCACCAGCAGCGTCCGGACTGGGAGCTGTTCCGCGATGGGTGCCCGGGCGGCGAGTCCGTGGCGCAGATCAGCGAGCGGGCCGACAGGGTCGTCTCGCGGCTGCGGGTGCTGAGGGGCAAGGTGCTGGTGTTTTCCAGCGGACACCTGCTGCGGGTGCTGGCCGCGCGGTGGATCGACAACCCCGCAGCCTTGGGCCGCGCACTGGTGCTGGACCCTGCCTGTCTGTGCGTCCTGGGCTACGATCACGGCGGCGTGGACCGCGTCATCCGACTGTGGAACGAACGCTAGTGCCCTACTGCGAAAAGTCAGCGCCCAGCACATCCGTTCGCTTTGCGCGCCGCTCGCACAAGCCCCGAGCCGGCCCCTCATATGACACTGGCACCGATCACATCATTTTCGGGAAATTGATTCCCAACTTTTGGAGCTAATTATCCCGCGGCGTTTGTCGAATAATCCGACCCCGCTGCCGTCCGGCTGCAGTCTCGTGCGTAAGGTGATTTCGCGGAATGCAACATCTTGATAACGTTCTGGTCTTCATGAAGGTTGCGGAGTTCGAGAGCATCAGTAAAGCCGCGCGCGCCCTGGACATGCCGGTGTCCACCGTCAGCCGTAAACTTGCGGCGCTGGAGTCCGACCTTGGGGTTTCTCTGGTTCGGCGCACGACGCGGCGGGTGACTCTCACCTCCCAGGGCCGCAATTACTTCACGCAGTGCGTGGAGCCGCTGACGAAGCTTCAGGAGGCCGAGCACGTCCTGACTCAGACCCAAAGCAAGCTGGAAGGAACGCTTGCGATTTCGGTCCCGATGATGCTCAACCAGGGGCCGTTCATCGACTTTCTGTCGCAGTTCTCCAAGCAGCACGCCGCAATTCGGGTCGATCTGTACATCACCAATGCATACCTGAACCTGGTGGCGGAGAACATCGACGTGGCCATCCGGTTCGGCCAGATGCAGGACTCCAGTGTGGTCGCGGCGAAGCTGGGGACGAGTGTGCGCTACGTGGTCGCGGCAGCCGACTATATGAAAGGACGCAAATACCCCACCGAGCCGGATGACCTGAAAGCATACGAATGCGTGATGTTCAATGCCCGAAACAATGAAACCGACTGGGATCTGGTGTGTGGCCGCAAGCGGGTGCGGGTGCATGTGCGCGGGTCCATCTCGAGCCGCGACTGCCAATCCGTGGCAGCGTTTGTACAGCGCGGACACGGCATCGGCCTTGTAGAGACCGCCCATGTCGAGGAGGCTTTGGCGCGGGACAGCCTGGTGCGCCTGCTGCCGCGATGGATCTCGACGGAGGTTCCCGTATTCGCGGTCTATCCGACCCGCAAGTTCCTGCCGCCGCGGGTGAATGTGTTCCTGGCGGCGCTGGCGGCGTGGAAGAGTTCGCTGTGGATGAGCGCATAAGAACAATCCCACGAGCTCGTTCCATTCGCCAGCTGCCACGCCGCCATTTTTGAGAAGAAGATTCCCGGCTTTTCGGCCTAATAAAAGGAGGCCGATGGCGCAATAATTCCGTCCGTGGATATCCCAACTGAACGCCTGACCTTGCCCCCGCGCGGCCTCGTTTCTGTCATCGACGACGATGAGTCGATCCGCGAGTCGCTGCCGGATCTGTTGGAGATGCTGGGCTTCGCGGCCAGACCCTTCGCTTCCGCCCTCGATTTTCTGGCCTCGGATCTGATCATGGAGACCCAGTGCCTGATACTCGACGTTTCGATGCCGGTCATGTCGGGGCCGCAGCTGCAGGAAGCACTGACCCGTCTCGGTCATACCATTCCGATCATCTTCATTACGGCACAGTGTGATCCGGTTCTTCGCGCCAAGCTGCTGGCACGTGGCGCCGTGGCGTGCCTGTTCAAGCCGTTCAACGAGCGCGAACTGCGTTCAGCCCTCGCGTGCGCGGTCGGGCACCCCTTCTAATCCCAGGCCGGGGATAGGAATGCAGTGTCGTCCTCTGCGTCGCCGGTACCGGGGGTTGGACTGAGCTCATCAACGGCCGCTTCGTGCGGGTGCGAATCCGCATCTGCCGGCTCCGGCGATGAGCCCTCTCCCGGCCGCCCTGCGGGCCCTACGCTTTGACCAATGACTTGCACGCGAGTGACTCTCTCGCCTCGCGGGTCCTGAAACTTGTACCGCAATCCCTTTTCTTGCCGAATCGTTGCCTTGCCTGAGCTTGTGAATTGCAATGAGGCGTGGACAGCGTTGCAATGCAGTTGAGGCGGCCCATAGGATCTGGAACAACGGGCAACCGAGGTGGCAATGAGGATTTCCGTCCCGGCTCTTCTGACACTGAATGGTGGTTACACCGACACGGCGGGATTTCTGGTCCTGCAGGGTCTCTTTACCGGCCATGTCACGGGCAACTTTGTAGCGTCCACGCCTGGAATCGCATTCAACACGCTGGTTGCCATCAAGGTCTTCCTGTTCATTCTGGCAGCGGCGCTCGCGGTGATCTATGGACCCTTCGCCGATGCCGATGCCTGGGCGGCGATTGCGAGGGGTATGGCGCTTGTGGCTGGAATGGCTATCCAGAACGCCGCGCATCGGATCTTCTTCGGCAAATCGCCACCCAGCACGGTGCTGACCGGAACGACCGCGCAGCTCATGATTGATGTATCGGATCTGGCGCACCCGGGCGTCCCTGCAGAGGTACGCGCGCAGGCGCGCAGTCGCTGTGCTGGGCTGCTCAAGACTGTCGGCCTGTTCGCGCCGGGCTGCGCCGTGGCCGCTGTGATCTACGCGAAGTGCGGCCGGATGGTGCTCGTTGTCAGCCCGCTGATCTCCATGGCGGCCTTCCGGCCGCGCTTCACCCTTTGAGTTGAAGCATCTACTCAGCCGTGGCCGCCGCAGCGCCGCCCGCCGGGCGGCGCACCAGCCAGCACAGAGGCACCGCCAGCATCACCAGCCAGCCTGAAAAGTAGAAAAGGTCGAGGCTCGAGAGCAGGTAGCCCTGGGCGATGACCTGTTGCAGCACCTTTGCAGCGGCGGAGAGGCCACTGAGTCCCTGCGCGTGCAGCTGTGCCAGCGCGCCGGCGTACCAGGGGTCGTAGGCGGACAGTGACTCGACGATCCGCGACTGATGCAGCGCCTCACGGCGATCCCAGTAGGTCGTGATCAGCGACGTCGCGAAACTGCCGCTGATGATGCGTAGGAAGTTGCTCAGTCCCGAGGCCGACGGCACCCGCTCGGGGGCGAGGCCATCCAAAGAGATCGTGAAAAGGGCCACGAAGAACATCCCCATGGCGAATCCCTGAACCAGCAGCGGCATGACGAATACCCAGAAGCTGGCATCCGGTGGATAGGACGCGCGCATGAAGTAGGCGATGCCAAAAATGACGAACGCCGCACTTGCGAACCAGCGCGCGTCGTACTTGCCGATGTACTTGCCCACGAAGGGCGCCACCAGGACGGCCGTCAGGCCGCTCGGTGCGGCCACGAGACCTGCCCAGGTTGCCGTGTACCCCAGCTGCGTCTGCTGCCATAGCGGCATCAGCACGACATTCCCGAAGAAGGCTGCGTAACCTACGCACAATGTGAGAGTACCCAGCGTGAAGCTCCGCGATTTGAACAGCGTCAGATCCACGATCGGATGCTTTTCGGTCAGTTCCCAGATGATCCAGGCCGCCAAACCCAGCACGGCCACGATCGCAAGCGCCACGATCACGTGGCTCGAGAACCAGTCAAGGTCCTTACCCTGATCGAGCACTACCTGCAGGGCGCCCACCCAGACACACAGCAGCGCCAGCCCGACGCGGTCTATTGACAACTTCCGGGTCGCCGTTTCGTGGTTGCGCAGGAAGCGCCAGCAGATCGCGCCGCAGAAGACTCCTACCGGCACGTTCATCAGGAAGATCCACTCCCAGGGATAGTTGTCAGAGATATAGCCGCCCAGAATCGGACCGCAGATCGGCGCCACCAGCGTGGTCATGGACCAGATCGCCAAGGCCGTCCCCTTCTTGCTCGGGGGAAACAGCGTCAGCAGCAGCGCCTGCGATCCGGGAATCATCGGACCGGACACTGCGCCCTGCAGCACGCGAAACATCAGCAGCGCCGGCAGGCTCCAGGCGATGCCGCACAGAAGCGACGCCAGCGTGAAAAGCAGAATCGACAGGACGAAGACCCGCACGACTCCGAAACGCTGCATCAGCCAGCCGGTCAGGGGCACGGAGACACCATTGGCCACGGCGAACGAGGTGATGACCCAGGTGCCCTGATCGGCCGACACGCCGAGATTGCCGGCGATCGTCGGAATCGACACGTTGGCGATGGTCGTATCGAGCACCTGCATGAAGGTCGCCAGGGCGAGCGCCAGGAGCGTGACCGTGCGGGCGCTTCCGGTAAGCGGCGTGCGCTGTGGGCTGGAATCGGTCATCCGCGATCCATTGGCAACACCCGCCCGTTCGACATCCAACGTGAGCGGTATCCCAACAGACGTCCTCCCCCTAAGCCATTGGACGATGGTATCGCCGCTGCTCTCCGCGATTCCCGAGGGCCATGGCCTCAGCGGTTGGCGTCGGGAAGAGTTCCGCTCTCCGCACGCCATCCGCCCCCGAGCGCCTCGAAGAGCGCGACCTGGTTCTGGACCAGGGCGGCATCTGAAGACGCCACTGCGGCGTCGAGCGCCACGAGCGTCTGCTCTGTCGTGAGCAGATCGAGATTGCTGGTCGAACCCGCCAGGTACTGGTTGTGGGCGATCCGGAACGCCTCATGAATCTGTTCCTGCGCTTCAACCAGCGCCTGGTGGTTGTCAAGCGCGGCGGCATACACTGTCAAGGCCTGTTCGGTCTCCTTCAGCGCGGTGAGCACCACCGAGTCGAATCTGGCGAGCGCCGCGGCCTGGATGGCTGTCGACTGCCGCACGCGGGCGCGCGGGCCGGCCATGTTGGGAAATGACCAACTGATCGAGGGGCCCAGGCCCCAGGCTCTGCCGATATTGGTTCCAAGCTGCGACAGCGACGATGCGACGCCGCCGTAGAACCCCAGCAGATGCACCGTCGGATAAAGATCGGCCGTGGCCACACCGATGTCAGCGGTCGCGGCGGCGAGAATGCGCTCGGCCCGTCGCACGTCGGGTCGGCGCCGGATGAGTGCCGAGCCGTCCCCGACCGGAACCAGGGCGACCAGGTGCGGCGGCGTCACGCAATCCTCCAGGTTCTCTGGAGCCTCGGCCGGCGTGCGGCCAAGCAGCGCCGCCAGTTCGAACACGGCAGCCCGCCGCTGTCCCTCGAGCGAGGGAATGCTCGAGCGAACTTGGGCGACGAGCGCGCGCGCGCGGGTCACATCGAAGGTGGAGTTTCCCCCCGCCTCATAGCGCCGGGCAGTGATATCGGACTCATGGGAGACAACATCGAGAGAATGGCGAGCCACGGCGAGTTCCTCGCCGAGCGCACAGAGGGTCGTATAGGCTCGGGCGGTTTCGGCGGCCACCACGACCCGCACGCCATCACGGGCGGCGGCGGCCGCATCCGAGGTCGCATCTGCCGCCTCGATGGCACGATGGACGCGGCCGAAGAGGTCCACCTCGTAGGCCGCCTGGAACAGATCCTCGAAGACCCAGGTGTTCTGGGGCGCATGGCCGCCGAGTTCGAGGATTTCATCGGTGCCGGCGTCGCGCCCATAAATGCCACTGGCGTTGACCGTGGTTGAGGGATAGCGATACGCATGCACCGCCTCGAGCTGGGCGCGCGCGGCGGCAAAATTGGCATCGGCGGCGGCCAGATCCCGGTTCGCGTGCAGCGCCTCGGTGATCAACCGGTCGAGCCGCGTGTCGTCATACAGGCGCCACCAGGCATCGGGTAGTGGCGTTGCCGTCTCAGCCGCGGTATTGAGGGACACCAGGGGCGCCGCGGCGCCCCGCGGCAGCGCGGGCGGGTGATAGTTTGGACCCACGCGGCAACCGCTCAGCGCGATGATGATCACCCCGGCAGACACGGCCGCGCGCGCGCGCCGGTTCATGGCGGCCCCGCCGTGCTCGTGCGGAACAAGGGCGGGGCGGAGGCGGGGCCGATCGGCGAGGGCCGGCGGAACACCACGACCAGCAAGGCCACCGCGGTCAGGAAGCCGACGGCCACGAACACGTCCATCACCGCCTGGGTGGTCGCCGCGGCGCGCACGACATTCCCCAGGACCAGCTCCCCGCGGGCCATCGCCGAGACCGGATCGGCAACCCGGGTGGTCGCCGCACCGTACTCCCGGATCCGCTGGATGACCTCGGCATCGCCGATCCGCACGTGCTGACCGATCAGGTTCGAGGCCACCTGCTCGCGCACTCGCGCAAACGACGTCACGAAGGCGGAGCCGATCTCTCCGCCCAACAGGCGTGCGGTCTGCAGCACTGCGCCGAAGGTCAGTGCGTCTTTTGGCTTGGCATGAAGCACGACCAGGAAGATGACACCGGACAGAGCGAAGCTTTGCCCCAGCGCCTGCAGCAAGGCGGAAGGCAGGAACTGGTAGGAGCCCCACAGGGGCGTGAGGCTGTAGGAGATCATCAGGCAGGCAACACTGACGAAGATGAAGCCGATTGAGGCCACGAGGCGCGCGTCGGAGCGGCGCAGCATCAACCCTGCGAGCGGACAGAAAATGAGCTGCGGCACCGCGATCCAGATCAGCGTCTCTCCGACCTCCAGGTCGCGAAAGCCGCGCACCGTGCCCAGGTACAGCGGGATCAGGAACGCCGAGGCGGTCACGGTCAGGCGCAGGAATCCGATCAGAATGAAGAGGCTGGGCAGCGGTGGTCGGCAGAGCATCCGCAGGTTCAGGAGCGGTGTCCGGGTGCGGGCTTCGTGAACGAGGAACGCCGTCAGCAGCAGCGCCGCGGCCGACAGCAGGGCCCATTCCAGGCCCGAGTTCAGCCAGTCCAGACGGTTGCCCTGATCCAATGCGGCGTAGAGCAGCGCAAGCCCCGAACCACCGGCTGCAAAGGCGAACAGGTCCGGTGCCGGTCTGGTGGTAATGGGTCGGACTTTGGCTCCGGCCCACAGGCACAGCGACATGAGCAGCGCGAGCGGAACGTCCTGCCAGAAGATCCAGTGCCACGAATAGTGCTCGACGTACCAGCCTTCGAGCGATGCGGAGATATTCAGGGAAAGCTCGATGTTCAGCGCAAAGACCGCGACCCCGAATGCCCAGTACCGGGGCGGTGTGTTGAGCACGATGAAACTGATCGTCAGTGGTATGAAACACCCCGAGGCCAGGCCCGCGAGAAACTGCATCGTCAGCAGTGTCGGCAGGTTCTGGGAGTAAGGGGTCAGCAGGGAAATGACCGCCAGCGCGAGGGAGGCCCAGATGAGCACCCGCCGCGGGCCATACGTGGCACCCATCCACACCGCCGGCAAGGTGATGAGCATCTGCGCGGCCGTCTGTGCGGTGGTGATCCACGCACCCTCGTCAAAGCCGGCGCCGACGGCGCCGCGGATATCGGCAAGTCCGTAGGTGGACAGGCGCCCCTGCAGGGTCGAGATGAAGGCCCCCATGAGCACGCCGAGGAGTCCGAGCCATGGAATCCGCGTCGGCGGGGAAGGCAGGGTTGGAAGGGAGATTCCGGCGCCGGGGCCCGCTTGGGACATTACCGCGCTCATCAACGCTGCGCCGCGCGGGCGTCCACGCTCGCCTCCACGGACATACCCGGCACGAGGCGGTCCGCGAGCCCGTCCGCATCGTCGATGGAGATCTTGACGATGATGCGCTGGACGATCTTCGTGAAATTTCCCGTTGCATTGTCGGGTGGAAGCAGTGCGAACATCGCGCCTGAGGCGGGCGCCAGCGCCAGCACGTGTCCGCGCAGCGTATGCCCGGGAAAGGTATCCACGGCGATCTGCGCTGGCTGGCCCACCGCCACATGCGTCAGCTGCGTTTCCTTGAAGTTGGCGATCACCCAGATTTTCGGCAGCGGCGTGAGAATCGTGATCTGACTGCCTGCGCCGACCAGCTGCCCCGGCTTGACCTGACGCTGCCCGACCACTCCGTCCTGGGTCGCAGTGATGGTCGTGTATCCCAGGTTGATCCTTGCCAGCTCCAGTGCCGCGCGCTGCGCGGCGATGGTGGTCTCGCTTTGGGCGATCTGTGCCTCGAGGACGGCGAGCTGGCGAAGTGCCGCGCGCACCTGCGCCTGATTCTGCCGCAGTTGTGCGTCAAGCTGGTCGCGAACCGTCGAGAGCTTTTCAGTCGCCTCCTCCGAGGAGGAACCGCTCTCCAGGAGCTTGCGTTGCCGCACCACGTCCCGACCGTTCTGCGCGACGCTCGCGGCAGCGGCGGCCGTCACCGCTCGTGCGGCCTCCACGTTCGCCAACTGCAGTTCGTGCTGCGCGTTCAAGGTGTCCCGCAGCGCCTCGGCGTTCGCGACGCCGGCTTCGGCCTGCAGGACTGCTGCCCGGTAATCGTCGTCGACGACCTGGGCGAGGACTTGTCCCTTGTGGACGTGCTGGAAGTCCTCGATCGGCAACTCCCGCAGATAGCCGCCCACCTTCGCCGCGATCGGCGTCAGGTCTGCCTCCAGGTAGGCATCGTTGGTGCGCTGCCAGCCTGGGCTACCCTCCCAACGTGTCCAGTTCCTCGAGACGACAACGATGATGCCGATGGCGACGATGAACACCAGGATCCGCCAGCTGAACTCGAAGGCCTGGTTCCAATCCAGAGCAATGTGCCCCGACGCGGCAGGCTCAGGCTGATCGGCTGACATCTGACGCCACATCCGTTCCCGTGGAATCCGCTTTGAAGGCCATTGGGTCGCTCATGGTGCATGCCTCCGCGGTAATGCGGGATCGACACTGCCGGATCATCCACTCGATTCATTGCACCCGAGTGCTGATGCCGTTCGCGGATGCAAGTCGCACACCTTTCGCGAAGCCCTGAGTGCCCGGATACTCCTTGGTTGAATTTCAGCTGACGTCAATCACGAAAGTGCGATTGCACCTTGGTCTCGGTTCCGCATTTACCCGGCTGCTCGATACGCTCCCTAGGCAACCGGAATGGCAAAGCTGAACGTCGCGCCCGGCCCAGCGTTGGCTATGGCCCATAGACGTCCGTTGTGGTTCTCGACTATGGAACGGCAGATCGAAAGGCCGATGCCCATACCGTGCGCCTTCGTAGTGTAGAAGGCCTCGAACAGTTTTTCGGCTGCCGCCGGATCCAACCCCATCCCGCTATCCGCTACGGACAGCTCGACGTCCCAGTGTTGTTCAGGCGGGTCTTGATTGCCACCACTCGCGGCCGGTCATCGACTCCGACGATGGCGTCTGCCGCGTTCAGCAGCAGGTTCAGGATGACCTGCTGCAGCTGCACGCGATCCGCGCTGACGAAGGGCAGATCCTCCGCGAAATCCGTCTGCAGGCGTGCGCCCTTCCTTTGCAATTCTCCAGCTGACAGCGTGATCACCTCCCGCGCAGCCTCATTGAGCTCAATGTTCTCGAAATTGGACGACTTTCTGGAAAACATCGCGCGCAATCGCTTGATGATTTCCGAAGCCCGGGTCGCGTCGCGGGTGATACGTCGAACCGTCTCCGCGACGCCGGTTAAGTTGGGTGGGTCAGCCGCCAGCATCCGCGTACAGGTATTTGCATTGGTCAGAATTCCAGAGAGCGGCTGACTGACCTCATGTGTGATCGAGGCGGTCATTGCGTTGAGAGTCGCGACTCGTCCCACATGCGCCAGTTCCGAACGCGCATGATTCAGCGCCTCTTCCGCAACCTTGCTGTCGCTTACATCCTGAAGCGCTCCCATGAAGATGGGCCGGTCGGCGACGTGCTTGATGACCTGTGAGATCCCGCGCAGGTGCTTTACCCTACCCATCGGAGTCATGATCCGGAAACTGAAATCCGCGCCGGCTTCGTCGGACCTGCGCTGCATCTGCCAATCAAAAGAACTGCAGGTCGTCGGCATGGACCCGCGCGCGGACCGCTCCGAGAGACGCCGGTGTACGGGAATCCAGCTCGAAGATGCGGTACAACTCCTCTGACGCCTGGGCCCGCTGGATCAACTGACGCACAGCGATTTCCTGTTTGCTGTGAGAGATTGGATTGCCACTCGCGCAGGCGACCTGCTGTAGCAAGCAGAGGAACCGGGTGCGTACGATTGCTGAAGAAGCTGGGTGATGCGAAGCGGCACACGCGATGCAGGCCTCATTGGCCTCTTCGATTACGCTGGCGTGAGTTGTTCAGTCCAGTACCGTCGGTGACGATCCGTATCGGCTTACCGGCGACCTTCAGCTCGACGGCCTTGATGATCTTGGTTCCGTGAGTGGAGTGGAGCCATTCCTCAGAGCCAAACGTCCCGACAACAAGATATTGGCACTTTCCGGAAACCGCTGATGCCACCTCGCCGCCGCGTTCCTCTATTGTGGCTTCCACGCGGCGGCGTGGGCCATATACAAACTGTCCGGTCAGTACGAATCTTTGTTCCTTGAAGAGAATGGTCGGTGCCGGATGATCGTAAGGGACCGCGCCACTGACTGCGGGCCCGGCAACGCTGGGCGGCCCCGCTGCCACTTTGCCCAGCACCTCGAGCAATTCTGACTCCTCGTCAGGGTCCAAATGTCCGTCCTTCATGGCAGCGGCGAGCCGAGGATACAAGACGCTTCCTGGCCATTCCTGAGCCGCGTGGTAGTTCTTCTCAATCCAGTCCAATAGGAAGCGGGCCTCATGATCGTCAACGACGCCGTCGGCCAACACCATTCGGCACATCCCGATGAGCTCGTCCATGTTCCGCGTGGCAACCCGGCGCTCGGAGGCCGCACGGCGCGTGGGGTTTGCGGGACTGGAGTCGTCGCTGTTTGGTGCTCGGCGTAGCGCACTGGCCAAAGCCTCTTTGTGTTCGGGCTCCATATGCCCGAACAGCCTTTGGAATATGCTCATTCGTGCGATCTCCTCCTCCCTCAAGCGTCGACGGCCGCGCTTTGCGAGCGGCCATCGTTCCGCCTCCTGGAGGAATCATTGCGCCAAGTCGGAGCTAGTGCCGTGCGCCATCCGTCAGTCTGGAGCACAGAACCGGTGGCTGTCGGGCGCGGGTGGAATGCTTGCCGGTGATTATTCGACGGCATGTCTGACAGATCACCTCATCCCTTCGCTTCCAATGCCTGGTTCCTAGAGGTTTTCGCGCGGCCGCCGGCGGGCCCGTGCCATGGCAGCTTGTGCTCGATGCCGGGGAGTCTTCGATATACCCGATCCTATATTTGATAAGCGATAGCTATCGACGCTCCCCAGGCCGAGGCGTGATAGCCTTGATTCAAGTTTCTGAATCAATAACAAAAACAAATACTTATTCGCATAATAAGATTATGACAATATGGCCGCCGTTCGTGGGGCAGCTGATGATCCTACGGGCGCTCCTTTGGAGATTCTAGAAACGCAGATGCCAGTTGAGCCCGCATCCCGTACCCGTCCTTCTCGAGCAGCGCCTTGATCCGTTCATCGACTGCGGCGCGCGACAGATGTGCCGTAGCCGTAGTCATCACCCCGACCGCCCGCTGGTAGGCGCAGGCTACTGCCCAGTCATGCTCGCCACAATTCTCCATCGCCACTGCATCCGCGTCGAACAGTGAGGCCAGCAATTCGAAGGCGGCATTCGCATCGGTTGGCAATACCAGCCGTTCGATTGAATCGACGATGAAATCGAGACTTGCTCCCATATCCCGGCCGAGGGCGTGTCGGTGCTCGTATTCGGACGCAATGGCAAGCCCACCGATGCGGTGCCGCAGCGACTCGACCGTCTCGAGGAGGTCATCCCCGACGATGAACGTACGCACCTGGTCACCCATGGGACCGGGCTGCGTTGCCAGCGACAGTATAAACGCGGCCAAGGAATCCGGGTCACGCCGCCGCAGGCGCTCGCGTGCACGCTCGAAGTCTTCGTTGCTTTCGATCTCCACGCTCATTTGAGCCTCAGCCGGATTTGAGTTTTTCTTCAGCACACAGCGACAGCTCGATCATTCGCTCGGGCAACTGAGCGGCGGGGAGTCCCGCGAAATTCTTGAGCACGAGTCTCTTCACATACATCGCGAACACAATATCCCGATGGCCGTTGTTGACGACGATGAGATAGCGCTAAGGAATGTGACGTTCGAAATCCATGCGTTCATGCAGGATGCGGACAACATCGATGCCTTCGGCGGTGAGGCGGTAAAATAGTACGTGCGAGCCGCAGGGAATTTTATGGTAGCCCGGCCGAATGTGAGAGCACTCCTGCCCTATCGCCGGATGCGTGGCGAGGGATTCGATACGCTCCCACAACTGTCGGACATACGATTCCGCTTGCTCAAGTCCCCAGCGGTCGACCGTATAATCCCATATCTCGTTTAAGTCGGTTTGTGCCCGCGGCGAGAGAACGTAAATACCCTTCATGGGGTCTTGGATTTCTCGCGCCTCTTGCGGTCAATGAAAGCCTCGAAATCGAACGCGGTCGATGCGCCGCTTTCCTCGCCCTCGATCAGGGCCGCACGAAGCGCACTCAGCTTCGCTTCACGCTCCTCCAGAAGCCGCAGGGCCGCCCGCATGACATCGCTCGCATTGCCGTAGCGACCGTCCTTCACTTGGGATTCGACGAATCCCATGAAATGCTCACCGATACTGAAAGACGTGTTCTTGGCTGGCATAAAGCTCTCCTACCACCAATTTACCAAACTTTGGTACCGACTAGCAAAGAACAATTGATCACATAATCAAGTGGTTAGCCGAATCGGGACCGATAATCCTTTTTATGGTAAATGCGTTTCCACAGAGATTTGGACCTGTCGCGGCAGCCGAAACAACGCAGCGCCTAGGAGACCTATGAACCTATGTGCCGGCGATTGACTTGCTGTTCACCTCTTTCACGGCGAGATTGCGCTCCGTGTCTGCCGAGCGTTTCTTTCGGGCCTTCGGGTATGGATTTCGATGTGCAACACATAACCTAGATCTTGCGGTACTCGCTTATTCGCTCCTCGATTCCGGCAGAGAGCATGGCTCAACACGAAAGCTGCCAATCGGATCAATTTGCTACGAACGTTGTGGCGCCCTGTACCACTTGAATCGGTAACTGGACAGCCTTTGGATTCTTTTGGGTGGGCACTGTCAACATTGCAGTAATCTCCTTGTAGCCGGCCCTTTGCGTGATGATCGTGGGAATCAGGACCTTGAGCGTTCCCTTATCTTTGTCGAATGTCCCTGCCAAGATCACCGTACCGTTGCCTCCATCAAATTTTAGAGCCGGTTCGGCAGGCCCCGTTGCCGCAGCAAGGTCCTCTCCGCCCGAAAAAGTCACGAGCCGGCTATCGCCGACGTTTAATAAAGCCGGGGTGGCGACAATTGATTCGCCCTGCGGCTTAGGGAGGACTAGGTCCCACTCGACTGCGTCTTTGGAATGTCCGAACCAGAGCACTCGGACGGCGGTGGTCTTCAGAGGCGTCTCGGTAACTAGTAGAGCCGTTGTAGGTGAATCAAACGTTATATTCGTTTTTTTCTTGTCAAACGGAATTGGGATATTACCGTCGAACAGTTCGACGCAGTTGAGATTATTGCCGTTA
>Ga0302311_10000222_pt1 | contig 72394 bp, 66 predicted proteins | sample III_Palsa_N1_3_FD_200449 | JGI IMG/M metagenome (GOLD analysis project Ga0302311, IMG submission 200449) | Peat permafrost microbial communities from Stordalen Mire near Abisko, Sweden - III_Palsa_N1_3 | ecosystem: Environmental > Terrestrial > Soil > Palsa > Peat permafrost | place: Sweden... | reverse complement strand
TTAAAGAGGCCGGAAAACCGGCAAAGGTTGCCCTTATCGCCGTTGCCAGAAAACTGCTCATTATCCTCAATGCAATCGCGCGAAATACGCTCAAACCAGCTTGACCCAAACACAATCGCTGTCGAAGGATACGCGCTAACGTTGGCCCAAGGCGATAGCAACATCACCCGGATCAACCGTTGCGCGCATCCTTCGACGAGCTCAGGATGAGCGGGCGTTTTTGATTTTGCGCATTACGCCGCAATTTAGACGCAACGGAAATTTATCAACCGCTCGTCACCGTCTCCCGCACCAGTTCGGCTAACCGTCCCGTCGCGGCATCCAGCGCAGCACCAGTGCGCAAAATACAGGACACCCGCGGCAGCGGCGGCAAAGCCGGATGCGTCAGCGCCTCATCCTGCAAGAACAGATGCGTACGCGCAGTAATCCCCAGCCCAGCGCTCACCGCCGCGCGCAAAGTCGTCAGGTTCGGCGTCTCAACCGCGATACGATACGGCCGCCCGGCATCTTCCAACGCGCGGATCGCCGCTTCGCGAAACCGGCACGGCGGCTCCAGCACCGCGATCGGCACCGGATCGCGATCGAGCAGCGCGGCTTCGCCATACCAGGCCATATCGGCATGCGCGACCGCGGCCGGATCATTGGGCGCGGCAAACCCCACCACGACATCGAGCTGGCGCCGGTCGAGCTGGCCCAGCAATTCGGCGGTGCCGGCGATGCGCGAATAGATCTGCGCCTCGGGATGCAGCTCGGCAAAGCGCGCGAGCACGCCCGACAGCAGCATTTCGGCGAAATCCTGGACCATGCCGATCCGCGCGGGCCCGGCGAAATTCCCTGCTGCCACCGCGGCAACCGCTTCGTCGTGCAGATTCAGAACCTTGCGCGCATAATCGAGCATCAGGTCGCCCGATGGCGTCAGGGTCAGGCGCCGCCCGTCGCGGTGGAACAGCGGCTGTTGCAGCAGCTCCTCCAGCCGCTTGATCTGCAGGCTGAGCGCGGATTGCGTGACGAACACTTTTTCGGATGCGTTGAGCATCGAGCCGGTATCGACGATCGCCACAAAGCTGCGCAGCAAATTGGTCGGAAGATTGACCGGCATGACAAAATTACCCCTGGACGACCCGCGCGAAGGGCGGGCTTGTGCGGCGCTGATACCGTCATGACTATTATCAATCAAAATAGTAGAGATTACAGGCCTGCAAGGAATCCTTGTTCGAGCGAGGTTTTGCGCGCCAACCGGCCTAAAACCCGCGCAAATGCGTGGCCCACGCCACCCGGTCGGTGGCGATCCATGAGCCTCCCTCATAAGGCGTGCAATAAACTCAATTGCGTCAGTAGACATTAGGGTATTGGCTTCACTGGCAATTCCGCGCTGCCTTGGTGAGTCCCGATGCCCGCCCTTTCGAAATCCCGTTTCTCCGCTCTGCGCAATGCGCGCTGGCTCTCGCCGGTGCTGTTGCTCGTACTGTGGGAAATCGCATCGCGCGTCGGGCTGATCCCTGCGCGCACCCTGGCGGCACCGTCGTCGGTGGCAGGTACGCTGTTTTCGATGGTCGCCTCGGGCGAATTGCCGTCGAATTTGTGGGTGTCGTTCGTGCGCGTTGCGCTGGGCCTCGGCATCGGCGTGACGGCGGGTATTACGCTGGCGCTGGCCGCCGGGCTGTCGCGGCGCGGCGATGCGGCGATCGATCCGATCATGCAGATCAACCGCACGATCCCGACGCTCGCGCTGACCCCGCTGTTCATCGTGTGGTTCGGCATCGGCGAACTGCCTAAAGTCGCGCTGATCGCCTTTGCCTCGACTTTTCCGGTCTATCTCAATCTCTATGGCGGTATCCGCAGCGTCGACCTTCGGCTGATCGAAGGCGCGCGCAGCTTTGGCCTGAACCAGGCGCAGTTGATCTGGCATGTGATCCTGCCCGGCGCGCTGCCTTCGCTGCTGATCGGGCTGCGCTATTCGCTGTCGATCGCCATTCTAGTGCTGGTCGTCGCCGAACAGATCAATGCGTCGGCCGGGCTCGGCTACCTGATCAACAATGCCCGCGACTTCCTGCGCACCGATATCATCGTGGTGTGCCTGATGGTTTACGCGATCCTCGGGCTCAGTGCCGATGGCCTGGTCCGCTGGATCGAACGCCGCGCCCTCGTCTGGCGCCCCAGCCTGGTCGAAGCCTGATGCCCCCGATCGCTCCCCAGCTCTCTTTCCCCCGGAGTTTTCTGCCATGAATGCGCGCACCAGTTTTGCCGAAAACCTGCCGTTTTCGCTCCCCCAGCCCCAGCCTGTCGTCGAACCCGTCGTGCGCCTGCGCGCCTTCTCGCGCAGCTTTGGCGCCACCACCGTGCTCAACGGGCTCGATCTCGATATCGCGCCGGGTGAATTCGTCGCGCTGCTCGGCCGGTCGGGTTCGGGCAAGACCACATTGCTGCGCACGCTCGCCGGGCTCGACGCCGCGCCGCAACAGGACGTGCGCGTGCCAACGTCGCGCGCCGTCGTGTTTCAGGATGCGCGGCTGCTGCCGTGGAAACGCGTCTGGCGCAATGTCGCGCTCGGCGTCAAAGGCGCCGATGTGCGCGACCGGGCAGAGGCTGCCTTACGCGAAGTCGGGCTTGGCCATCGCCTCGATGCTTGGCCCCTGACTTTGTCGGGCGGCGAAGCGCAGCGCGTTGCGCTCGCCCGCGCACTGGTGCGCGAACCGAGCCTGTTGCTGCTCGACGAACCGTTTGCCGCGCTCGATGCGCTGACCCGGTTGCGGATGCACGACCTGGTGCTCGACCTATGGCGCAAGCATCAGCCTGCCGTGCTGATGGTCACGCACGATGTCGATGAAGCGATCGCGCTCGCCGACCGGGTGCTCGTGCTCGACGCCGGCAATATCGTCGCGCAGGAACGCATCACCATCGCGCGCGGCGAACGCCACGAATTGACTCAACCGCTGCGCCAGAAACTGCTAAGCATTCTGGGCGGCGCGGCCCCGCAATCGGGCGTGATCCCCTTCCCCCACGGCGGCCACGCATGAGCGAGGTAAAAACCCCCGCCGTGACTGTCGAAAGATCCGTAGGCATCGCCCGTTTGCGCGGGTTTATCACGAGCCTGGCCGAGCTGCTGTCGAGCACGCGCGACGAGGCCGAAATCCTCCAAACCGGGTCGAAACTGCTCGCCCGCCTGGTCGCGCACGACGACTGGCTGCCCGACGCTTTCGCCCAGCCGCATCCCGACCGCTATCAGCAATACCTGCTGCATTGCGACAGCCGCGAACGGTTCAGCGTCGTCGCTTTCGTGTGGGGCCCGGGCCAGGGCACGCCGATCCACGACCACCGCGTCTGGGGCCTGATCGGCATGTTGCGCGGAAGCGAACAGGCCGAACTTTATGACCGCGCGCCCGATGGCAGCCTGATCGGCCATGGCCAGGGCGACGTGCTCGCACCCGGCGAGGTCGAGGCGGTATCGCCGCGCGTGGGCGACATCCACCGCGTGTGGAACGCGCAGAGCGACGCCACGTCGATTTCGATCCACGTCTATGGCGGCAATATCGGCGCGGTCGAACGCGCCTCTTACAGCCCGGATGGCACGGCAAAACCGTTCATATCGGGCTATGCCAACACGGTCCTGCCCAATCTGTGGGACAGGTCGGCGCGCTCATGACCGTTACCCCGCACCAGATCCGCAATGCGCTGATCGCCGGCGATGAAATCGCGCTGATCGACTTGCGCGAAGAGGCGCAGTTCGCGCTCGGCCATCCGCTGTTCGCCGCGCAGATCCCCGCGCGCCTGCTGACGACCGAAGCCCAATGGCGCCTGCCCCGCGCCGCCGTGCCGGTCGTCCTCTACGACAATGGCGAAGGCCTGGTCGGACCCGCAATCGAACAACTGGGCCAACTCGGCTTTACCGACGTTCACGCGCTCGACGGCGGGCTTGAAGGCTGGCGCGCAGCCGACTTCGAGCTGTTCGAAGACGTCAATTCCTATGCCAAGGCGTTTGGCGAGCTGGTCGAGCATCAGCGCGGCACGCCCTCGCTTCCCGCCGCCGACGTGCAGGCGCTGATCGACGAAAAGGCCGATATCGCGATCCTCGATGCGCGCCGGTTCGAAGAATACGCGACGATGTCGATCCCCGGCGGGGTCAGCACGCCCGGCGCCGAACTGGTGCTGCGCGCGCGCGAAGTCGCGCCCGATCCCGATACCACGATCATCGTCAATTGCGCCGGTCGCACGCGCTCGATCATTGGCGCACAGTCGCTGGTCAATGCCGGGGTGCCCAACCGCGTCTTCGCGCTGCGCAACGGCACGATCGGCTGGACTTTGGCGGGCCAGACGCTCGAAACGGGGCAGCAGCGCCGCGCGCAACAGCCCGAAGGCCAAAGCGTCGACGAAGCGCGCATCCGCGCCCGCGCCGTTTCGTATCGCGCCGGTGTGCGCCATATTTCGTGGGACGAGCTGACCTATCTGCGCAGCCAAAGCCATCGCACGCTCTACCAGTGTGACGTGCGGCTGCCCGAAGTGTTTGCGACCGGCCACCTGCCCGGGTTCCGCAATGCGCAGGGCGGCCAGCTCGTCCAGGAAAGCGACCACAACGCCGCCGTACGCGGCGCGCGGATCGTGCTGTCCGACGACCTGGGCCCGCGCGCCGACATGACCGCGTCGTGGCTGGCACAGCTTGGCTGGGACGTGCTCGTGCTCGACTGGCCAAGCCACGTCGCACTGGAAACCGGCAGCGACGGCGCACCGCCGCCGCGTGGCCCCGAGGGTCGCTACAAGCGCCCCTACGAAGGCACCGACAACGCGGCTGCGGCAATGCAGGCCTATCTCGACTGGGAATACGGCCTGGTCGAACAGTTGCGCCGCGACGGCACCCACGGCTTTTTCACGATCTAAATTCACTCGTAAAAACAAAGGCATTTGCCATGTCCGTCAAATTCATCGGCTATATCGGTTTCAACAACACCTCCGAAATCCACGGCAAACAGAGCCGCGTCCTCGACCGCGACTATGTCGAAAACGCCGCACGCGCGCAGGAAATCGGCGATTTCGATCGCGTGCTGATCCCGTTCGGATCGAACTCGCCCGAAAGCCAGATCGTCGCCGCGCATGCCGCCGCGCTGACCACGAAACTGGGCTTCCTGATCGCGCATCGCCCCGGCTTTACCCAGCCCACGCTCGCCGCGCGGCAACTGGCAACGCTCGACCAGCTATCGAACGGCCGCATCGCGGTGCACATCATCACCGGCGGCGCCGATGAGGAAATGGCACGCGACGGCGATGTCGGCCTGACCAAGGCCGAGCGTTATTCACGCACCGACGAATATCTCGACGTGCTGAAACAGGAATGGACCGCCAGCACGCCGTTCGACCACAAGCGCAAATTCTACGAAGTCCGCCAGGGCTTTGCCGCGATCAAGCCCGACAACCTGCCGGTGTTCTTCGGCGGATCCTCGCCCGAAGCGATCGAAGTCGCCGGCCGCCACGCCGATGTCTACGCGCTATGGGGCGAAACGCTCGAACAGGTCGGCCAGAGCCTCGCGCAAGTCCGCGCCTCGGCCGCGCGCTATGGCCGAAAGCCCGGCTTTTCGCTGTCACTGCGCCCGGTCATCGCCGACACCGAAGAAGCCGCCTGGAAAAAAGCGCGCGACATCGAGGACCAGGTCCGCGCCGTGCGCGAAGCCGCCGGCCTGCCCGTCAGCGGCCACGCGCCCGTCAATGACGGTTCACGCCGCCTGCTCGACACCGCCAATGGCAATCGCCGCGATGCCCGCCTGTGGACCGGCGTCGCCGCGCTGACCGGCGCCGCCGGCAACAGCACCGGCCTGGTCGGCACGCCCGAACAAGTCGCCGAAGGGATGCTCGCCTATTACGACATCGGCATCGACCATTTCCTGATCCGCGGCTTCGATCCGCTAGGTGATGCAATCGAATACGGCCAGCACCTGATCCCGCTCGTCCGTCAGAAAGTCGCCGCACGCGAAGGCCAGACCCTCGCGCTTGCCAGCTGATAATCTCGATGAACGCGGCTCAAAGGTGCCTCCGGCGGGCAAGGGCCATTGCCCTTGCATCCCGTTACCGTCTGCGTTGATGCGTCTGTTCGGCGATGCATCCTGCCGCTGCGTCGGGAGACAACTGCCGCTGCGCGGCGGGACGCAAATGCCTGAACAGCGCGCAGTTCAAGATGGTAACGGGTTCAAAGGGCCCCTGGCCCTTTGCCGCCGGAGGCCCTGAACAAATCCGACAGCTTCGCATCATCGCAATTACAAGGAGTTTCAAATCATGGCCACTGTTCTCGAACGCCCCGCCCCTGTTGCCGATGAACGCGCCAATGGCTTCAGCGACGCCGAATGGCGCACCCGCGTCGACCTCGCCGCATTCTATCGCATCGCCGCGATCTACGGCTTCGACGATTTTCTCTACACCCACATTTCCGCGCGCGTGCCCGGGCCGGAACACCATTTCCTGATCAATCCGTATGGCCTGATGTTCGAGGAAATCACTGCGTCGAGCCTCGTCAAGGTCGACCTCGACGGGAACATCATCGGCGAGAGCGAATACGGCATCAACTACGCCGGCTATGTCATCCATTCGGCGATCCATGCCGCGCGCGAGGATGCGCACTGGATCGCGCATTTCCACACCACCGCGGGAGCGGGCGTATCGGCCCATTCCGAGGGCCTGCTGCCACTGACGCAGACCGCGCTCTATGTCATCCCGCGCCTCGCCTATCACGACTACGAAGGCGTCGCGCTGCATCTCGAAGAACGCGAACGCCTGCAGGCCGACCTGGGTGACAAGTCGATCATGCTGCTGCGCAATCACGGCACGTTGGCGCTGGGCAGCAGCGCGGCCGAAGCCTGGCGCGGTATCTATGGCCTGGAAAAAGCGTGTGCCGCGCAAGTCGCCGCGCTCGCTACTGGGCGCCACCGCGTCTTGATTGCGCCGGAAGATGCACAGGAAGAAGCGCGCCGGCAGTTGGCTGGCCAGGCCGCCAAGCCCAACCAGGACATCGCGCGCGACAGCCGCAAATCGCACGACCAACTGACCTGGGACGCCGTCTTGCGCAAAGTCACGCGCGACCGTCCCGGCTTCGACGCGTAAATCGAGGGTTATCATGACAAAGCGGCAGCTTCGGCTTGGTTTCATCCTGCACGGCGTCGGCCCGGGCTGGGACGACTGGCGGCATCCCGATGCGCTGGTCGACGCCAGCACCAATTTCGGGTTCTACAAACACCAGGCGCAACTGGCCGAACGCGGCCGTTTCGATTACCTGTTCGTCGCGGACAGCGTGTCGATCAACGCCCGGTCGAGCCCGCATTACCTCAACCGGTTCGAACCGATGACGATCCTGTCGGCCGTCGCAGCCGTAACCGAACACATTGGCCTCGTCGGCACCGCGACGGTCAGCTATATCGAACCGTACAACCTCGCGCGCCAGTTCGCGTCGCTCGACCATATCAGCGGCGGGCGCGCCGGGTGGAATGTCGTGACGAGCTGGCTCGAAGGCAGCGCGGCCAATTACGGCAAAAGCGAACACCTGGCGCACGACACCCGCTACCGCCTGGCCGAGGAATACCTCGATGTGGTCAAGGGGCTGTGGGATAGCTGGGAAGACGATGCGCTGGTCCGCGACAAGGCGACCGGCCAGTTCCTCGATCCCGACAAATTGCACGAATTGAACCACAAGGGCGAGTTCCTTTCGGTCAAAGGCCCGCTCAACATTTCGCGCTCGGCGCAAGGCCAGCCGGTGATTTTCCAGGCCGGATCGTCCGAAGATGGACGCGGGTTTGCCGCGCGCCATGCCGAGGCGATTTTCACGCACCAGGAAGACCTGGCCGAAGCGCAGGAATTCTACGCCGATCTCAAATCGCGCGTGCGCGGCTATGGCCGCGATCCCGAAAGCGTGTTCATCGTCCCCGGCGCGCGCCCGATCATCGGCAGCACCGAGGCCGAAGCCGACGCGCGCTGGCGTGAACTGTCCGAGCTGGGCAGCCTGGAAAACGCACTGCGCGCCCTCGGCCGCGCATTCAACGATCACAATTTCAGCGTCTATGACCCTGACGCGCCGTTCCCGCGTCAGGTCGCCGCCGAAGGACTGCGCAGCAACCAGAGCGCATCGGAACGCATCCTCGCCTGGGCCGACGAAGGTCTGACTCTCGCGCAGATCGCGCGGCGCGTGGGAACCCCGCGCAGCAACTGGACGGGCACGCCCGAACGGATCGCCGACCGCTTCGAACATTGGCTGGAGGCGCGCGGCGCCGATGGTTTCAACCTGTTCGAAAGCCTGCCGGGGCAGCTCGAACTTTTCGTCGAACACGTCGTGCCGATCCTGCAGCGCAAGGGCATCCTGCGCACCGAATATCCGGGCGGCACGTTCCGCGACACGTTCGGCCTGGACAAGCCCGTCAACCGCAACACCGCGCGGCGCCTGACGCGCGACGCGGCCTGACGCGATGACGAACATGCTGTCGCGCCGCGGGATGCTGGCCGCATCCGCGGCGTCGTTCGCGCTGGCCGCGTGTCATGGCAAGTCCGCCGCCGTGCTCAATGTCGGCAACCAGCGCGGCAGCACGAAATCGCTGATGCTGGCATCGGGCGCGCTCGATGGCGCGCTTTATCATGTGGAATGGTCGGAATTCCCGGCGGCCCAGCCCCTGCTGGAGGCACTCGGCAGCGGCGCGGTCGACCTCGGCCTGGTGGCCGACGCACCGTTCCAGTTCGCATTCCAGGGCGGCAGCCCGATCCGCGTGGTCGGAGCGATGGTCGCCTCCACCATGTTGCCCGGCGCGCTGGGCGTACTGGTCAGCCACAGCTCGACCGCGCGCGGGATCGACGACCTGATAGGCGGCAAAATCGCCACGACCCACGGCGGCATCGGCCATTACGTGATGCTGCGCGCGCTGCAGGTGAATGGCCACCGGTCGGACGCGGTCAAATGGGTGTTCCTGTCGCCCAGCGATTCCCAGGCCGCGCTGCAGACCGGCGTGGTCGATGCCTGGTCAAGCTGGGCGCCCTATACGATCGCAGCGATGCAGACGGGCGCGCGGCTACTGATCAATGGCCGCGATTACGCGACCGGCGCGGGTTTCGATGTCGCCAATGCCGGTGCGATCGATGCGAAACGGACGCTGCTGAGCGATTTTCTGGCGCGTGAAACCCAAGCAATGGCCTGGGCCCATGCGCATAGCAATGCCTTTGCCGGAATGCTGTCGCACGAAACCGGGCTGCCGCTGGCAATCGCCACGGGCACCGTAAAATGCAGCACCCGCGTGCGTGCACCGATCGATGCACGCCTGATCGCCGGGCAACAGACGATCCTCGATACCTTCCGCGCGTCGGGCGACATCAAGACCACGCGCTCGCTCGATCAGGCGTTCACCGCGCTGGTCTAGGACGTAAACGCATACACGCTTGGCTAGAGATTCAGATCCACCACGCACGTCCAAAAAGCCCTCCCCCTAAGGGGGAGGGTTGGGTGGGGGTGTACGGCGCCCGCGCTGTTGCATAACCAATCGGCCGCCGGACACCCCTCCCCAACCCCTCCCCTGAGGGGCGGGGCTTTGTTGCATTGCGCCGCTGACGTTGTGCGCAACACCACCTGATCACGCGTGACGCGCCGCGTAACGCAGTGTGGCGATCTCGACCCCGGCGCCCAGCAGCGGCCCGAGCAGGCGATAATCATCGAGTTGCCCCCCATCGGCCGGATCGTTCCAGCCTGAATCGCGCCGGATTTTTCCGACCAGCCCAGCCGCGATCAGCTCTGCCACCGGCAACGCCGCAGCGCTGTCGGTTTCGGGCGCCACAAACAGCGCATCCTGGGTACACGCGAGTTCGCAGTGATAGCATGTCTCGCACGCATCGACGCGCGCGATCACCGGATGCAGCGTGCCCGGGTCGAACACCAGCGCGGGGCAGGCCGCGACGCAATCGCCACAATTGGTGCAGCGTTCGGCAATCAGATGAGCAATCACGCGGCAACCTTCGTGCGAAGCGGCGTCAGCGGACGCACGCGGACCTGGTCCAATCCGTCGGTGATCAGGCGGGTGGCCAGAACCGGATCGATTTCGCGCGCATCGTCGCGCCAGTGAATCCCGCGCGATTCCCGCCGTTCGCGCGCAGCGGCTACAGTCCAGCGCGCCGTCGCGACAACCGCTGCCGTGCTGCGCAGTTCGACCGCAGCGCGTCCCGTCGCATGCCCATGCCCGGCAATCAGGCGCCAGTCCGCATCAAGCACGTCGGCCGATGCGGCCAGATTGGCCTCGCTGCGCCAGAAAGCCCTGTCATAATCATGGATCGCGTGCCCCGCGCGCGCGATCAAGGCTCCCGTGTCGATCGCCTCAACCGCATCGCCGGGGTGCAACCCCGCCCGCCCCAACGCAGTCGCGGCATCCCGATTGACCCCATTCCGGGCTGCCTCGGCCGCCGCCGCAGCGCCAGCAATCCGCCCCGATGACAGCGCCCAGGCCGAGTTGACCGCGCCGCCGCCACTGCTCGCGCCCGCGACCAGCTCGCGCGTCGCCGCATCACCAGCGGCATAAAGCCCGGGCACGCCCGTGCCGCACTGGTCATCGCGCACATCGATCCCGCCAGTGCCGCGGATCGTGCTTTCGCCAAACAGCAGCACCGGAAACCGGTCGCGAAACAGATCGATCCCGCGCCGTTCGAACGCCGCAACCGTCAGCGGCTGAATCCGCCGCAACACGCCAGGCAGATCGCGCGGCGCATCGACCAGATCGGCCATGACCGGCCCCGCCAACATCGCCGCGCCGAGCGACTGGTAATGCCGATGCCCGGTGCGCGGCGGCGCGATATCAAGCTCGTTCCCCGCCGCGTCGTAAAACCGCGCGCCGGTATAGGGCAGCGTGCGCGTCGAAGCCCAGGCCGGCGACAGCGAATACGATATCGAAAACTCCATGCCCGACAGCCGCGCGCCCGCCTCGACCGCCATCAGGTGCCCATCGCCGGTGCACGCATGGCTGCCGATCAGGCCCGACCGAAACGCCGCCCCGCCGGTCGCGAGCACGACCGCGCCCGCGCGCACTTCCCACGGCTGCTCATCGCGCAAACCAATCCCGCGCGCGCCGATCACCCGGCCATCACGATCGGCAATCAGTTCCGTCGCGGGATGATGATCGCGGATCGTCACCCCCCGCGCCACCGCAAACCCGCGCAAGGCCCGCATATATTCGGGCCCGCGCACGCCCTGGACATACCGCCCGCCCGCGCCATCACTGCCGAACGGATACCACGGCGCAATCGTCGGCAGATGCCGCCAGGTCAGGTCGAGAATGCGCTCCATCCACGCCGGATCGCCCAGCCCCTCGGCCTTGGCGGTCTGGCGCGCAATCGCATCGCGGCGCAGCCCTGGATCGGGCGCCACCCACCAGTGCCCCGGCCCACCACACGCGGTGCCCCCGCTGCTGCCCATTGCGCCCTTGTCGACCACCATCACCCGCGCACCTGCTTCGGCGGCGGCAATCGCGGCCCATGCGGCCGCCATGCCCCCGCCGATGATCAGGACATCGGCATCGCCCGTGGTCATTCGGCCGCTTCGACCAGTTCACCCGCCAGCGTATAGCGGTTCGCCGGCACGGGAATGCCGAGATGGCCGCGCAGCGTGTCCGCCTCGTAATCCTGCCGGAACAGCCCGCGCTGTTGCAGGATCGGCACCACGCGTTCGCGAAACAACGCGAAATCTGCCGGCCGCGTCACGCGCAGGATAAAGCCATCCGCCGCACGCCAGGTAAACCAGCGCTCGATTTCGTCGGCGATCGTTTCGGGCGAGCCGACAAATGTGGTGCGCCATTGCCCCAGCCGATACGCCGCCTGCCGCAAGGTCAGCCGTTCGCGGCGCGCGGTCGCGATGATCTGCTCGGCGTGGCCCTTGTAGCTGTTGAGCGTGACCCCCGACAGATCGGGGAACGGCGCATCGAGCGGATACTGGCTGAAATCGTGATAGTTGAACGCGCGGCCGAGCTGCACCAGCAGCTTGTCCAGATCGAGCGTTTCCTGCTGCTCGCGCGCAATCGCCTGCGCCTCTTCGTCGGTTTCGGCAATGATCGGAAACAGCCCGGGCAGGACCTTGATGTGATCGGGATTGCGCCCGCGCGCAGCCGCGCGCCCCTTCACATCGGCGTAATACGTGCGCCCGGCCTCGAAATCCTGCGACGAGGCAAACAGCCCCTCGGCTATTGCGCCGCCCAGGTCGCGCCCGGTGCTGCTGTCGCCTGCCTGAAAAATGACCGGCTGGCCCTGTTTCGACCGGCTGAGCGCCAACGGTCCGGCCACGCTGAAATACTGACCCTTGTGATCGAGCCGGTGCTGCTTGGACTTGTCGAGGAACCAGCCGGACGCCTTGTCGCGCGGGAACGCATCGTCTTCGTAACTGTCCCACAGGCCCTGCACCACGCTGACGAATTCATGCGCGCGGGCATACCGATCGCCGTGCTCGAAATGGTCTTCGCGCCCGTAATTGCGCGCCGCGCCTTCCAGCCCGGTCGTCACCACGTTCCATCCCGCGCGGCCCTTGCTGATCGCGTCGAGCGATCCGAACTGGCGCGCGACATTGTACGGCTCCCAATACGACGTCGTCAGCGTGCCGACCAGGCCGATCCGGCTGGTATGCGTCGCGACCGCCGACAGCAAGGTCAGCGGTTCGAGCCGGTTGAGGAAATGCGGCGCAGTATCGGGCGTGATAAACGGCGAATCGACAATGAACACCAGGTCGAATTTCGCGGCTTCGGCCAGTTTCGCGTTTTCGATGTACCAGTCGATATCGATGCTTGCGTCGCCCGGCACTGCGGGGTCGCGCCACGAATGCTGATCGGTGCCCACGCCTTCGAGGATGGCGCCGAGGTGTAATTGACGGGGTTCGGTCATGCGACAATCTCCTTGATTGACGCCGGGTTTAATCCTCGTCGCGCGCCGAGCCCATCAAGGCTTGCTGATAGGTCCATGAAACCTTCTGATCGGCCGCGCGATTACGGTGCATTCTGAACACCGTAGCGACAGGCATTGCCCCTATTGAAGCGTGACATTTCGCCGCAATTGGCCAAGATAACAGCACCTGAAACCGAAAGCGTCCCGATGGCCACGATTGCCAAGCTCCCGATCCGTACCGCGCAGGACCTGACCGCCGCCGCCGGCGATATCGATATGTCGCATTTCTGGATGCCGTTCACCGACAACCGTTTCTTCAAGGCCAATCCGCGCGTGTTCGCCTCTGCCCGCGACATGCATTACACCACCACCGACGGCACGCAGGTGCTCGACGGCACCGCAGGCCTGTGGTGCGTCAACGCTGGCCACGGCCGCGCGCCGATCGCCGCCGCCATCGGCGAAGCGGCTACCACGCTCGATTTCGCGCCGACGTTCCAGCTCGCGCACCCGCTCGCGTTCGAAGCCGCAACCGCCGTCGCAAACCTGATGCCCGCCGGGCTCGACCGCATCTTCTTTACCAACTCCGGCTCCGAAAGCGCCGATACCGCGCTGAAAATGGCGCTCGCCTATCACCACGCCCGCGGCGAAGGCACACGCTTCCGCCTGATCGGCCGCCAGCGCGGCTATCACGGCACCAATTTCGGCGGCATGTCGGTCGGCGGCATCGGCGGAAACCGCCGCCGCCACGTCAGCCAGGTCTGGGGCGTCGACCACCTGTCGCACACCCACGGCGATGCCGTCCGCTTCCAACGCGGCCAGCAACCCTCGAACGGCAACCTCGCCGACGAACTCGAAGAACTGGTCCAGCTCCACGGCGCCGAAACCATCGCCGCGGTCATCATAGAGCCCGTCGCCGGCTCGACCGGCGTGCTCGTCCCGCCCCAGGGCTACCTGCAGCGCTTGCGCGATATCACGCGCAAATACGGCATCCTGCTGATCTTCGACGAAGTCATCACCGGCTTCGGCCGCCTCGGCGCCGCCACCGCCGCCGAATACTTCGGCGTCACCCCCGACCTGCTGACCATGGCCAAAGGCATGACCAACGGCGCCGTCCCGATGGGCGCCGTCGCCGCATCCCGCGAAGTCCACGACACCATCATCGAAAAATCCCCCGCCGGCATCGAATTCTACCACGGCTACACCTACTCGGGTCACCCCCTGGCCGCCGCCGCCGCGATCGCCACCCTGAAAGTCTACCAGGACGAAGCCCTCTTCGCCCACGCCAACAGCCTGGCTCCCGTCTGGGAAGACGCCGCCCACGCCTTGCGCGAAACCTGCCCGACAGTCATCGACGTCCGCAACCTCGGCCTGATCGCCGGCATCGAACTCGCCCCGCGCGACGGCGCGCCGGGCGCCCGCGCCATGGAAGTGTTCCACCGCGCCTTCGACGCCGGCGTGCTGATCCGCGTGACCGGCGACATCATCGCCCTATCACCCCCGCTGATCATTTCAGCAGAGCAGATCCATCAACTGTTTGCGACACTGGGAGCGGCAATCCGCCAGACGGCTTGACCACCACGCCCAGCTTGGTCGCGACGGCGCTGACATCAGCGCCCGCCGGAACCAGCAGCCATTCCTTCGGATTGGCCGGATCAATCGCGACCACCGCGCCTTTGGGGCAAAGCTTGAGGCACCCGGTCTCGATAACCAGCAAGTCCGACTTGATACCCTTCCTGCCGTCGCCAAGTTCACGCAGCGCATCAGCCAGCGGCTTCTTGCGCTTCTTGCCAAAGCCGCCGCCGAGCTTTTTCGAACATTTGCTGCAGACGAGCACGACGCTTTTGGTTTTGGCTGGGATGGTTCTTAGCATCTTGCCGACATGGGTACTTATGGATGGAAAGCAAGCGGCTGCCTTTAAGGGCCTCCGGCGGCCAAGGGTTATTACCCTTGGATCCCGTTACCTTGAGCCTTGGCGTGCTTTGGCGGGGGTTGTATCCTGACGCTCCGTGGAGGCATAAAAGCCGCTTTGCGGCGGGCGCGCAACGGCATGACCTGCGCGCAAAGACTTTGCGTCATAAGCGCGAACGTAGCCTATTTCGTCGTCCCGGACTTGATCCGGGACCCCACTGCCTTTCTGGCCTGAGACCCGGCTTAAGACGCCCTCGCAAAGAACAGTGGGGTCCCGGATCAAGTCCGGGACGACGATGGATTTATGGTGGTGCCTATGCGGCTTGGTCCTTTGCGTCCCGCGCCGGTCAAGGCATCACACGCCCGCCGCAAAGCGGCTTTGAAGTAAACCGACGCCAAGTCAGGATACGCCCCAACCAAAACACACCAAGCCCGAAAAGTAACGGGATCCAAGGGCAATAGCCCATAAGCGCGAATCTAAGCGATTTTGTCGTTGCGTGACGGTGCACTGATGTGATTCATCGAGGGGATGAACACATCATCATTGTCAGACGGTAACTGGTCCTCGGTTTTGGCATGCTTGGGCGAGGTTGCTGATCTTGAAGCCACCGCGCGTGAGTTTGGGGCGTTTCAGCGACGCGGTCAGGTAGCAGATGCCAAGGGCGTGCTCCGATTGGCGCTGATGTATGGGCCGGGAGGCCTTTCGTTACGGGCGACTGCTGCGGCGGCCGAAGGTCTGGTCGGCAGCCTGAGCGACAAGGCGGTTGAAGGCCGTCTGCGCAAAGCCGGGGCATGGCTTGAGCATTTGCTGGAACGCCTGTTGTCTGCGCGGATGGGCCAGTCGCTCAGCGACGCGCTGGGCTTGATCGACAGCTCGGTGATCAAGCCGCCCGGTAAAGGGCCGCAATGGCGTGTGCATGCTCGTTACGATCCCGGTCGTGGACGCTTTGTCGATCTGAAGCTGACCCCGACGACGGTCAGCGAAAAGGTCGCCCACACGGCGCCAGAGGCGGGTCAGACAGTCATTACCGATCGCGGTTATGCCCGCGTGCGCGATATCGCGACGGTATTGGCCAAGGGAGCGGAGTTCATCACCCGCATTGGCTGGCGCTCGCTTCGCCTGCTTGACGCTGATGGCAACGTATTCGACCTGATTTCAGTCCTTCCCGACACAGACGAAGCGACTGAATATCAAGTCTGGCTCAAGGGCGTTGATCGCCCCTTGCGCCTGATCCTTCAGCGCCTGCCCGGCGACCAGATGACCCGCACTGCCAAGCGGGCCCTGCGCAAATCTGCAAAAAACCGGTCCAAGATCGATCCGCGCACGCTGCAAAGTGCCAACTACCTGATGTTGCTGTCCTCTTTGCCGGCTGATCAACAAGGCGCCGAACAAGTGACCGAGCTCTACAGAACGCGCTGGCAGGTCGAACTGGGGTTCAAGCGATTGAAAACGCTAAGCGGCATCGACGCCCTGCCGAGTGCTGATCCAAGGCTGGCCAGGACATGGCTGCTCGCCCACTTGATCGTTGCGGTGCTGACCGAGGATCTCACCGAAGAGATCCTCGATTTTCCCCCCTCACGAGCCGACGCAAGCGTGCTTCTCACTTTGGAGAGTTTGGCAATCAGCGCGCAGGACGATCCACAATGCGATCTTCCAACGACCGCATCTACCGACAAAACGACGGAAAACGGGCCACATGCGTAAGCGCCTCTCAGAGGGTCCCAGAAAGCGAAAATGCCAATGGGTTGCCCTTAGAGTTGCTTAGGTTCGCGCCTATGGGCGGGTACCCCTCCCCAACCCCTCCCCGAACGGGGAGGGGCTAAGGTAGAGGAGGATTTTACTCGGCGTTGGCCAGCCATTCTTCCAGGTATTTGATCGAATAATCGCCGTTCAGGATCATCGGATCTTCCAGCAGGCGCTGGTGCAGCGGGATCGAGGTTTTGACGCCTTCGATGACCATTTCCTGCAGCGCGCGCTTCAGGCGCATGATGCAGCCTTCACGCGTGCGGCCATAGACGATCAGTTTTGCGATCATCGAATCGTAATACGGCGGGATGCGATATCCGGCGTAAAGCCCGGAATCGACGCGCACATGCATGCCGCCGGCCGCGTGATAGGCGCTGACCAGGCCGGGTGACGGCGTGAAATTGAACGGGTCTTCGGCGTTGATCCGGCATTCGATCGCATGGCCGGAAAACACGATTTCGTCCTGCGTGACCGACAGCGGACGGCCGTCTGCGATGCGGATCTGTTCGCGCACCAGGTCGAGCCCGGTGATCGCCTCGGTCACCGGATGTTCGACTTGCAGCCGGGTGTTCATCTCGATGAAGTAGAACTCGCCGTCTTCCCACAGGAATTCGATCGTGCCCGCGCCGCGATAGGCCATGTCGGCCATTGCCTTGGACACGATGCCGCCCATGCGGTCGCGTTCTTCGGCCGAAATAACGGGCGAGGGCGCTTCTTCGAGGACTTTCTGGTGGCGGCGTTGCAGCGAACAGTCGCGTTCGCCCAGGTGAATGGCCTTGCCTTTGCCGTCGCCGAAAATCTGGAATTCGATATGGCGCGGATTGCCGAGGTATTTTTCGAGATAGACCGTGGCATCGCCAAACGCGGCCTTGGCTTCGCTGCCCGCTGCCTGCATCAATTGCGCCAGGTCTTCAGGGCCGTTGCACACTTTCATGCCGCGTCCGCCGCCGCCCGATGCCGCCTTGATGATCACCGGATAGCCGATTTCGGCCGCGATCAGCGCGGCCTCGGCCGGATCCTCGATCGCGCCGTCGGAACCGGGCACCAGCGGCAGGCCGAGCTTGCCCGCGGTGCGCTTGGCTTCCACTTTATCGCCCATCGTGCGGATGTGTTCGGGCTTGGGCCCAATCCACGTGATGCCGTGAGCCTCGACGATTTCGGCGAATTTCGCGTTTTCGGACAGGAAGCCATAGCCGGGATGGATCGCATCGGCCTGGGTGATTTCCGCCGCCGAAATGATCGCCGCAACGTTGAGATAGCTGTCCTTGGCCGCGGGCGGCCCGATGCACACCGAATAATCGGCGAGCCGGACATGCATCGCATCGGCATCGGCGGTGGAATGCACCGCGACGGTTTCGATGCCCATTTCGCGCGCGGCGCGATGAATGCGCAGCGCGATTTCGCCGCGGTTGGCGATCAGAATGCGTTTAATGGCCATGACCTGGCTTAGCCGATCACGACCAGCGGCTGGTCGTATTCGACCGGCTGACCGCTGGCGACCAGGATCGCACTGACCGTGCCGCCAGTGGGCGCGGTGATCGCGTTCATGACTTTCATGGCTTCGACGATCAGCAGGGTGTCGCCCGCTTTCACCGTCTGGCCGACGCTGATGTAGTTCGATGCGCCCGGTTCCGGCGACAGGTAAGCTGTGCCGACCATCGGGGATTTTACCGTACCAGCCGCATCTGCCGCCGGGGCAGCAGCGACGGCGGCCACAGGCGCCGCAGCCGCGACCGGTGTCGGCGGCGCATAAGCCGCCGCAACAGGTGCCGCAGTCAGCGTGCGGGCAACGCGGATTTTGCGCGTGCCATCTTCTACTTCGATTTCGGTGAGGCCGGTTTCGGCCAGCAGTTCGGCCAGTTCGCGCACCAAAGCGCTGTCTACCGCCATGGTGCCGGGTGTCGCGCCGCGGTCTTGCGCCATTGTCGTTTGTCCTCGCACTAATTTTTTGGGCGGCGGAGAATTAAAATAAGTCTGGCACCGGCCCATGCCCCGGCGGGGCTGCGCTGGCAAGAGGCATGTACGCGGCAGGGCGCGCAAATCCCCAGCTTTTAGAGCTTCGCGACCGCTTCGAGCGCGACAAGATAGCTGTTAGCACCAAATCCGGAGACCGTCCCAAGCGCCGCCATCGCTACAAACGACTGATGGCGAAACGCCTCGCGCTTGTGCGGATTGGACAGATGAACCTCGATCACCGGCGTCCGGATCGACTTGATCGCATCATGCAGCGCAACGCTCGTATGCGTAAAAGCACCCGCGTTCAGCAACACCGCCCGCGCGTCATTCGCCTGCGCCTCGTGCAGCCAATCAACCAGGTGGCCCTCGTGGTTCGACTGCCGCATGTCGATTTCGAAATCGAGCTCCCGCGCCCGGTCTTCCAGCATCCCGGCAATATCGTCGAGCGTGTGATGCCCATAAATCTCCGGCTCGCGCGTGCCGAGCAGATTGAGATTGGGGCCGTTGAGAACATAGACAAGGCTGGACATGACGCAGGTTTCCACGCGATTGCAGGGGTCCCGGCGTGATAGCCGCGCGCTGTAAAAGCGCAAGCGGGGTGAAGGGCCTCCGGCGGCCTAGGGCCATTGCCCTAGGAACCCATTACCGTCCGCGTTGGTGTATCAGTTCGGCGGAGTATCCTGCCGCTGCGTCGGGAGACGATCATTCCGCTGCGCGGGGGCGCGCAAACGCCTGGGGCGACGCGCAGTTCAAGACGGTAACGGGTTCAAAGGGCCCTTGGCCCTTTGCCGCCGGAGGCCCTGAACCTTCGCTGGAATCAGTTCGAAAGCGCCCCGGGTGCGATCTGCGGCGGGGCCGCGGGCGCGGTGTCGATCGGGGCGGTATCGATCATTGGTTGGCCGAATTGTCCATCGGGCTGTCCTGCGCTGCCCTGGGCGCCGGTTTGTGTTTGCGAATCTGCGGCGAGGGTTTGTTGGTAATGGATGCCGGCGTCGGCGTCGGCTTCCTTGGCGTGCTTTTCGGCGGCTGTGGCGCGGGCTTCGGCTGCGGCGAGGCGCGTTTGCAGGTCGGCGACGGTGTCGGCTGACGGCGCTTGTGAGCACGCTGTGGTCAAAAAGATGGGGGCCAGGAACACGGGGGCCAACAGGAGCGCGGCTTTTGCGCGGGGCGAGTTTGGAATGCGGGTCTGGGCCATCAGACTTTCATACGCGCAAAAGGTTACTCGAAACTCAATCGTGGGGTTTTTCATCATGGGGGCGGCGGCCGGTCATGCGGAGGTAAAAGCGGGAGAAATACGAGGGGTCGGCGAATCCGAGTTCGCTGGCGACGGCGCTGGCGCTCGCGCCTGTGAACCGCAGGAGCCGCTGCGCTTCGAGTGCGAGGCGGCGGTTGATCAGCATTTGCGGGCTGTGGCCCAGGTGGCGTTGCGACAGGCGGGTCAGTGTGCGCACGGTGGTGCCGACTGAATGGGCGTAAAATGCCAGGGAGCGGTGTTCGGACAGGTGGGTTTCGACCAGGTGGCGGAAGACGGCCAGGCGCTGGTCGCCTTCTGTTCGGCCGTGGGGGCTTGTGTCGGCGATGATCAGGCTGCGTAGCAGGGCCTCGGCCAGGGCGTCGAACAGCGGGTCGTCGATGCCGCCGCTTTGCGCGCCGCCATCGCCCAGCGCGATCAGTTCGCCTGCGATTCGCGCCGCGCGTGCGGCTGCGTCGGGCGCGAGCGCGCCATGGCCGCCGCGCGCGAGCAGGGCCGCCAGTGGGTCGCCTGATGCGCGCGCTCGGCGGGCAAAATCCTGGGTCAGGGTCAGGACGTGGCCCACGGTTGACGGTTCGAAGCGGAAGCCATGGACCACGCCTGTCGGTACGATGATGAAGGCCGGGCCGGTCAGCGCGAAGCCGGTGCCATCCAGGGTGACGTGCGCGGGGCCGGCGTGCACCAGCAGCAATTGCATCGCGCGGTCGTGGCGGTGTGGCGCGATTGCCCAGTCGTGGAGCACGCTGCGCGCTGCGATCGTTTCGATGTGCGCAAACCCGGACGGGCTTTGCCAGTCGTCCTCACCGTAGAGCGCAAATGTGGGGATTGCGGGGGTGGACATGGGTTTGTCTCAAAAGTGCCAGGGTTGTGACGTGTCTATCCCTTCACGTGCGGCCGTGCGCCGTCAATAGTCGGTGCCAATGGCGGCGCCAAAAGCCGCGAGGAGAGATGTTGTGAAAACCGAAGTCGCGATCATTGGCGCTGGGCCGGCCGGGCTGATGCTGGGGCATGTGCTGCGCGCCGCCGGTGTTGCGTGTGTCGTGATCGAGCGGCAATCGGCGGACTATGTGCTGTCGCGCATCCGCGCCGGGGTGCTGGAACGCGGGACGGTCGACCTGATGACGCGGTTGGGGCTCGATGCGCGGTTGCGCGCCGAGGGCCTGCCGCACGACGGATTCAACCTGGCCGATGGCGAACGCCTGATCCGCATCGATATCGCCGCGCTGACCGGGCACAGCGTGATGGTCTATGGCCAGACCGAACTGACTCGCGACCTGATGGAGGCGGCGGAACCGCGCGGGCTGGAGGTGATCTACAGCGCCGGCGATGTCGCGCTGCATGATATTGCGAGCGATGCGCCGTTTGTGACCTATATTCGCGAGGGCACGCCGGGGCGGATCGATGCGCGGATGATCGCGGGTTGCGACGGGTTTCACGGGCCCAGTCGCCAGGCGATTCCGGACAGTGTCGCGCGCACGTTCGAGCGGGTTTATCCGTTCGGCTGGCTGGGCATTCTGGCTGATGTGCCGCCGTGCAATCATGAACTGATCTACGCCAACCATGCTCGCGGGTTTGCGCTGGCTTCGATGCGCAGCGCGACGCGCAGCCGCTATTACATCGACGTGCCGTTGACCGAACGGACCGAGGATTGGTCCGATGATCGCGTTTGGGACGAACTGGCGGTGCGGCTCGGGCCTGAGGCGGCGGCGCATATCACGCGCGGTCCCTCGCTCGAAAAATCGATCGCGCCTTTGCGCAGTTTTGTGTTCGAACCGATGCGATATGGCAGCTTGTTGCTGTGCGGCGATGCGGCGCATATCGTTCCGCCGACCGGCGCGAAGGGGCTCAACCTGGCGGCGAGCGATGTGCATTATGCGGCCGAGGCGCTGATCGCGTTTTTTCGGAGGGGCGATGCCGATGCGATCGCGGGCTATTCGGCCAAGGCGCTCGCGCGGGTGTGGAAATCCGAACGGTTCAGTTGGTCGCTGACCAAGCTGATGCACCGTTTTCCTGAGGACGGCGCGTTCGAGCGGCGGATGCAGATCGCCGAGCTGGATTACATCGCATCGAGCGAAGCGGCGCAGCGCAGCATTGCGGAGAACTATGTCGGATTGCCGATCTGATTGGGCTTGCCCGGGAAAAGCGCGAAAGATATCCCACGCACAAGGGGAGCGCATTGGCATGAAGTTCGGCAGATTTGTGGTCCTGATCGCGCTTGTCGTCGCCAGTTCACCGATCGTGGCGCCCAGGTTGTTGGCGTTTCCCTATCATCACAGGTTTGGCCAGCATGATGTCTATTCTGTGGCGCCGCTCTCGCCGCGACTGGGCCGGATCATTGCTGTTGCAGACCGCAAGGTCGCCGTTTCGCCAAGTGGTTCCTATCGCGCGCCCGACCAGACGATCGTCTTGACGGATGGCGGCTGGCGATGGTTGTGGCTGGCCAACGTGGCGCACGGTGCATTCGGGTTTACGCGGGCGTTGAACGAAACCGTGGTGCTGAACCGGACCGATCAGGCGCGCGATGTGGTCTATAATGGCGCGGTAGTTGGCGGCGTGCGCAGCCTGGATGGCGTGATCGCGCATGAGATGACCCATGGTTCGCTGCGGGCGCATTTCGGCCTGGCGACCGATGGGCGATATCCGACGGCACTGGTCGAAGGGTATTGCGATTATGTCGCCGGCGGAGGCAGTTTGACCGATGCGCAGGCGTTGAACCTGATCGCTCACAAGCAGCACCATCCGGCATTGCCATATTGGCTCGGCCGCAAACAGATCGCCGCGGATCTGGCTAAACCGGGGATTACGCTGGACAGTGTTTTTGCGCGCCAGGCCAAATTTTAGAGCAGCAGGCTAGTCCGGGACTTCGTCGTTACGGCGGAGCACGTCGCCTGCCAGATACAGCGAACCGGTGATCAGGACATCACCGGTCGGGGGCAATGCAGTCAGCGCGGTCGCTACGTCTGGCGCGCTGGTGAGCGGGATCGCGCTGAACGGGGCGAATGCTGCAGGGGTGTGTGCGTCGTGACCCGGTGCGGGGACGATCGTTACCGATAGAGCATGGGCGCCCAGCGGCCGCAGGATTGCGCCGGGGTCCTTGTTGGCGAGCATGCCGATTACGACATGTACGGGTGGCTGATCGGCCAGGTGGCGCGCGATTGCCAGGCCTGCGTCGGGGTTGTGGCCGCCGTCGAGCCAGATTGTCCGATTGCCTGCCAGCGCGGTTAGTGGACCGGTGCCGAGCCGTTGCAAGCGTGCGGGCCACTGTGCGGCTTCGATCCCGCGTGCCATTGCTTCGGGGGATACTGTCACAGCGTCCTGATGGCGCAGCATTGCGATCGCGAGCGCAACGTTGTCGGCCTGATGCGCGCCTGGCAGGCGCGGCAAGGGCAGGCTGAGCGTGCCGTGGGCGTCGCGATATTCGATGGTTTTGCCTGTTGTCGCGTCCCAGTCGCGTCCGCGCCGTACCACGGGTGCGCCGCGTGCGGCGGCGGTTTCGGCGACTGTATCTGCGGCTAGGTCGGGGTAGATTTGCGTGACGAGCGGCACGCCGGGTTTGGCGATGCAGGCTTTTTCGAACGCGATGCGCGCCAAGGGTTCCTGGGGGACGCCTGTTTCGGGGATTAGGAGGAATGCCTCGTGGTCGATTCCCAAGGTCGCGAGCCCGCAGACGGCTGGGTGTTCTAGTACGTTTGTGGCGTCGAACCGGCCGCCTAGGCCGGTTTCGATTACGCAGGCGTCGGCGGGTACGCGTGCGAAGGCCAGGAACATTGCGGCGGTTGTCACTTCGAAGAAGCTGGGGGCGAGGTCTTCGCCGACGTCGAGCGATTCGGCGAGGAGTGCTGCCAGGAGGTCGTTTTCGATCAAGCGGCCGGCCAGGCGGATGCGTTCGTTATAGCGGACCAGATGGGGCTTGGTTGCGGTGTGGACGGTCAGGCCCTGGGCTTCGAGCATGCTGCGCAGATACGTGCAGGTCGAGCCTTTGCCGTTGGTGCCGGCGACATGGAACACTGGCGGGAGATGGCGCTGTGGGTTGCCGAGGCGGTCGAGCAGGGTGCGGATTGTTTCGAGTCCCAGGCGTCCTTGTGGGACGGTCAGGTCGCCTAGCCGGTCGAGTTGCGCCTGGACCGCTGGGTCTTCTGATACGGCGAAATCTTTCATGGCTTTGCGCTCTTTATGGCCCGTGACCGGGTTGTGAACTTTTGGGGCCTTGGGCGGTTGAGAGCGCCACCGTAAAATTATCGTCGCCCCGGACTTGATCCGGGGTCCCGCTTTCTTTGCAACGACGCGAAGGAAGTGGGGTCCCGGATCAAGTCCGGGACGACGAGTATGGGGGCGACTAAAGGCGATCTCGTTATTGCGTGTTTCCGGTGCGTTTGCGTCCCCCGCGAAGCGGCTTAAAAACGGTCACTACGCGGCAGCTTGCGTGCAAGAAAGGTAACGGGATCCAAGGGCAATAGCCCTTGGCCGCCGGAGGCCCTTAAGCCGCGCGCGCTGCGGTCAGATAATCGATCACGTTCGCCAAAGTCGCCTTCAGATCACGGCGCGGCGTGACCATATCGATCATTCCATGCGCAAACAGGTATTCGGCGCGCTGGAACCCTTCGGGCAGTTTTTCGCGGATTGTGTCCTGGATCACGCGTTGGCCGGCGAATCCGATCAGGGCGCCGGGTTCGGCGATCTGGACGTCGCCGAGCATCGCGTAGCTGGCGGTGACGCCGCCGGTGGTGGGGTCGGTCAGGACGACGATGTAGGGCAGGCCGGCGGCGTGGAGGCGGCTGATCGCGACGGTGGTGCGCGGCATTTGCATCAAGGACAGGATGCCTTCCTGCATGCGGGCGCCGCCGGCGGCGGTGATCGCTACGTAGGCGCAGTTTTCGCGGATGGCGCGTTCGATGCCGGCGACGATGGCGTTGCCGACGGCCATGCCCATCGATCCGCCCATGAAGCCGAAGTCCTGGACGCCGACGACGGCTGACTTGCCTTCGATCGTGCCGAAGGCGTTGGTATAGGCGTCGGTGTGGGCGTTGGCGGAGCGGGCGGTTTTGAGGCGGTCGGTATAGCGTTTGCTGTCGCGGAATTTCAGCGGGTCTTCGCGGACGACGGGCGCGGGGAGCAGGATGAAGCCTGGGTCCATGATCTGATCGAGGCGCGTGTCGGTGCCGATGCGGCCGTGGTGGCCGCATTGCGGGCAGACCGACAGGTTGTCTTCATAGTCTTTGATGAACAGCGTTTCGCCGCATCCCGGGCACTTGATCCACAGCGTGTCGGTGGTGTCGCGCTTCTGGATGAAGGGCAGCGAATTGCGGACTTTGTTCAGCCAGCTCATGCGAACGCGCTCCTGGAGGTGTGCACGGCGTGGGCGAGCGCGGCGACCAGTTTGCGCACCGGTTCGGCGGCATTGGCGCCGTGTTCGGCGACCAGGTCGACGATAGCCGAGCCGACGACGACGCCATCGGCGACGCGGGCGATCGGGCCGGCCTGTTCGGGGGTGCGCACGCCGAAGCCGACTGCGACGGGCACAGTTGCGGTTGCCTTGATCCGCGTGACCGCTTGCTCGATCGAATCGAGTGCGGCGGATTGTTTACCGGTGATGCCTGCCACCGAGACATAGTAGAGAAAGCCCGACGATCCGTCGAGCACGGTGGGCAGGCGCGCGATGTCGGTGGTTGGCGTGGCCAGGCGGATCGGATCGATGCCGCGCGCGCGCAGCGCCGGGCCGAGTTCGCCGTCTTCTTCGGGCGGGATATCGACGCAGATCACGCCATCGACGCCGGCGGCAAATGCGGCGTCAGCGAACCATTCGGCGCCGCGCGTGACCATCGGGTTGGCATAGCCCATCAGCACGAGGGGTACAGAGGGATGGCGCGCGCGGAAATTGGCGGCGATCGCGAGGATGTCGGCGGTTTTGGTGCCGGCGCCGAGCGAGCGCAGATTGGCCGCCTGGATCGCGGGGCCATCGGCCATCGGATCGGTGAACGGCATGCCCAGTTCGATCACATCGGCGCCGCCGGCGACGAGGGCATCGAGGATTGCGGGCGTTGCGGCAGGCGTGGGATCGCCGGCGGTGACGAAGCACACCAGCGCGGGGTGGCCTTTGGCGAAGGCTGCTGCCAGGCGCACGCTCACAGCGTCACCCCGAGGTGGTCGGCGACGGTGAAGATGTCCTTGTCGCCGCGGCCGCACAGGTTCGCGAGGATGATCGTGTCGGCGGGCAGGGTCGGTGCGACCTTTTTCACCGCGGCGATCGCGTGGGCGGGTTCGAGCGCGGGGATGATGCCCTCGGTCTGGCACAGCAGTTGGAACGCATCGAGCGCTTCGACGTCGGTGACCGAGGTGTAATCGACGCGGCCCTGCTCTTTCAGCCAGGCATGTTCGGGGCCGATGCCGGGATAATCGAGGCCCGCGCTGATCGAATGGCCCTCGACGATCTGGCCGTCGTCGTCCTGCAACAGGAAGGTCTTGTTGCCGTGGAGGATGCCTGGTCGCCCGCCAGCGAGACTGGCGGCGTGTTCCTTGTCGAGGCCGTGGCCCGCTGCCTCGACGCCGAGCATCTTGACCGATGCGTCATCGAGGAACGGGTGAAACAGGCCGATCGCATTCGATCCGCCGCCGATTGCGGCGACGAGCAGGTCGGGCAGGCGGCCGGTGCGCGACAGCAATTGCGCGCGCGCTTCCTTGCCGATCACGCTTTGAAAATCGCGGACCAGTTCGGGATATGGGTGGGGGCCGGCGGCGGTGCCGATGATATAGAACGTGTCGTGGACGTTCGCGACCCAGTCGCGCAGCGCCTCGTTCATCGCGTCCTTCAGCGTTTTCGCGCCGGCCTGGACGGCGACGACTTGCGCGCCGAGCAGCTTCATGCGGAACACGTTGGGCGCCTGGCGCTCGACGTCGGTGGCGCCCATGTAGATCACGCAGGGCAGGCCGAAGCGCGCGCAGACCGTCGCGGTCGCCACGCCGTGCTGGCCGGCGCCGGTTTCGGCGATGATCCGCGTCTTGCCCATGCGCATCGCGAGCAGGATCTGCCCGACGCAATTGTTGATCTTGTGCGCGCCGGTGTGGTTCAGCTCGTCGCGTTTGAACCACACTTGCGCGCCCATTCCCGGTGCGGCGCTTTTGGCGAGCTCTTCGGTCAGGCGCGGGGCGAAATACAGTGGGCTGGGGCGCCCGACATAATGCTCCAGCAAGTCGTCGAATTCCGCGTGGAATGCCGGGTCTTCCTTGGCCGCGCGGTATTCGCGTTCCAGGTCGTGGATCAGCGGCATCAGCGTTTCGGCGACATAGCGCCCGCCGAACTGGCCGAAATGGCCGCGTTCGTCGGGCTGCGTGCGGAAGCTGTTGGGAATGGTGATAGTCATGGTGTGGCCTTTATAGCGCGCCGCAAAATTGTCCAGATGGCGGGTGGGGTTCGTTCATCGGGGCGCAAGGCTGGCGACCATAAATCGGCCGGGCAACGTCGTGGGGGCGGTTCTGTTTTGTGCAGGACCGCCCTTTGCGTTCCGGCAAAGGCCGGGCGGTATCGCGGCGGGGTCGGGGGCTGGTCCAACTTAATATCATGAGGAACACACCATGCGTCTCCCACTTTTGATCGCCGGTTTTGCCGGCGCGCTGGCTTTGGCGACACCGGCCCTGGCCGATGAAAGCCGCGTTGAAGTCAACACCAGCGGCAATTTCTATGGCGGCGATTATCAGCAGTCGATCGGCCTGGCGGCGGGCCACGATTTCACGATCGCGCCGATGATTTTTGCCGGGCCTGAAGTTTCGATCAACAAATTGCTCGCCAGCGATACGCTGACTTCGGTCGGCATCAGCGGGCGCGCGGGCGCCAATCTGGGGCCGGCGGGCAAGATCTATGCGGTCGGCGGCTGGGCCTCGACGCCGTACCATGGCGGCAATCCCGACTGGGATTTCGGCGCGGGGTATAGCCATTCGCTGGTGATGGGCACGTATGGCAAGATCGAATATCGGCATTACACGTCATCGGCAAACGGCGGAACTCCGGCGCGCGATGCGATCACGCTGGGTGTCGGCGCGCATTTCTGATTGGGTTCGGCGCGCAATAAATCGCATTGATTGCGCGCGAATTTTGCTGCGTAATGCAACATAGCCCCGCCCCTCAGGGGAGGGGTTGGGGAGGGGTGTCCGAGCGCCGATTGGTTATGCAATTCATGCGGCGCCGCACACCCCCACCCAACCCTCCCCCTGAGGGGGAGGGCTTTTTAAGTGCTGCGCGCTGCCACGCAGAATGCTGCGATTTTTGCCACGTCCTTGACGCCGGGTGCGCTTTCGACGCCCGATGATACGTCGACCGCCGGGGCGCCGGTGATCGCGATGGCTTCGGCGACATTGTCGGGATCGAGGCCGCCTGCGAGCATCCAAGGCAGCGCAGGGCGCAGGCCTTTCAGGATCGACCAGTCGATGCGTAGGCCGTTGCCGCCGGGCAGGTCGGAGCCTGCGGGCGGTTTGGCGTCGAACAGGATGCGCGATGCTGCGCTGGCGTAGGCATCGGCCTGGGCGAGGTCGGCGCGGGTCTTGATGCCGATCGCTTTCCACACTTCGATAGTGTGGCGGGCTGCGACTGCGGCGGCTTGTGCGGGGCTTTCGCGGCCGTGGAGCTGGACGACGTTCAGCGGCACGGTGGCGAGCACTTCGGCGAGAAAGTCGGGATCGGGATCGACGAACAGGCCGACCAGGCGCGCGTGGCCGCTGGCGCGGGCGGCCAGCATGGCGGCTTGCGCGGGGGCGACATTGCGCGGGCTTTTGCCGAAGAACACGAGGCCGATGTAATCCGCGCGCGCGCCGATTGCTGCGTCGAGCGCAGCGGGGGTGCTGATGCCGCAGATCTTGATTTCGGGACTGGGCAAAGTCTTAGTCGAGGTAGTTTTCGAGCACCACCATCTCGAACGGATGTTCGCCGGGCACCGGAAATGCGCGCTTTTCTTCGCGCAGGACATAGCCGCGGCGTTCGTACCAGGCGATCAGTTCGGGGCGGCTGTCGATCACGGTCATTTCCATCAGACGCGAGCCAAATCGTTCGCGCGCGGTGCGTTCGGCGGCCTTGATCAGGCGGCGGCCCATGCCGCCCGCCTGCAGCGCGGGATCGACGCACAACATGCCAAGGTAGCTGCGGCCATGGCCCTGGTTGGTCACGGTCACCGTGCCGACGAGCGCGCCATCGGCCTCGGCCAGCACGACCACGCGCGCGGCCTGGTCGGTGATCGCATCGGCCAGGTCCTCGTCGGTGGTGCGTTCGTCGTCGAGCAGGTCGGCCTCGTGCGTCCAGCCCTGGCGTGCGGTGTCGCCGCGATAGGCGCGTTCGACGAGCACGCGCAGGGCGGGCAGGTCGGCCAGGGTCGCAGTGCGCAGGACGGGTTCGACTATGGTTGCGGGCGTCAAAGTGTGGCCTCGATTGCGCGGGCGGCGGTGGCGGGGTCTTCGGCGCGGCTGATTGGGCGACCGATGACCAGCACGCTGGCGCCAGCATCGCGTGCGGCGCGCGGGGTGACGACGCGTTTCTGGTCGCCCAGGCTGGCCTGGCCGGCGGTTACGAGTTGTGCTTCGCGCAAACCGGGGACGACGAGATAGCCGTTTTTCCAGCGTTTGTGCACCGCGCCGACTTCCTGGCCCGAACAGACGATGCCGTCGAGCCCGGCTTCCTGCGCCAGATCGGCGAGGCGCAGCGCCTGATCATACGCGCTGCCCGCAACGCCCATGCGTGCCATGTCGCCATCGTCGAGGCTGGTCAGCACGGTGACTGCGACGACTTTGGTGTGCTCGCTGGCGGCGGCTTTGGCGTCTTCCATCATCGCGCGTCCGCCGGCGGCATGCACCGTGACGATCGCGGGCTCCAGCACGTGGATCGCCTGCATCGCGGCGGCGACCGTGTTGGGAATGTCGTGCAATTTCAGGTCGAGGAAAATCGGCAGGCCGATCTTGGCGATTTCATGGACGCCGTGGTGGCCATGCGCGCAGAAGAATTCGAGCCCGAGCTTCAGCCCGCCGACATGATGACGCACTTTCTGGGCGAGCGCGATCGCGCTGTCGAGCCGGGGAATATCCAGGGCGAGATATATCGGGTTGCTCACGTCTCGGTCAATCCTCGTTCAGCTCAAGTCGCCGGGAACCACGATCGGGTCCACCGCGGTCTGCGCATGGGTGTTCAGCGTGTGGCTCTGCGCGGCCAGCATCGATTCCAGTGATGAGATCCGGCGCGCCATGCGCCAGCGCTGCGCGCTCATGACCAGCCAGGTCGGCACGAACCCGATCAGGAGCATTGCGACGATGAGAGCCCAGGCCTTTGTTTCCACGCTGATCCCGGGGGCGCCAGGCCAGATATGCACGATGATCGGGCCAGGATTGATATAGATGAACGCCAGCAAAAGCGCGGTGACCAGCACCCAGAAGATCGTTTTGATCGTGCGCATTTCAAACCCTTTGCGGCCATCCCTTATGCTCGACCGTAGAACATCGCGCGGAAAAGGGGAAATGTGATTTATTTGGCGCCCTCGCGCACGTCGTCCCGGGCTTGACCCGGGACCCCACTGCCTTCTTTGCGCGACGTCCCAAGGAAGTGGGATCCTGGGTCAAGCCCGGGATGACGTGGGTGGGGGCGGGGGGGTGTTAAACCCCGAACACCCGGTCGAAAATCGTGTCGACTGCTTTGAAATGGTAATCGAGGTTGAACTTGTCCTCGATCTGCGCCGGCGTCAGCGCTGCGCTCACTTCGGGATCGGCCTTGAGCAGTTCCAGCAGCGACAGCGCGCCGTCCGATTCCCACACTTTCATCGCATTGCGCTGGACCAGCCGATACGAATCATCGCGGGTCAGCCCGGCCTGGGTCAGCGCCAGCAACACGCGCTGCGAATGGACGAGGCCGCCCATGCGATCGAGATTCTTCTGCATGCGCTCGGGGTAGATCAGCAGTTTTTCGACGACCATGGTCAGCCGGCCGAGCGCGAAATCGAGCGTGATCGTCGCATCGGGGCCGATGAAGCGTTCGACCGACGAATGCGAAATGTCGCGCTCGTGCCACAGCGCGACGTTTTCCAGCGCCGGGGTCACAGCCGAACGGACCACGCGGGCCAGGCCCGTCAGGTTTTCGGTCAGGATCGGATTGCGCTTGTGCGGCATCGCCGACGAACCCTTCTGGCCGGGCGCGAAATACTCTTCGGCCTCCAGAACTTCGGTGCGTTGCAGATGGCGGATTTCGACCGCCAGGCGCTCGACCGAGCTGGCGACCACGCCCAATGTCGCAAAAAACATTGCATGGCGATCGCGCGGGATGACTTGCGTGGAGACGGGTTCGACCGCCAGGCCCAAGGCCTGCGCGACGTGTTCCTCGACCGCGGGATCGATATTGGCGAATGTGCCGACTGCGCCCGAAATCGCGCATGTCGCGATTTCAGCGCGCGCCGCGACGAGCCGCGCGCGGTTGCGGGTGAATTCGGCATAGGCTTCGGCGAGTTTCTTGCCGAACGTCGTGGGCTCGGCGTGGATGCCGTGGCTGCGGCCGATCGTCGGCGTGTATTTGTGTTCGAACGCGCGGGTCTTGATCGCCGCCAGCAACTTGTCGATCTGTGCAATCAACAGGTCGGCCGCGCGCGCCAGTTGCACGCTGAGCGTCGTGTCGAGCACGTCGGAGCTGGTCATGCCCTGGTGCATGAACCGCGCTTCGGGGCCGACTTGCTGCGCCACCCAGTCGAGGAACGCGATCACATCGTGCTTGGTCACCGCCTCGATCGCGTCGATCGCGGCGACGTCGATCACCGGGTTCGTTTTCCACCAATCCCACAGCGCCTTGGCCGCGCTGGCGGGCACGACGCCGAGGTCGGCCAGCTTGTCGGTCGCATAGGCCTCGATTTCGAACCAGATGCGATAACGCGCTTCTGCTTCCCAGATTGCGGTCATCTGCGGGCGGGCGTAACGGGGGACCATGGTGTTCCTATTGCATCAGGAGATTTGTGTGCCGCTAGGGGGTGATCATTGTGAAGGCAAGGCCTGGTATGACATTAGGGAATGTCATGGCTGTCCGGCCCCACTTGAAAGATGGTGAATTTTTCCCTGTAATTTCAAAAGGTTCTGGCAGATCGAGCGTGACGGGAACGCTGTAGCGCAATTCCTGAACATGAGGTAATACGAGGTTGATTTATTACCTTGGCCGAAACGCAGCGTCTTGATGGATGGTATAGCTATAGATGAGCGCTCTTTTTGACCCGGCAAATAGCACTGCCGTAGGAGCTTATAGTCTACTTGTTGGCTTTTGCGGCTTGCTGCTAACTTTTTTCGGTTTTGCAATTTCGATCTGGCAGATCAGGCAGGCAAAATCCGCGGCTGATGCCGCCGCATTGGCGGTTTTGGCGATTCAAGTTCGCGTCAGTCGGTATGACGCGGCCGTCGATCTCGCGGAGGCTAAGGCCTCTTTAAAAAATGCCAAGCGTTATGCAGACCTCGAAGCTTGGGTCCAGTTCGTAGCTTGTTATGAGGTTACCTCGGAAGCTCTCGGAAGAGTGGCGCTTCAAGCATTGATAGCGGATAATCACATCGCCGAAAACATCAGGAAATCTCAGACCCGAATAGCCAAGACATGCAATTTGATCGAGAAATACTTAGAGGGTATGGCACCTGCTCCGGTCAAATCAGCTTTAAATAAATCTATTCGTTTCGATATGAATGTCGTTCAGGAGGCTGAACAAAAAAATTGGAAGGGAGCTATATCGTGAGCTCATTAGTTGAAAAACAAGCTCGATTGGTAAATGCTATACATAAGGCAAATAATCTAGGAAACTTGAAGTGGCATGCAAGTGAAGCCGTCAGTGACATTTTTTATACATCGGTAAAAGACAACTTGATTTACCTTTCAATGATCGATGAAAATGGAACCGAGTCAGTAAAAGTTGAAATTTTTGTTAATGGAGAGTTTGTTGAATCTTTCATAGACGATGATTTGGCTGCGTCAGAAATAAAACCTATAGGTTTTGACTATTGGTTTCAGGCATTGACATCTTTATTGGATTATGCGAAAAGAAGTGCAAGTGGAGTTGATAAAATTTTGGACGAACTTATAAAATATCTTGACGGATAATTTGACTATTCGAATGATACGATAATTAAAAATATTATTTAACTAATAAATTAATTTAAAATAGTCGAAAGATGCTTTGGAATTAGGCTAGATAACGCCTTTGGCTTTTAGCGAAACGTGCCCCTCGCGCCCAATGATCACATGATCGTGGACGGTGATGCCCAGGTGCCGGCCGGCTTCCATGATTTTCTGCGTGACCTGGATGTCGGCGCGGCTGGGCTGGGGTGATCCCGAGGGGTGGTTGTGCACCAGGATTAGTGCGGCGGCGCCGATCGCCATTGCCTTGGCAATGATTTCGCGCGTGTAGATCGCCGATTCGTCCAACGTGCCGTCGCTGACGACCTGGTCGAGCAGCAGCCGGTTTTGCACATTCAGATACAGCACGCGCACGCGTTCGTGCGTCAGGTGCGCCATGTCGATATGCAGGTAATCGATCAGCGCCTGCCAGCTCGACAGCACCGAATCTTCGCGCATCGTCGTCTGCGCCAGCCGCCGCGCGGCGATTCCGGCGATTTTCAGCGATGCGGCGGCGGTTTCCTTGATGCCGGAGATCTGCATCAGCGCGTGGGGTTCGGCGTTGAATACGCCCGCCAAAGACCCGAATTTCTGGATCAGCACGCGTGCGAGCGGCTTGACATCCTTTTGCGGGATCGCGGTCATCAACAGGTATTCGATCACTTCATGATCGGCGAGCGCGTCATCGCCACCATCGAGCAGGCGCTGGCGTAACCTGCTGCGATGACCCGATGTATCGTGGCCGGTTTCACGGACGCGATCGGGCACAACCTTTCCACGCGGGCGGGTTGCGGGCGCGGAAAACAGGTTTGGTTCATCGCTCATCGGGGACAGAGCATTGCCCAAGCGGGGCAACTGCGCAAGAAGGGGCAGGATGACGGACAGTTCGAATTTGGTGAATGATGAGGGTGGGGAAGGCGATGCGACACCCGGCGCGCCCGGCGTGCGCCGCCGCCGGTTGCTGCGCGTCGCGATGGCCGGCGCAGGTGTTGCCGCGATCGCGCTGGGCGCGACCTGGGGCATGCGCGAACGGATTGCGGGCGACCTGATCGACCGCGAACTGGCCGCGCTGCAACTGCCCGCGCGCTATCATATCGAATCGGTCGGGCTGGGCCGTGAGGTCCTGGGCGGCATCGAGGTGGGCGATCCGGCACATCCCGACCTGGTGATCGAACGCGCAGAAATCGCGCTGCGCTATGGCGTTGCCGGGCCCGAAATCGACCGGATCACGCTGATTCGGCCGCGTTTGTATGGGCGGCTGGTCGCGGGGCGTGTCACGCTGGGTTCGCTCGATCGCCTGATCTATGCGCCATCGACTGCGCCGCTGCGCCTGCCCGACTGGTCGCTGACGCTGGTTGATGCGCGCGCGCGTTTTGATAGCGAATATGGCCCGCTGGCGGTGTCGGCCGATGGGGCAGGGCGCCTGTTCGACGGGTTTGCGGGCAAAGTGGGTGCGCTGGTGCCGCGTGCGCAGCTTGAGCCGCATTGCACACTGGCGCGCACGACTTTGTATGCCGACGTTTCGACGCAAGCCGGGCGGGTGCATGTCGCGGGGCCCTTGCGGCTGGGCGGCGCGCAGTGTGGCGCGACACGCATGGCGGCGGGTAAAGTCGATCTGACGCTGGGCACAGATGCTGCGCTGACCAATTGGACGCTGGGCGGGCATCTGGCGCTGGGGCGGATCGACAGCGGCAAGACACTGACGCTGGCGGGACTTGCTGGCGACGCCGGGCTGCACTGGAGCACGGGCCAGGACAATCTGGCGGGGCGCGTCACACTGAACGCCACCGGCCTGGCCGCGCCGACGGTCCGGCTGGGCAGTGCGCGGCTTGATGGGATGGTCCATGCGCGTCAGGATCTGGCGGGATCGGGCTTCGGGCTCGATTTTCGCGGCGATATCGATGGCCGTTCGCTGGCGCGCGGGCCCACGGCGATGGCCGCGCTGTCCCGGGCGCAGGCGAGCGCGCGCGGCACGCCGCTGGGGCCGCTGCTCGATCGCACGCTCGCGACGCTCGCACGCGAAGAGCCGGGCGATCATCTGACGGGTTCGATCGGGCTGCATAGCGACGCGTCGGGCTGGCGGGTTGCGGTGCCGACGCTAGTGCTGCGCGGCGGGCGAAATGGGCAGGCCCTGGCGCGGCTCGACCAGATCGCGGTGACCCAGGCGAGCGACGGCGTGCCCCGGATGATCGGCAATTTCACCACGAGTGGCGATGACATGCCCGCGATCACCGGCGCGATGCAGGCCGACAACCATCATGGCGGCGTGCATTTCGATCTGAAAATGGCGAAATACGTTGCTGGCGATGCGCAACTGGCGGTGCCGGCGATGGCGGTGACCCAGCTTGGCAATGGCGCGCTGACATTTGCCGGCACGGTCGCGCTGGGCGGGCCGATCAGCAGCGGGCGCGTCGATAATCTGGTCATGCCCGTCGAAGGCGGCGTGGCGACCAACGGCGAGGTTTCGCTGCTGCGTCATTGCGCGCGGCCGACATTCGATCGCCTGCGCATGGGCTCGCTCGATCTGGCGAAGGGCGCGATCACGCTGTGTCCGACCGATGGCGCGATCGTGCGGACCAATGGCACCACCACGCGCATCGCGGCGTCATTGCCCGCATTTGCGCTGTCGGGCCGATCGGGCGATGCGCCGCTGGCGGTCCGAGCGGGCGGCGCGCGGATCGCATGGCCGGGCACCAGCACGATGAGCGCAGTCGATGTCGCATTGGGCGTCAATCATGTGCGGCTGGCCAGCGTATCGGTGGCGCCCGCCGCGGGCGGAGCGTTTGCGGGCACATTCACCGGCGGCGATGTCACGATGGCCGCGATGCCGGTCGCGGTCGGCGCGGCGGCGGGCGACTGGGCGCTGAAGGATGGGCGGATGACGCTGGGCGGCGGCGCGTTTACCGTGGCCGATACCGCCAGCCCGGCGCGGTTTGCGCCTTTGGGCGTGCGCAATGCGACGATGACGCTGGCCGATGGTGCGGTCGACGCGCAGGCGCAACTGGTCGCGCCGACGGCAGGCGTTACGCTGGCCAATGTCGCGATGCATCACGACCTGGGCAGTGGCAAAGGCCATGCCGATGTCACATTGACCGGCCTGACATTCCGCGATCCGACGGCCAAGGATTTCGCGAAGCAGAAGGGCCCCGCGCTTCAGCCGGCCGATCTGTCGAACATGGCCAAGGGCGTGATCGCCAATGCCAGCGGGACGATCGCGGGCAAGGCGCGGTTCGACTGGAACACCAATGCGCCCGGCGGCGGGGTCACCAGCAGCGGCCGGTTCGGCAGCGACGATTTCGATTTCGCCGCGGCGATGGGCCCGGTCGAGGGTGTGTCGGGCAGCATCGAATTCACCGACCTGATCAACATGGTCACCGCGCCGCACCAGGTGCTGAAAATCGCGAGCATCAACCCCGGGGTCGAAGTCGTGAACGGCGTCGTCGACATGGAAATGCACAAAGGCGCGATGTTGCAGGTCAACCACGCGCTGTGGCCGTTCGACGGCGGCACCTTGCAGCTCGAACCCGTGACTTTGCATCTGGGCAGTACCGAACCGTACAAATTTGCGCTGGTCATCACCGGGCTGGAGGCGGGGCGGTTCCTGCAGCATATCAATATGTCGAACCTGTCGGCGACGGGGCTGTTCGACGGGCGCCTGCCGCTGGTGTTCGATGCCAATGGCGGGCGGATTACCGGGGGGCAACTGGTCAGCCGGCCGCCCGGGGGCAATGTCAGCTATGTCGGCGCGCTGAGCTATAAAGACCTGTCGCCAATGGCCAATTATGCGTTCCGGATGCTGCGCTCGGTCGATTACGGCGCGATGACGATCGGGATGGATGGCGATCTGTCGGGCGAACTGATCACCCGGGTCAGCTTCGGCGGGATCCACCAGGGCGCGGGCGCAAAGACCAACCTGATCACGCGGCAATTGTCGAAACTGCCATTGCAATTCAACGTCAACATCCGCGCGCAGTTCTATCAATTGCTCGGATCGCTGCGATCGCTTTACGATCCGACGCTGGTGCGCGATCCGCGCGAACTGGGCCTGGTCGATGCGCAGGGCCGCCCCGTACATCAGCATCACGGGCAAGTGAGCGTCCAGCCCTTGCCAGCCCAACCCGCAATTCCTGCCGGCACAAAGCCCGGCGTCATTCAGCCCCAAGCAAGCGGAACCCTGCCATGAGCGATGTGCGACCAAACCACCTGGCCCGCCTGGGCATCGGAATCAGTCTGGTACTGGCTCTGGCGCTGGGCGGGTGCATCACGGTAAAAGCGCCGGACAAACCGATCGTGATTGAATTGAACGTCAATATAAAACAGGAAGTTATCTATCGGCTTTCGGGCGATGCCGCCCAGACGATCGATAAGAACGCGGAGATTTTCTGATGGTGATGCGTAAAACACTGATTCGTTCTGCCATCATCTCGGCCATGTTCGGGACGCTGGCTGCATTGCCCGCCGCCGCACAAGTGCGCGATCCGGTCTATGCCGGCGCGCGCTCTGCTGGCCAGATCGGCGAACAGGTCAACGGCTATCTCGGCTTCGTCACCCCGCCGGGCGCGGACGTGAAAAAGACCGTCGAAGACCTCAATATCCGGCGCCGCGCCGTCTATGCCGACAAGGCCAAGGCGACCAACGCGACGATCGAGGAATACGCGCTGACGTCGGGTTGCCTGCTGATTGCGCACACTGCGCCCGGCGAAAAATATCAGGCGCCCGATGGCTCATGGCAGACGCGTACCGGGGCTGCACCCCTGCGCGATCCGCGTTGTCCCTGACGCGTAAACACCTCTCCGGATGCATGACCGCGCATACGAATCGCCGACGGTAATCCGCCATCGCCGCGAGGCATGCGTCCGATCGGGCAAATGCGGGTGCTGTGACCGCGCAACCGGTTGACTTGAATGTGACCCCCGCTTAAGGGGCAGGCGCTCTCGGCGGACTTGTGTCGGTCGTGTGTCGCATCGTCGGGGGGCGGGGCGGGTTTTGAAACCCGTTATTCCTCGTTTTACAGGATGCAGCGCATGGACGATAACCAGTCTGACGTGACACCCACGGACGAGGAAGCGCGGACCCGATCGCTCGATGAACGGCTGAAAGCAGCCCGCGAGCGTGAAGCAGGCAAATCCCCGTCGGCAGAAGTCGCTAGCTCCGATGCGTCGTATCGCGCGGGCAACCGGGTTCTGGCGGATCTGTTGGGTGGCGTATTGGGCGGGTTGTTTCTGGGCTGGGTCATCGACCAATTTGCCGGGACGCGACCCTGGGGGCTGCTGGTGATGTTGTTTCTGGGGATCTTCGTCGCTTTCAGAAACATTATCCGCCGCTCCGGCACCGATACCCCGGCGTAAACCGGGGCGTGATTTTATAGTGTAAGCAGGCAGGAAACGGTAGAGTGGCAGTCGAAGCGAAAGTCGATCCGATGCACCAGTTTGCCATCGAACCGCTGTTCGGTTCGAATGGCTGGGCGATCGCAGGGCACAATATCGCTTTCACCAATTCATCGCTGTGGATGGGTATCGCAACGCTCGTGCTGATCGTGTTCGTCTATGGCGGGCTGAAGCGCGAAGTCGTGCCCGGTCGCTGGCAGATGGCGGTCGAAAGCTTTACCGGCTTTATCGACAACATGCTGGCCACGAACGTCGGGCCCGGGGGCAAGAAATATGTCCCCTATATCTTCAGCCTGTTCATGTTCATCCTGTTTGCAAACTTCATCGGCCTGGTGCCCTTCGGCCTGGTCGGCATTCATCCGTTTACCTTCACCAGCCATTTCACCGCCACCGGTGTCCTGTCCGTGATGTCGTTTGCGATCGTGCTGATCGTCGGATTTGCGAAGCACAAGCTGCATTTCTTCTCCCTGTTCATTCCGCACGGCACGCCGGTCGCGATGATCCCGCCCATTTTTGTGGTCGAGCTGATCTCGTTCCTGGTGCGTCCGTTCTCGCTCGGTCTGCGACTGTTCGTCGCGATGATGGCGGGTCACGTGCTGCTCGAAGTGCTGGCGAGCTTTGTCATCAGCGGCGGCAACGCCGGGCCCCTGCTGTTTGTCGTTGCAGGCGTACCCAGCTTTGTGCTGATGGTCGGGATCTGCGCGCTGGAAATTCTGGTCGCGGGCATTCAGGCTTATGTCTTTGCGCTTTTGACTTGCGTCTATCTCAACGACGCTGAAAACCTTCACTGAAACCTTTCACTTACAAGACCATCAAGGGAGTTTTTATTATGGACGCAGAAGCTGCAAAGCTGCTCGGTGCTGGCCTCGCTGCAATCGGTGCGGGTCTCGCCTCGATCGGCGTGGGCAACGTGTTTGCAAAGTTCCTCGAAGGCGCGCTGCGCAACCCCGGCGCCGCCGACAGCCAGCAGGGCCGCCTGTTCATCGGTTTCGCCGGTGCCGAACTTCTCGGCCTGCTGGCATTCGTGATTGCCGCGCTGCTCATCTTCAAGTGAGCCGCGCCGACCGCGCCTTTCGGCGCGGTTGATACTACCGGAACGAGGGGAACGGCGGCCTGTGATGAACAGGCCGCCGTCTGATCCATCTGGAACCGGCTGCGCTGTCTCACCCACAGCGACACATATTTGACGTTTTCGCGAGAAGAAGCCCGACATGCCTCAGATCAGCCAGTTAATGGATACATTCTTCAGCCAGATTTTCTGGATGTTGGTGTTTTTCGGACTGACCTTCATCATCGTCGGGCGCGGCATGGTGCCCAGAGTCATGGGCACAATGACCGATCGCAACACGCGCATCGCCGACGACCTGGCCGCAGCACAAGCCGCGCGTACAGCCGCAGAGGCAGAACAAGGCGCCTGGCTCGAAACCGAGGCAGCGCAGCGGGCCCGCGCGCACGAACTGGTCCTTGCGGCCAAGCACAACGCGGCGATCGCCACACAAGCGCGGCTTGCCGAAACAAGCGCGCGCCTCGAAACACAATCGCACGCGGCCGAAACCCGCATCGAAAGCGCACGCAAAGCCGCGCTTTCCGAATTCGAAGCCGTAGCCGCCGACGTGACCCAGGACATTGCCCAGCGCGTTGCCGGCCTGTCAGTGAGCGCCGAAGACGCACGCAGCGCGGTAAAGGGATCTTTTGCGCATGGTTGATCTGCACGAAGTCGCCGAACCGCTGCTGTTCGGCCATATCCCCCCCGTTTCGATCGTCAGCGCGTCGATGACAGTGCTGATCGTGATCATGGTGTGGAAAAAAGTCCCCGCCATGGTCACCGCAATGCTCGATAAACAGATCGGCGCAATCCGCGAACAGCTCGAAGAAGCACGCCAACTGCGCGCCGAAGCCGAACGCCTGCGCGCCGACTACGCCGCCCGCATCGCCAGCGCCGAACGCGACGCCGAAGCGATGCTCGACCACGCCCGCGTCGAAGCCGAAGCAATCGTGGCCCGCGCCGCGAAAGACACCGCCGACGTGATCGGCCGCCGTGAGAAAATGGCCTCGGACAAGATCGCCGCTGCGGAACATGCCGCGGTTGACGAACTTCGCCAGCGTGCGGTCAATGCCGCTGCCGGCGCCGCGTCGCAGTTGATCGCGGCCCGCCTGGGCGCGGACGCCGACAAGGCGCTGGTCAGCAGCGCGATCGGCAGCCTGGCGAACTGAGCGCGGGGTTCCGGGCTTAGTCGCAATATAGCAATCCCCGTTCAGCGCGGGTTTTCTATTCTCAGTCGCGCAATATAAAAACACCCCGCTCATCCTGAGCCTGTCGAAGGATGCGCGCGACGTCTGGTCTGGGCGCTCTGTTTTTAAGGGCCTCCGGCGGCCTAGGGCCATTGCCCTAGGAACCCGTTACCGTCTTGAACTGCGCGCTGTTCAGGCATTTGCGCGCCACGCGTAGCGGCTTCCTCTCCAAAACCACTTTCGTCATTCCGGACTTGATCCGGAATCCATCGTGCCTCCTGACACGGTGTGAGTCGAGCCGCGCAACGGCGCAGTTTCGCTTTCTACGATAGCTCGTCGCGCGAGGCCCGCTGGATCCCGGATCAAGTCCGGGATGACGTCGGGATATTGCGCACATCGTCTCCCGACGCAGCGGCGGGATGCTCCGCCGAAAAGACGCACCGACGCGGACGGTAACGGGATGCAAGGGCCCTTGGCCTTTGCCCGCCGGAGGCCCTTACACGGCCGCCGGAGGCACCAAGCGCACTGGGCAAGCCTTGCGCGCATCCTTCGACGGGCTCAGGATGAGCGGGGGTTGTTTTGTGTTGGTATCTTAGAATTATAGATGAATCAGTCAGGCGATCCAAGCCTGCGATACCAGCTACAACGCCCGGTGCATGACCAACGCATCAACAAGCCCGAGTGTAGGATGATCGAACGCCCCTGGCAGGCGGCCCACCACCGCAAACCCCAGCTTCTGCCAAAGCGCCACCGCAGCAGCATTGCTGCTCACCACGAAATTGAACTGCATCGCGGTAAACCCAAGCGCCCCTGCTCGCGCAAACGAATCCTGCGCCATCGCCCGTGCAACGCCGCGCCCGGCGGCATGGGCGGCAACGACATACCCGCAATTCGCGACATGCGCGCCGCCACCCGCCTGATTGGCACGGCAATAATACGTGCCCAGCACCAGGCCCGCGGCATCGATAGCGACCAACGTCTGCTTGTCGGCGCCCATCCAGTACGCCAGCGCTGCATCACGCGACATCGTGCGATCGAGTGCATAGGTCTCGCCCGCGCGGATCATCGGTTCCAGCACCGCCCAGATTGCGTCGGCGTCATCCGCCGTCGCAATACGCAGGGCAGTCACGGGCGCGTCGATCCGCGCACCACCAGCCGAACCGGAACGCGCTGGGGCGAGGGTGCCTCTCCACCGATCGTCGCGATCAGGCGGTCGACCAGCAGCGAGCCTGCGACTTCGAAATCGGATTCGACCGTGGTCAATTGCGGGTTCGACCAGGCGCCCGCGCGCACGCCGTCAAACCCGACGACGCCGATGTCTTCGGGCACGCGGTATCCGCGGGTGCCCAGTTCCTTCAGTGCGCCCAGGGCGATTTCGTCGCTGACGCCGAAGATCGCATCGAACGGCCGGCCGCTTTCAATCAGGGCAGCCATGGCGCGGCGGCCTTGTTCCTCGCGTTCCAGGCCGCGTTCGATGCGTTGCATGAAGGGTTCGATGCCGGCGTCGTTCATGGCGCTGGCGTAGCCGTCATAGCGTTCCTTGAACTGGCGTTGCGGCGATGTTTCCGATCCCAGGCAGATGATGCTCTTGTATCCGCGCACCAGCATGTGGCGTGTCGCCAGCATTGCGCCGGCGTGGTTGTCGCTGCGCACCCAGGGAAAGGCGTCGCTCGGCGCGCCCCAGCACACCCAGTTGTTGCCGCCGCCACCTTCGCCATCGCCCAGCGATCCGAAATAATCCCAGGCGGCGGTGTTTTCGCTGGTGCCGATCACGATCATGCCGTCGGCCTTGCGCCGTTCCTGGTACCGGCCCCAGAAATTGTCGGTGCTGTCCTGGAACGCGACCAGCACTTCGTATCCGCGCGCCGCTGCCGCTGCGCACGTGCTGCCGAGCAGTGCGAAATAGAACGGGTTCAGGTCCTTGCGATCCTGCCCCGGGCGGCAGATCATCACCAGCGCCAGGGTGCCGGTGCGGCCACGGCGCAAGCGCGCGGCGTTTTCATCGACCTGGTAATTCAGGCGCAGCGCTGCCTCGGTCACGCGCTTGCGTGTGGGCTCGCTGATCGATGTGTCGCCGGCAAGCGCGCGGCTGACCGTCGACTGGCTGACCCCGGCGGCTTCGGCCACGTCGAATGACGTAACCCGGACGATGCGTTTTTCCGCCATCTTAACCCCTCGGCCCGCTACTCAGCGGAAATTGTCTTTGGCCGTGCGCAGCGCTGCGAATGTCGCGACCGCATCACCGCCCCCCCAGCGTTCCTGCATGGCAGGATCGTCGGCGCGAAGGAAGGGGTTGGTCGCCAGTTCGCGCTGCAACTGCGTCGGCACGGTTGGCTCGTCCTGCGCGCGCTTTGCGGTGATCTCGGCGGCATAATCGGCCAGCGCGGTATTGTCGGGATCGGCATGCACTGCAAACCGCGCATTGCTGGCGGTGTATTCGTGCGCGCAATACAGCATGGTCTGCGGGGGCAGGGCCTTGATCCGCGACAGGCTGTCCCAGAATTGCGTCGGTGTGCCTTCGAACATCCGCCCACAGCCCAACGCAAACACGCTGTCGCCGACGAAGGCGATGCCGTCGAGGGCATAGGCGACATGTCCGAGCGTGTGCCCGCCAACGTCGATCACTTTGGCTTCATAAGCGCCGATCATGACCACGTCGTCCTGCACGACGGTGCGGTCGATCGCGGCGATCTTGGTGGCTTCGGCTTCCGGCGCGACGACCAGGCAGGCGGTCTGCGCCTTGATCGCTTCGTTGCCGCCTGCGTGATCGGGGTGCCAGTGCGTGTTCCAGACCTGCGTGATTTTCCACCCGCGCGCTTCCGCCTGCGCCAGGTATTCGGTCGCATCGGGCGTATCGATCGCGACGGTTTCGCCGCTGGCGGGGTCATGGACGAGATAGCCATAATTGTCGGACAGGCACGGAAACTGGTGGACGATGAGCGACATGGTTTGATCCGCAATTTGTTTCGCCGCCCGCTCTAGCCGACCACGCCAGACAAAGCAAAAGCCCGCCCCGTGAGGGGCGGGCTTTCGTTTTTAACAGCCGTCAGGCTATCAATCTTCGCGTTTCGCCTTGAGCGCGGCGCCCAGGATGTCGCCCAGCGAAGCGCCGGCATCCGACGAACCGTACTGTTCGACTGCTTCTTTTTCTTCCGCCAGCTGGCGAGCCTTGACCGAGAAGGTCGGCTTTTTCGAGCGGTCGAAACCGGTGACCATCGCGTCGAGCTTCTGGCCAACCTGGAAACGGTCGGGGCGCTGTTCGTCGCGATCGCGGCCGAGGTCGCTGCGCTTGATGAAGCCCGTCGCGCCGTCTTCGCCGGCCTGAACTTCCAGGCCGCCATCGCGGACTTCGAGCACGGTGACCGTGATGACTTCGCCGCGACGCAGGGCTGCATTGCCGCCGCCGCTGCTGATCGTTGCGCCGCCGGTGGTGGCACCGCCGGCTGCCGAAGGCGCGCCAACGGCTGCCGGAGCACCCTTTTCAAGCTGCTTCATGCCCAGGCTGATGCGTTCCTTGTCGACATCGACATCGAGCACGACAGCCTTGACGTCTTCGCCCTTGCGGTGAAGCGCCAGTGCGTCTTCGCCCGAAATGCCCCACGCGATGTCGGACATGTGGACCATGCCGTCGACGTCGCCGTCGAGGCCGATGAACAGACCGAATTCGGTCGCGTTCTTGACTTCGCCTTCAACGATCGAGCCAACCGGGTGACGTTCGGCAAAGCCTTCCCATGGGTTCTGCTGCGCCTGCTTGAGGCCCAGGCTGATACGACGCTTGTCGCTGTCGACTTCAAGCACCATGACGTCGACTTCCTGGCTCGTCGAAACGATCTTGCCGGGGTGGACGTTCTTCTTGGTCCAGGACATTTCCGAAACGTGGACCAGGCCTTCGATGCCGGCTTCCAGTTCGACGAACGCACCGTATTCGGTGATGTTCGTAACCGTGCCCGACAGCTTGGCGCCGACCGGGTACTTGGCGGCAACGCCTTCCCATGGATCGCTTTCGAGCTGCTTCATGCCGAGGCTGATGCGCTGCGTGTCCTGGTTGATGCGGATGATCTGCACGCGGACGGTGTCGCCGATGGCGATCACTTCGCTCGGGTGGTTGACGCGCTTGTAGCTCATGTCGGTGACATGCAGCAGGCCGTCGATGCCGCCCAGGTCGACGAACGCACCGTAATCGGTGATGTTCTTGACGACGCCGTCGATGATCTGGCCTTCCTTGAGGTTCTGGATCAGGCCCGAACGCTGTTCAGCGCGGGTTTCTTCCAGCACCGCACGGCGCGAAACGACGATGTTGCCACGGCGGCGATCCATTTTCAGGATCTGGAACGGCTGAGGAATGTCCATCAGCGGCTGCACGTCGCGCACGGGGCGGATATCGACCTGCGAGCCGGGCAGGAACGCCACGGCGCCGTCGAGATCGACGGTGAAGCCACCCTTGACGCGGCCGAAGATCACGCCTTCGACGCGCTTGCCTTCGCCGAATTCGGATTCCAGCTTGTCCCAGGCGGCTTCGCGGCGGGCGCGGTCGCGGCTGAGCATCGCTTCGCCATCGGCGTTTTCGACGCGGTCGACATACACTTCGACTTCATCGCCGACCGACAGGCCATGCGGCATGCCGGGAGCGGCAAATTCGCGCAAAGGCACGCGGCCTTCGCTCTTCAGGCCGACGTCGATCACGGCCTTGTCATTTTCAATGGCGGTAACTGTGCCCTTTACGACCCGGCCTTCAAATCCACCGTTAGCGGCAGATCCGAGCGTTTCGTCGAGCATCGCAGCGAAATCATCGCGCGTGGGGTTGGACGACATAAGTCTGTTCAAGTCCTGTTGGTCTAGTATTTCCGGCCTGGCGGTTGTGTCCGCCGGTCTTTCGTCCGCGCTGGATCCGGTATGGATGGCGAGAAATTCGCCCGCGGGGTTAAAAGGGCCGTACCACCCGCCGGGCCGAGTGCCATGGCGGGTAACTGGCGGTTGTTGCACCAGTTAGCCGGGCCCCTAGGCCAATGCGGGGTAAAACGCAAGGGAAACGGTGGGGTATCGCAATGTGCGCATGCGCGCGGGCAATACCTAGGAGTTATCTTTGCCTCGTGCGCGCCCCACTCAAAAACGTCCGCTCATCCTGAGCCTGTCGAAGGACGCGCGCAACATTAGCCCAACAGGATAGCAAGTCAGCCGGATCAACCGCCGCGCGCATCCTTCGACGGGCTCAGGATGAGCGGGGTTTTCTTAATAACCATCGGGGTTTGTTTGATAAGAACGCTATTACGTCAAACGCCCCAGCAGATCCCGCGCAAACACCGACAGCGTATCATCCCGCGCACCCATGATCACCACCCGATCACCCCGCCGCGCCATCGCCACAATCGCAGCACCAGCATCATCCCGCGTGGCAATATGCGTCCCATGCCCACCAGCCGCATTGACCAGCGCCACAATCCGCTCCGACCCGACCGAACGATCCACAGTGCCGCCAAAATACACCGGATCAGTCAGGATCACCACGTCATCCCCCGCCAACCGCGTGGCCAGAACCTCGCCAAGCTCAGCCCCCATCTGCCGCAACGGCCCAAACCCATGCGGCTGAAACAACGCGATCACCCGCCCCGGATGCGCCCGCAAAGTATCAAGCGTGGCCGCAATCTTCTCCGGATTGTGCCCGAAATCATCGATCACCGTAATCCCGCCCGGCGAAGTCCCAACGATATCAAACCGCCGCGCCAACCCGGCAAACTCCCCCAGCGCCGCAACCGCAACACCCAGTGAAACCCCGGCAAGATCCGCCGCCGCCAAAGCAGCCAGCGCATTCAACAGGTTATGCCGCCCAGGCACCGCCAAAGTCAGAGCATGCACAGCCCCATCACGCCGATCGATGATCCGCGCAGAAATCCCCGTCGCCCCTTCGCGGATCGAAGCCGGATCGGCCGCAATCACCGCACCAGCACCCAACCCAAACGGCAACACGCGCGCCGCACGCGGGGCCAGCGCCATGCTCTCCGGATCATCGGCATTGATCGCCACCGCGCCACACCGCGCACAAAAATCACCAAACAGCTCGCGCAATTCGTCCAGGCTCTTGTGATCGAGACTGACATTGCCCAGCACGCCAACGCTCGGCCGATACAGCGCAATCGACCCATCGCTCTCATCGACTTCGGCCACGAAATCATCGCCCGCGCCAACCCGCGCGGCCGCAAACGGCGCATCGGGCGCGACAAAATTCTTCATCACCGCGCCATTCATGATCGTCGGATCGCGCCCCGCGGCCGTCATGATCCACCCGATCATCCCGGTCACCGTCGACTTGCCGCTCGTCCCCGCCACCGCAATCGGCCGCGCCGCACGGTTGAACAGCGCCGCCAGCAATTCCGCCCGCGAAACCCGCGCACACCCCAGCGCACGCGCGGCGACAATCTCGGGCACAGTGTCCTCGATCGCCGCAGAGGCAACGAGCACCTGATCGCCCGAAACAATCCCGCTGCCATCCTGCGGATGCAGCGCAAACCCCAGGCTGGTCAGCCAGGCAAATTTCTCCGGCGTGCGCCCCTGGTCATAACTGCGATCGGACCCGGCCACCGTCGCGCCAAGGCCCCGCAGGATCAGCGCCAGCGGCAACATGCCCGACCCGCCAATGCCGCAGAAAAACCACGGTTGAGCAACGGGGTGTGCGGCGATCGTTTCGGCATAAGTCATAGGGCCTGGTTCCTACAACAAACCCGGCTTCAGTCCAGCGCGCGAACCACGGCGGGTGGCGTTCAGTTCTTTTTCCCGACAAAGACCCCGGCCATGTTCGTGGTCGCCCAGGTTGCGCCAAATTCGCTGCCCGTCGGTCCGAAGAACGATCCGTTGATACTGCCTGCGCTGTCAAAGCCAGAGAACGCCGCACCATGGATCTGCGCTTGAAACATGTAAGTGCCGAGCGATGACGCGGGGTTCGTGCCGGCTGCGTTCCTTGTCAGGTTCAGCGCGGTATTGATCACGCCGGTTGCAAAGTTGGCAGTGAGCGTGCCGTTGCCGGAGATTGAAAAATCGACGCCGGGCGACCCGGTCAAGTTCACCGTACCACTATTGCCGTATACGATCCCCGAATAGTTGGCCGTGCCGGTGGTCGGCATCGCACTCGTATTGGTGGGCACCCCGAAAACGAAATAGTGGTACGCCGCGGAGGGGCTCAGCGAGTTGGGTGGCGAGTTGCTCTCGATGACCAGGGCAAAGCTGGTGTAGGTTAGCTGGATCGCCGGATTGCCTGGGCCGGGATTGAAGATCTTTGCGGTCAGATTGGGCCCTGCATAGGCTGTGAACGTCGCGTCGCTGTTGGCCGGATCGGCATTGGCGGGACTGAGCGTGGCATTGACCGTCGGAAATTCGGGGTTTGATCCGCCGGTCACTGTGTAGGTCTTGCTGGTCGGATCGAAGACGAATGTAGGGGCAGTGTCGGGATAGCCGGCCCCTACGAGCGCGGCCTGGATATCAGGTGAAGAACCAATTATGCGCTGGTAGACGGCTTCGGTGCTCGGCAAAGTCGTTACGCTCGTCAGGTTTTGCAACGTTATTGCCGGATCGGTCACCGGTCCGCCCTGGGGCCCGGCGATCACGCCGGCGATATTGCTGCCGTCGCTGCCGGCAAGCGTGAACAACGCGCCGACGCCATTGCCATTCGCCCCATAGAATGCGCCCTGCCATGTCCCGGTCGACGAAACCGCGCCAGTGGTGCCCATCGTGCCGCTGAATTGACCGGTGCTGCTCGACAGCGTTGCCGACCCTGACCACGAAACCGGCGAGGCCGTGTTCAGGGTGCCATTCGTCGTAATGGCGCCTGTTGAAAACCGTACGTCGACAAGGCCGGTTCCCGTCACTTCGCTGGCGGGCGATCCGCTCTTTTGTGCGACCGCGTCGAGGCCGACATCGTATTCGGCGTAACCCGTTGTCGGCAGGGATTGAAACGGCGTGGCGGGATTGGTCAGCGACAGGTCATAGACAGGGGCGGACCCGGTATCGTTGTATGCAAACACCGCACCTGCGCCGCCACCCAGCGACAAGAGGATAAATCCGGCAGTGGCACTGTTGTTTGCGAGCGCGTTGGCAATGGTGCCCGTTCCAGTCTGCTCTGCCGTGTAATCGGGCATGAACGCGACTGTTCCTCCATACGGAATGGACGCGTATTCTGCGGTGCCATAGCTGGCGGTGGTCCCGCTTTGGCGAAGTCGCGGTATAATGGACAACTGCGGCGCGGGGATGCTGTTTGCCGTTATCTGCCGGCCAATCAGGACCCCGGCCGCGTCTAAGGCGCTGTTGCCTGCTTCGGTCCACGAAAACGCGGCGCCGACTTCCTGTGCGGCAGGTCCGTAAAATGCGCCCGTTACCTGGCCGGTATCGAGATGCCCGGCGAAACCGAACTGCCCGGAAAACGTGGTGTTGCTTGAAAGCTTTGCGGCCCCTGAAAAAACCAGGCCACTGCTGGCGCTGGTGCTATCGAGCGCTCCGCCGAGAGCCAGGTTGCCGGTCGCGAAATCCACCGTGAGCCCGCCCGTGCCGGTGATCCCGACCGGCCCTGACGATGATCCATTGCCTTGCGCACCGACCAGGTCGATCGCGTAGCTGGCCATGCCGGTGGTCGGCACGGCGCTCGCAGGTGTGGGCTCGCCATAGGCAATGGCGTACAAGGTGCCACTGGCCGATGTCGACGAAGACTGGTTGATCGTTTCCCAGAACGCGCCACCGACATATTCGTATGTGAACCGCCCCGAAGTCCCCGGCTTGGTCAGCGTCAGGCTCGTACTGGTGCTGCCACTGGTCGTCTCGTACAGCGTCTCGGCGCTGTTGCTTTGCGTAGCGTTGATGGCGGCAGGCGCAAAGGTGTGGGATTGGCCGCCGGCGGTCACGGTATAGGACTGGCTCGTCGCGTCATAAACGAAGTTTGCCGTCGTCGCGCCCGCAGAACCGGTCACCGTGTTGTTTGACAGCGCAAGCGACGCCTGGGCCGCATTATTGGCAAAAGTCTCGCTTTTGAGCGAACCGAGCAAGTTGGCATTGGCCCCCGCAGGAGGAGGAGCGGCCGGCTGTGCCGGTGTCGAGCCGGCAGACGCCACCGACCCGCCACCATCGCCGCCACAACCCGCAAGCATCATGCTCGAAAGCGCAACGGTACAAAGCGCCCGCAAACGAAAATTACCCATAACCCAGTCCCCCCGACGGGCTTGAACTATGCACAAGGTTCCGGGCGGGCAATGTGTTTTTCGAGATCCCACCATTTTCGATCTATGAGGTGCGTATGGTTTCCCCGGAATTGGATGGGTTCACACCCGGGGCGGCCCACGCCTGCGTTGCCCGCTTGTCATCGGATCCGGCTTGACCGGCCGTTTCCAGCCGTCAGGCGGAACCGCCTGCTGCTGGCTGGTCCCAAGCCCCATCGCACCAGGCTGCTGGCGAGTGAGACCCGACAGATCCGCCACCTCGGCCTCGCCGATGCTTGCGCCACCGCGTATCAGGCTGATCATGTCGCGACACCGCCTGGCTTCCTCGAAATCAAGGGCGAGCGCGGCCGCTTCCATCTGCTCGTGCAAGGCTTTGATGAGATCGGTCATATGGCATCAACGTACAATCTGTCGTTCTGTTCGTCGCGATCTTTCGTGTGAACTCGCCATGTGCGTATCCTGCGGAGATCGGTGATAAAATTTTACGGTGGGGTTGAGGATAGGCAGGCGCGCTCATTGTCCGCCCCTGAATTTCACGACTGCGAAATCGCCAGTTTGCGACTTTGGAACTGCAAACTAACGTTTTGTCTCAACGTTTGTCATTACCGCTAACGCGGCAATTCAGCGTGTCGCAAGGCAACCTCAACGCCGTTATTCTGCAAGAATCTTGTGATGGTATCGCGCGGCACACCCGAGGTGACTGCTGCATCTTCAATAAGTTGCGAGCATCGGTCGCTTTGTGAACCTGCCTGGCGCGCCCCTTCCTGAAAATCAACTATAGACGAAATGTTGTGGTCGTCGATCGCTGCTTGCATCTCGCGAAAGGCAAAAGCCCTCTGGTCGTGAGCCTCGCTGCAAATATTGATTGCGGAACGGAAATCCGTTTCGCCACGCTTCCCAAGTCCCGCGGGAATTTTGATCTCGCGAGTCTGAGCGGATGCAGATGAACAAGCATTCACGGCACGGCCCGCAGCTACATAGGCATTGATGCTATCATGATGGTGGACGTTCATCTCGACCGCAGCGGCCTGAACACCACATGATGACGCTGCGGCATTGATTGATTTCGCCAGATCCATCGCTTCGGCTTCCGCGTGTGGCCCCGGCTCGTCTGACAAAACATCAACGCTGGATTGTGAGGAGTCATCGCCTGAAGGCAGGTCCGCCGCTGCTTTGTGATCACCATACTTTGCACCGAATACTGCGCCGATAATCAATACCGCAACAAGCAGCGAAATGACAACGACCAGCCGGCCTACACCTATTTTTATCACGTCCTGCCCTTTGGCTGATGTACCTTACTACGCGGCGCTTGGTGAAACGCCACCTAAATGGCCTTGGCCAAGAGATTTTTGCATGAAATGCGGAGACAGTGTGCATATTCGTTGTGAGCGTTGTTCGTAAAAATTTGTATACTGTTCCCGCATTTTCCCAGCCGTCGCAGCCTCATGTACTGACACGCCCCCATCTAACGCACCCTATGTGGGGCAGAAAATCCGGGGTTAATATCGACTGCACCCCTAATTTTTTGTTTGATACCCAAAAAATCGGCAGGGACAAGGTTATGGACGTATATCCACCAGGCGCGATCTGGCCGGCCGAAGATGAACATTCGGTCGAAGTGCGCGAGGTCTTCGCACGGTATGGATTGGCGATGTATCAGGCTCAAGTACTTGAGCACGGCATGGTCAATGCGGTCGTGATTGCGAGCATACTCCCTACCATGCATCAGTATCCTGATCGCTCGTCTTGGGAGGATACATTCGAGCAAGCCTATGATTCGGAGTTGGCGAAGACTTTCGGTAATATGCTCCGCGCACTCGAGCCTCTAGCATTGCCCGACGAACTCGTGAGCACGCTACGCCAGGCCAAGGTTGAACGGGATCGTCTGGCGCATCGCTTTTTTCGCGAGCACGACGAGAACTTTCTTTGCAAGTCAGGCCGCGCAAGAATGATCGCGGAATGCGAGGAAATTATTGGTCGGTTCACTGCGGTAGACGCCGAATTGGATTCATTTATGAGCCCGCATCGTGAACGCTACGGCATTACCAAAGAGTGGGTGGACGGTTTTCTATCTGCGGCGTTAGCCTCAGGCGAGGCAAAGAGTTAATCGCGGTGAGAAGCGTTTTTACGAAACGAGCTTCAATTAGACACACCACTGGAGTTTCGGGGAAACAATATATAATTCCCGCCGGTTGAGCTGTTTCTGCAGATAAATATTGTATCTCAAGAATTTACCTGTGTTGGCGAACGGGTAGCGCTGCGAAGATGCAAATGGCATGGACAAATGTCATCTGTATGGATATGTCAGACGAAATCACAATTTCGTCTGACAGGGTTGCGCCATGACCGCCACAAGCAAGGCCTTACATCCTCAGCCACCCGCCGCCCCTGGCATCGCCGCTAATCGTGTGGCGACTACGCTGTACAGCGCGATGTCTGCCGGGCTGATGACAGGAAAAAAAGAGAAGCGCGTCTCAGGTCGCGCGCATGAGCAGTTGTTTCGTGCCGCCGCTGAACGCTCGGGTCTGGATGGTAGCGAGCTGATTGAATACGCGCTGGCCAAGGTCGCGCTGGAGGATGATTTTGCCGACAGGCTGCTGGGTCTGACCGGGACCGTAGGCAGGGAAATCGATCTTGAGTTTTGATGTCGCGGCATCGCTGCGACGGCTGAAGCCACAGAAGCAAACCACGCCGTTGCGGCGCCGCGCCGATGCGGAATTGCTGTTTGTCGATGCGGTGGATGTGGCTGGCGGTCCCTTGCTGCTGGACACCACGGTCTACATCGATGCGCTGCAAGACCGGTTGCCCGTGCCGGTGACGGATTTGTTGCGGCTTCGCCAGCTCAACCATTCGTCGGTTGCGGTGGGGGAAATGGCGCATTTGCTTGGTCGACTGGACCCTGCGCACCCGGCGACGGCTGGTGTGTGTGCCACGGTCGAACGTGTCATTGCCGAGATTCCGCCGCATCGGCTGCAGGCGCCAGTCGTTGCGGTTACGGCCGAGGCGGGTATTCTGACGGGGCTCTATGCGCGCCTGCGGGGTTTGAGCGCGCAAGACAGGCAGCCGCTGTTCAACGATGCTCAGCTATTTCTTCAGGCGCAGGAGCAGGGCTGCACCCTGCTGACCCGTAACATGAGCGATATGGACTGCCTGCAACAGTTGCTCCCAGCCGGGCGAGTGCTGTTCTATCGGCAGAAGGTTTAGCCACCCGGGCAATCCGGTTGCGCTGCGGCGCGGTCTCCACCATGACGGTCGCATCCCCGATGTGAATGCGAGACCTGCCGTATGCTGACCGTTTATCCCAAATCCAGCGAACACAGCCCTGAAGGCGCGGTGTGGTTCGACTTGTTGAGCCCGACCGAAGACGAACTGGTGCAGGTCGAGAAATTGACCGGGTTGCCACTGCCGCGCGCGGGAACGCTGGGCGAGATCGAGCGGTCCAGTCGGTTGCAGCGCAAGCACGGGGCGCTGATCATGAGCATGCCGAGTGTGCATGCCTTGTCCGGCAGTTCGGAGATGGCGCCGCTGGGGTTTGTGCTGGCGGGGGATCGGCTGGTCACCATCCGGTTTACGCCTTTGCCGGTGTTCGACACGGTTGTTGCGCAATTGGGGGACGAGGCGGACATTGCCGGTGGCGGGCTCGAGATTTTTACGCGGCTTTGCGAAGAGATTGTCGATACCATGGCGGATGCGCTCGAGCATCTGGCCGGCGTGCTGGGCGCGTTGTCGCAGGCGACGTTTCGGCAGGACGATGGCAAATCCGATCATGCGGTGCGGTCCAACCGCAAGCTGCGCGCGCAGTTGCGCCAGGTCGGGCGGCTGGGCGACAAGTTGTCGGCTTTGCGCGATGGGGCGCTCGGGCTTGAGCGGATCCTGGCGTTTGCCGAGCAGTTCGGGTGTCCGGATACGGAGACTGCGATCAAGGCGCGGTTGACCAGTGTTCGGCAGGATCTGAAATCGCTGGCCGATTATAACGACCAGTTGACCAACAAAAATCAGTTCGTGCTGGATGCGCTGGTCGGGTTGATCGGCATTGTCCAGAATGACATTTTCAAGGTTCTGACGATCGTGTCGATCGTGGGCATCGCTCCGACGTTGATCGCGGGGATTTACGGCATGAATTTCAAGGGTATGCCGGAATATAACTGGACGTATGGCTATGCTTACGGGTTGACGGTCATTGCCTTGAGCGGGATTTTGCCGCTGGCCTGGTTCAAATTCAGGGGTTGGTTCTGACGGCGATGCGTGTTCGCCTGTGTGCCCCGTCGACGCCATTTACCCGTGACGATGCTGCGCGTGTGACTGCGTTGGCGGCAGAGTATCCGGGGCTTTCGCTCGATTTTCATCCGCAGTGTTTTGCCGTGCAGGGGCATTTTGCCGGGGATGATGCGGTGCGGCTGGAGGCGTTTGTCGAATGCGCAAACGATCCCGAGTGCGATGCGGTGTGGTTTGCGCGTGGGGGGTATGGCGCGGTGCGGATTGCCGAGGCGGCGGTGGCGCGGCTGGAGGCGGCGGCGCAGTCCAAGGTGTTTCTGGGGTATTCCGATGCCGGGACGATGCTGGGTGGGTTGTACGCCGCCCATATAGGACGGCCGGTGCATGCGCCGATGCCGGCGGATATTCGCCGTGACGGGGGCGAGGTTGCAGTGCGGCGGGTGCTGGCGTGGTTGTCGGGGGATCGGTCTGGCGAGGAACCCGGGCTCGATGGGCGGCCGGTTGTGGCGTTCAATCTGATGACTTTGGCGATGCTGGTGGGCACGCCGTTGATGCCGGATCTGGCGGGGCATGTTGTCTTGCTGGAGGAAGTGGCCGAGCATTTGTATGCGGTCGATCGGTTGTTGTTTCATGTTACCGCGGCTTTGGCAGGCATGGGGGCGGCGGGAATTCGACTGGGGCGGGTGAGTGATGTGCCTCGGAACGATCGCGAATTTGGCATGACGGCCGAGCAGATGGTGCGCGATTGGTGCGATCGGCGCGGGCTGGCCTGGCTGGGGCATGCGGACATCGGGCATGATGTTGATAACAGGATCGTGCCGTTTGGCCTTGCCGAGCGGTGGCGCGGCTCGTAATCCGCACCGCATCAGATAAGCAGGACATATATAATGCGCGCATTCGTTTTCCCTGGGCAGGGCAGTCAAAAGGTCGGCATGGGCGTGGAGCTGGCCGGCGCGAGCCTGGCCGCGCGCGAAGTGTTTCAGGAAGTCGACGACGCGCTCGGCCAGAACCTGTTCCAGATCATGGCCGAAGGGCCCGAGGATCAGCTTTTGCTGACCGAAAATGCGCAGCCGGCGATCATGGCCAATGCCATCGCGGTTTTGCGCGTGCTGGAAAAAGAGGGCGGCATTGCGATTGCCGACAAGGCGGATTTCGTCGCCGGGCATAGCCTGGGCGAATATACTGCGCTGTGTGCCGCCGGCGCGTTTTCGCTGGCCGATACTGCGCGGCTGTTGAAACTGCGCGGGCAGTCGATGCAGGCGGCGGTGCCGGTGGGCGTGGGCGCGATGGCCGCTTTGCTGGGTGCCGATATTGCCAAGGCAACTGCGCTGGCCGAGGCGGCGGCGCAGGGCGAAGTGTGTACCGTGGCCAATGACAACGATCCGACGCAAGTCGTGTTGTCTGGACACAAGGCCGCGATCGAGCGCGCGATTGCGCTGGTCAAGGAATTCGGGATCAAGCGCGGCGTGTTGCTGCCGGTTTCTGCGCCGTTTCATTGCCCGCTGATGGCGCCGGCCGCCGATGCGATGGCTGCGGCATTTGCCGCGACGGCGCCGCGTTCGCTTTCGGTTACGCTGATGGCCAATGTTACCGCGGCGCCGGTGACCGATCCGGCCGAGATTACCCGGCTGCTGGTCGAGCAGGTGACCGGGCGCGTGCGCTGGCGCGAAAGCGCGCTGGCGCTGGGCGCGGCGGGGGTCGAACAATTTGTGGAACTGGGCGGTAAAGTTGTCGGGCCGATGATCGCCCGCACTTTGGCCGATGTGTCGATTACGAGCGTGGCGACGATGGCTGACATCGAAGCTTTCGCAAAGGAGCTTTGAGACTATGGAAAACCGTCTTTTCGACCTCAGTGGTCAAACCGCGCTCGTCACGGGTGCTGCTGGCGGCATTGGCTCGGCCATCTGTCATGCGCTGGCGCGGCAGGGCGCGCGGATCGCGCTGTCGGGCACCAATTCGGCGAAATTGCGCGCGTTTCGTGAGGAGTTGAACGACACATATGGTCACGACCACGTCGAGATCACGTGCGACCTCTCGCAGGCGGAATCGGTCGAGAAGCTGGTTCCGGCCGCGCTCGATACGCTCGGCAAAGTGGATATCCTGGTCAACAATGCCGGGATCACGCGCGATGGCCTGATCATGCGGATGAAGGATGACGACTGGGACCAGGTGATCCGCGTCAATCTGGAGGCGGCATTCCGCCTGATGCGCGCGGCCGCGCGGCCGATGATGAAGGCGCGCCATGGCCGGATCATCACGATCACCAGCGTCGTCGGCGCGACCGGCAATCCGGGCCAGGCGAATTATGCCGCGGCCAAGGCGGGCCTGGTCGGCATGTCGAAATCGCTCGGCCAGGAATTGGCGAGCCGCGGGATCACGGTCAATTGCGTCGCGCCCGGGTTCATCCGCACCGCGATGACCGAGGTTTTGCCCGATGCGCAGAAAGAGGCGCTGAACGGCCGAATCCCGATGGGCCGCATGGGCGAGGGGCAGGATATCGGCGGCGCGGTCGCTTATCTCGCCAGCCGCGAGGCGGGGTATATCACCGGGCAGACGCTGCATGTGAATGGCGGCATGGCGATGATGTCCTGATGGTAACGTTTCCCCCCTCCTCTTCAGGGGAGGGGCCGGGGGTGGGGCCTCTCCACAAGCGCCGAGCCCAGTCGATAGGCCCCACCCCAACCCCTCCCCTGAAGGGGAGGGGCTTTCTTGTTGCGCTGGCTATCCTGATGCCAATGACCGCGCATGCCCGCCCGCCAGAGGCGCTGGCCTGCGCGTTGCAGGCGGCGCCGCCCGGGCTCGATGCGCGGGTTGCCGATGTCTTGATCAGCCAGGATGACGAGCGCGGCAAGCCTGCGCTCGATGAAGTGCGCGCGCTGAGCGATGTGTGTGCGCAGGACCAGTTCCTGACGCCCAAGCAGCGCGATGCCTATTACCTGTATGTGATCGGGCGGATGGGGCGCGATGTGATCGACACGCGGCTGGTCAAGCTGGACCTGCCGTCTGCCGTGATCGACCAGGCGCTCGACATCGGGCCGGGCAATACCAACAACCCTGCGACCAAGGTCACGGAGGGCGATCTGCGGATGGTTTCCGAAGGCATGCGCGATGCCGGGCACGATCCGGCGCGGATTACGCCGGCCGGCTGGGGCCTGATCGATGCCTGGATTCTGGCAACGTCAAAGATGTTCGACGGGCTGCGCGATGTTGATTAACCAACGCTAACCGCTTACCCCCCGTTTTATACACAGCTTCGCAACACGCAGGGTGCATGACGCTTGCGCAGGGTATCGGCGCGGTTATGGAAGGTGGTCCGAAATCGCGCCGTTGAACGCGCGAATCTGCATGATGTGGTGTCGGACAGCCCGGGGTGTGGCACCCGGTTGGACGGCTCGGATTTGTTTGGCCCGGACCGTTGGGCCTCGACCGAGGGATCGAGACGATAATGAAGGCGACCATCGAACGCGCGACATTGCTGCGCTGTCTGTCCCATGTCCAGTCGGTCGTCGAACGCCGCAATACAATTCCGATTCTGTCAAACGTGCTGATCGATGCAGGCGCTGCCGGCGCGGTCAAGCTGACCGCGACCGATCTCGACCTGCAGATCATCGAGGCGATGCCCGCGGCGTCGGTCGAACAGGCTGGCGCGATCACCGTATCGGCGCATCTGCTGTTCGACATCGCGCGCAAATTGCCCGACGGATCGCAAGTCAGCTTTGAAACCGCCGACAACAAGATGGTGGTCAAGGCCGGACGCAGCCGGTTCCAGTTGCCGACGCTGCCGCGCGACGATTTCCCGATCATTGTCGAAGGCGACCTGCCGACGAGCTTCGAACTGCCCGCCAAAGTGTTGGCCGAGCTGATCGACCGCACGCGGTTTGCGATCTCGACCGAAGAAACGCGGTATTATCTGAACGGCATCTTTTTCCATGTCAGCGATGATGTGCTGAAAGCCGCCGCGACCGATGGGCACCGCCTGGCGCGCTATACTTTGGCAAAGCCTGATGGCTGCGAAGGCATGCCCGATGTGATCGTGCCGCGCAAATGCGTGGGTGAATTGCGCAAATTGCTCGATGATGTGCTGGACAGCAATGTGCTGATCGAGCTTTCGGCCAGCAAAGTGCGGTTTACGCTTGGTGGTGAATATGGCGTTGTGCTGACCAGCAAGCTGATCGACGGGACGTTTCCTGACTACAGCCGGGTTATCCCAACGGGTAATGACAAGCTGTTGAAGATCGATCCGCGTGCGTTTTTTGAGGGTGTGGATCGTGTGGCCACGATCGCTACGGAAAAGACCCGTGCGGTGAAGATGGCGGTCGATGCGGACAAGGTGACGCTGTCGGTGACGAGCCCGGACAATGGTACTGCGGCCGAGGAAGTTTCGGCGGATTATCATTCGGCTGGGTTCGAGATCGGGTTCAATGCGAACTACCTGAAGGACATTTTGAGCCAGATCGATGGGGACACTGTCGAACTGCACCTGGCCGATGCCAGTGCGCCGACGTTGATCCGCAAGGATGACAAGTCGCCTGCGCTGTATGTGCTGATGCCGATGCGGGTTTAGGCCTGGGTTTGGCTAGCTTGATTTAGCGGGCTTGATTTAGCTGGCTCAATCTAGCGGGCTTATTTACCCACCCCGCTCATCCTGAGCCCGTCGAAGGATGCGCGCAGGTCGTGGTCTTGGCCCGTGGCGCCCGCGGGTTGGGCTGGCGTTGGCGCGCATCCTTCGACGGGCTCAGGATGAGCGAGGTTGGGGGTGTTCGGGTTGTTCGGGCATTCGAACGAATTGCCCACGGCGGCTCCGGATTTATGCCTGACTTTAGCGAGCTTGATTTAGCAGTTATACAAAAACCCCCGCTCATCCTGAGCCTGTCGAAGGACGCGCGCAGGTCGTGGTCCTGGTGCGTGGTGCCCATGCATTGGCCGGGCGTGGCGCGCGTCCTTCGACAGGCTCAGGATGAGCGGGGTGGGGAGTTTAGGCGCATCCAAACACGGTGCCCTGCAAGCCCTGACCCTAACTCCGCGCGGCAATCATGTCCCCGATCACCACAAACTTCTCGCGTGGCGCATCCGTCCGAGCACGCCCGGTTTCCGCAGCCTCAATCCGTTTCCAGTCCTCGAAACTGACCACATCGAGCCCGCGCGCCTGTGCCAGCGTATCAAGCCCGCGAAGGCCGGTCCGCACAGGCAAATCACTCGCCGCCAGATCGGCCGCAATCCGATCGATCACCGCATAGCCATCAGGCCGGTTGGTGCCGATCGTGCCCGAGGGCCCACGCCGGGCCCAGCCGACGCAGTACAATCCCGGCTGAATGAACCCATCCACATTGGCAAATCGCCCGGCGCGATCATCGAACGGCACGTCGGGGATCGGCGTGGTGCGATAGCCGATGCAACTGACCAGCAGCGCCGCGGGAATACGCCGTACGACCCCGGTGCCGATCGGCTGGCCATCGACGAGGCGCGTCTGTTCGACGTCGATCGCTTCGATCTTGCCATCGGCGCCGGCGATGATCGCATGCGGCGCGGCGCAGAACACGAAATCGATCGGCACGCGGCCCGCTTCGTTGCGCCCATGATTTTCCGCAAATGCACGCAGATGCGCGACCGATTTGCGCTCGCCCGGCTCCAGCGCGGCATCATCGGCGATCGGCGGCAGGTCGGCGGGATCGACGCGGGGGATCGCGCCGGTCAGGTGGCCCAGTTCGCCCAGTTCCTTTGGCGTCATCATGATCTGGTGCGGCCCGCGCCGGCCCAGGATGACGATGCGGCCGAGCGCGCTCTTGCTCAGCCGGTCGAGCGCGTGGCCGACGATGTCGCTGCCCGCAAATTCGTCGCGGGTCTTGGCCAGGATGCGCGCGACATCGAGCGCGACATTGCCCATGCCGATCACGACCGCGGTGCCGCCCGCTAGATCAGGATCGAGCGCGGCAAAATCGGGGTGACCGTTGTACCACCCGACAAACGCCGCGCTGCCGAACACATTGCCCGATGTGTCGCCGGGCAGCGAGAGCGGCCGGTCGCTCGGCGCGCCGGTTGCCAGCACCACGGCGTCGTAGCACTGCGACAGATCGCCGATCGTGATGTCGCGGCCGATATCGATATTGCCGCAAAACCGCACATTGCCCGACAGCGCGGTCGTTTCGTACCGGCGCGACACCGCCTTGATCGACTGGTGATCGGGCGCGACGCCGCTGCGGATCAGGCCATAGGGCACGGGCAGGCGGTCGATCATGTCGATCCGAACTGCATCGCCCCATAATTTTTGCGCCGCTTCGGCCGCGTAATACCCGGCTGGCCCTGATCCCACGATCGCAATATCCGGCATAGACCTGTCCCGTTGTTATTTCGGGCCATGCTAACGCGCCGGCAGCGCTAGTCGAGGAATTCTTCGACCCGTTTCGCAAAGCGTTCGGGATGGGTCAGCATGAACATGTGGCCGCCGCCGTCGGACAGTTCGATCTGGCTGTCGGGGATCGACGTGTGGAGGAAATGCGCGTTCGACACCGGGATCAACTGGTCTTCGTTGTCCGCCATGACCAGCACCGGCAAGCTCAGCAGCGACAGGAATGGCACGCTGCTCCACCCGGCAAATGCCGCGATCTGATAGCCATAGCCCAGCGGCGAAGGCGCGAGCGCGGCGTTGAGCGAAACCTGGCCGGCGCCGCCGCCGTTATAAACCATGGCCAGGTTGCGCCGCAGCGCTGCCTCGACCGTGTATTCCTGCGGGTCGAGCATATGCCCGATCATCGCCTGATGGCTCGGCATCATCACGCTGCCCGATGATGTCGACGCCAGGATCAGGCGGCGGGTGCGCGCGCGGTGCTGAAACGCGAACTGCTGCGCGACCGCGCCGCCCCAACTGATGCCCAGCATGTCGACCTGGTCGATATCCAGCCGGTCGAACAGCGAGGCGAGGGTCAGCGCGATCTGGGAAATGGTGTAGGGAAAGATCGGATCGGGCGATTTGCCGATGCCCGGCATATCGACGCTGATCAGATGGCGATGCGGCATCAGGCGCGCCAGCGGCTCGAGCATTTCGATGTTCATGCCGATGCCGCTCAATACGACCAATGGCGTCCCGCCCGCGTCGGCGTGCCACTGGCCGATTCGCAAGCGTCGCCCGGCAACGCCGATCATGGTAAATACGGCGCTACTGGCGTTTGGTTTTGGTGCGGTCTTGCTGGTCATGGCGCGCTGAAACACCCTTCTGAAAATGGCGGGCGCCGGGCCCTGCGGCGCCCGTCTAGCGCGCCGCAGCCCGGCTGGCCACCGTGCCGTGATGTGCCGATCCGGGACGTTCGGCTTCGCCTGTGCGCCCCAATCGCGCCAGAACGAAAAAAGGCGTTGAAAACACCGATTTCGAGCCATTTTTTGTCGTTCATCGCGCTGCGGATTAACCCTTTCTCAAAGCCGGCAGGGGCATCTGCTGTCGCATGATCGCAGTGGATGGGAATACTATAGAGCGCAGGTCCGGGGACGCGGGTGTCCGTGATCCTGGCGATGCCACGCGGACCAAGGCGTTCGCGCGCACGCGGCGTGAGCGCGGCGAAGCGCTCGACGCAGGCAAGGCCGGGTTTGGTTTCCATTCGGGGTCGTCGCTTCATCGCAGCCTGGTCGCGCCCGAATGGTGGCAGATCGCGCTGCCGATGGTCCTGGGCGTCGGCATTCCGGCGTTCGCAGACCATGTCTTTTTTCGCCACGGCGGGGTCGGGGGCGATATGGTTTCGCCGCTGGTTGCCCTGTTCGGCGCAATACTGCCGCTGACCGCGCGATCGATCGGGCGGACGGATCATGCGCTGCACGGCATGGCGCAACGCCTGGGCCTGGTTGCGGGCATGATCGCGCTACCCATGTTTGCCTATGGCTGGGGCATCGCGCACTGGGCCCAGATGGGCGCGAGCCAGGGCGCCCACGTGCCATGGTTGCAGGCGATGGCCGCGCTCGTCAGCGTGTCGTTGCTGGCCACGATTATCCAGTCGGGCCGGCTTGCCGGGCTGCTGTGCGGCCAGGTCGCGATGTGGTCGGCAGTTACGTGCGTCGTTTCGCCGCTGACCGGTATTGTCGTCACAACCGCCGGCATCGCAATCGGGGCCATGGGCTTTGCCCGGCAGCACCGCATCGACCAGACCGAGCACAGCCGATCGCAGACCGCCGCGCGCGAACAGACGCGCGCGCAGGAAATTCTCGCCGATTTCGAAGAGACCGGGCAGGGGTGGTTCTGGGAAACCGACCGCCGCGCCACGATCCTGTATGTATCGGCGCCGGTGGCCGAACTGTTGGGCCGCACGTCGGAGGATCTCGTCGGCCGGCCGCTGTCCGACCTGTTTCAGCTCGACGAACAGATCGCCGGGCCATCGGGTAATCGCAGCGAACGCACGCTGACGTTCCATCTGTCCGCGCGATCGAGCTTTACCGACCTGGTCGTGCGCGCCGCGATCCGCGATGAGGAACGCTGGTGGGCGATCACCGGGCGGCCGATTTACGATACGTTCGACAATTTCCAGGGCTTTCGCGGGTCGGGCGCCGACCTGACCGAGCGCCGCCGCACGCAGGAACACGTGTCGCGCCTCGCGCATTTCGATTCGCTGACCGGGCTGTCGAACCGGTTCTTCATGGCGCAATCGCTCGAAAAAATCCTGGTCGCGCCGCAGGAACAGCAGCGCGCCTGCGCGGTGTTCCTGATCGATCTCGACCGGTTCAAGCAGGTCAACGATACGCTGGGCCATCCGGCGGGCGACCAGTTGCTGAAACAGGTTGCACAGCGGCTCGAACGCGGTGTCGGCGCGGCCGGCCGGGTCGGGCGGCTGGGCGGCGATGAATTCCAGATCATCTTCCCGGGGCGAATCGAACGATCGATGCTGGCGCAGATCGCCGCGCATGTGATCGAAAGCCTGTCGCAGCCCTATGGCCTCGATGGCGGCCGGGTGATGATCGGCGCCTCTGTCGGTATCGCGATCGCGCCCCACGATGGCGTGACCAGCGAGGCGCTGGTGCGCAATGCCGACCTGGCGCTGTATGCGGCCAAGGACGGCGGGCGCGGGCGCTATCATTTCTACGCGGCCGACCTGCACAGCGATGCCGAAGAACGCCGCCAGCTCGAAAGCGATCTGCGCGATGCGCTCGCGCTCGGGCAGTTCGAGCTGTATTATCAGCCGGTGGTGCAGACCACGACCGAAAAGATCACCGGGTTCGAAGCCCTGCTGCGCTGGAAACATCCCGAGCACGGCTTCATTTCACCGGCCAAGTTCATCCCGATCGCCGAAGATGCCGGCCTGATCGCGCAGATCGGCGAATGGGCGCTGCGCCAGGCATGCCTGGACTCGGCCAAATGGCCCGGGAACGTGCGCGTCGCGGTCAACGTCTCGCCGCTGCAATTCGCCAACCCCGCACTGCCCGGCATCGTCACCAGCGCGCTCGCCGCCGCGCAGATCGACGCCAGCCGGCTCGAACTGGAAATCACCGAAAGCGTGTTCATCAACGAGGATGAAAGCAACGAGGCGATGTTCCGCGCGCTGAAACGCATCGGCGTGCGCCTCGCACTCGATGATTTCGGCACCGGCTATTCCTCGCTCGGCTACCTGAAAAAAGCGCCGTTCGACAAGATCAAGATCGACCAGTCGTTCGTGCGCGGCGCCACCGAACCCGGCAGCCGCAACGGCGCCATCATCGCCGCGATCGTCAGCCTGGCCGAAGCGCTCAACATGGAAACCACCGCCGAAGGTGTCGAAACGCTCGACGAACTCGACCTCGTCCGCCTGCTCGGCTGCAGCCACGTCCAGGGCTTCATCTACGAACGCCCCCTCTCGGCCCAGGCCGCACTCGAACGCCTGGGCAGCGGCCTGGTCGCAATCGCCCGCGGCCCCCGCGCCGCCCGCGCTCTGCGCCAGTCGATCCTGCGCCGCGTCGTGTTGGAACACGGCGGCCACAACTACGAAGCGAATGTGCGCAATATCAGCGCCACGGGCGCGCTGGTCGAAGGTCTGCGCAATGTGCCGGGCGGGACGGTGTTTCGCATCCACCTGTCCGATGGTCATGTCGTCACTGCGACCGCGCGCTGGGCTGAGGAAGACCGCATGGGGATCGAATTTTCGCACCCGCTGGAACTCGACGAGACGGGGCGGATCGCAATCATCACTGCGCGTGCGAACCGTCGCGCATCGCCCAGCGCGGCGTATGGCGCGACTGTGGACATGCCGAACCGGCGGGCGGGATAAGGGTGCCTCCGGGGGGCAGCTAGGCGCGAACATAAGTTATTTTCGTCATCCCGGACTTGATCCGGGATCCCACTTTCCTTCTCGGAAACGCTCCGAATAGAAAGGCAGTGGGGCCCCGGATCAAGTCCGGGGCGACGATAATCTTATGTTTGCGCTTATAGCGTTAGGCCCCGTTATTCCGATATCGTCCGCGTTGGTGGGCCAGTTGATCGTCACATCCCACCGCTGTGTCGGAAGACAATCACCACCGCCGCGCGGCGGGAAGCAAACGCATGAACAGCACGCGAAGCAAGACAGTAACGGGATCCAAGGGTGATAACCCTTGGCCGCCGGAGGCCCTGAAACCTGACCCATCAAGTCCAAGGTGACTTCGCTCAACAGCACTGCTAACGCGCGCGGATGACCGAACTCGCGCTGATCCGTAATTTTTCCATTATTGCCCATATCGACCATGGCAAATCGACGCTGGCTGACCGCCTGATCCAGTTTACTGGTGGGTTGACCGAGCGGGAGATGTCGGCGCAGGTGCTTGATAACATGGATATCGAGCGCGAGCGCGGGATCACGATCAAGGCGCAGACGGTGCGGCTGGATTATACGGCGCATGATGGCAAGACATATCAGTTGAATCTGATGGACACGCCTGGGCATGTCGATTTTGCCTATGAGGTCAGTCGGAGCCTTGCGGCTTGCGAGGGCGCTTTGCTTGTCGTGGACGCGGCGCAGGGGGTTGAGGCGCAGACGCTCGCGAATGTGTATCAGTCGATCGAGCATGATCACGAGATTGTGCCGGTGATCAACAAGATCGATTTGCCGGCGGCCGAGCCTGAGCAGGTGCGTGCGCAGATCGAGGATGTGATCGGGATCGATGCGAGCAATGCGGTGCTGGCCAGTGCCAAGTCGGGCATCGGCATTGCCGAAGTGCTTGAGGCGATTGTTACGCGTATTCCGCCGCCGGGTGGGGATCGCAATGCGCCGTTGCAGGCGATGCTGGTTGATAGTTGGTACGATCCGTATCTGGGCGTCGTTATTCTGGTGCGGATTATCGATGGGGTGATCCGCAAGGGGCAGCACATCCGGTTTATGGCGGGCGATACCGAGCATCTGGTTGACCGGGTCGGGTGCATGCGGCCGAAGATCGAGCAGTTGAGTGAATTGGGGCCGGGCGAAATCGGCTTTATCACCGCGCAGATCAAGGAAGTGGCGCAGGCGCGGGTTGGCGACACAATCACGACGGTCAAGAATGGTGCGACCAAGGCTTTGCCTGGGTTCAAGGAAGTGCAGCCGGTCGTGTTTTGCGGGCTGTTTCCGACGGATGCCGCTGATTTCGAGAAGCTGCGCGATTCGATCGGCAAGTTGCGGTTGAACGATGCGAGTTTCAGCTTTGAAATGGAAACCAGCGCGGCACTGGGCTTTGGCTTTCGCTGTGGTTTCCTGGGGCTGCTGCATCTCGAGATCATTCAGGAACGGCTGAGCCGCGAATACGACCTGGACCTGATCACGACGGCGCCGAGCGTTGTGTACCGGTTGTCGATGACCGATGGATCGACGCAGGAACTGCACAATCCTTCCGACATGCCCGATCCGGTGCGGATCGAGACGATGGAAGAGCCGTGGATCAAGGCGACGATTTACACGCCTGACGAATATCTGGGGTCGATCCTGAAACTGTGCCAAGACCGGCGCGGGATTCAGACCGGGCTGACCTATGTCGGTGGCCGTGCGCAGGTGAATTACGAATTGCCGTTGAACGAAGTGGTGTTCGATTTTTACGACCGGTTGAAATCGATCAGCCGCGGCTATGCCAGCTTCGACTACGAGCAGATCGGGCTGCGCGAGGGCGACCTCGTCAAGATGAACATCCTGGTGAACAACGAGCCGGTCGATGCGCTGAGCATGATTGTGCACCGCAGCCAGGCCGACGCGCGTGGGCGCGGGCTGGTCGAACGGTTGAAGGACCTGATCCCGCGGCACATGTTCAAAGTGCCGATCCAGGCCGCGATCGGCGCCAAGGTGATCGCGCGCGAGACGATTGCCGCTTTGCGCAAGGATGTGACTGCCAAGTGTTATGGTGGTGATATCAGCCGCAAGAAGAAGCTTCTGGATAAGCAGAAGGAAGGCAAGAAGCGGATGCGCGAATACGGCAGCGTGCAAATTCCGCAGGAGGCGTTTATCGCCGCGCTGCGCATGGGCGAGGAATAGGGCGGGGTTTTCGGGGTTCAAGTTTCCCTATCCTACCCACACTCTTTATTTCCCACACCCCCACACCCGTTCATGCTGAGCCTGTCGAAGCACGCGCGCCAACGCCCGCCCCACACCTGGACCGGGCGCCCGGCCCGAGTGTAGCGCGCGTGCTTCGACAGGCTCAGCATGAACGGGTGTGGGGAGGGGCTGGGGCGGAAATGTATGCCTGGCCAACGCAACTGCCCGTTGCCGTAGTGTCGAGGGAGGACTTGCGGCAACGGGCAGGCATTGGCGAATGGACGATCTGGCGCACAAACGCGCACACGATGCGCAGCCATATCCATCCGCAATGCACGAAAAGATCGGGTTTTGCGGCCCCGACCGTCTCGCATTTGGGGTGCGCAGTCACCGGACCAGGCCGGCGATTTTGCGAACTCACAGCGTGAGGTACGTTTGCGCCAAAGGTGCGGATGCACGGCGGCGAAAAAAAAGGTTCTTGCCTTGGTCAAACCGGACCTGTCACTGCAGGTCTAGCGCGTCCGTGCCGGTTTGGCCGGGCGCGAGTACCTGACGGGAACCGGGCTTGGCCATACCATTGCAGCAAAAGGCACCTTCTTCGGCGGCGTCACCGGTTCCGCCCGGATCGATGGCGATCGCGGCGATGTCGACGATCGTCGAATGGTATGATTTCACGCTGTATCTCTATTTCGTCACAGTGCTGGCGCGGGTGTTTTACGGCGAGGGGGCGGGCTCGGTCGGGCTGGCGCTCGCGGGGTTTGCGATTTCCTATCTGATGCGTCCGCTCGGCGCGACGGTGCTGGGCGTTTATGGCGATCGGCATGGGCGCCGGCGCGCGATGATGGTGTCGATGGCGATCATGACGATCGCGATGGCATTGATCGCGGCTTTGCCTACGCGCGCGATGGCCGGGCCGCTGGCGGGCTGGCTGCTGCTCGCCTTGCGCTGTGTCATGGCGTTTGCTGTGGGCGGCGAATACACCGGTGTGGTCGCGTATCTGGTCGAAGGTTCGCCGCCGGCCCGGCGCGGCTTGATCGCCTCGATGGCTTCGGGCGCGAGCCAGGTTGGCGGGCTGCTCGCGGCGGGGGTCAGCGCGGTCGTGGTGTTGTCGTTTTCGCCCGCCACGCTGATCGTGTGGGGCTGGCGCGTGCCGTTCCTGATCGGCGCCGTGCTGGCCGGGATGATCTGGATCGCGCGCTCGCAAATGGAGGAATCGCCGGAATTCACCTCGGCCGAGGCGGCTGGCGATATCGCCAAAAATCCGCTGGCGCTCGCTTTGGGCGCCGAACGCGCCGGGGTTTTGCGCGGGTTTTCGATCTCTTCGCTCGGCTCGATCTCGTATTATGTGGGCATGACGTTCATTCCGGCATTCCTGGTGGCGACGGGCGCCATGGGCGAAGGCCAGGCGCTGGAACTGTCGACGCTCGCGGCGCTGATGTTCATCATCGTCTCGCCGATTGCAGGCATGATATCCGATCGTTTTGGGCGCCGTCCGGTGATGATCGCGATCGCCCTGACCGGGGCCGTGGTGCCAAGCGCGCTGTTTCCGCTGATGGCGCATGGCGGCACGCTCTTGGCATTGGGTGGCTCGCTGATCCTGGCGGCAATCAGCGGATCGTGGAGCGCGGTCGCGGCATCGACCACGTCCGAACAGTTTTCCAGTTCGGCGCGGCTGTCGGGCCTGGCGCTGGGCGTGACCTCGGCGACGGCGGTGTTCGGCGGTCTTTCGCCATGGCTGGCGCAAAATGCCATCAGGTTGACCGGCGGAGCCTGGGCGCCGGGCGTCATGATCGCGGTGGTGGCCTGCGCGGTTGTGCCGATGTTGCTGATGATGCCCGAAACCGCGCCGCGTGTTTTGGCCCGCAGGGGCAAAATCTGATCGTTTTGGGTTGACCACGCCAAGCCTTGGCGACACGACACGCAGATGATCGATACAGCTCTTTTTCGCGGCGTGCTCGGCGCCTATCCCACCGGCGTGGCCGTCATCACCGCCATGGGCCCGGACCAGAAACGCCATGGCATGGTCGTCGGATCGTTTACATCGATCTCGCTCGATCCGCCGCTGGTCGGGTTCTTTCCCGATAAACGCTCGCAGTCGTGGGCGCAGCTTGCGCCGATCGGCCGGTTCTGCGTCAATGTGCTGGGGTCGGACCAGCTCGATCTGTGCCGCCGGTTTGCCGCGCGCGCGGATGACAAGTTTGCCGATCTGGCGCACGGCCACACGCCATCGGGTCAGCCGCTGCTGGAAAACGCGATCGCCTGGATCGACTGCACGATCGAGCGCGTGACCGACATCGGCGATCATTACCTCGTCGTCGGCGCGGTCGAGGCGCTGGGCCGGCGCGACACCGGCACGCCCCTGCTGTTTTTCAGCGGCCAATATCACGACCTGGCCGAGCTGCCTTCGTAATCCTCCCCCAAGGGGGAGGATTCAGGCAGGTAATAAGTATGCGGCGCCTGCGTTCGGGCTGCACATACTGATGTTTTAAGGCTAGTTTCGCTACAAATACCACTCGCGAGAACCCAGTCATGAAACCTATTGAAACCATCATGCGCACAGCGCCGGTCATTCCTGTGCTGGTGATCGAAGACGTCGCGCATGCCTTGCCGATCGCGCGCGCGCTCGTCGCCGGCGGCCTGCGCGTGCTCGAAGTGACGATGCGCACATCCGCCGCGCTCGATGTCATCCGCGCGATGCGCAGCGTACCCGGCGCGATTGTCGGCGCGGGCACCGTGCTCAATCCCGACGACCTGAAGGCCGCGATCGACGCCGGCGCCGAATTTATCGTGTCCCCTGGCCTGACGCAAAAACTGGGTGAGGCCGCGGTTGCCGCGGGCATCCCGTTCCTGCCAGGCACCGCCAACGCCGCCGATATCATGCTGGGCCTCGACCTGGGCCTGACACATTTCAAATTCTTTCCGGCGGCGACATCGGGCGGTTTGCCTGCATTGAAGGCGCTGGCCGCGCCGTTTCACATGGCCAAATTCTGCCCGACCGGCGGGATCAACCTGGCGAATGCGCCCGAATGGCTGGCAGCCGATCCGGTGCTGTGCGTCGGGGGCAGTTGGCTGGTCGGCAAGGGCACGCCCGATGAAGCCGTAATCGCGTCAGCGGCGCGTGACGCGGCGGCTTTGCGCGGCTAGTACTGCAGCTGCGAAGGTCAATCTGCTGCAATGCCACGCGCCAAAGGAATGATACGCCCTATGAAAACGGTCCAGGCTCTGCGCGACAGGTTGGCAAAGCTGCACGAGCGGACCGCCGAGACGCCGCTGTTCAATCCGGTGTTTCAGCTCAGCCATGATCTGTCGCGCGCGCTCGAAGCGGGAAAGCTTGGGCTGCCCGAGATCGAGGCGGTCGTGGCCGAGCTGGAATGCGATGCGCTGCAGACGCGCGCGGCACGGTTGAGCGGGCTCGTCGCGCCCACCAATGGCGAAGAAAACCTGTCGCGCGTGGTCGCGCTGCTGAACGAAGAAGACGGGTTTTCGGAATTCTGCAAACGCTGGCAACGCCCGCTGCTGCACGCGGTGTTTACCGCGCATCCCACATTCCTGCTGACACCCGGCGATGCCGATGCCGTGGCGACTGCGGCGCTTGCCGACGACCCGCGCGCTGCCACCGTGTGCGCGGTGCCGGGGCCCGGGCCACAGATCACGCTGGCCTATGAACATGCCGAGGCCATGGCTGCGGTCGAACGCGCCGGATTGGCGCGCGATCGCATTACCATGCGGCTGCTCGCGCACGCCCGCTCGCGCTGGCCGGGGCGCTGGCTCGATTTCCGGCCGCTGCCGTTCCGGTTTGCGACCTGGGTCGGCTATGACATGGATGGCCGCACCGACATCGGCTGGAGCACGTCGATCCTGTTCCGGTTGCGCGAAAAAGTGCAGCGCCTGTCCAGCTATGCCACATGGCTGACGACGATCGATGCGGATCATCCACAAAACGCGGTGCTGATCGCGGGCCGCGACCAGGCGGCGGCGATGGCGGACCTGTTCGATCAACCGCTGACCGATCCGGCGACGCTGTCCGACGTCGCCAACCGCATGACCGCCGATGATCCGGCGCGCCTGTTGTCTCTGCAGCCGGTGATTGCCGCGCTCGAGGCCGATGCGCGCACCGCCGGCGATGATGCGGCGGTGGCTTATGCTGCGCTCGCCGCCGCGATGCGCGCCGATGGACTGGGCATGGGCTGGGTGCATTTCCGGGTCAATTCGTCGCAATTGCACAATGCCTTGCGCCGCCGGATCGATCCCGATGGCACGCTCGATCTGGGCAGCCGCGGGGCGCTGTCGCGCCTGCGCGAAGTGCTCGATGCGGAAAAGCCGCTGCGGATCAATTTCGGCGCGCTGGCGCTCGAAACCTCGACCGCGATGCGCCAGTTCCTGGTGATGGCGCAGATCCTGCACCATATCGATGCCGACGCGCCGATCCGCATGCTGATCGCCGAATGCGAACAGCCGCAGACGGTGCTCGCCGCGCTGTATTTTGCGCGGCTGTTCGGGATCGAGGATAAAGTCGACGTCTCGCCGCTGTTCGAGACCGAAACCGCGCTCGAACATGGCGGCCGGTTTCTCGATGCGCTGCTCGCAGAGCCCGCCTATCGCGCTTATGCGCGGGTCCGCGGGCGGGTGGCGATCCAGACCGGGTTTTCCGATGCCGGACGTTTCCTGGGCCAGATCCCCGCCGCACTCGCGATCGAGCGTTTGCAGGGGCGGCTGGCCGAAGCGATGCGCGCGCACGAATTGACCGATGTCGCGGCGCTGATTTTCAACACCCATGGCGAAAGCATGGGCCGCGGCGCGCATCCGTCGGGCTTTGTCGATCGGCTGTCGTGGCCGCTCAGCCGTTGGGCGCGCAGCCGGTTTGCCAAGGCCGGGATCACGATCGAGCCCGAAGTGACGTTCCAGGGCGGCGATGGCTATCTGTTCTTCCGCAACGACGATCTCGCGCTGGCGACGCTGACGCGCATCGCCGAAGCCGAGATGCAATTGTCGAGCGAGTACAAGCGCGATCCCTTTTACGATCGGACCGATCGCAGCCTCGACTTCTATCGCTCGATCCGCCGGGTGCAGCGCGAATACCTGGGCAGCGCGACGTATGCGCGCGCGGTCACGGCATTCGGGCTGGGCATGTTGAAAGGCACCGGCAGCCGCGTGTCGCGGCGCCAGTCCGATATCAACGCCGATCGTTCGATGAGCCTGCGCCAGATCCGCGCGATCCCGCACAATGCGATCCTGCAACAGATCGGCTATGCGGTGAATGTCATCGCGGGCGCCGGCACCGCGGCGGGCGACGAGATCGAAGCTATCGCCGATCTGCTGGCGAGTTCGGACCGCGGCAACCAGTTGGTGCGGCTATTGCGCGCGGCCAACGGCATTGCCTCGATCAAGACGGTCGGCGCGTTTGGCGAACTGTTCAATTCGGCCTATTGGGCCAGCCGCCCGTATCGCGGGACCGAAACGGCGCTGGAAACCGGATGCCTGGCGCTGGCCGAACACCTGACCAAGGACGATCGTGCCGGCGTGTTCCGCCGCCTGGTTTCGCGGTTGCGCGTCGACTGGATGAAATTGCACCGGTTGCTGTCGATGGTGCCCGGTGCGCCGGTCGGGCGCGATCCGGCGGCCGATGATGCGCGGCGTACGGTCGGCCTGTTGCAGGCGGTACGGCTGACGCTGCTGATGCATATGTTCCTGCGCGCGGTGCAGGTGCCGCAGTTTTCGCGCGCGAACGATATCAGCCGCGAAGACGTGCTGGAAATGGTGCTGTCGCTGCGGATCGACGAAGCGCTGGCGCAACTGCGCCGCGCCTATCCGGTGATCGAGCCCGATATCGGCGATTTCCGGATGGACGAGCCGAGCGACTATCCCGATGACAAGGCGGAAGACTACAGCGCAATCCGCACGCGCTTCATCGATCCGATCGAACACGCACACGCGCTGAACATCCGGATCGCGGTGGCCATCGCCAACTACTTCGGCGCCCACGGATAAAGGAAATCCTCCCCGAAACGGGGAGGGGGACCGCCCGAAGGGTGGTGGAGGGGCGTGTGTCTGGGCGCAATCTCGCGTGGGCATTCCAACGCAAGCTAGCGCAATCCGGAGACGCCCCTCCACCACAGCTTCGCGTGGT
>Ga0302311_10000220_pt1 | contig 72497 bp, 71 predicted proteins | sample III_Palsa_N1_3_FD_200449 | JGI IMG/M metagenome (GOLD analysis project Ga0302311, IMG submission 200449) | Peat permafrost microbial communities from Stordalen Mire near Abisko, Sweden - III_Palsa_N1_3 | ecosystem: Environmental > Terrestrial > Soil > Palsa > Peat permafrost | place: Sweden... | reverse complement strand
CACCTCGAGCAGCGCAGCCCCTTCTACCAGTTCGAGTACCGGATGCGGGCCAAGAGCGGCGAGTGGCGCTGGATCCTGGACCGCGGCAAGATCGTGAGCCGCGGGGCCGACGGCACGCCGCTGCGCATGGTCGGCACCCACGCCGGCATCTCGGCCCGCAAGAACATGGAGCGCCAACTCCTGCGTACGGAGGAACTCGCCGACCAGGTGAGCCGCATCGCCCTCATCGGCGGCTGGGACATCGACCTGGTGAGCGGCGAGTCCACGTGGACCGGCGGCGTCAACCGCATCTGCCAGATGGGAGAGGACGCGAAGCCGACCCAGGAGATGATCATGGCCCTCTTCCCCGAGGAGGCGCGCCAGACGCTCCAGGTCGCGTTCGACGACGCGCGCCTGCACGGCAAGGACTTCGACCTCGAGCTGCCGCTCACCACCGTCCTCGGGCACCAGGCCTGGGTCCGCGTCCTCGGGCGCACGGAGAGCATCAAGGGCAAGCCCGTGCGCATCTACGGCGCCCTGCAGGACCTGACGCTCAAGCACGAGAGCGAGATGGCGCGGCGCAAGCTCGAGGTGCAGCTCTTCCATGCGCAGAAGATGGAGACCCTCGGCACGCTCTCCGGCGGCATCGCGCACGACTTCAACAACCTCCTGACCGGCATCATCGGCTACCACGAGCTCGCGGCGGAGTCGGTGGACGAGGACCACCCCGCCCGCGCGTGCCTCGAGGAGGCCAGGAAGGCCAGCTTGCGCGCCCGGGAGCTGGTGGAGCAGATCCTGACCTTCGGGCGCCAGTCCGCGGGCGTGTCGCTCGAGCCGACCGACATCACGCTCATCATCGAGGAGGCGCGGCGCTTCCTCAGGGCGACCCTCCCCTCCAACATCACGATCACGACCGCGATCGCGCCGCAGAGCCCGCAGGTGATGGCCGACACGACGCAGGTCCACCAGGTCCTGCTCAACCTCGGCTCCAATGCGGCGCACGCGATGCGCGCCCACGGCGGCACCCTCACGATCGGGCTCCAGAAGGTCCTCGTCGACGTGGCCAAGAGCAAGTCCCTCGGCGGCCTGCAGCCCGGCGAATACGTGCGCCTCTCGGCCGGCGACACGGGCCATGGCATGGACGAGACGACGATCCACCGGATCTTCGAGCCGTTCTTCACGACCAAGAGCACGAGGGAGGGCAGCGGCCTGGGCCTGGCCGTCGTCCACGGCATCGTGCGCGCCCACCGCGGGGCCATCAACGTGGAGAGCAAGGTGGGCGCAGGCTCGATGTTCCACATCTACCTGCCGGCCGTCTCCGAGAACCTCGCCCCGAGCCCGCCCGCCTTCAAGCGCGCGCCGGAGGGAACGGGCCAGAGCATCTTCATCGTGGACGACGAGGACATGGTCGTCCGGTCGGCCAAGGTCGCCCTCGAGAAGAAGGGGTACAAGGTGACGATGTTCAACTCGGCCGAGGGCTGCCTCGAGCACATGCGCGCGACCAGCGCGATGTGCGATGCGCTGATCACGGACCAGACGATGCCGGGCATGCAGGGCACGGACCTCGCCGCGGCCGTCCGCGCGCTGGCGCCCGAGCTGCCGATCCTCATCATGTCGGGGTATTTCACGAACCTCTCGTCCCGGGCCCTGGACGAGCTGGGGCGGGTCACGCTGCTCGCCAAGCCCTTCACGAGCAACGAGCTCGCGCTCAGCCTCCACGAGGCCCTGCAGCCCGAGGCCTCCGAGGCTACTGCCGAATAAGCTTCAGGACGCTCTGCGAGGACAGGTTCGCCTGCGCCAGCATGGACGCGGACGACTGCTCGAGGATGTTGTACTTCGCGAGCTGGGTCGACTCCGACGCGATGTCCGTGTCGCCGATCCCGGCGATCGCCGAGGAATTGTTCTGCTGCTCCACCGCGAGGGTGGCCGCCGTCATGCTCAGGCTCGACTCCGCGGCCCCGATCGTCGCCTGGCCCTCCGAGACCTGCTGGATGGCTCCCGTGATGTCGGAGAGCGCCCCGCTGCCCGAGGCGCTGGTCAGGTAGTTGCCCGACGAGTCCTGCCCGATGAGCGACTGCATGGCTCCTGTCTGCAGGTTGATGTCCGGGATCGTGATCTGGCTCGCCGCCGAGTCGCCGATCTGGACCGTCAGGCCGCCGGCCGCCGTGGAGCCGAACAGGTTCGATCCGTTGAAGGTCGCGCTCGGGTCCGCCGTGTTGCCGCCGATCTGGGAGGAGGACCCGCCGATCATCGAGCGCAGCTCATTTTGGAGGGACGTGAACTCGGTCTCGTAGTTGGCGATGTCGGAGGAGTTCTTGGTAGGGTCCTGCGAGGCCGAGACGAGCTCGCTCATGCGGTTCAGGACGTCCCCGAACGTGGTGAGATAGCCCTCGCTGGACTGGGTGTAGGAAAGGGTGTTCTGGACGTTCTCGCTCGCCGAGCTCAGGCGCATGTTGTCGGCGCTCAGGGTGCTCGAGTCCTCGATGGCCTGCGCGCTGGCCCCGGGACTGCCGAGCGTCGAGCCCGATGACAGCTGGTCGACGGCGCTTCCCGCCAGCTCGTTGGCCTGGTCGAGGTTCATCGCGATCGTCATGGACTGCGTGTGGGTGTTGATGATGCTCATGGTCTGGGGGTATCAGTGGGCGATTGCGGAAAAGGGGGCGACGGAACCCTGGGGGATCCGGTCGAGGCTCGGCAGGCGGCCCCCGCCGGAGTGGCGGACGGCGGCGTCGTGGTTGTTGGAGGCCACGGCGGCCAGGACCTCCTTGCGGACGATCGCGATCTCGCGGGGCGCCTCGATGCCGATCTTCACCACCTCGCCGTCGACGCGGGTGATCCGGATCTCGATCGAGTCGCCGATGAGGATCGACTCGTTGACCTTGCGGGAGAGGACGAGCATGGCGGTGTCCTTTAGCGGGCCGGCATGGCGGCGCAGGCCGGCTCCATGAGGGGATGCTGCGCGCTGTAGCGCGCATGGTTGGCGATGATGCGCTGGCGCGCGACGCGCGTGCGGCGGTTGACGATGATGGGGCCGATCAGGTTGATGGTGGCGACGACGGGCTTCTGCCCGCGCACCGTCACGATGTTCAGGAGCAGGGCGTCGGAGGCGTCCCTCAGGTCCAGCTGGCAGGCGTCCTCGTCGAAGAGCTCGGGCTCGTAGCCGGGGAGGACGTCCGCGGACGGCTCCATGACGACGAAGTGCAGGATGTCGGGGCCGTGGACGCGCATCCAGAGGAAGGGAAGCCGATCCTCGGAGTACAGCAGCTCCGCGCGGCGGTAGTCGCCGAAGCCCACGATGCCCTGTGGCAGGATGATCTCGTTCGAGGCGGGCGCTTCGACGTCGGCGGGGCAGGGTTCGGCGAGGACTTTCATGGGGCTCAGTGGATGTAGTTGAGGATCGAGAGCTGCATGGTGCTCACGGCCGACTGGAGCGCCGCCTGGTAGGCGGTCTGGGCCTGGTCGAGCTGCGTGATCGTCGTCGGCAGGTCCGCGTCGACGTCCGTCGACAGGTCCGACTGGAGATTGGTGGTCTGGCTCGTCTGCTCGGTCTGCTGCGCCTGGATGCGGGTCTGCACGCCCCCGTTGGTCGCGATGGCGGAGACGATGGTGTCCTCCCCGTTGGCGAGCCCCGTGTTGGAGGACGCGACCGCCGTGGTGTCGCCGTTGTTGAGCCCGTCGCGCAGCGCAACCAGGCTGTTGATGAAGCTGGCGATGCCGGCGTTCGTGGTCCCGTCGGTCGACGGCGTGACGCTGGAGCCGGCCGAGAGCGGGATGCCTGCCTGCGACGAGTTGCCGGCGTAGGCCACCGCGGTGACGTCGCCGCTGGAGTCGCGGGTGACCGTGAAGGGGGGCGTCCCGGTGGCCGTGCCGCCGTAGATGTAGCTTCCGTTGAAGTTGGTGTTCGCGGCCTGGACGGCCTCCTCGATCAGCTGGTTCGCCTCGGTGCCGTACGATGCCATGGCGCTGGGGCCGAGGCTGCCGGTGCCGAGGGTCTCGAGCTCGCCGGCGCGGTCCGACACGCCCTTGAGGGTCGTCAGCCCCGTCGACGAGGCCTGGGCGACCGTCAGGGCCTGGGTCGCATTGCTCCCGTACTGCTTGAGCTCGCTCAGTTGGCTCTCGAGGCCCAGGGCGTCGCTCACCGTGGACGGGTCGTCCGACGGCTCCGTTATCTTCTGCCCTGTCGAGACCTCGTTCTGGAGGGTGGCCTGCTGCGTGGAAAGCTGGTCGATCTGGCTGATGATGGTGTCAGAGATCGTGTTTGACGCGATGCGCATGGGGATCAGGTGGTTACGGTTCCGAGAGTGTTGACCACGGCGTCGAGCAGGCTGTCGACGGTCTGGAAGACCTGGGCGGAGGCCTGGTAGGAGCGCTGGTACATTAGGAGGTTCGACATCTCCTCGTCGAGGTTCACGCCGCTCACCGACTGCCGCTGGTTGGTGACCAAGGTCTGGATTGAGGCCGTGTCCGTCGCCTGGTCGTTCACGCCAGACAGGGTCTGGCCGAAGCCGGTGACGGCCCCGTCGTAGTAGCTGTCGAACGTGCCGTCGATGGAGTCGCCGCCCGACGTCGAGAACGTGGTGCCGGCGAGGTTCGCGACGGCGAGGGCGATCGAGTTGTCGCCCGGGTCGCCGCTCACCCCCGACTGGACGTTCGAGGCGGTCAGGGTGGGGTCGAGGCTGATGGTGCCGGCGGTCGTGTTCGATGAGTTGAAGAAATTGTTGCCGGTCCCGGTCGGGTTGTAGGCCCCGTTGACCGAGGTCACGAGCTCGTTGGCGATCGCGTTGAGGCTGTCGCGCAGCGTCTGGATCCCGCCGGTGCTGGCGTCGATGCCTCCCTGGATGGTGCCGCCGCTGAGGGCCAGCGCGGTGGCGGGGCTGCCCGCCGAGATGACGGACGTGCCGTCAAAGGTCACGGGCCCGGTGACCGTGCTGCCGCTGACAAGGGTGACGGCGCTGCCGGTCGAGCCGGCCGCGGTGATGGTGTCCTCGCCGTTCGAGCCCTCGGTGACGGTGACGGGCATCAGCCCGGCCAGCTGCTCCAGGTCGCCCTCGCGCTGGTCGCGCAGGTCGACGGCGGCGCCCGGGTCGTTGATCTCGAGCCTCCCGATCTGGGTGTTCAGGCCGGCGACCTCGCCAAGGAGGGTGTTGGCCGTCGTGACGTCGCTCGCGACCTGCTCGTCCGCCCCGCTCTGGACCTGGGCCAGGTTGGCGTCGCTGCTCTGGAGGCGGTCCGTCAGGATGCTCGCCGCCTGGACGACGGTCTGCTGCGCGCCGCTGTCGGAGGGATTGGCGGCCAGGCTCTGGAAGGCGTTGAAAAAGTCGTCGAGCGCCGAGCCCACACCGCTGTCGGATGTCGAGGACGCGGTGCCGCTGCTCGTCGAGCTGGACACCGTCTGGCCCAGGGCAGCCTGGGCCTGGTTGTAGACGTTCTGCTGGGTCGTGTAGTACGACGCCTGGGAATCCGCGTCGCGCACCTGGCTGTCGAGCACCGCGCTGCGGTCCTGCGTCACCGAGAGGGCGGTCAGCCCCATGCTCTCCGGGCCGGTCGACGTGTCCACGGTTCCCAGCGAGCCGAAGTTCACCACCTCGCGCGCGTAGTTCGCGTTGTTGACGTTCGCCAGGTTGTTTCCCGTCGTGTTGATCGCCACGCTCTGGGCGTTCAACGCGGAGACCGACGCGTCGAGGGTGGAGTAGAGTCCGGACATGGCGCGTGATTCTGGGGCTCAGCCGGCGGCGCAGAGGGTCGAGGCGACCCGGCCGTTGGTGACCGAGACGATGCCCGCGGGCGAGTACGTCTTCGTGAAGGCGTTCGGCAGCAGGAGCTGCAGCGTCTCGCGGTGCATCGACACCGTGCGGTTCAGGAAGGTGTGGTTCTGCCGGTGCGTGCGCTTGACGCGGTGCAGGAGCAGGTTGATCTCGCCGATCAGGGCCTCGAAGAGGGGGTGCGCATCCTTGTCGATCAGGGGAAGGAGCGAGCGCAGCGTCGAGTTGGCCGGCATGCGGTGCGCCTCGGCGAACTCGACGACGGCGCGCTCGCGCTCGCCGCGGGAGCGCAGGACGCTCTCCATGCACTCCTTGATGGTGGAGCTCAGGCGCAGGACGGTGTCCGGCTTGCGGGCGAGGAGAGCGCGCTGCTGCTCGTCGAAGGAGCTGAGGAGCGCGCCGTAGTCGACGAGCTCCTGGCGGAGCTGAACAATGATGATTTTCCAGTTGGAGGTCATGGGCGTGTGAGCGGCGCCATGACGACCTTGGCCGTCGGGCGCGGTGTAAGTTGGGTCTCTATCATCTTGCCGAGGCCGAGCCCCTTGCCCTGGGTGAGGTTCTGGGCGAGGACGTCGGTCATGAGGTCGCCGTACATGAGGCCGGCGGTGTGGCCCGTGCCTCCCATCATCGAGCCGACGCTCTGGCTGAGCATCTGCCGGACGAGGATGGCCTCGAACTGCTGCGCGGCCTTGTGGCGCTGGGCCACCGTCACCGGTGTGTTCGGCGAGGAGCCCGGCGCGGACGCGGGCGCAGCGGGCACGAGCGCCGCGAGCGCGGACGCCGCGGAGTTGGAGGGGCCGGTTATTGCTGAGATATCCATCGCTAGTTGACGATGAGCTCGGCCTGGAGGGCGCCCGAGCGCTTGAGCGACTCGAAGATAGCCATCATCTCGCGCGTCGAGACGCCGAGGGCGTTGAGCGCGGCCGCGAGGCGCTCGATGGTCGGCGGCTCCTTGATCACGACGAAGCCGCCCTTGGTCTCGGTGACGTTCGTCTGCGTGCTGCTGACGAGCTGCGTGGTGCCGCCCTGGCTGAGGGCGTTTGGCTGGCTGACCCCCTGCTGGTTGGTGATGGTGATCGTGAGCGAGCCCATGGCGATCGCCACCTCCGAGAGGTGGACGGTCTGCGTCGCGACGATGGTGCCCGTGCGCTCGTTGATGACGACGCGCGCCTGGGTATCCGGCATGGACTCGATGTCGCCGAGGTCGGCGACGAAGGCGACGTTGTGGCCGCGGTACTCCCTGGGAAGGATGACGCTGACGGTCGCGGAGTCGTTCGGCGTGGCCGCGGTGGGCCACTGGCGGTTGATCGCCTCGGCCATGCGCTCGGCGGTGTTGTAGTCGGGATCGCGCAGCAGCAGGCGGACCGTGTTGTCATGGACGAAGACCGCGGGGATCTCCTGCTCGACGATGGCCCCGTTGCTGATGCCGCCGACCGTGGGATGGTTCTTCTGGACGGTGGCGCCACCCGCTCCGCCGGCGCCGCCGAGGAAGCCGCCGATCGCGAGGGGTCCCTGCGCCACGGCGTAGGTGCGCCCGTCGGCGCCCACCAGAGGTGTCTGCAGGAGCACGCCGCCCTGGAGGGTCTTGGCATCGCCGAGGGAGGCGACCGTGACGTCGATCCGCGAGCCGGCCTTGAGGAAGGCCGCGATGTCCGCCGTCACCATGACGGCGGCCGCGTTCTTCACCTTGATGTCCGAGCCGTTGACCGTCAGGCCGTAGCGGCGAAGGGCGTTGGCGACGCTGTTCAGGGTCGCGGTGCTGTTGCTGTCGCCGTCCCCGGCGAGGCCGACCACGAGGCCGTAGCCCACGAGCTGGTTGTCCCGGCCGCCCTCGACCATCGTGAGGTCCTTGATGCGCGAGGCGCAGACGCAGAGCGGAGCCAGGAGCGCCGCCGCCGCCGCGAGGGAAATGAGGGTGCGCGCCATGTCAGAAGGGCCTCAGGACCTCGTACAGCTTGGCGAACCAGCCGCGCTTCTCGGCGTCGGTCAGCTGGCCCGAGCTTGAAAACTCCACGCGGGCGTTCGCGATGTTCTGGGAGAGGACCGTGTTGTCCGGGTTGATGTCGTAGGGGCGGATGACGCCGTGGAGGGCGACATACTGCGTCTCGCCCGAGAAGGTCACAACCCGGCGGCCCTCGATCACGAGGTTTCCGTTCGGCAGGATGTCCGTCACGATGACGGCCGCCGTCGCCGTGAGGCTCTGGGAATTGTTGATCGCTCCGCCGCCGGAGTACGCCGCCTTGCCGGCGATCTGCGTGCTCGGGAGCGCGCCGGCGTGCGTGCCGAGGCCGCTCAGGGCCGGAGGGTAGATGAACTGGGCGACGGTGTCGTTGATGCTCGAGTCGCGGTTGGACGTCTTCGACTGCGTGCTCTGCGCCACGGCGTTCTCGTTGACGACGATGGTCACGATGTCGCCGACGATCTGCGCCTTGTGGTCGGCGAACATGCTGGCGTGCGCCCCGCTGGAGAAGCTGGGCCACAGCGAATCGGAGCGGGCGGCGGGCGCCATCGAAGCCGCGAGGAGGGCGAGGAGGAGCTGCCTAGAATTGGACTTGGACATGGTTTTCATCGGTTACGAGGGCGCTGAAGTCCTTGTTCGAATCCGGGTTGCGCACCGTGATCGTGTCGCCCTTCACGCCGCCCTCGAGCGCGAGGACCTTCATGGAGACAACGAGGAGGCCGTCCGCGGCGGTGACCTCGACAAGCTGGCCCTTGCGCACCTGCTGGTGCCGGGAGAGGTCGTGCCACGTGAGCATCCGGCCCACCGGGACGGAGCGGGCGAAGATATAGCTCGAGTCGCCGACGGCGGCCGGCAGGAGCTCGTGCTCGCGCAGCATGTCGCAGCGGCGCGTCTCGAGGCGGGACGCGTCAAACGCGGATCCCACCGTGAGGGGCAGGCGGACCGCCCAGGCGTCGCGCCAAAGCGTCGCGTGGAGGAGGAACGTCGCGTCCTGGGGGCCGTCTGCGTCGCGGATCTCGCCGTGGACGAGCATCGTCGACTCGGCGCTCAGGGGATAGTCGTCGACGGTGAGGGTCCAGCCGTCTCCCACCGGGCGCCCGGGGGTGAAGGGGCGCGTCAGCGTGACCTGGAAATCCCCCTCGAGGGAGAAGTGCGAGGCCAGGTCGCGGGAAAGGGCGGCCTGGAGGTTCTCGGGCGTGAAGGCGGTGGAGGCGGCGGTGACGGGGTCCGCGCGCAGCGGGAGCGCGAGGGCCGCCGCAGAGACAAGGGCGAGGGTGCGCAGGAGATTCATGGTCAGCGCTTCAGCTGGGCGACGTTCTGGAGCATCTCGTCGGAGGACTGGATGGACTTGGAATTGATCTCGTAGGCGCGCTGGGCCGTGATGAGGTTCACCATCTCCTCGACGATGTTCACGTTGGAGGCCTCGGTGTAGCCCTGCATGGTGCTGCCGAACCCGTCGGTCGCCGGGTTGCCGACGTCGGGGGCTCCGCTGGCCGTCGTCTCCGAGTACAGGTTGCCGCCCATGCTCTGGAGGCCGGCGGGATTGGCGAAGCGGGCGAGCGTGACCTGGAATGTCGAGGACGAGCCCGAGGCGCTCTGGACTGTGGCCAGGCCCGTCTGCGAGATGGTGACCGAGGCCGTCCCCGTGGGGATCGGCTGGAAGCCGGAGAGTACCGGAAGGCCGTCCGTCGTCACGACCTGGCCCGTGGCGTTCAGCTTGAACGAGCCGTCGCGGGTGTAGGCGATCGTGCCGTCGGGCCTCTGGATCTCGTAGAACCCGTCGCCCTGGATCGCCATGTCGAGGTTGTTGCCGGTGTTGGTGAGCTGGCCCTGCGTGAAGACCTTGGTGGTGGCCGCGACGCGCGTCCCGTTGCCGATCTCGAGGGCTGCGGGGACGAGGTTGCCGCCGCCGGAGTCGGCGCCGGCCGCGCGGACCGGCTTCTGGTAGAGGAGATCCTGGAACTCGATCTTGCTGCGCTTGAAGCCGGGCGTGTTCACGTTCGCCAGGTTGTTGGCGATCGTGTTCAGGTTCAGCTGCTGCGCCTCCATGCCCGTGGCGGCTGAGTAGAGCGAGAGGTTCATAGGCGGCGGGGGGGCGGGTTTATCCGAGCGCGTCCAGGGTCTTCTGCATCTCCTGGTCCTCGGTCGTGATCATCTTCTGGTTGGATTCGTAGGCGCGGGAGATCGTGATCAGGTCGACCATCTCGTGCATCGGGGAAACATTGCTTCCCTCGAGGTAGCCCTGGAGGAGCTCCGGCCTCTCGATGGGCGTCGGCGCCTGGCCGGCGGAGGGAAGGTAGGTGCCGCTGGGGCCGGGGATCAGGGCCGAGTTGTCGGCGAACTTCTGGACGCCGAGCTTGGCGACCACCGTCGCGCCCTGCGTGATGTTCCCGTCCGCCGAGATGAGCGGGGGGCCGCCCGAGGGGAGGAGCTGGATGGGCGAGCCGCTGCTGCTCAGCACCTCCTGGCCGTTTGTCGTCGTGAGCGTGTTGTCCGGGCGCACCTGGAACTCGCCGTCGCGCGTGTATTCCTTCTGGCCGTCCGCGCCCTGGATCTCGAAGAATCCCTCACCCTGGATGGCGACATCCAGGTCCCGGCCCGTGGCCTGCGACTCACCCGGAAGGAAATTGACGGCATTGGCCGCCTTGGGAAACAGGGTGCCCTGCCCGCCGTCGGCGCTCTGCCCGCTGCCGCTGGCCGTCTGGATCTGCCCGGCCTCGGTGGCCATGAACGCCGTCGTCCGCTTGCGGTATCCCGGCATCTGGCTCGATGAGATATTCTGGGTCACGGTGTCCTGCCACCGCTCCAACGCGGACATGGAGGCCGCGCTCTGGTAGATCCCAATGTTCATCGCGTGCCATAAAAGCTAGACCCGTGCCGCGAAGCTTACGCATTGTGCAACTTGTTATGGGTGATGTGATTCGGATGATTTATATGAACCACCCCCATGCCCATCCCCCCCACCCTTCCCTGTCCCAAAAGTGTCGGCAAGAATTGCCCACCCGCCAGGGGCCGGGTCCTACGAGCCCACGGGGTACAGGCACTCGATCTCGGTGCGCTCACCGCACTGGCACGTCACGAAAATCCTGACGACCTTGTCCCCCTCCTTCACGATCTCCACGTGCGCCTTCGCCCCCTGCGCCATGCTGTGGGCATGCGCGTTCTTGGCGCCTGGCACCTGGCGCGCGGCGGGCCCCGCGGGGGCGACGAGGGGGCTGGCAGTGAGGCTCTTCTTACCGTCGAGGAATGACTTCATGATTTTGGCGCTTGTACGGGGGTTTCGGTGGCGGAAGTCGTGGCTGCCGCCGGGGGGGCGCCGGCGGGTGCGGCGGGTGCGGCCGGGGCGTCGGCGTCCGTCTTGGACTCGAGGGCCAGGCTCAGCGTGACGCGCTCGTTGGAGTCGGAGCTCGGGCCGACGTTGGGCAGGGGCTTTGTGTCGGAGTAGCCCGTGACCCGCTCGATCATCGACGGGTCAACTGCATAGTACACGAGCAGGTGCCGGGAGGAGTTGGCGCGCGCGGCCGAGAGCTCCCAGCCCGCGTCGTCGGAGGCGGGGGGCGTCAGGGGCGTCCTCGTGTGCCCGTCGATGGTCACCCGGAAATGGTGGCGGTCGACCATCCACGCAAGGTTCTGCATCACGAACTTGCCCCACTCCGTGAACTCCGCGGAGTCGTTGACGAACAGCGGGCGCCGGGCGCGGTCGAAGAGGTTGATCCGCAGGCCGTCGCTCGTGATCTGGATGTCGATCGGCTTGTCCTCGAGGTTCTGGTCGAGGTGCAGCAGGCGGTAGAAGTCCGAGGCGACCGAGTTGAGGAAGCTCAGCTGGATCTGCTTCTTGCTCGAGGACTCCTTCTCGTCGCCGTTCTCCCGGCCCTCGCTGTGCGTGGTCTTGTCGCTGTTGTAGGGAAGGACGCCCGAGGTGGCGTCCATCGGCGAATGGAACGGGTTCTGGAAATACTGGGACGTCGCGATGAGGATCTTGTTATCCTGGGCCGATATCCAGAGGACCATGAACAGGGCCATCATGGCCGTCACGAAGTCGGCGTAGGCCACCTTCCAGGCTCCCCCGTGGTGGGCTGCTGCTTTCTTCTTTGCCATGGCCGGGTCCCTCCTACTTGGCCCCGAGCGCCTTGAGCGAGGTCTCGAGCTCGTCCGCGCCGGGCTGCACGTTGCTGGCCAGGGAGCGGCGGGCGATCTCGACCGCCGTCAGCGGCGCGAGGCCCTTGGCGAAACCGGAGACGGCCTGCATGATGCAGTTCAGGAACTGCTCGTGGGCGGCGTTGTTGAACTTGATGCGGTTCGCGAGCGGGTTCACGAACCCGTACGCGATGAAGATCCCGAGGAGCGTCCCGGTGAGGGCCGCGGCGACGTGCTCGCCGACCTTCGCGGGCCCCTCGGAAATGGCGGCCATCGTGTTGATGATGCCGAGGACGGCCGCGACGATCCCGATGCCGGGGAGCGAGTCGCCGACCATCTGGAGGATGTGGACCGGGTGCTCGGACTCGGCGGCCTTGGCGTCGAGCTCGGCGACCATGAGGCTCTCCAGCTGGTCCGGCTTGATCTTGCCGTCGATGACGGGCTTTAGGCCGCTGCAGATGAACTCGAGGTTCTCGTGGCTCTTGGAGACCGACGGATAGCGCTGGAAAATCGAGCTGTTCTTGGGGTCGATGACGTGCTCCTCGAGCGCGATCAGGCCGTTGCGCCTGCCGATCATGAAGACCTCGTAGAGGAGCTTGAGCAGGTCCATGAATTCCTTCTCGCCGGCGGACTTTCCGGTCAGGGCCTCCTTCACCTTGTGCACGATCTCGACCAGGACGTGCATAGGGCTCGCGATGACGAGCACACCGGTGGCCACCCCGAGGATCGTCACAAATTCCGATACCTGAAGCAAAACAAGCGGATGCCCCCCCGAGAGCATGAAGCCGCAGAGGGTCGAACCCAGGACAATGGCCGCTCCAATGAGGATCAGCATGCGGAAATACCCTGCAGACTGGGAGCGCTACTCAGCGCTCGCGAACGCGTTGCAAATATGCGCGTACGCCTAGGATGGTCTGTGCGTGGATCTGGCAGATGCGCGACTCGGTGAGCCCGAACACCTTGGCGATTTCGGCGAGGCGCATGTTTTCGAAGTAGTACATCGCGAGAATCTTCCTTGGTATATCGGGCAGGGACGCGATGCGTTGAGTGAGAAGTTCGAGAAGCTCCTGCTTTTCGAGGGTGTCCCGCCCCGTGACGTCGGACTCGTCGGCCAGGAGCTCGTGGAGGGAGGTCCCCCCGCCCTCCTCGCTCTTCAGCTCGTGGTCGATGTTGATGAAGGTGACCGGCTTGGCCTCCTCGACCCACTTCTCGTACTCCTTCGGGTCGATGGCCAGCTCCGCGCGCACCTCCTCGTCGGTGGCGGCACGGCCGAACCGCTGCTCGACGGTGTTGATGGCGGTCTTCAGCTTGCGCGACCGGGCGCGGGCGCGCCGGGGGCACCAGTCCATCCGACGGAGCTCGTCAAGGATGGCGCCGCGGATCCGCATCGCCGCGTAGCTGGCAAACGTGTTGCCCTGCTCCGGGTCGAACTTGCGGACGGCGGCGAGCAGGCCGGTGATCCCGACGCTGTAGAGGTCGTCCGCGTCGACGTGCGCGGGCACGTTGAGCTTGATGCGGTCGACGACGTTTCTGACTAGGGGCAGGTATCGTTCGATCAAATCCTTTTCATCGACGGCACTTGGTGTGACTCCCTGGTACGCGCGCCAGGCGGCGGCGGGCGTGGCATCCATGCCAGGGACGGTTGCTGTGGCTGTGTTCATGGAGATAAGCTAGCTTTGTTTGGACTTTGCCGGCGCCGCTGCGGAGGCAGCGGCATGGCGCACGAGAATTGTTTCGCGGATCCCGCGCACGAGCACGGTCCAGAACCAGCGAAAGAGGAGGGCCCCGGCGAGGCAGCCGACGGCGGAATCGAGGAGCACGCGGTCCGGGGCGCGGCCCTCGGCGAAGCCGGTGACGGCGACGATCGCGAACCCGAGGAAACCGCCCGATAGGAAGATGAATTTCATGGTGCCTTAGCTTTCGGGGAGTGTGCGGCGCGCGATGGCGCCCGGGACGTCCTCCTCCCAGTCGCCGGTAAGCGACGGGCCGGTGCTGAGGAACAGGGGCTCGAGGTCCTCGTCGAAGAGGTAGTCCCAGAGCTTCCCCCACTGCGGCACCTCGTCGAGGTGGGTGAAGGCGAGGTGCGTGGCGCCGAGGTCCTTGCCCGCCGCGTACGCGTCGCGCAGGGACGGGCGGTCGTAGGCGCCGTTCAGGACCAGGACCCGCTCGGTGATCTGCTCGCGGTCGAGGAACTCGGCGATCTTGGCGTTGGAGTCCGGGTTCCTGATGGAGATGCCGGGAAGGTCGAGGTAGACGAAGCCGCCCTCGATCGCGCGCTGCGTCTCGCAGGGGAAGCGGGCCACCGGGATGCCGAGCGCCTCGCTGAAGACGGGAAGCGGCCCAAGCTGGTTCGGCTGGTCAAACTCGACGGTGACGACGTGCCCCTGCCGCTCGCGGCGGAACACCTCGATCGAGAGCCACTTGCAGAGGGCCGTGGTGCGGCCGACGCCGGGGGCGCCGAGGAAGGCTGCGCGGGAGAGCGGCGGGCGCGGCGAGCGCGTGCCCGCGTGCTCGCAGAGCAGGCGGGACGTCTCGGCGAGGGCGCGGTGCAGCGGAAGGTTGTTCAGCTCGTTCCAGTTCGCCCGGCTCTGCAGGCGGTTGAGGGCGGTCTCGGTGAGCCCCGAGCGGCGCAGCAGTCCGGCCAGGTTGGCGAGCGGGGTGTTCGGGGCGCGCGGGTCGACGTGCCTCGGGCGGGCCTCCTGGTCGGGCACGGCCAGCTCGGACGAGACGGCGGAGAGGGACAGGGGGGCCGGCGCCGGGGCGTCGATCTGGGCGATGACCTCGAGCCTCGGGGCCTTGAAGAACCGGAAGAAGCCCTGCGGCTTGATCGAGTTCACGGAGACGACGCGGGCGTTGGGCCCGAGCCTCTCGCGGATGATGGCGACCGCCTCGCCGGGCGACTTGACCTGGAAGCGGTACGAACCTGGGGGGAAAATGCGGCCTTCTTGGGACATGGCGTTATGCGGCGATCTTCAGGGGGGCCTCGGCCCGTGGCATGTTGGCCATGGCCATGACGATGCCCGCGTTCTCGATCTCGGTGTTGCTCGGCAGCTCCTGGAACGAGAGGACCGCCAGGCGGGGGAAGGAGGACTCGAAGAAGCGCTTGAGCGGCAGGCGGATCTCGGAACCCACGACGATGACGGCGGGCTGGCCGGACTGCGCCGGGTCGATGACCCGCTTGTTCAACTCCTCGAGGAGGTGGCGCGTCGAGGACGGGTCCAGGGCGAGGCCGACGTCCGTCGCGGTCTTGTGGACCTTGGTCGCCAGCCACTGCTCGAGGCGCGGGTCGAGCGTCACCGCGCGGATGACGCCCGGGCGGCACTCGTACTCCGGGACGAAATAGAGTCCCAGCCTGCGGCGCACGAGCTCCGAGAGCTCGTCGGGGTTCTTCGTCAGGGAGGCGAAGTCCGCGATCGCCTCGAGGATCAGGGGCTGGTTCAGGATCGCGATGTTCTCGCGCAGGAGGTTCTGGAGGACGCGCTGGATGATGCCGAGCGTCACGAGGTCCGGCAGGAGCTCGGCGACGAGCGCCGGCTGGTTCACCTTCAGGTGGTCGACGAGCGCCTGCACCTCCTGGCGGCCCAGCAGGTGGTGCGCGTTCAGCTTGAGGATCTCGGACAGGTGCGTGATGAGGACGGACGGCGGGTCGACGACCGTGTAGCCGTTCAACTCGGCGATCTTGCGCTCGCTCTCGTCGATCCACGTCGCGTCGAGATTGAAGACGGGCTCGCGCGTCGCCGTGCCGCGCAGGGCGACCTTGCTGCCCGCGACGTTCATCGCGAGCCAGCGGCCGGACATGAGCTGGCCGCGGGCGACCACCTTGCCGCGCAGGAGGAAGCGGTACGATGTGGCCTCGAGCTCCAGGTTGTCGCGCACGGCGATCGGGGGGACCACGATGCCCTTCTCGCGCGCCAGCTGCTTGCGCACGCCGGTCACCCGGGCCAGGAGCTCACCGCCCGACTTGGAGTCGGCGAGGTTCAGCAGGCCAAATCCGATCTCCACCGCAAAGACATCCACCTCGATGAGCTTGCGGACCTCGTCGGCGCTGCCGGGCGACGGCACCGAAGCCGCGCCCGCGGCGCCCTTGCCGCCCTTCTTGCCCGTTCCGCTCCCCACCGCGGTGGCAGCCAAAGGGGTCGAGGCCTCGACGGACTCGAGGATGTTGCCGAGGTAGAGGGCGATGCCACCCAGGGCAAAGAAGGGGATCATGGGCATGCCCGGCATGAGCCCGAACACCATCAGCATGCCGCCGGTGATCTTCATGGCCTTCGGGTACTTGAAGAGCTGGCCGGCGAGCTGCGTGCCCAGGTTCGAATTCTCCGAGGCGCGCGTGACAAGGATGCCCGCGCCGACCGAGAGGATGAGCGCCGGGATCTGGGACACCAGGCCGTCGCCGATGGACAGGAGCGTGAACTTCTGGAGCGCCTCGCCGAGCGAGAGGTCCATCTGGAAGACGCCGATCGCGAAGCCGCCTATGATGTTGACAAGGGTGATGATGATGCAGGCGACCGCGTCGCCGCGCACGAACTTGGAGGCCCCGTCCATCGCGCCGTAGAAGTCGGCCTCCTTCTGCACCTTGACGCGGCGCGCCGTGGCGACGACCTCGTCGATGATCCCCGCGTTCAGCTCGGCATCGATGGCCATCTGCTTGCCGGGCAGCGCGTCGAGGGTGAACCGGGCGCTCACCTCGGCGATGCGGCCCGCGCCCTTCGTGATGACCACGAAGTTGATGATGACGAGGATCAGGAACACCACCGCGCCGACGATGTAGTTGCCCTGGATGACGAAATGGCCGAACGACTGGATGATCTCGCCGGCATAGCCGTGGATCATGATCTGCCGGGTCGAGCTGATGTTGAGCGCGAGGCGGAACAGGGTCAGCGCGAGGAGCAGCGTCGGGAAGCTCGAGAACTCCGGCGGGTCCTTGACATAGATGATCGCCAGGAGGACGAGGAGCGAGAGGCCGATGTTGGTCGCCAGCAGGAGGTCCAGGATGACCGGCGGGATCGGCACGATCAGCAGGAGGACCGTCGCGAACAGCCCGGCCGTGAAGATCAGGTCCGCCCGCCTGAGGAGCATGGCCACCGACTTCTGCTGGGAGGTCTGGACGGGCGGCGCCATGGCTTAGATCGAGGCCTCCAGGCGGCGCGACTTGAGGCGGTGGAAGTAGTAGCGGTTCGTCCGGTAGACGACGGCGAGGATCTCGGCGACCGCCCGGTAGAGGTCCGTGGGGATCGTCTCGCCGACCTTCGCCATCCCGAAAAGGACGCGGGCAATCGGCTTGTTCTCGACGATCGGGACCCCGTTCTCGATGGCGATCGCCTTCAGGCGCATCGCAAAGCGGTTCTCGCCCTTCGCGAGGACGATCGGGGCCTTGTCCTTGCTGCGCTCGTACTTGAGCGCGACGGCGTAGTGGGTCGGGTTCGTGATGACGACGTCGGCCGTCGCCACCGCGGAGAGCATCTGGCGCTGCAGGAGCCGGCGGGCCATCCGGCGCATCGCCGCCTTCGTCATCATGTTGCCGTCCGCGTTGCGGCGCTCGTCCTTGACCTCCTGGCGGGTCATCATGAGCTCGCGCGAGGTCTTGAACTTCTCGTAGCTGAAGCTGACGGCCACGACGATGGAAAGGGCGAGCATCATCCGGCCGAGGAAGGTGATCGCGGCGCGGCTGAGGAACTGGCCGAGGTAGGCGGCCTCGACCGGGACGCTGAAGAGCGGGTCGGCCAGGAGCGCGCGGGCGCCGAGGTAGAGCACCCCGCCGATCGCGACCAGCTTCAGGCAGTCGATGCCGGTGCGGACGAGGGCGTTCTTGGAGAAGATGCGGTTGAAGCCCGCGACCGGGTCCAGGCGGTCGAACGTGATCGAGAACGCCTCGGGCGTGAGCCTGAAGCCGCTCTGGATGCCGGCCGTCAGGAACGCCGCGCCGACCGCGGCGCCGAGGACCGGCAGGAGCGCCTTGCCCACGGTCATCATGACCTCGCCCATCTGCACCGTCACGGTGTCGCGGCTGATCTCGGTGGCGGAGAAGTGCGTGAAGACCGCGATCGCGTAGTCGGCGACCCCGCGGGCGGAGCTCTCGATCGTCAGGGCGAAGACGCCCATGGCCGCCGCGAGCAGGAAAAGGAGGGAAAGCTCGGGGGACTTTGCGAACTGGCCGCGCTCGAGGGCCTCACTCAGCTTTTTCTCGGAAGGCTTTTCCGTCTTTTGATCTTGGTCTTGATCGGCCATGTGGTGACCGGATTAAGCAATGCAGATGCCAACGGGTTTTCATCACTCCTTAACCGCTCGGCACCAATGGGTTAAACTTTTCTGTTCGACCCGGAGGGCGCTCGGGAAAAATCGCGGATTTTTGCCCAAAAAATGCGGCAAATATTGCCGCCGGATCCGGCCCGGTCCTCAGCGGACGGCAAGGACCTGGAGCATCCGAAGCGGCGCCTCGGAAAATTCCGTGTAGAGGTAGCGCGCCAGCAGCGCGCCCGCTCCTCCCAGCAACCCGAGGCCCGCGAGGGCCCGCACGGAGAAGCTCAGGACGAACACATTCATCTTCGGGACCGCCCGGCCGAGCACGGAGAACGCGAGCGTCACCAGGAAGTTCATCCCGATGAAGGGGGCGGCCATCCGGACGCCGATCTCGATCAGGTGGCTCGTCGCCTGGACGATCGCGTCGCCCACCCCGCCGCTGAACGCGACATGGCCGGCGGGCGCCATCTGGAAACTGTGCGCAAAGGCGGACAGGAGCATCTGGTGCCCCCGGAAAAGGAAGAAGCAGACGATGGCGAAGGAGGAAAACAGCGCCGCCAGCGGCTCCGTCGAGGGGTTGGGCACGCCGAGGCCGGGTGTCGCGGACAGGCCGATCTCGGGCGAGATGATGCGGCCGGCCATCTCGACGGCGTGGAAGGTCAGCTGCGTCATGAATCCCATGAGGAGGCCGAGGATGACCTCGCCGCCCGCGGCGAATCCCAGGCCGGCGAGGGTGACCGGGACCGGGCCGGACGGGACGATGCCCGCAAGCAGCGTCGCCAGGCACACGCTCAGGCCGAGGCGCACCGTGACGGGCAGCGCGCGGCCGGCGATCATGGGCAACTGGAGGATGATCCCGATGCTGCGCAGGAACACCATCATCCACGCGATGCCATACGCGGCGCTCATGGCAGAGGCGCCCCCGTCAGTGGCCCATGGTGCTCATGCGCACCATCGTGGAGACCGTGAACTCGGAGATTTCACGCAGGAGCCAGGGGGCAAGCAGGATGGAAACCCCGGACAGCGCGAGGAGCTTGGGGATGAAGGTCAGCGTCGGCTCCTGCATGCTCGTGATCGACTGGAAGAGGCTGGTCAGCAGGCCCGTGACGAGCGCCACGATGAGGAACGGGGCGACGATATAGAGCGCGAAGAGCACGGTCGTCTTGAAGATGTCGATGGCGAGGTCGGGATTCATGGCCGGTCAGGTGACGAAGCTCTGCATCAGCGACTTGACGACCAGGTGCCAGCCGTCGACGAGGACGAAGAGGAGGAGCTTGAGCGGGAGGGCCACGACCGTCGGCGGCATCATCATCATGCCCAGGGCCATCAGCACCGAGGAGACGAGGAAGTCGATGACGAGGAAGGGAAGGAAGAGCATGAAGCCCATCTGGAAGGAGGTCTGGAGCTCGCTGATGACGAAGGCGGGGATCACGACGCGCATCGGCAGGTCCTTGACCGCGGTCGGCGGGAAGCCGCCCAGCTCGAGGAAGTACTCCACGTCGCGGGTGCGGGTCTGCTTGAGCATGAACTCCTTCAGGGGCGTGCTCGCGCGGTCGACCGCCTGGAGCGAGGTGATCTTGCCGTCGAGGTACGGGTTCAGGGCCTCCTTCTGCACCCGGTCGAAGACCGGGCCCATCAGGAAGAAGGTCAGGAAGAGGGAGAGGCCGACGATGATCTGGTTGGACGGCGCGCTCGGCGTGCCGAGCGCCGTGCGCATGAAGCCGAGCACGATCACGATCCGGGTGAAGCTCGTCATCATGAGGACGATGGACGGGGCGACGGACAGGAGCGTCATCACGATGACGATCTGGACGGCCACGCTCACCTGCCCCGGCTGGCTCGTCCCCTCGAGGCCGATGCTCAGGCGGAAGGGATCCGTCGGGGCCGCGGCGGCGGCGGGGGCCGCCGGGTGGGTGTCCTGCGCTAGCGCGGACGGGACGAGGGAAAAAAGGACGATCGCGGCCAGGGCCGCGAGGAGGAACCGGTGGGCTCGGGCCGTCATGGGGCCTTCCCCGGTGCCTGCGGCGCGTCGAGCGGCGTGATGAGGTCGATGCGCCCCGGGCATACGCCGAGGAGCAGCTTCTTCCCCTCGTACGAGGCGACGACGAGGTACTGGCGGCTCCCGAGCGACTTGGTCTCGTCGATGACGAGGCGTCGCGCGGTGCGGCCCGGGAGCTGGATGTTCCTGTTCTTGAAGAAGAGCCACCCGCCGGTGCCGGCGAGGATCAGGATGCCGACAATCGTCGTGGCTCCATAGCTTTCGGAATGCGTCGGTGCGTCCGGGTGCCCGAAATACCCCAGCGCCTTGTCGTCAGGCTGCGTCGCCGCGGCCGCCGAGACGGCTAGCGCGGCCGCTGCCACGAGGACGAGGGCGCGGCGGATCATGGCTTCGCGCTTCCGACGAGCTCGGTGATCTTGATCCCGAAGTTGTCCTCGACCACGACGACCTCGCCGTAGGCGACGAGCTTGTCGTTGACGAAGAGGCCCACGGGGTCGCTGGCGTGCTGGGTGAGCTGGATGATGGAGCCCGAGGAGAGCTCGAGGACCTCGCGCATGGGCAGCTGGACGGAGCCCAGCTGCACGGTGACCTTCACCTTCACGTCGAGGACGATATCAAGTGTTTTTTCTTCCATCTGGTTTTGCATTGTTGAGGTCTTCGGTGGGCAACTTGCGGGTGAGCTGCACGGCGACCCGATCCGTATCGAGGCCGACGGTCCCCACAAACTTGGGCGTGCCGTTGAACAGCACGCGCGTGTCGCTGAATATGGTGTGCGGCATCTCGATCACGTCGCCGACGTGGAGGCTCGCGACCTCCCGCAGGCTGAGCTCGAGGGTCTGCCATTCCGCCCGCACGGGGACGGTGATCCGGTCGTACGCCGCGTGCCATGCGACAGTCCGCTCGGTCGTGGAAATCGCCGTGTCCTTCTGGCGGCGGACCTGCATCCGCTTCACGACGGGCTCGATGGTGTAGTACGGGACGCCGATCTGGATCTGCTCCGAGCAGTCGCCGAAGCTGGCCTCGAGCGCGAGGGCGAGGATGATGGCGTCCTTCGGTGAGGTCTGGAGGAAACGGCCGTTGTTCTCCTGGCCGATGATGACCGGGCGCAGCTCCTGCTCGCCCTTCCACTGGCCGCACCACTCCTCGAGGATGATGAGGATGATGTCCTCGATGAGCGCGACCTCGATCTCGGTCAGGTAGCGCTCGGCCTTGACCGAGTGCCCCTTGCCGCCGAGGAGGCGGTCCGCGATCGTGAGCGCAAGGCGGGGGTTGATGTCGAGGATCCCCACGCCGACGAGGGGCTCGACCTTGAACATGCTCAGGTGGGTCGGGTTCGGCAGGCTCTCGGTGAACTTGGAATAGGTGACCGTCGTCAGCTTCGCCATCTTCAGGCCGAACTCCATGCGCATGTAGAGGGAGAGGCGTGCGCTCAGGTACCGGATGAAGTCCTCGTGGAGCAGGCGCATGCGCCGCAGCTCGACCTCGGAGAGGAACGCCGGGTTGCGGAAGTCGTAGGCCTCAACCTTGAGGGCGGCCGCTGCGTCGCTCTTGTGGCCGTCGGCCCGGATCAGCTGCTGCTTGGGCGCGCCGCTCTCGACCGTCTGCGCGAGCAGCCTGTCGATCTCGGACTGGTCGAGAAAGTCTGGAGCCGCCGGTGCAGGGTTCTCGGCCATCGGGAGGTTTACCCTACTGGATGACGAAGTCGGAGAAGTAGACCTGCTCGGCGACCCGCTTGCCCAGCGCCTGGTTGTAGGCGCCGACGAGCCTCTCGCGGATCACGTTCTTTGAGCCCGGCTCCTCCAGGTCGGCGAGCGACAGCGAGGAGAGCACGTTGAGCGTGACGTCCGTCAGGCGGGGCTTGGCGCCCTCGAAGGTGGCCTTGATGTTCGCGTCGGAGCCCGTGACGAGGAAGCTCGTCTTGAGGTACCGCGTTCCCATGGTGCCGGAGAGGTTGACGACGACGTTGCTGAACTCGTAGCCGGGAGGGCCGCCGGCCTTCCCGTCCTTGCCCTCCTCGCCCTTGCCCTCGGAGGCTGCGGCGACGGGCGCGGCGGCTGCCGCGGGCGGCGCGTTGAGCTTCTTGAGCATGCGCGGGAGGACAAGCATCTCGACCGTCGCCCAGGTCGCCGCGGGGGCGAGGAGGACGGCGGCGAGAACGGGAAGCCAGGAAGTGAGGGCGCCCTTTGCGCCGGCGGCGGCCGGGGCTGCCGGAAGCGCCGCGGCTGCGGCCTCGCCCTTGGCGGGCGGTGCCGGCGGTTCTTCGGTCTTTGCTGCGGCGGCCATGGTGGTCCTTAGTGGGTCTTCATGTTCACGATGTCCTCGAGGATGGTGTCGGACACCGTGATCAGGCGTGAGCCCGCCTCGAAGGAACGCTGCGTCGTGATGAGGTTCGCGAATTCAGTGGTGAGATCGACGTTCGAGAGCTCGAGGGCGCCCGACTGGACGGCGCCGAGGCCGCCCGTGCCGGCGGTGTTCGCCGCGGCGGAGAGGGTCGTCGAGCCGCTGACCGGAGAGGCTGCGGCCATCCCGGAGTAGAGGTTGCCGGCGATGCTCGTCAGCGCGCTCGGGTTCTGGAAGTTCTGAAGGAGGACCTGGTTCGTGGTCGCCGTGCTCCCGTCCGAGTAGGACTCGACGAAGTTGCCGGAGCCGTCGATCGTGTAGGACTGGAGCTGGGTGCCCGTCGGGGGCGTGCCGAGCTTGATGTCGCCGAGGGTCGCCGGGGCGCCGCTCGCCGAGCCACCCGTCAGGCCCTGGACCCTGAAGCCCTGGGAGGTGACGAGGTAGCCGTTGGAGTCGATCGAGAAGTTGCCCGCCCGCGTCGCGTACTCGGCGCCGTCGGAGGGGTCCCTGACGACGAAGAAGCCGTTGCCCGAGACCGCGAGGTCGCTGGGCACGCCCGTCGAGGTGAGCGAGCCCTGGCTGAAGTTGGTGCTTACGCCGGAGACGGCGACGCCGGTGCCGATCTCGATCGTGTTCGTGCTGGAGCCGCTGCCGGTTCCCGGCGCGGGCGTCGAGCTCTGCAGGATGTTGCTGAAGCTGTCGGCGTAGCTCGTCGAGCCGGACTTGAAGGCGGTCGTGTTCACGTTGGCAATGTTGTTGCCGATGACGGACAGGCCCTGCTCGAAGGATTCCATGGCGCTGACACCGCTGGTCAATGTGCCGATGAGTGACATAGTGTATTGGTTTTAGGACTGATCGTTTCTGGTTGAGCTCGTTATCCGCCCGTGGTCGAGGCGGGTGGCGGGGTGGTAGTGGCCGCCGAGGGCGGCTGGATGCCGAGGATGTTCGAGAGCGGGTATTCGCTGCCGTTGATGATGAGGTTCGGGGCGGCGGCGTTGGTCGTGTCGACCCCGGTGACGACGCCGGAGGTGGTCTGGCCCAGGGCGTTGTTCACGGAAACCTGGCGGCCGATGTAGTCGTTGGCGGCCATCTGCGTGACCTGCTGCGTGAGGGTCGTCGCCTGCTGGAGCGCCGTGAACTGGGCGGTCTGGGCGATGAACGCGGTGTCGTCCATCGGCTGCAGGGGATCCTGCTCCTGGAACTGCGTCGCGAGGAGCTGCATGAAATCATTGATGCCGAGCGTCTGTCCGCCCGTGGCCGTCGCCATGGTGGAGCCGGTGGACGCGGCGGCCGTCGAGGCGGGGGTGGAGGAGCCCGTGCTCAGGGCGCCGAGCAGGGACTGCTTGAGGGCGGAGGAGACTTGCATGGCGGGGGTCAGGCGAAGGTTTGGAGGTGGAGCGAGCTGGCCGACGCCGCGGGGACAAGCTGCGGCTCGTCCTCCAGCGCCGGTGCGGATGAGCCGCCGGAAAAGGAGCGGGAGGCGGAGGACTGCGCCTCCGAGGGGGAGCCGCCGTTGCGGCCCTGCTGCTGGCCGGAGGCGCTGCCGCCGGCGCCGGTGAAGACCGGCTGCGCCAGGTGCAGGCTGCTCTGGCTGTTGCCGGAGGCGGAGGACTGCCACTCGTTCGCCAGGTCGCTGCGCAGCTGCGGGGAGTCGGTGCTGAACGTGGCCTGCACGGAGCCGTTGCGCAGCTCGACGCGGAGGTTGAGGTCGGCGTCGCCCATCGTGAACTGGAAGTTCATGGCCCCGGGCGCGGCGCCCGAGTTCAGCATCTCTGCGGCGGTCATGGCCGCCTCGACCGCACCCTTGGCCGTGCCGGTCGCTTCGGCCTGCGCGGGTTGCTGCTGCGCGGGGGATCCGGAGGATGGGGCCAGCGGGGTCACTGCGAACAACGGCGTGGCACTTGCCGGACGCTCGAGAGTTGCTGTGGGAGGCATAGTGGCTGTGACTTTAGCAACAGCAGTGCCAACAGGCTGGGACGTGTCCGTAACCTGCTTGCCCGAAGCGCTTTGAATTTTTTTAATGGCGGCCTTCGCCGCCGTGGAATTCGGGGCGGAGTCATTTGAGGGAGGAACGGCAAATTTTTCCCCACTGGCCGCCTGCGCCACCTGCGACGCCAGCGAGCCGGTGGCAGCCGGGGCGGGCGCGGTCACGGCCGCCGCGTGTGCGGCCGGAGCTTGTGTGGCGGTTGTTGGCGGCGGGCTAGCCGAGGCGGCCAGCGGGGAAAGGGAGGGCTTGGCGGCGGGGGCGTGCGCGACCCCGCCACGCGGGAGGGCGTTGGCCGCCTGCGCGGAAATCAGGGTCGACGCTGCGGCGACGGGCTTTGGCGCCACGGAGGGGAGCTCCTCGGGGACGGTGGGAGCCGGATGCTGCGCGTGCGAAGCCAGGGTGGCCGCGCCGACCGCCGCGGCGGCCTCCTCCTGCGCCGTCGTGGGCTTCGTGCCGGACGATGTCGTCGGCGCCGCGCCGGGTGAGGCCTGCGAGGGCGAGCCCGTCGCGGAGCCGGAGCCGTCGGAGGAGGGCTTGCCCGCGAGGATCTGGGAGAATGACTGGCCCGCGTTGCCGGAGGAGCCCGCGGAGCCGCCCGTGAGATCCGAGAGGAAGTTCGCGGCGGGCGACGGGGAGGCCTGCGGGGCGGAGGGGACGGGAAGGGAAATGGAGAGTTGCATGTGTGGGGGCACCCTCCTTGGCACCGGTGGCGCGCCGTCCTTGGCGCGCATGGGTTTGTGGGAGCTCTAGGTGGAGGGCTTGGAGGAGCGCATGAGGCGCAGGCGCTCGGAAAGGATCGCGGCGCGGCGGGCGAGCGGCGCGTCGCCGTCGGTGTTCTTGCTCATTTCCTCGAAGATCGGGCCGACGACGTCGGGCTTCATCTGGGAGAGGATCTTGACGACCGTCGCGTCGTCCATCTCGCGCATGATCGCGACGGCGCCGTGGGGGGAAAGCGTCGAGTAGGTCTGGGCGAGGCTGCGGATGTTCTTCGCCTCCTCGGCGGAGACCTCCGTCACCTTGTCGCCGATCTGCTTGCGGAGGGTCTCGATGTCGCCGCGCACGCGGTCCATCTCCTTCGCCTCGGCGTCGATGCGGGCTTGGCGCTGGTCGAGGGCGTCGGCCTCCTTGTGCAGGCGCGCGCGCTCCTCCTTCAGGTCGTTCGAGAGGTTCTCCATCTCGATGGTCCAGAAGTCCCAGCCGTCGTTCTCCTTCGGCGCGACGACCTTCGCGTGCGACCTGGCGGCGATCTCGAGCATCGGGCCCGCGGCCTGGATGCAAAGGTAGACGCCCATGGCGATGCTCAGCAGGAAGCTGAGCGCCGTGGCGGCGAGAGGGCTCTTGATTCGTGCCATCATGCGCCGTGGAGGGCCCTCCTGGCGCTCGGGCTGCGGTCGTCATACTCCGCCTGCTCCTCGCGGCCCGCGGCCGCGCGGTAGGCGGAGCGGCTCTTCTCCTCAAGCTTGTTGACGGCCTCCAGGTTGCGGTGGGCCTCGAGGTATTCCGACCGGCGCCGCTCCATGTCGGCGCGGGCCGCGATGACGGCGCGCTCGGCCGGGATCTCGGCGGCGCATTCGCGCCGGTACCCCGCGAGGCAGATCGCGTGCTCGGCGGCCTCGAAGCGCTCCCGGCGGCTGGCGAAGATGGAGGCGCCGAAGGCGGCCACGCGCGCCCGGACGGCGGCGAGGTCCTCCTCGGTCCTGACATAGGCGTGGACGGAGGCGGCGAAAACCTCGCGGGCGCGGGACTCGCGGTGGGTGCGAACGATCGACACGGGCCTCAGGACAAATCGGAATTTCTTCATGATAGGATCTGTTTCAGGCTGGCAAACGTTGCGGAACGGGGGACGCGCTCGCCGACCGGCTGGCGCAGGAAGGCGCGCAGCGGCTCGTGCCGCGTGATCGCGTCGTCGAGCGCGGGATTGGCGCCCTTCTGGTAGGCGCCGATGGAGATCAGGTCCTCGTTCTTCCTGTAGAGGGCGAGGTACTCGCGGGCCCGCGCCGTCAGGGCGACCTCGTCCGGCGTCAGGATGTCGCGCGTCAGGCGGCTCACGCTGTCGAGGACGTCGATCGCGGGATAGTGGTTGAAGTGCGCGAGCGAGCGGGACAGCACGATGTGGCCGTCGAGGATTCCGCGGACGGCGTCGGCGACGGGCTCGTTCATGTCGTCGCCCTCGACGAGGACCGTGTAGAGGGCCGTGATGGCGCCGGTCTCCCCCGCCCCGGCGCGCTCGAGGAGCCGCGGCAGGAGCGCGAATACGGACGGCGTGTACCCGCGGGTGGCGGGCGGCTCGCCGATGGCCAGCCCGATCTCGCGCTGCGCCATCGCGAAGCGCGTGACCGAGTCCATGATGAAGAGGACGTTCTTGCCGGCGTCGCGCCACATCTCGGCGATCGACGTCGCGGTGAAGGCCGCGCGCAGGCGCAGGGGGGCGGGCGTGTCGGACGTCGCCACGACGACGACGGCGCGCTTCATGCCCTCGGGGCCGAGGTCCTTCTCGATGAACTCCCGGACCTCGCGCCCGCGCTCGCCGACCAGGGCCACGACGACGACGTCGGCGTCGGAGCCGCGGGTCACCATGCCCATCAGGGTGGACTTGCCGACGCCGGAGCCGGCGAAGAGGCCGAGGCGCTGGCCGCGGCCGAAGGGGATGAGGGAGTCGATGGCGCGCACGCCCGTGACGAAGGTCTGGTTGATGCGCTTGCGGCGCAGCGGATGGGGCGGCGCGGTGCTGACCGTCGTCCGGCGGTCGGCGGGCAGGAGCCCGAGCCCGTCGAAGGGCCTGCCGAGGGCGTCCAGGACGCGGCCCAGCATCTCGGGGCCGGGACGCGGGAGCGGCGGGCGCGGGCAGGCCGCGACCTCGCAGCCGACGTGCAGGCCCGCCATGTCGCCAAGCGGCATCAGGAGGAGGCGGTGCTCGCGGAAGCCGACGACCTCGGCGCGCACGCTGAAATCATTGCGGGGCGAGCGGACGAGGCAGAGCTCGCCGAGGCCCACGTTCGGGCCCTCGGACTCGATGACGAGTCCCGTGACGGCGGTCACGGTGCCGACCCGCTGCACGGCCGGCAGGTGCCGCACCTGGGAGCGGATCGTCTCGATGAGGGGCTCGACGGAGGACATCATGCGGAGACAAGGCTGCTCTCGAGGGCGCCGAGCTTGGTGGAGATGCGGCCATCGATCAGGCCGAAGCGGCTGCGCACCTGGCAGTCGCCGGGCACGAGGGAGGCCTCGCTGCTGATGCGGAGGCCCGGGAAGCGCTCCTGCCACTCGGGATGCAGACCCTCGAGCAGGCCCGCGTCGCGGGGGCTGACCAGGAGCTCGAGGTTCTCGCGTTCGGGGAAGAGCTCCTCGAGGGCCTCGCCGCAGACGCGGGAGATGACGTCGGAGGGGGGCTCGTAGCCGGCGAGAAGGCGGCGCGCGATCTCGAGGCCGAGGGCCGGGAGCGCGGAGCCGAGCTGCGCCAGCATGGCGTCCTCGATCTGGGAGATCTTGCGCAGCACGCCGTCGCTCAGCTGGCTCAGGTCGGCGCGGAACTCGACCATCTGCTGGTCGGCGAGCGCACGGGCGGAGTCGACGCCGCGGCGGAACGCGTCCTGGCCGAGGGAGGAGAGCTCGCTCTCGGAGAGCAGGCGCTCGCCCTGGCCGGGGAGCACCGCGCCGGAGAGCGTCCGGTCGAAGGCGATGAGGATGGATTCCGCCATGGCTATGCGACGAGGCTGGCCTGGTCGGACTCGATCGAGATCTGGCCCTCCTCCTCGAGGCGGCGCACGACCTGGATGATGGAGTCCTGGGCGACCTCGACGTCCTTGAGGCGGACCGGCCCGAGCATCTCGAGCTCCTCCTTGAGGCTTTCGGCGGCGCGCTTCGAGATGGAGCCGTAGATGCGCTCGCGGAGCGCCTCGCTGGCCGACTTCATCGAGATCGCGAGGCTGGCCGAGTCGACCTCCCTGAGGATGCGCTGCAGGTCCGCCGGCTGCAGGCGGTTCAGGTCCTCGAAGCTGAAGAGCTTCTTGCGTATCGCCGCGCTCAGGGCGGCGTTGCGCTCCTCCAGGCGGGCCAGGAGGCCCTTGCTCGTGTCCTTGTCCAGCTGGTTCAGCAGGTCGGCCACAGCGCGGACGCCGCCGCTCCTGTGGAAGGACGGGCGGGCCTTGGTGTCAAAGTGCTTGCCGAGACTCTGGGCGATCTTGCCCACGAGCTCGAGCGATGTGGACTCGATGGTGCCCAGGCGCTCCAGGACCTCCTCGCGCAGCTCGGGGCCGAACAGGGTGAACACCTCCGAGGCCTTCGCGCTCTCGAGATAGGAGAGGACGAATGAGATCGTCTGCGGCTGCTCGTTCTTGATCAGGGCGAAGATCTGGCGGCCCTCCATCTCGCTGATGTCCTTGATGACGTCGACCGAGTTTCCCACGGGGCCGACGCGCCCGATGATGGACGAGGCCTTGTAGTCGCCCTTGGCGATCCCGAGGGCGCGCTGGGCGTAGCCCAGGCCGCCGAGGGCGCAGCTGGCTCCCTGGGCGAGGACCCCGGAGAGCTCCTCGAGGACCTGCTTCTGGATGTTGTGCGGGATGACGGCGAGGACCGACATCTCCCTGCAGAGGAGCTCGATCTCGTTGTCGTCGAACTGGCGCAGCACGTCGGCCGCGGCCTCGGGGCCGATGACGATGAGGAAGACCGCGAGCTTCTGCTGGCGGGTGAGCTTGGCGTAGTCGAGTTCGGCCATGGGAGGTCAGTTCTTGCCGGCGGGCACCGCGACCCAGTCGCGGAGGGCGACGCCGGCGTTGGCGGGCTTCTGGCGGATGAGCTCGTTGAGGAGCTCGGGCGTCACGGTGCTGGAATTGGGCAGCGCGCGGGCGGCCGCGTCCGGCGTCATGGCGAGCACCTCGACCGGGACCGGCTCGGGCTTCTGCCGCGACAGGATGCGCAGGAACATCATCAGGATTATGCCGGCGGCGGCCACGGCCGACCAGCGGCGCGCGACGTCGATCCAGCTCTGGAGGCGGCCGTCGCTCTGGAGGGCCTCCATCTGGGCCGGGACGGCGTCCACGGTCTGGAAGGCCGTCTCCTGGATGGAGACCAGGTCGTCAAGGGACTGGCCGGGCGCGGGCTTGAGGCCGAGGGCGTTGATCACCAGCTGGCGGAGGGCGGCGATCTCCTCGGGCGTGCGCTTCTGGACGGTGGGCTCGTTGGGCGGCGCTCCCTTGGCGGCGGGGGCCGCGGGGATGACGCGCGGCGCGATGAACACGGCGGCGGTCAGGCTCTTCACGGTTCCCGGGTTTCGGGTGATGTTGGTCGTCGTCCGGTTGATCTCGTAGGTCGTCGTGTGGTTCTTGCGCGAGCCCTCGGAGACCGAGACCGGGCGCGGCGGGGCCGCGGCGGGCGACGGGCCCGCCTTGTCGGGCACGTTGGCGGCGACCCCCACGGGGCCGCCGGCGGCGTGCGACTCGGAGGTGTTCGTCGTGTCCTCGGTGACCGTCTGCGTGCGGATCACCTGGCCCTCGGGGTCGTACTTCTCCTCGGTGAGCGTCGTGGCCTCCGTGTCGATCTCGGCCGAGACGCGCACGACGGCGTTCCCGGGACCGATGACCGACGAGAGCATCGTCTCCACCTTCTTGGCAAAGTAGTCCTCGATCTGCTGGCGGTAGCGGATCTGGCTCGAGGCCGTGCCCAGCGAGGGGTCCTGCTGGAGGTCGGCCGAGAGCACCCTCCCGTGGTTGTCGACAACCGTCACCTCGTTCGGGTCCAGGCCCTGCACCGCGTTGGCGACGAGGTGCCGGATGGAGTCGACCTGGTCCGCGTCGAACCGGCTGTTGCCGATGTCGACGAAGACGGAGGCGGTGGACTTGACGCCCTGCTCGGTGAGGAGGAGGCGGTTCTCGGGCTGCACGATCATGACCCGGGCCGATCGGACCCCCTGCAGCTGGACGATCGTGCGCGCGAGCTCCCCTTGGAGGGCGCGCATGTAGTTCGTCCGCTGCACGAAGTCCGACAGGCCAAATTGCCCCTTGTCGAAGATCTCAAATCCCACGCCGTCGCCGCCCGGGATGCCCTTGGTCGAGAGGTCCATCCGGAGCTTGTAGACCTGGCTCGACGGCACGAGCACGGCGGAGCCCCCGGCCGTCACCTGGTGGGGCACGTTCTGCGACTCAAGGTAGCTGATGACCGCCGCGGCGTCCTTCTCGTTGAGCCTGCCAAAGAGCAGCTGGTAGTCCGGGCGCTGCGACCACAGGACGACGGCCACGAGGCCGGCGGCGACCGCGAGGGCCGACACGACGAGCGAGACCCGCTGGTTGAGGCCGAGCTGCTTCCAGAGGGCGAGGAGGGACTGGGCGAAGTTTTTCATCGGTCAGGCAAGGGGATTCACATGGCTCACACCTGCATGCGCATCAGCTCCTGGTAGGATTCCACGAGCTTGTTGCGCACCTCGACCATGAGTGAAAAGGCCACGCCGGACTCCTGCATCGCGATCACGCTCTGGTGGAGCTGGCCGGAGCTGCCGAGGAGGACCTGCTGCGTCTGGGCGGCGGCGGCATTCTGCTTGGCGACCACGCCGCCCACAAGGTTGTCCAGCAGCGCGCCAAAGGAGTCCGTCGGGACGGCGTTGGGACCCCCGCTCAGCGCCGTCGTGCCGGGCATCTGCGCCGGGCTGATCGGCTCCATCTGCGTCAGCGGCGAGGTGGAGAGCGGGTTGATGGTGCCGATGGGATTCATGCGCGGGCTACTTGCCGATCTCGAGGGCCTTCTCGGCCATCATCTTGGCGTTCTTCACGACCGAGAGGTTCGCCTCGTAGGCGCGGGACGCGGTGATCAGGTCCACCATCTCGAACGCCAGGTTCACGTTCGGCATGGTGACCATGCCGTCGGGGCCCGCGTCGGGGTGCTGGGGGTTGTACACCTGCTGGCCCGGGGTCGTGTCCGAGGAAATGCTGCCGACCTTCACGGTCTGGAGGGCCTGGCCGGTGTCGCCGGGCATCTGCTTGACGAGCTCCGTCTCGAAGGAGACGACCTGCCTCTGGTAGGGGCCGCCGTTCGGCGTCCTCGTCGTCTCCGCGTTCGCGATGTTCTGGGCGACGATGTCGAGGCGCGTCTTCTGCGCGTCCAGGGCGCCCGCGGTGACGTCGATTCCGGAGATGAGGTTCATATTTCAGATGCCGTCAGCTGACGGTGCCGGTGATCGCCATCTTGAGCTGCTTCAGGTTGCTTGAGACGACGTTGGTCAGGAAGTCGTACTCGACCGAGTTCTTGTTCATCGCGAGGAGCTCGCTCTCGATCTCCACGTTGTTGCCGTCCGGCCGCGTCGACCGGGCCGTCGGGTCCTCCGCAAGCTGGGGCGTGATCGGTTCGGCCGACGAGAGCGAGCCCGTGGCCATCTGGGCCTGGAGCTGCTGGGAGAAGGTCGGGGAGACGTCGAGCCGGCGGTAGCCGGGCGTCTCCGCGTTGGCCACGTTGGAGGCGATCGCCTCCTGGCGCAGCGCCGCCGCGTCGAGAAGCTTCCGCGCCAACTGGTAGGTGTCGGCCTGGAAGATGGGTTCGATCATGCTCGCCCGATTAAGCAAAGCCGGTGCCAGCCGCGCGCGCGCCGCCGTAAACCGCTTGCCTGTATCAAAATACAATTTACGCGGCGCAAAGTTGCCGCGGGGCAGCCACGGGCCGGAAACCGGGCGGCATTTTTTTCCCCAAGCTCCGGAAATTTTTCCGGATCATCCCCCGATAGGGCCTTAATTTTCGGCCAAAATGCCCGATTGGGACAGAACCCCTCTTCATGAGAGACAGTGAGTTCGAATTCATCCGCAACCTCGTCTATGAACGGAGCCGAATAAACCTCGGTCCGGACAAGCGGGAACTCGTCACCTCGCGCCTAGGCAAGCGGCTGCGCGCGACAAACATCCCCAGCCTGAGGGAGTACTGCCTGCTGCTCAAGTCGCCCGGGGCCGAGCAGGAGATGTGCGACCTGATCGACGTCATCTCGACGAACCACACGTTTTTCTTCCGCGAGAGCGCGCATTTTGAGTTCCTGCGCAAGAAGGTCATCCCCGAGGTCCGCGCGAGGGCGCGCGCGGGCGCCGTCGCGCCCTTCAACGTCCTGAGCGCCGCGTGCTCGACGGGCGAGGAGGCGTTCTCGATCGCGATCACGCTGGCCGACCACCTGAAGGACCGGCCCTGGCAGGTCACCGCCTGCGACATCTCGAGGCGGGTCCTCGAGATCGCCAGGAACGCCACCTACTGCGAGGATGCCATGACCCAGGTTTCCCAGGAGGTCATCCTCGCCCACTTCCAGCGCGGCTTCGGCCCGGAGAAGGGCAAGGTCCGCGTGAAGAAGGATCTTCGCGACCGCGTGAAGTTCCAGCAGCTCAACCTGCTCAGGGGCGACCCGAGCGCGAAGGAGCCGTACGAGGTCATCTTCTGCCGGAATGTCATGATCTACTTCGACCGGGCCACGCAGGAGGAGCTCGTCAACCGCCTGACGCGCTACCTTGCCCCGGGCGGCTACCTCTTTGTCGGGCACGCCGAGAGCCTCACCAACCTGCGGCACAGCCTGAAGCCCGTGCAGGCCGCCATCTACCGGCGCGCCGCCTGAGCCGCCATGGAACGCCGCCGCATACGCGTCCTCGTGGTTGACGACTCCGCCGTGGTGCGGCGCCTCGTCAGCGACGCTCTGAACGTGGACCCCGAGATCGAGGTCGTCGGCACGGCCGTGGACCCGTACGCGGCGCGGGACAAGATGCGGGAGCTCAAGCCGGATGTCCTGACCCTGGACCTCGAGATGCCCCGCATGGACGGGCTCACCTTCCTTAAGATTGTCATGGAGCAGCACCCGCTGCCGGTGGTCATCATGAGCTCGCTGTCGCAGCAGGGCTCGCACCATGCCCTGGAGGCCCTCCGCCTCGGCGCCTTCGAGGTCCTCGCCAAGCCGGGCGGCCCGTACACCTTCGGCCACCTCGGCCCGCAGCTGATCGAGTGCATCAAGGCCTCCGTCGGCGCCAAACTGCGCCCGAAGGAAAAATCCCCGGCCCAGGCCCTCCTTGCGCCGCGCCCGGCCTTCGCCCACCCCACCGGCCCGCGCCAGGTGGTGCTCCTCGGCGCGTCGACCGGCGGGACCGAGGCGCTGCGCGACGTCCTGACGGCGCTGCCCTCCGGGCTGCCGCCGATCGCCATCGTGCAGCACATCCCGCCGATGTTCTCCAAGGCCTTTGCCGACCGCCTGAACACGCAGTGCAACTTCGAGGTCCGCGAGGCCGTCGACGGGGACCTGCTCCAGCCGGGCCTGGCGCTCATCGCCCCGGGCAACTTCCACATGATGCTGCGGTGGCACACGGACCACTACCGCGTCCGCGTCACGGACGGGCCGCCCGTCTGGCACCAGCGCCCCGCCGTGGACCTCCTCTTCAAGTCGGCCGTCGAGTGCGGCGCCGGCCCGCACGCCCTGGCGGGCGTCTTCACGGGCATGGGCAAGGACGGGGCCGAGGGCCTCCTCAGGCTGCGCGAGAAGGGCGCCACCACGTTCGGCCAGGACGAGGCGACCTGCGTCGTCTACGGGATGCCGAAGGCCGCGTGGGAATTGGGTGCCGTCCAGACACAGCTGCCAATCGAGAGGGCCGCCGAATTTATCATCCAGCATCACGAAAAGCCTGCACGGACGGCAAACCTGTCCCCGGCCACCCTCCCATGAGCGATACCTCCACACCCAACGAACCCACCATCCTGGTCGTCGACGACGAGCCGGTCGTCCTGTCCGCGCTGAAGCAGACCCTGGAGCGGGAGGGTTTCCACGTGGTCGCGTGCGCGAGCCCGCTGAAGGCGCTCGCGATCCTCCAGGAGCGCAGCTTCTCGGTGATCATCTCGGACCAGAAGATGCCGGAGATGCTCGGCCTGGACTTCCTCATCGAGAGCCGGGCGCTCCGTCCCCAGGCCTCCCGCATCCTCGTCACCGCGGTCCTCGCGCTGCCGACGATCGTCGACGCGATCAACAAGGGTGAGATCTTCCGCTTCGTCGCGAAGCCCTGGCTGCGCGAGGAGCTGATCGCCACCGTGCGCAACGCCGTGCAGCGCCACGAGCTCGTGACGCACAACCAGGCCCTGCAGGCCGAGACGCTCGCCCTGAACGCGCAGCTCAAGGAGGCGAACGCCGCCCTCGCGACCCAGATCAGCGACCTGCAGCAGAAGCAGCTCCGCCTCGACGCCGCGAACAGCGAGCTCTCCGCCAGCTATGAGAATTCCCTCGAGCTGTGCCGCCGCATCCTCACGACCTACGACCCGATCCTCGGCGGCCAGGCCAAGGTGCTGGTCGAGTTCGCGGCGCGGATGGCCGCGACGGACGAGTTCACCGACTCGCAGCGCCACGCGCTGCGCTCGGCTGCCTGGCTCTGCGACCTCGGCCTCATCGGCGTCCCACGCGAGATGCTGCGCGCCTTCCGCACGAAGACCGAGCTGCTGTCGGACCACGAGCGCGCGATGCTCCACAACCACCCGGTCTACAGCCAGACCCTGGCCGCCCTCGTCGACAACCACGGCGAGGTGGGAGAGATCATCCGCGGCCACCACGAGAAGTTCAACGGCGCCGGGTACCCCGACGGCCTGATCGGCGAGAACATCCCGTGGCCGGCCCGCTGCCTCGCGGTCGCCGTCGGCTTCGTCGAGTCCGGCCTCACCAAGTCCGCGGCAATCGACGCCCTCCTCGACAAGTCGGGGATCGACTACGACCCCGAGGCGGTCCGCCTCTTCCTCAAGGTCAGCAACCTCGTCCAGCTGCCCAAGCAGGTCCGCGAGATCATGCTCCACGAGCTCGAGGCCGGCATGGTGCTCGCGAATGGGATCTACAGCCCCCACGGGCTCCTCCTGATCGGCGAGGGCCAGTCCCTGAGCCCGGGAACGATCACGAAGATCCGCAGCCACAACCAGGTGACGCCGATCAGCCAGCGCCTCCTGGTCTACTCTTAGGGCGCGGCGGGGCGCGCGGGTCCGACCCGGGCCGCGCCTCTCCCCACTACGGCCTTTCCATGCGCTTCTTTAGGAAAGTGATGCGGTGATTTCCCCGGGGGAGGATCGGACTAAAGTTCGCCGCCCGGGTACCGAGAAACGAGGGGACGGTCGACAACGCCGTCGCGTCGATGCCCTACACCCCACCCGCACACCCAGAGGCCGATCGACGGCCCGCCGGCCTCCGATCCCAGGGATAAATGCCCGGCGCACCCCCCAGCGGCTCCCTTTTCGGCCAGCGCGTCGTCATCGGCGTCGGCGACCTCGCGGTCTCCAACGACTCCACCGTCACGCTGAGCACGTACGCGCTCGGGTCCTGCGTCGCCGTGGCCGCGTATGACCCGGAGGCCAGGGTCGGCGGCATCCTCCACCTCATGCTGCCCGACTCGAAGATCGCCCCCGCCAAGGCGGCCGCGCAGCCGGCGATGTTCGCGAACACCGGCCTTCCCCTCTTCTTCCGGGCGTTCGTCGGCCTGAGGGCCGAGATGGGCCGCCTCCGCCTCTTTGTCGCCGGAGGCGCCAACGTGCTCTCCGGAAACGACGCCTTCAAGATCGGAGCCCGCAACCTCATGGCCACCCGGGAATACCTCGAGGCCCACGGCTTTGGATTCTGCGCCTCGGCCGTGGGCGGGACGATCAACCGGACGGTCCACCTCGACAACCTGACCGGGGCGCTGACGCTCAAGACGCCGACGGCGACCGAGATCCACAGGCTCTCGACCTGAGCGGGTCCCCGGGGAACCCCGTCAGACCGTCACTTTTCCGTGGGTGAGCTTGTCGCGGAGCCTCTTGGCCGAGCGGTCGAGGATTTCCGGAAGCGCGGCCTCGAGGACCTCGGGCGTGAAACCCGACTCCGCGAGGACCCCCTCGTCGAGCACGAAGAGGAAGCCGTCGTCGGCCACGCCCGGCCCGATCGACGTCGCGAGGAGCTTTGCCGCATGGAGGAGCGCGAGGAGCCTCCTTGACTCGGCGGGGGCCTCCGCGGGGCGGCTGATGTACTCCGCGGCCGTGACGAGGCCCTGCGGGAACCGCCAGGACTGGAGAAGCTGGGCGCCGACCTGCGCGTGGTCGTAGCCCAGGACGTCGCGCTCCGCCTGGATCCACGAGCATCCCTCCGAGGCCTGGCGCGCGCGGATGGCGGCAAAGAACGGGCCGCACGCGTGGGCGACGGCAAGCTTGCCCATGTCGCAGACGAGCCCGGCCGTGTATGCGGTCTGCGGGTCGATGCCGCCCGTCCTCTCGGCGAGGACCTCGGCCGCGAGGGCCGTGCAGACGGCGTGGCGGCAGAAGTCGCCCGGGTCGCCGCCATAGGCGTTCGTCCCGGAGCCGGATTCCCAGCGGTTGACGAGCGCCATGCTCGCAAGGCGGTAGATCTCGCGGTGGCCGAGCTTCATCACGGCCTCGCCGACGGTCTCCACGGGCTCGCCTGCCCCGAAGAAGGCCGAGTTCGCGAGGCGCAGGGTGGTGGCCGTCAGGGCCGGGTCGAGCTGGATGATGCGCTCGATCTCGTCGGCGCCGCTCTCCGAGTCGTTGAGGACCGAGATGAGCTGCGGCAAGAGGGCGGGCGCCGTGGGAAGCTTAACGGCCTGCCCGCATACGTCCTGGAGCGTCGGGGGGGTCAAGGTGTCCATGGGGCGGGAGGGGGTCGGCCTTCAGGCGGCGCTCAACAAGGTGCCCGGATCGAGGATCAGGGCAATGTTGCCATCGCCGAGGATGGCGCCTCCGGCGATGCCGGGCAATCCCTGCATGAAGCCCCCCAGGTTCTTGATCACGACCTCCTGCTTGCTGACCATCTCGTCGACCAGCAGGGCGGAGACCTTGCCGGACACCTCCATGATGACGAGGATGCCATCCCAGGGAGACTCCGACCGTCCCTCGATCCCGAACCTCCTGTGAAGGCGGTGGATGGGCACGAGCTTGCCGCGCAGGTCGAGCACCTCGCCCTTGCCGTGGATGGTGGAGATGGACTCGCGCGACGGCTTGAGGGCCATCTGCACGGACGTGCTTGGCAGGATGAACCGGTCGTCGCCGACGCGGACGATGAGCCCGTCGATGATCGCCATCGTGAGCGGCAGCTTGACCTTGAAGGTCGAGCCGCGGCCGACCTCGGAGGTGATCTCGATCTTGCCGCGCAGCTTCTCGATGTTGCGCTTCACGACGTCCATACCGACGCCGCGGCCCGACACGGACGTGACCTTCTCCGCCGTGGAGAAGCCGGGGGCGAAGATGAGGTCCAGGATCTGCTCGCGCACCAGCGATGCGTTCGGCGCGACGAGGCCCTTCTCCACCGCCTTGCGCAGGATCCTGTCCGGGTCGATCCCGCGGCCGTCGTCCTGGAGCTCGATGACAAGGTTGCTCCCCTGGTGGTAGGCCTTCAGGCGCAGGCTCCCGGTCTCGGGCTTGCCGATCCGGGCCCGCTCCTCCGTGCCCTCCAGGCCGTGGTCGAGCGCGTTGCGCACCATGTGCACAAGCGGGTCGGCGATCTCCTCCACGACGGTGCGGTCGAGCTCGGTCTCCTCGCCGCTCGTCTCAAAGTGGACCTTCTTGCCGAAGTCGCGCGCGAGGTCGCGCGCAAGGCGCTCCATCTTCTGGAACGTCGGCTTGATCGGGATCATCCGCAGCGACATCGCCGTGTGCTGCAGCTCCTTCGTGATGCGGCTCAGCTGGGCGACGTTGCGCTGGAGCTGGGACGCCTCGGCGTGGGACCGCGCGGTCTCGAGAAGCTGGCTCTGGACGATCACGAGTTCGCCGACGACGTCCATAAGGGAGTCGAGCTTGTCGGTGTTGACCCTCACGGTCGCGTTGTTGCCCTGCGCAGGGGCGGAGGCGGCCTGGCCGTGCGCTTCCTCGTGCGCGGGCGCCTGCGGCGCCTGCAGCTTCACGGCGGGGGCGGGGACAGGCGCGGCCGGCGCACTCGGGGCGGGCGCCGGGGCGGCGGGCTGGGCGCCGGCGAGCCTCCTGACGGCGAGGATGATCCGCCCCACCGGGATGATCTCGGTGGGCTGTCGCCCGGTCTCGATGGACGAGCCCACCTGCGTCGTCAGGCCCTGGAGGGCGTCGCGGCTCCTGAGGATCTCGGTGATGATCGCCGAGGTGAGGGCGAGCTTGCCGTTGCGCGCGAGGTCGAGGAGCGACTCGACCTCGTGGGCGAGCGTGTGCATCGGCACGAGGCCGAGGAAGCCGGCGTTGCCCTTGATCGTGTGGAACGACCTGAAGATGGAATTGAGCGCCTCCGGGTTGCCGGGCGCCTGCTCGAGGGCGAGGAGGGCGGCCTCGATCTGCTGCAGGTGCTCGACGGACTCCCCGTAGAATTCGCCGAGGAGTTCGAGGTTGCCCTGGAGGGTCAGGGTCATCACGACGTCGGCCGGCGATCCGGCCTCGACCGGGGCGGGCGGCTTGGCCACCTCCGCGGGCGCGGCCTCGTCGCCCGGCGCCTCGGCCATCGAGGCGTAGGACCTGGCGGGGACCCCGGCGCGGATGTCGGCGAGCACGCCCAGCAGCCAGGTCGACAGGCCCCTCAGGTTGGAGAGGAGCTCGCCCGTGAACGGCGCCGCCTTGTCGAGGCACTTCTCGAGGCGGCACTGGAGCGCGGCGATCGGGCCGCACACCTTGGCGTCCGCCGCGCAGAGGCCGGCGAGGTCGCCCAGCAGGCTGTAGGATGGCACCATCCCCTCGTCGCGTCCCGCCATCGCCAGGACCGATTCGGTCGCAAGGCGGTTGAGGGCTTCTTCGATGGACGAAAAGGCGTCGGGGGGGATGGGCATCGCCGGGAATATTCTCTGACTCGAGAGGGTTACAACGGCCCAACTTACACAAAGTTAACCGAATTCCTCGGCATTCCGGCCGGCGCGGGCGCCCGGACGGGAATGCGGGCGGCGCACCACAACAATACGCCGCCCGCCACCCCTATCCCCAGATGGCAGGGCCAGCTACGTCCCGGCGAGTTGAGCCGGCTGCTGCGCCTTGCCAAAGCTTGCCTTGGCCTCGTCGACCGAGTCGAAGAAGGCCCATGCGCGCGTGTCCTCGAATCCCTTGCACTCGGCGATGACCTGCGGGTTGCCGATGAGCGCGAACTGCATGCCCAGCTCGTTGCAGACCTGCATCGCCTGGAAGAGGAGCTTTATGACGCCGATGTGCAGCGTCTTGAGCGCGTGGATGTCGATCACGGTCTTGCTGATGCCGCCGTCGACCGCCGCGGAGAACTTGTGCTTCATGTAGCTCGAGGACTCGGCCAGGACGGAAGGGGTGCAATTCTCGGGCAGGCGTATGATCAGGACGTCGGGCTCGAGGGAGTAGTACCTCTGCGAGGTGTCGAGGTTCATGGCCTTGGCCATCTTCGACTCGAGCTCCACGAGGTCCAAGGGCTTGGTGACGATGGCGCTGAAGCCGAGTGTCTGGGCCTGCTGCTGCTGCGAGAGCTCGGTCTTCACGACGAGGGCGAAGATCGGCGTGTACTTGCTCTTCGGGTTTGTGCGCAGGAGGCGGAAGAGGCCGAACGCCGTGTCGTCCGGCAGCGAGAGGCTCACGATGACGAGGTCGGGCGGGGTGCGCGCGCAGTAGTCGATCGCCTCGCCCTGCGTGGAGACGCCGTTGACCTTCCAGGGATTGTGCCTGAGGCCCTCCTGGATCTGCTGGACGATCGCGGGCTTGTCCTCGACTACCAGGATGTCCGCGGGATCGAAGATGGACTTCACCTTGGCGGGCGCCTCGGAGAGCGGCTTCAGGTCAATGATGCGGCCCGCCTTCTCGAGGAGCGCCTCCTCCTTGAACGGCTTCACCACGTAGTCGCGCACGCCGATCTTCGCGATCTTCAGGACGTTGTCCCTGCCGCCCTCGGCGGTGAGCATCATCACGGGGATCGCCTTGAGCGCCGCGTCCGCCTTGAGCTTGGTCAGCATCTCCACGCCGTCCATGACCGGCATCGTGACGTCGAGGAGGATCAGGTCGGGCATCGCCTTCGCCGCGATCGCCAGGCCCTCGACGCCGTTGCCGGCCTCGAGGATCTCACAGTCGTAGGCCTTGAACGCCTTGCGGACGATGATGCGGACGGTCTTGGAGTCGTCCACAGTGAGGATCTTGTAGCGCATTGTAGGGTGTTATCGGCTCAATCCGCGAACTTCATCAGGATATCGGTGACCAAGCGGTGGCCCCTGCAGTCGAAATGGAAGACGTGCCTTGTCGCGGTCCCCGTCGGGACGATCCGGAACGACGATCCGCGCAGGATCGAGGGGATGGTCAGCTTGCAGGGGAAGCCCGTGTCGCAGAGGCTGTTCTTGAAGACGCCGACGGTCATGTTCGTCAGCTCCGCGATCGCGTCGTTGACGACCTCGTCGCCGTGCGTCGCCAGCTCGCTCTCGGTCATCCCGAGGAGGTGGCAGGTGCAGATGCGCGCAAACTCGAGGTCGAGGTAGAGGTAGATGAGCCCGTTCACGTCGCCGATGAAGCCGACCGTCCCCACCACCTGGGGCTTGGCGGGAGTGGTCGCCGTGTGCTGGGGCGGCCACGGCTCCGCCGCCGCCTCGTCGGGTCCCTTGACCAGGACCGCCTCGGTCCCGACCATCGTCTTGAACACGTCGCACACCGCACGCTTGATGTAGTCGTGGATGCGGACGTCGCTGATTTCCTGGGTAGCGGGCATGGAGTGGATGGGTGGGGCCGACACAGGGCATATCGGCCCATTTGCCACAGGGTTAAACCGAGTTTGCGCAATCGCGCAGCCCCGGGACCGGAACCCGTCTTTGACGGGCAATTCACGCGCCCCGGGCGCCCTACGTGTCGGCCGTGTTCAGGTCCACGCCCAGCGCGTCGCCGGCGTCGCGGTATTCCTGGAGCTTGTTGCGCAGCGTGCGGATGCTGATGCCGAGGGCGGCCGCGGCCTGCGTGCGGTTCCCGGCCGTCTGCCGGAGCGCCGCCTGGATCGCCTGCTTCTCCAGGCGGTCGAGCGTGAAGATCTCCCCGTTTGAGCCGGTCAGGATGGGCTCCGACTGGGGGGCCTCGGAAGGGGTCGGGGAATCGACATCCTCCTCCGTGACGGGCAGGTCATTTACCATCAGGTCCTTCGGCATGCCCAGCGAGGCGGCCACCAGGGGCCGGCCGGCTTCCGAGAGGATCACCGCGCGCTCGATCGTGTTCTGGAGCTCGCGCACGTTGCCCGGCCAGCGGTACGCCATGATCGCGCCGCGGGCCGAGTCCGAGAACCCCGTCACCTTGACGCCGTGCTTGCGGACGAAGCGCCGCAGGAAATATTCGGCGAGCATCTGGATGTCCTCCGCACGCTCGCGCAGCGGCGGGACGATCACGGGAAACACATTGAGCCTGTAATAGAGGTCCTGGCGGAAGGCGCCCTTCTCGACGTAGCTCAGCAGGTCGCGGTTGGACGTCGCGATGATGCGCACGTTGACCTTCACGGTCCGGTTGCCGCCCACCCTCTCGAACTCCCGCTCCTGCAGGACCCGAAGCAGCTTGGCCTGGAGGCCGACGGGGATCTCGCTGACCTCGTCGAGGAGCAGCGTGCCGTGGTTCGCGAGCGCGAACCTTCCCTCGCGCCGCTCGGTGGCGCCCGTGAAGGCGCCGCGCTCGTGGCCGAAGAACTCGCTTTCCATCAGGGTCTCGGAGATCGCGGCGCAGTTCACCTTGATGTACGGCTGGTCCTTCCTCGGGCTGCGCCGGTAGAATTCGCGGGCGATCATCTCCTTGCCCGTGCCGCTCTCGCCCGTGACGAGCACGGTCGCGTCGGTCTGCGCGACGCGGTCGATGAGTTGGCGCAGGCGGGCCATGACGGGGCTGCGTCCCACGAGGATGCTGTCCTCGTCCTCCGGGTCGTCCGTGAGGAGCTTGTTGACCTCGAGCAGCTGGCGGTAGGCCTGGGCCTTGCGCAGGATGACCTCGATCTGGCTCGGCGAAAAGGGCTTCAGGACGTAGTCGAACGCCCCGGCGCGCATGCAGGCGACGGCTGACTCGATGGTGCCGTAGCCGGTGACCATGACGACAAGGGGCCTCTCGGGAAGGAGCATCACGTGCTCGAGGAACCGCTGGCCGTCGCCGTCCGGCAGGCGCAGGTCGAGCATCATCACGTCAAACGCCTCCTTCTCGATGCAGGCCTTGGCCTCCTCGAGGTTGGTCGCGCAGCTCACCGTGTACTTGTGGCGCGCAAAGATGGTCTGGAGCAAATTGCGCACAATTGGCTCATCCTCAACGATCAGAATTTTTTCGAGTGACATGGCTACGCTGGACCCGAAGGAGCTTCCCCGCGCGGGGAAAGGACCCTAGGGCGGAAGCACCCCGAGATACAGCCAAATAATCTCGCGCTGCGTAATGACCCCTAGCCGGCCCGTACTCCGGCGGGGGCGCGCAGCTGCCACGCGAGCTCCGTCGGCAGGTAGGGCTTGGGCACGTAAAGCGCGCTGCCGCAACCGGCCAGGCCCGCCGCGGCCTGCTGGGCCCATGCCCCTCCGGCGATGAGGATCCTGAGGGTCGGGCGGAGCTCGAGGAAGTGCCGGCAGAACGCGGCGACCTCATCCGGCGCGTTCGGGCAGTCGACAAAGGCCTGGGTCACGTTGGGCGGGCCCTCGCGCAGCCATTCGAGGCTGGTCGCCAGGCCTCCCCTCCAGTGGGCGTTCACGCCCGAGCGCTTGAACACGCCGGCCAGCATGCGCCCGATGGACGGCTCGTCCACAGCGAGGAGGACGATCCCGTCGTCAGGGTCCACGCTGGAGTCGTGGGGCGTCGTGGCCGCTTGGCTGGAAACCGGCAGGGACATCGCATGAAACTCTTCGACCCTTGGTAAAGTAATCTTAAGAAAATGTTTCAAGTGCCGGAGGGGTGTGCCGATTAGGGAAGCCAAGAGATTCTGCGTCCGCTTACCCCCCACTCCCATGCCCATCCGACTGCTTTCATTCCTGAGCGACATCGAGAAGGCGCTGGCCAAGGAATCCGCGGCGAACATGGGCCCCACGTGGGACAGCAGCCGCATGGTGAGCTACCACCAGAGCCTGGCACGCATGATCCTCGCGTCCCCGAAGGACGCCGAGACGCCCTCACCGGGCGGCGCGGTCTTCCTGCAGAGCTTCGTGCTTTCCGACGGATCCCCCTGCCTGAAGGCGACCGTCAGCTGGGAGGGCAGCCCCGCCTCCGCCGTGGTGGCGGTCTACGCCAAGCCCGACCTGGACTGGAAGGCGGAGGCGACGCGCATCGCGTCACTCTGGCTCGCCGGCCCGCCGCAGCTCAAGAACCAGACCGCCGAGGCGAGCCTCCCGGCGCTGGCCGAGGTCGCCAGTTAGCCTGGGCCCGAGGGCCCGTCAGGTCAGGACGCTGAGGCGCCGTTGCGCCGGTCCCTTCGCAATGCGTCCGTAGGTCGGGACGACCTTCGCCAGCCTGCCCAAGCTCGCGTTGACGCGGGAAAGCTCCCGCCTCAGGTGCTCGAGGCGCGTGGCGGCGCGTTCCTGGTTCCCGCGGCGCCGGTCGAGGATGCGGCGCATGCGGGCGCGGGAGGCGGAGTCCGCCGCGCCCGCCCCCAGCTGCACGAGCTTCGCCACGACGGGGGAAACCCTGCGGCGCGCCAGCAGGAAGCCCCGGTGGTCGCCGGCCTCGATATGGGCGCCCTCGCGCTCGACGAGGACCTCGAGTGCGGCCACCAGGCGGGAGACGGTGCCCGCGGCGGTTTCCATGTTCAGGCGACCTCCTGGACCGCCCGTTCCGGCGCCCATTCGCGCTTGGAAAGCATCTCGGCCCACGCGTCGCGCAGCTCGCGGACGAGGCGCTCGGCCTCAAGCATGGGCCCGATGTCCTTCTTCATGTTCGCCTCGAACAGCCGCCGCATGTGGTAGCCATAGAGGCCGTGCAGGTTCTTCGCGACGTCGCCGCCCTCGGCCAGGTTCAGGTTGCCCTGGAGCTCGGCGAGGATCCGGTGGGCCTTGATGAGGTGCTTGTTGATGACCTCGATGCGCTTGAAGTCCGACTTGGGCCGCTCGAAAGCGGCCTTCGCGATCGCCATTGATTTCAGCGCGCCCTCATAGAGCATGAGGACCAGCTGGCCAGGGCTGGCGGTGAGCACGGCAGTATCCCTGTAGGCCTGCGCGTAACCGTAGGCGGCCATGGGATCAGGACTCGTCGTCGCTCAGGTCGGGTGAGGCCAGGATCGCTCCAGCGACGCTCCTCATGATGGCTGTCGAGGGGTAGCTGGGATCGGCCGCAAGCGCGGAGCCCCGGGCCACCACCTCCGGACGGATCTCCGGCTGGCTGGCAAGGGCGCCCTTGAGAAAGGCGGCGCCCTCGGTCGAAATCTGGTCGGGGCGCTGCCTCACGGATTTGCCCGTGGACTGCCCCGCGGCGACGATGGCGTCCGCGGCGGACGACCTATCGGGGGATGACATGGATTGAATCATAGCTTTCCTGTTTTATGAAACGGTCAGCCGCTGAATGCTCAAAGCAGGGAACGCCGTTGGTTTAGGCAATAATCGGTCAAATGTCCGCGCACTTTAGCGCTTCATTGCGGCGTCGCGCGACGTCCTTTTGTGCCCCTCCGAGGGCACGCCGGCCCCCTTGAGGGGCGGGAGGGTCGCGAACATGGCCGCAGTGACATAGGTGGCGAAGCGGGTCGGTGACTCGAGGGCGACCTGGTCCAGCTCGGAGGGCAGGCCACCCTGCTCCCGGTGCTGGAGGTAGCGGGTCGCGCTGCTGGCCACGGACGGGTTGCCGGTCGAGAAGACGTTGTCGAACATCCACACGAGCCGTGCGTCGTCGGTGGTCGCAAGCTTGGCGCGCAGGCCGATCTCAATCGGCTCGTAGGCGTTGTAGACCGTGACGTCGACGAAGATGACCGCGTCCGCGTTGTACTCGCGCCGCAGGGTCGCCATGAAGTTGGACGGCAGCGCCGAGACCGACGAGACGTCGTCCTGGTGGAAATGCAGGCTGCATTCCTCGCGGGTGATCGGCACGACCTCGAAGCGGTCCTGCTCCTGGAGGGCGGCGACGGCGACGAGGTCGAGCATCGCGGTGCTCTCGGCGGTGGCGATCGTGCCCCCGGAGATGGGAAGGAGGACCACCCGGTGCAGGCCCGCAGGGAGGATGGCGTCGCCGGCATGGTTCACGGGGACGTACTCCGCCGTCGGGACGCGCTTCCCGTTCATCGTGAGGGTCGTGCAGCCCGTGGAAAGGCACAGGGCGGCCATGCCAACCGGCCACAGGGCGAGGATTCTCAGGGAGTGGCTCAGGGTCTTCATCATGAGGTGGAGCTTGAGGAGGCCGGGACGACCGAGGCGTCCGTCGATCCCGAGGACGACGAGCCCGATGACGACGAGGAGGAGCCGGAGCCGCCGCTGAACATCTCGGAGAGGATACTCTGCTCCTGCTCCGCCTGGGCCTGCGCGTTCTGCATGGCAAGGAACTCGTTCGTGAGGTTCGTCTGCTCCTGGTTCACCTGGTTCTGGAGCGTCGTGATCTTCGAGGCATCCGTCGCGTTGTCGGCGTTGATCGCATTCGTCTCTACCGCGATGCCGCCCGTGTTGGGGAAAGTCAGGTTGAACAGGTACGTGCTGAACACCCCTGCGAACCCGGTGACCGGGGACTGGAAGAACGCGCCGACGCCGCTCGGGTTTGTCGTCAGCGCGTTGGTGAGGGTGGCCTGGTCGGTGACGGACAGGGTCGGGCTCGTCCCCGAGAAATCGATGCCGATGTCGCTCAGGCTCTTGATCGTGCCCGACAGCCCGGAGACGGCGTTGAACGCGAGGTTGCGCAGGTCGTCCGACCACTGGCTGACCTCCTGGTTGTTGGCCAGCGTGGCCGTCGTGACCGACCCGTTCACGTTGGTCGTGATCTGGGTGAGCGACGTGATGTCGCTCTGCATCTGGTTGTAGGCCGTGATGAAGGTGTTGATCGCGGTGCTCATGTCGGCCGTGTCGGGCGCGACATTGATCGTCTGGGTCGTGTCCGAGTCGATGCCGACCGTCAGCCCGGCGATGCCGGTCGTCGACGGGTCCAGCGTGTTGCTGGCGCTGCTGATCGGGCTGCCGCCGTTCACCGTGAAGGTCGCGTCGACGCCGAGGTCGAGCGTCGAGCCGGTGGTGAGGCCCAGGCTCGCCATCAGCGTGCCCTCCGTGTCGTCGACGCCCACGCCCGTGTCGCCGGTGGCGTTGTTCGTGAGACTCATGCTGTCCGAGGCCGGGTTGTAGCTGGCCGTGACCCCCGCCGTCGAGTTGTTGATCGACGCGATGACCGAGGAGAGCGTGCTCGTGTTCGTGTTGTAGGCGATGCTCACGCCGTTGACCGTGAACGTCCCGTTCCCCGAGGAGTCGGTGCCCGTGATCGGGGCGTTCAGGCCCGCGTCGTCGAGGGTTGCCGTGGCCGAGGCCGCCCCAAGCCTCGTCCCGCTGGACACCAGGTCGGAGCCGTTGCTCTGCAGCTTCAGGGCCGAGAGGAGGTTGCTCGTGTCATTGGCCGCCCCGAGCACGATCGTCGAATGGTCGCCGCTTGCGAGGGTCACCTTGTCCGACGTGGGATCGTAGGTACCGGTCACATTGCCGCCTGTCGCGGTCGAGATGGCGTCGAGGACCTGCTGGAGGGAGTCGGACAGCGCCACGGTCACCTGCTTGCCGTCAACGGTGAACGTTCCGGCCGTCGCCGGGGTCGACGTGGGCATCGTCGCCAGCGTGACGCCGGCGACATTGCTTGTGGCGCTCAGGGCCGTTCCGATGTTGTCGGCGCCCTCAAGCGTGGTCGACGTGGCCAGGTTTGAGACCCCGATCGCGTAATTGCCGGCCTGGGCCGTGGAGCCCGCCGTGGCCGTCCAGGAGGATCCCGCGGTCGTCGAGGCCGCGCTGACCTCGCTGAAGAGGCCCGGCGCCTGGAGGGCCTCGACCGCGGCCTGCAGGTTGGTCACGTCGCCCGTCAGCTGTGAAAACGCCGAGAGCTGCGTGTTGTTGGCCGCCTCATCGTCCTGGAGCGTCGTGATCGGCTCGCTGTCGATGGCGATCAGCTGCGTGACGACGGACTGCCAGTCGAAGGAGCCGTTTATAAGGCCGGATAGTTGAACGCCTGACATTGTGGTGTGGGGGGCTCTGAGTAGTAGGTATCGGCCTCCCCCAATGGAACTTTAGCGATCCTCGCGGCCCGCGAAATAATCCCAAATTGGCATAAACCTTGTCCGGACCCGGACCGATAGCTGGCCCTGTCGAGGATGACCCTCGGCCGGCGCGACCAGGAGCCGATCACCCCGGTACGACTGCGGCACGGACGCCGCGCTTAGTATCAAGGAAGATCACCATGTCACTAGATATCGACACAAACATGGCAGCCATCATGGCCGCCAACAACCTCGCTGCGTCCAATGCGCAGCTTCAGACCAGCATCACGAAGCTCTCGAGCGGTTCCCGGATCGTCAACCCTTCGGATGACGCGGGCGGCTTGGCGGTTTCGATGAAGCTCTCCGCTGCTGCGACCCGTGACGGCGCGGTTCTCAACAACATCGCTGACACGAACTCGCTCCTCCAGACACAGGACGGCGCGATGCAGGTTGCCGGAAGCATCCTCGAGCGCATCAGCGAGCTCAAGACGCTGTACGCAGACCCGACCAAGAACTCCAGCGATCTGGCCAACTATGACTCGGAGTTCACGCAGCTCCAGGACCAGCTGAGCTCGATCGAGAACACCACGTTCAACGGTGTCACGCTGTTCGGTTCGGCCACGCTGACGGTTGCGACCACGGAAGACGGCAGCACCAACGCTGACGTCACGATCGGCGGCCAGGATATGTCCAGCACCACGAGCGGCGTGGGTGTCATCACGGCCACCACGGCCGCGACCCTCGGCGACATCCAGCTGTCGGACATCACGAACGCGATCCAGAACGTCGCGACCTTCCGCGCCGATAACGGCGCCGAGCAGAGCCGCCTGACGTTCGCGTCGAGCCTCGCTCAGTCCGATGAGACCAACCTCGAGGCTGCCTCGAGCCAGATCACTGATGTCGACGTGGCCTCTGAGTCCACGAACCTGGCAAAGTGGAATGTGCTCGTGCAATCCGGTGCGTCCATGTTGGCCCAGGCCAACCAGATCTCATCGATCGCGCTGAAACTGCTCCAGTAACACCACCTCCGCTAAGGGGATAGTATGATTCGCCCAGGTCTGGTCGCCGCACGGGCGGCGACCAGACCACCGGATCACACAAAATGCCCTGCGTAGGCCCCGGCGGGCCACTGTTCACGGTCCGTCAGCAAGGCCCCGGCTTGTCCGGGGCCTTCGCATTTTCGGGTACCGAGGGCCGCGCCTGCTGGAGGGCGATGCGGACGGCCTTAGGCCGCCGCGCGGATCAGGTCGGCCACCACCGTGCCCACCGTCTCGTGCCGGTTGAAGTGGTCGTAGACCCGGCGCCGCTCCCCGGTGGTGGCGCCCAGGGCGCGCTCACAGGCTTCGGCCAGCGCCTCGAGGTCCGCATGCGGATAGCGCACGACGAGCCCCTCGCGATGAAGCTCCTCAAGCCGGCCGCCCGGCCTCGAATCCTCGGAGACCGGCATGAGGCCGCAGCACCCGGACCAGAAGGGCCGGTCGGTGTGCGTCCTGGCCATCGCCTCCGTCGTGAACTTCCTGCCCTCCGGGCAGAGGCCCACCTTGAAGCGCCGGAGCGCGGGGCGCTCCGCCACGCCGACGGAATGGTCGTGAATCGCGACAAATCGTTCGCCGAATGTCCTCTTCAGGAATGAAATCTGGCGCTCGCGGTGGGGCGTCATGCCCAACTGGGAGCCCAGGAACAGGATACGCTCCTCCGGGGCTTCGTTGAAGGGCACGTCGAACGCGGGAACGTTGGCGACCCAGCTGCGGTGGACGGCGAGGCAGCCCGGCCGCAGGAGCGCCCTCCCCTCCCCGGCGAGCGGCGCCTCGTCGTGCACGAGGACGTCGAGGTGCGGGGCGATCGCATTGAAGCTCGGCATGAACCGGCTTGCCTCGTCAAAGGCATAGAACAGGTGGCGAATGCCCCGGCGGCGCAGGAGCTCGAAGGCCTTGCCGGCCACGGGGCCGAGGGCCTGGGGCTGGTGCCCCATGGTCACGAACCAGCGCTCCTCCCCCTCCGCCAGGGGCGCCCTGCCCACGTCGGCGATGCCCGCGATCCCCGACACCCACGCCGGGAGGAATTCAATCCCATCGTGCCGCATGGCGGAGAACACGCGCGTGTTCTCCGCGTACCAGTCGCAGTCCAGGCGGGCCTTGGCCATGAGCGCCGCGTCGGCCGGGTTCGTGACAAGCGGCGCAAGGTCGATCGACCGGGCGCGGGCCACGTAGGCGGCCGCGTCCTCAAGGCCGCCGGCCCACGTGTTGAAATAACACACCCGCACGCGGCGGGTCGGAGCGGACGCTCCCATGGCTCAGACGGCGACCGTCTGGACGGCCTTGGCCTTCGGAGCCAGGCGGGCCTCGAGCGATCGCTTGATCGTTGCCCCGATGCCCTCGGGACGCATGCCCATGCGGCGCCGCAGGTCCTCGGCGCGCCCCTCCCTGCCCTCGTCGCCGGCAATGAGCTCGGGCACGAGGTCGAGGAACGCGCGTATCTGGACCTCCGAGGTCGCCCAGGTGAAACGGTCGCGGATGTAGTCGAGGTCGAGCTCGTAGGCGGCGTGCGCCACGGGGCCGCACGGATTGTGGAGATAGCACACCGGCTTGCCCGAGACGCCGAACTCGAGGAGCACGGACGACGCGTCGGAGACCAGCGCGTCCGCCGCGGCGAGAAGCGGGAAGTAGTCGGGCTTGCGGTGGAGCAGCATGTTCCCCGACCCGTCGCAGCGCGCGACAAAGGCGTCGAGCTCGGCCCGCGACAGGATGCCGCGCTCCTCCATCGCCGAGAAGAACGTGGGATGCGGGCGCACGACGACCGCCATGTCCCGCCGGCTCTCGAACTCCGCGAGCAGGAACTCGTGCCAGCGCAGGAAGGTCGAGTAGCCGTCGCTGAACCTCGTCCCGTTCAGCTTGACGTCGAAATGCGGCGTCCAGAGGACGAGCGGCCTGCCCGCGGCGAAGGCGACCATCTCCGGGTCCGGCGCCACGGCGCCGGGCCGGCCGATGTCATCAAACTTGGGGTGCCCGGCCACGACGACGTGCCGGTTGCCGGCGACGCAGTGCTCGGCGAAGAGCCTCTTGTGGGCCTCCGAGCGGGCGAAGACGGCGTACGCCACCTGCTGGAGCGGCAGGTTGAACTGGTAAAGGACATCCTCATGGTCGCCCCCGAACTCGATCGCGTAGGGCACGTAGCACAGGCGGTGGCCGGCGCGCTGCAGTTCAGCGACCCGCCAGCCCTCCGGCCGCGTGCTGTCATAGGGGTTCTGCAGGAAGACCAGGTCCGCCGCCTTCTCCACGAGCGGGAACGCGTCCCAGCGCACATGGGGGATCCTCTTCTCCTCCAGGAATTCGAAGACCTTGTTCTGGTCCTTCGTGCTGCTGTTGACGAAGGAGGGGTGGATCCAGGGCAGGCCGACGACGATGGCCTCCCAAGCCGGGTCCGCGGCAAAGGCGGCGTGGACCGAGGCCATGCACGGCCACGAGTGGCCGTTCTGGACGACGAACACGACCCGCTTCCTGCCGGTCCTGGAGACGGCCTGCGTGGCGTTCTTGGAGCCCCGGCGCCCGTGCCCCCGCGTGTGCGAGGCGTGGGCGTCGTCAAGCCGCCCCAGCTTCTTCTGGGCGTTTCCCAGCCAACGGGTCATCCCCAGGTTGAGGGGGGCCCTCTTCTGGCCTTCCCTGAACGCCTCGAGCGCCTCGTCGGCGCGATCCAGGGCAAGGAGCACCTCGCCGAGGCCGAACCAGTCGGTCGCGCTTTCCGGGTCGAGGCGGAGGGCCTCGCGATATGCCGGCACGGCCTTGGTCACCGTGCCGCCCGCGACGCGCAGCGCCACGGCAAGGTCGTGCCAGAGGTCCGGGCGGCCGCGGGACAGCTCGCAGGCCGTCTGCAGCGATTGAAGCGCCTTGCCATGGACCTTCCAGTCGCCGCGAACCCGCAGTTGAAGGGCCGAGCAGGCCCCGAGGTGGTGGGCGTCGACGAGGGAGGGCTCGAGCTTGAGCGCGGCCCGGGCGCAGGACATGGCGACCGGGGCGTCGTGATCCCCCGCGGACTTCCATCCCAGGGCGAGGAGGCGCTCCGTCTCACGCGCGTTCCTGCGGCTGCGCACCGAGTGCAGCTCCAGGAGCGCGCACCGGGGATCCTCCGGCGAAATGGAACGCGCCCGCTTCAGGAGGTCCGTGAAGAGCTCCCCGTCGCCGCGCTCCAGCGCGATCTCGGCGGCGACGAAATGGGCCTCGGCCGAGCCCTGGGCCAGGGCCTTCATCGCGGCCTCGAGGGCCTTTGCGCCCTCGCCATTCTGGAGGTGGATGCGCGCCAGCTCGCCGAGCGGGTCGGGCGCATCCCTTCGCGGTGCCGGTTTCCGAAAATAGCAGACACCGGCATAGGGCGCCTGGAAGCCGGCGGCCGAGAACGGCCCCTGAAGCGCGGCAAAATCCTCGGGGAGCGCATCCCAGATCCACACCGCATGCGTCGCCGAGACCGCCGATGAGAGTTTCGTCGTCCGGCTCGTGACGAGAAGGAACGCACCCGCCGCCAGCTTCTCCGCCTCTTCGGGCCCTGCACCCAGCACGGTCACGCGCGGCATGGAGGAAAGGAGGCGCTCGAAGTCCTGGGACAGCGTCCGGTCACTGACGACCTGCACCGCCTCCTGCGCGACATGGGCGGCGCGGACCTCGTCGCGGACAGAAAGCACGCCCTCCAGCCGGCGCCTGTCCCACGAGACATTCGCGGACTGCGCCATGCCGGGGACCTTGAATTCAGGCAGCGAGCGGCCGTTGAACACCAGGTCCTGGAAGGCGGCCATGCGGCGCTTCTCGTTGAAGTGCTCCATGAACCAGCGCGCACCGCGTTCGCCGATGCGGCGCGCCTCGGGGGGATCGCCGATGAAATACCGGGCGCGCTCGAGCAGCTCGTCGGGGCTTCCGAAGGTCACCCACTCGGCGCCCTCCCGCCACAGGGGATGCTGTTCCTTGGCGAGGAGGCGCTCGGAAAGCACCATGGAGCCGGACGCCACCGCCTTGAAAATCCTGAGCGTGAGGCCGCCTTGGCCCAGGGCATCAAACGTGATGAGCGATTTCGCGCAGAATCCCAGGATATCCAGCGGGCCCGGCTGCTCCAGATCGAGCGGCATCGCCGCGTCCGCGAGCAGTCCGCCGAGGCGCTGGCGGCGGGACGAGCTGCGCTCGATCGAGCCCACCATCGCGATTCGTTCCTCCTTCGCCTGCTTCTGGGCCGAGCGCACCACCTCATCGCCGTGCGGGAAAAGCAGGCCGGGGAACCAGAAGAGGTTCCTTATCCCCATCGCCTGGAGGAGCTGATACTGGCTGCGACCCGAGACGGCGACCACCCGGTCGAACTTCTCGGACGCAATGTAGTCGACGAGGGAGGAGAGCAGCTTCGCCCCCGGTCCGAGGCTCGCCACGAGAAGGACCTTGGGGCACGGGAAAATCACGAGATTGCGCGGGCGGTGCGCGCCCGAACCGTCCCAGATGAAGACGACGGCCTCGGGGAGCTGGTCCACGGGGACCTTGATGATCGACGTCGCCAGGTCGTGATCTCCCTTCGGGACCCGCAGGCTGTTGAGGCGGCCCCCGACCACCTCGTCCTCGACGAACGGTCCCAGGTTCAGCTGCTCCGGAGCCAGCCTTGGGACGGGAAGCCTGAAGCCGGGGGAACTGCTGTAGACGAGGAAGGACATGGGATGGGCCGCAGGGAATGGAGCAGGCAGCCCCTCTTCAGCACAGGGCAGACCCAACCGGACCCGAGGCATACAAGATTTTTGTTACCATTACCTTGCGGGTTTAATAACCGATGACGGTGTCGCCGCCGGAACGGGCGCTGCGCGCACCGGCATTATTTTCCCTGCCGTTCTGGAAGTCCATGGCCTGCAGCTCGGCATCGAGCCTCGCATCCACCGCGCGTCGGATCGCGCGCCCGGCGCCGTCCGGGTTCACGGATAGGGCTCTTCTCGCGGAGGCCGCGCTCCCGTCGAGCTCCCGCGCGTCGACGCGCCGCACGCCGTCAAGGAAGCGCCGCAGATCGTCCTCCTTCAGGGCCCAGGCGCACTTCTCGCGCACAAAGGCGAGGTCGACCTCGTAATCCAGGCGCGCCAGCGGGCCCTTCGGATTGTGGAGGTAGCAGACCGGCTTTCCCGTGGCGCCGAACTCGATGAGGAACGAGGCCCCGTCCGAGACGATCGCATCGGCGATCGCGAAGACCCCCAGGTAGCTCGGGCCGCGGTCAATGAGGACGTTGCCCGCGTCGGCGCAGGCCTTCAGGAAGCCGTCGATCTGCTCCCGGGTCAGCAGCTTCCTCGCCTCGAGCGTCGTGAAGAAAAGCGGGTGCGGCCTGATGATGAAGGCCATGTCGGGGCGCCGCGCGCATTCCTCGGGCAGGAATTTCCACCAGGTGAGGAACGTGGAGTACCCCGAGCCGTCGGGCCTGACGTCAAAGTGCGGGTTCCACAGGACGACGGGCCGTCCCCTGGCGAATGCCGCGAGGTCGGAGTCGGGCGCCACGGGCGGGAGGCTGCACAGCAGGTCGAACTTCGGGTGCCCGGTGGCGATGACATGGGCGTTTCCCGCGCGCCCGTGCTTCGCGAAGAGGGCGCGGTGCTCCTCGGAGCGCGCGAAGACGGCCCACGCCAGGTTCTGCAGGGGCTGGTTGAACTGGTACATCGTGTCCTCGCTCGTCCCGCCGATCTCGATCGCGTAGGGCGCGTAGGCGATGCGCGGAATGACGCGCATCAGCTCCTGGGTCCGCCATCCCGACGGGCGCGTGATGTCGTAGGGATTCTGCAGGAAGACGACGTCGGCGCAGTCGGGCTTGAGCTCGAACGTGTTCCAGCGGACAAAGGGCAGGCCCTCCTTCTCGAGGAAGCCGAAGATCGCCTCGCGGTCCGCCGCATCCGGGAAATAGGGGTGATTGTAGGGAAGCGCCACGAGCGTCGTCTCCCACCGCGGGTCCGCGCGGAAGGCCTCGTGGATGGAGGCCATGCTCGTCCACGTCGAGGGGTGCTGCGCAACGAAGAGGGCACGGCGACGCGCGCCGGTGCGGGGCAGCGGGATCGCGTCGCGGTAGCCGAGCGCGCGCCGGTGCCATTGCAGGGCCTCGAGGAGCGCGCCGCCCTTCTTCAGGCAGTTGCCCAGCTCCTGCATCGCCACGGCGGAGGCGGGATGGTTCCGGGCCGCGTGGCGCAGGAGCGTCACGGCGGCGGGGAGGTCGTTCTCAAAGGCCCGGAGCCTCGCAAACGCGAGGAGCGCCCTCAGGTCATTGGGGCACGACTCCAGCACGCTCTTGAAGCATTCCGCGGCGGCCCCGAGCTTGCCCTGCATGCACAGGGCGTCGCCGAGCAGCAGCTCGATCGCCGGGTCGCCCGGCCTAAGGTCCATGGCCTGGCTGAGCACCCTCTCCGCAAGCTTCGCCCCCTCGCGCGCCAGGGCGAGCTCGCCGATGAGGACGAGCGCGGGCACGCAGTGGGTGTCCTTTGCCAGGGCCGCCTGGCCGTGCTCCAGCGCCCCCTTCAGGTCGCCCTTTGTGAAAAGGGCCCGGCCCTGCTCGGCGAGCGATGACGCGGAGATTTCCGGAAGAACCCGGACGCTGCGGGTAAAGAGCGCCACGTCGCGGCTCGCGACGGTGAATCCCTGCGCGGTGAGCGCCTTCGTGATGCCCTCGACCTCGGTCGCCTTGATGTCCCAGCACCAGATGTTCTTCGAGCCCATCAGGGAATGCGCCGGAATCTTCGACGCGCAGACCACGCTCAGGTCGGCCGGGCCGCCGACCTCGGTAATCCCGACGCGCGGCAGCGTGGCGCACATCTCGCCAAACTCAGCAGGGGCGTCCTCGTCAAGCGCGACCTGGACGGTCTCTTCCAGCCTGTGGATTTCCTGGACAGCCTCGTAGACCATCATGCCGCGAAGCAGCAGGTTCATGTTGCCGCCGAAGTAAACGCGGGTCTTCTCCGCCGTGGAGAACTCGAAGCCCGGGACATGCGTCCCGTCGAACGCGAGGTCGCGGAACGCCGCGCGCCTGCGCGCCTCGCCCATGTTCTGGTCGAACCACTCGGCACCCGCGACACCCATCGCCAGGGCCTCGCCCGGATGCGCGATAAGATGCGCGGCCCGCTCGACCATCTCCTCCGGGGAGCCGTACGTGGCCATCTCCCGGCCGTCGGCGAGGATCGACCCGAGCCCGGAGGACGGTGCGAGCCTGTCCGTGAGGAGGGCCCCGCCGGCGGCCAGGATCTCGAAGGTGCGCAGGTTAAGGTCGCCGTTGAGGCTCGCGTTCAGCCCGACGAGCGACGCCCCATAGAATCCCAAAGCCTCCACCTGCGGCAGGGGCTGCGCGGACAGCGGCAACCCGCGCGCCTTCAGGGCGTCGAACAGCCGCGGCCGGCGGGGGTGGTGCTTGCCGACCTGACCGACGAAGGCGATGCGGGAGGCGCGCGACCCGTCGCGCCTGGCGGCGCGCACCGCGGCGTCTCCATGCGGGAAGGTGAGTCCCGGGAACCAGTGCAGGTCGCGAAGGCCCGACGCCATCAGGAATGAGGCGTGATGCCGGTCGTAGAGGACGACCACGCGGGTGTAGGGCTCGCTCGCGATGTAGCGAAGGGCGCCGATGAGCGGGGACCCGAGGTGGTGCGTGTCCGCAAGGAGGAGCACCCTCGGGCACCTGAACGAAGAAAGATTGCGCGGCAGGCTTCGCCGGCTCGAGTCCACGAGGCACGCCACGATGTCGGGCTGCTGGCCCGGCGGCAGCTTGGCCGCGACCAGCGTCAGGTCGTAGGGGCCCGCGGGCGTCCTGATCGAGCGCACGCGGCCGTCCGGCCCGGTCTCGTCCGGCCAGTCGGGCCCGCAGTTGACCTGCTCGTCGCCGAGCTGCGGCGGGAGCATGTACCCCGGGGGGCTGCCGGTGGCAAGGAGGACGCGCATGTTCGGCTCCGCCCCGCCTCAGACGGCGATCAGCGCGTCGTGCAGCGCGCCGCCGATCGGGGAGGGTTCGGCAATGGGCTGCGGGTTCACGTTGCGAAGGAAGGCCTGGATGCGCTCGTAGTCCTCGATGTAGTCGACCTCGGCCCAGAATGAGTCGCAGATCTCCACGATGTGGACCGGGCGCAGCGTCGCGCAGAGGTTGTAGAGGACGTCCTCCCACCAGAGCGTGTGCTGCTGGGCGGCGATCAGGACCTCGAGCCCCGCGCGGAAGGTGCCGATGAACGGGCGCCGCAGCTTCGCGACCCCGATGTACTCGCCCGTGCTCTCCTCGGGGCGCAGGTTCTTGCCATAGCGGCGAAGCAGCCCGTGATCGTACCCGAACTTGTAGTCGGCCTCCTGGGCGCGGCGCGGGTCGGCGAACATGACCACGTCGTCCGTGCTCGCGATGACGCTGTCGAGCAGGCTCGGCTCGAAGAACAGGTCTCCGTTCAGGATCACGACGTCGTCCTGGCCGTCGAGCTCCTCTCGCGCGAACCACAGGGACGCGATCGAGTTCGTCACGTTGAAGAAGGGGTTGATGTAGAACCGGGCGCTCGTCTTGCCGCGCAGGCGCCCGATGACGACCTCGCTCTGGTAGCCGAGGACGAGCGCGACATCCTTGATGCCCTTCTCTGCGAGGAGGCGCAGCATGCGCTCGACGAGGAGCTCGTCGCCCACCTGCGTGCAGCACTTGGGCTGGTTGCCGAGCTGCTTCTTGAGGCGCGAGCCGATGCCGGCGGCCATGATGATCGCTTTCATGTGTGGGCTGGGTTGAGGTTTTCCCTGAATTTCTGGATGAGGAGGTGGTCGACGATCCCGCGGATCGCATGGACAAGGCGCGTGTTGTCGCCCGGGGAGAGGGCGCCGAGGTGGCCGACCCGGAAGACGCGGTCGCGCAGCGGGCCGCCGTTCGGGCACACGAACATGGCGTGGTCGTCGGCGAGGCGGCTGACAAAGTGTCCCGGCGGCGTCCCGTCGATGGGCTCAAGCGCCGTCACCGCGTTGGAGGGCCGTTCCGCGAGGATCCTGAAGGGAAGCCCGCGGACCTTCGAGCGGAAGTCGAGCGCGAGGGACCGGACGATGTCGATGTGGGTGCCGGCGCCGCGCGCCAGGACGCGCTCGAGGCGGCCCTCGAGTTGGCGGATGATCCCAATCGCCGGCGTGAACGGCGTCTGGCCGCGCGGGATGTCGTCGAGGTAGCGTCCGAGGTCGAGGTAGTAGCTTCGCCGGGGCGTCGCACGGACCTGCCTCTGGCCTCGCCCGCTAAGGACGACAAAGCTCAGCCCCGGCGGGAGCGCGAGGGCCTTCTGCGAGCTGAAGATCAGGGCGTCGATCGCGCTTCCCGACATCGAGATCGGGTCCGCGAGGAACGAGCCGACGGCGTCGACCACGAGCAGGAGGCCCTGCTCGCGGCAGAAGCGGGAGACGAGGTCCAGGTCGAGGAGTGCCCCCGTCGAGGTTTCGTGGTGGGTGACCAGCATGCCCACGAATCCCCCGGCCTTGTGCACCGCGAGGTCCTGCCAGGCCGCCGCTCGCCCCGGGGCGAGCCTGATCTGGGTGACGCCGAGGCCATGGAGCTCGCAGATGTCCACGAAGCGCTGGCCGAAGTCGCCGGCATTGACGACGAGGACGCGGTCGCCCGGGGAGAAGAGGTTGAGCACCGCGGCCTCCATCCCGGCGGTGCCGGAGGCCGTGAGCATCATGACTCGGTCCTCGGCGGCCGCGCCGCAGGCCTGCCGCAGCAGGTGCTCGCAGCGCGAGACGCAGCGCGAGAAGTCCGTCGTGCGATGGTAGACCATCTGGCGGGCGCCGTCCCGGCAGGCCGCGTCCTCGAGCATGACCGGCCCGGGCGTGAAGAGCGTCGGCCGCGCCTCCTCGGACGCGTCGGGAATGCGCGCGCCCTGTCGGCCGATAGGCTCCTGGAGAGGCGTGGTCTCTGGCGTGGCGAGGCTAGCGGGCATGAGCGTGGCGCTCGCTCGATCCATCGAAGGGGATTTCGCGGGCCGCCGAAGGGGCGGCGCCGTCGTGCGGGCTATGCGATCCTTCGCGCGCCCGGCAATGCCCGGCCAATGCCGTGCTCTGGGCCGGCGGGGTGAAGTGATTCACTGGGGTCATGGGAAATGACACTGCGCAAGACCATCGTCACACCGCGCCCGACCCTTGAGGGGAAACCCGGGGCATTTCCCGGGGCGCAAATGGGTTACCCGACGGCGGCCCGGAGCCGCGTGAACTGCTGCATCGCGGAGGCCGAGGCCTCCGCCAGCTGCTTCTCGTCGATGCCCGCGGCGGTCCACTTCTGCGCCGTGCGGGTCCAGTAGGGCTCCTCGCCCGGCAAGCCGAAGCCCAGCTCGTCGGCGGCGCCGGCGGCCAGGTTGAGGACATGGGCCACGCGTGAATCCGGGGCATCCACCTCGGGATTGTAATGGAAGGCGATCGCCGAGCAGATCTCGGGCGGGAAATGCCACTCGTTCAGGACGAACGCGCCGGCCTCGCAGTTGGTGAAGCCCGTCAGGCCCTTCTCCCACTCGGCCAGCATCTTGCCCGCCGTCGGGTCGAAGCTTTCCCTGTCGATCGAGTCGCGGATGAACCCCTCGACCGCCACCTTGCCGATCGAGCGCAGGAGTCCCACGGAGTACGCCTCGTTCGGGTCGACCCCGGCGAAGACTCCGATCGCCTCCATGAGGAGCGCGGATAGGAGCGAGTTCTCGCGCAGGCGGGCGCCGGTGATGCCGTACTCGCGCAGGCTCTGGTTCGACATCTGGGCCACGGCCGCAAAGCCCGCGATCCTGTAGATCTCGCCGAAGCCCACCCTCGCGAGCGCCTGCTCGAGCGAGGCGTACGGCACGCCCACGGAATAGGCCGGCGTGTTGGCGATGCGGATGATCCGCGTCGTGAGGGCCGCGTCGCACTTGAGGAGCGCGGTCACGTCGTTCAGGTCAGCTGCCGGATCGAGCCTCATCTTGCCCAGCCTGGCGAGGATCTGAGGGGCCGCAGGCAGCGTCTTGACTACGTGCAGGAGCGTCTCACGCGGAAACAGCAGGGACGTCATGGTTTCGAGGCAACATCGGCACACCGTTCCCGGAATTCAGGGGAATCTCGTCATTTTCCGCGAATTCGTCCGTCCGGCGCTCGCACCAGCCCTCCCACATGTCCCGGAGCGCGGCGCCGAAGCGCGCGGCCTGGCCGGCATGGTCCATGAGCGGCCCCCCTAGCAAGCTCGCGCGAAGGCCCGTCCGCGCCGCGGCGCGGGAGGCCGCGTCGCCGGCGAGGGCCGAGGCGATCGCCACATAGCCGTCCTCGTCTCCCGCGACCCATTCCGGGTGCCCAACCGCCGCCAGGAGGCTCGCCCCCACCCTCGATGCGTGGCGGTCGCCCGCGAGCGTCACCACGGGCACGCCCATCCAGAGCGCCTCGCAGGTCGTCGTTGTCCCGTTGTACGGGAACGTGTCGAGGGCGATGTCCATTCGCCCGTACGCGGCGAGGTGCGCGGCGACCGCCGGGGTGCGCCCCGCGAAATCCACCCGGCCCGCGGGAATCCCGAATCCCGCAAGGCGCTCGCGCAGGCGCGAGGCGATGGGCGCCGTCGAGAGGCCGTGGTTCTTCAGGAGCAGGCGCGAGCCGGGGACCGCGGCCAGGACGGAGGCCCAGCACCTCAGCGTCGAGTCGCTGACCTTGGACACATTGTTGAAGGAGCCGAAGACGATCGTCCCGTCGCCCGGCTCGCGGGCGGGCGCCGGCGCCGACTCGGGCGGCGCATAGCTCCAGGCGGTCGGGGCAAAGCGCACGAGCGTCTCCGCATGGTAGCGGGCCGCCTCGCCGACCGGGTCCGTGATCGCGTCGACCAGCCGGAAATCCATCTCCCGCAGGCCCGTGGTGTCCGGGTACCCGAGGTACGTGACCTGGACCGGCGCCAGCCTGCGCGCGAAGAGGCAGAGGCGGTTGTGGCCCGTGTGCCCCGCGAGGTCCACGAGGATGTCGGGCGCATCGGCGCGCACGATCGCCTCGAGCGCGCCGTGCAGGCGCCCCGCCACGTGCCTCCAGGCCGCGCAGTGGGACCGGAGCCGCTCGGACATCCCGTCCATGCGGGCATGGTCGTGGTACAGGAAAACCTCGAACTGGGACCGGTCGAGGCGGGACAGGATCGGCTCCAGGAAATAGGCGACAGAGTGGGCGCGCAGGTCCGCCGAGAGAAAGCCGATGCGCAGCCGCCGCGCGGGATCGGGCGTGTTGGGAAAGCGGGCGGGCGCCGCCCGGGGAACCGCGGCGCCGAATGCGCCGTGCTCGGCGAACAGGGCCTCGCGGCTGATCCCGTCAAGGTAATGGAGCGCCAGCAGGCGGCCGCTGCGGGCCTCGAGGTTCCCCGGGTTCCGGTCGAGGACGGCGCCGTAGGCGGCCACGGCCTCGGGAATCCGGTATGTCTGCAGGAGGATGAACGCGCGGCCCGTCAGGGCCAGCGGATGGGCGGGCTCCCTTCCAAGGGCGTCGTCCAGGAGCCGGAGGGCCTCGTCCTGGCCGCCGGACTGCGCCAGGGCCACGCCGAGGTTGGCGAGGGCGGTGGCGTTGCCCGGCCGCAGCGCGAGCGCGCGACGCAGCGGGGGCACCGCCGCCTCGAATCCCTCGGTGCCGCTCAGCAGGGCGCCGAGCTTCTCCCATCCCTCGCCAAAGTCGGGTTTGATCGCGACGCTGCGCTCGAAGGAGGTCTTCGCATCAAAGACGTGCCCCAGCGTCTGCTGCGCGCAGCCGAGGTGGCACCAGGCCTCCGGGATCCCGGGCGAGCGCCTCACCGAGGACACGAGGTGGGTCTTTGCCGCCTCGTGGTCCCCCGCGCCCGCGAGCGCGGCGCCGAGCCTCATCTCGCAGATCGACGAGCCGGGGCTGAGCCGGAGCGCGCGGCGCAGGAGCGCCACCGCATCGCGATGCCGGCCCTGCTGGTACGCGACGAGGCCCGACAGGTGGACGGCGTCAAAATTGGAGGGGGACGCTGCCAGCACCTGGGCGTAGAGCGCGGCGGCGGCGCCGAGCCGGCCGGCGTTGTGATGGCCTACGGCCTCGTCGAGGAGGGCCTTCAGTCTTGCGGGAGGCATGGCGGCTAGGCGGCGACCGCGGCGCGCTGGCACCAGACGGCCCAGCATTCGCGCAGCGCCAGGCCGAACCTCCCGGCCTGCCCTCGGTGGTCTAGGAGCGGCGACCGGGCCATGGCGTCGCGCAGCGACCGGCCCGCCGCCTGGCGGCCCTCGCGGTCCCTGGCGAGGCCGGCGGCGATCGCGACGTAGTGCTCCCAGCTGCGCGCGATCCACTCGGTCCTGCCGATCGCCGTCAGCAGGCTCGCCCCGACGCGGGCCGCGTGCCGGTCCCCGGACATGGACACGACGGGCACGCCCATCCACAGGGCCTCGCAGGTGGTCGTCGTGCCGTTGTAGGGAAACGTGTCGAGGGCGACGTCGATGTCGCGGTACTGGGCCAGGTGCTCCTCAAGGCCCGGGTCGCGGCCGACGAGGTCCACGCGGCCGGGCTCGATGTCCGCGCGCACGAGGCGCTCGCGGACCTGGGCCACGACGGTGGCCTCGTCCAGGCCCGTGCACTTGATCCGCAGGCGCGAGCCATGCACGGCGCCGAGGAGCTTCGACCACGCGAGCAGGGTCGCGTCGGTGACCTTGGCGAAGTTGTTGAACGAACCGAAAGTGATCGGGGCGCCCGCGTGGCTGGGCGGCGGCGCCGGGGACGGCGCCACCGACGGCGGCGCGTAGGCCCAGGCCGTGGGCGCGAAGCGCACAAGGCTTTCCGTGTGCAGCGGGTCGGCGTCGCCCTGCGGGTCCGTGATCGGATCCACGAAGCGGTAGTCCATCGCCTCGATCCCCGACGTGTTCGGGTAGCCGAGGTAGCCCACCTGCACGGGCGCGAGGCGGCGCGAGAGCAGCGGCAGGCGGTTCATGCCCGTGTGGCCCGCGAGGTCGACGAGGATGTCGGGGCCGTCGCCGCGGATCGCCTCCTCGACGGCGCTGTCCTGCTGGCCGACAAAGTTGCGCCACGTGTCCGCCCGGAGGCGCAGGCGCTCCGACACGGCGTCCTCCACGAAGTGGTCGTGGTAGAGGTAGATCTCAAACTGGCTCCTCTCGAGGTGGGTCAGCAGGGGCTCCAGGAAATACGCGACCGAGTGCGTGCGCAGGTCGGGCGAGAGGAAGGCGACCCGCAGGCGGCGGCCGGCATCGGGAGCGTTCGGAAAGGAGCGCCTCGGGTTCTGGCGGACCGCGGCCCCGAAGGCGGCGTGCTCCGCGAAAAGCTCCCCGCGGCCGATGCCGTCCATGTAGTTGAGCGCCATGAGCCTCTGGCTGCGCGAGGGGTGGTGGCCCTCGTTGAGGTTGAGCGCCTCTCCGTAGGCCTTGATCGCCTCCGGTATGCGGTGGCACGCCTGGAGGGCGATGGCCCGCCCGTGCTGCGCGGGGACCGAGGCCGGGTCGGCCTGGGCCGCGCGCTCCTGCGCCATGAGCGCCTCGGCCGGACGCCCGGCGAAGAGGAGCGCGTTGCCGAGGTTGTGCCAGCTGAGCGCGCGGGCAGGCAGGAGCTCGGCCGAGCGCCGGTGGGCGCAAATGGATTCCTCGAGGCTGCCGCGGACCCGGAGCACGTAGCCGAGCGTGTCCCACGCCTCGGCGTCGTCCGGAAGGAGCGCAACCGCGGTGCGCAGCGCCGCCTCGGCGTCGGCGTGGCGGCCGAGCCTGGCCAGCGTGAAGCCCAGGCGCAGCGCGCATCCGCCATGCGACGGGCAGAGCGCATGCGCCCGGCCAAGCCATCCCGCGGCCTCGTCAAACTTCTCCTGCTTGAGGGCGATGACACCCGAGATCCAGAGGACCTCAAAGCTGCGGGGCGCGGCCGCCCTTGCGTGGCCGGCCAGCCTCGCGGCAGGGCCAAGCCGCCCACCCTGGAGGTGGGACGCCGCTTCTTGCATAAGTCGCTGAATTTTTGCCAGCTGCACTCTGTTGGGGGGGTCGTAGGGAGCGTCGGCACGGATGGTTGCGGCCTTAAGCGCAATCGCGCTCAAGAGCCCCGGCGTCGGGCCGATATCTTGTCTCACAGGCCCAGGACACGCCGCCGCGTGCCGGGACGCTCCATTTCCCAATGCTTAACGACACGACCCTGCAGGCGCCCCTGGCGCCCACGCCCTACGGCGACGCGGAAATCATGCGCCGCATCGAGGCGTGCCCGAAGCTCGCCTCGCTGCAGTCGATCAACCAGGCGCTGAGCGACCTCGTGCGCTCCGAAAGCAGCCTGAACTCGCAGATCGCCGAGATCATCCGGCGCGACCCGTCGCTGTCGACGCGCATCCTGCGCATGGTCAACTCGGTCTACTTCGGCCTCTCGGCGCGCCTCAACAACATCGAGGAGGCGGTGTTCTTCCTCGGCCTGCGCCAGATCCGCGAGCTCTCGCTGGCGACGCCGGTCATCGAGGAGATGGAGCGGTTCCAGCTCAACGCCGCCCTTCCCTGGAAGGAGCTGTGGAGCCACAGCATCGGCACCGCGATCCTGACCCGCGAGATCCTGGCGTCGACCCCCCTTCGGATCGACGACGACACCGACTACCTGGTGGGCCTCCTGCACAACATCGGCAAGGTGGTCATGGCGTACGCCTTCCCGTCCGAGCTCCTCACCATCATGGCCATGCCGGCCGCCAGCACCCTCGAGGTCTGCAGCAACGAGCGCGAGGTGATCGGCTGGGACCACGCGCGCATCGGCGCTCACTACGTCGAGTGCCACCGCCTGTCGGACGAGATCGTGGTCGCAATCCGCTACCACGCCGACCCCGAGCACGCGCCGCGCCACCGGCTCTTCGCCGCCGCGCTGCAGGTGGCCGATTCGGTCGTCCGCCACACGGGGATCTCCGGAGGGTTCGAAAGGGTCCCGGCGGCGAAGGCCGACGAGTGGCTCAAGCTCGAGGGCTGGAAGATCCTCTACGGCGCCGACGGCCCCGAGAGCATGCTGGCCCGCGGCTCGATCACCCACTCCCTCCGGCACCTCCCCTCCGTGATGCAGGGGCTGCTCTGAGCGGGCCCGTGGACGCAAGGGACGCCTCAAGACCCGTCCCGAATGTCCGATAACCTCCAAGATGTCCTCCAAGAAGAGCGATACCCTGTCCGGCATCGCTAAGTCGGCTCGCGCCGAGAGCTGGCTCGGTGCCTGGGAAGCCAGCGCGGACCCGGCGTACTGCCGGGACCTGGAGGGCCGCGTCCTCGCCGCCAACCTCTCCTTTGCCAGGAAGTTCGGAAAGTCCACGGCCAAGCTCGTGGGCGCCAAGGTCTTCGACTTCGTCCACCCGGACGATGCCGAGAAGCTCAAGACGGTCGTCGCCGAGCTGAGCCGCCCGCCGCATGCGGCGGTGAGCGAGCACCGGTGGCTGACGCCCCAAGGCATCCGCTGGTTCTCCTGGGAGAAGGTCGCCCTCCGGGACGACAGCGGCGAAGTGGTCGCGATCCGCGCCGTCGGCCGCGACATCACCCGCCAGCGCCTCGCCGAGGAGCAGTTCTACCGGCTCTCGCGCGCCGTCGAGCAGTCCCCCGTCTCCATCGTGATCACGGACCTGGTCGGGAACGCGCAGTACGTGAACTCCAAGTTCACTGCCGTCAGCGGCCACACGCTCGAGGACATCATCGACAAGAGGATACAGGTGCTCCGCGACGGGCACCCCGACGAGGCCTCCTACCAGAAGTTCATGGAGACGATCCGCGCGGGCGGCGAGTGGCGCGGCGAGCTCTCGACCGAGCGCAGCAAGAACGCCGTCGTCTGGGAGTCGGTCAAGGTCTCGTGCCTGCGCAGCCCCGGCGGCGAGATCACGAACTACCTCTGCCTCAGGGAGGACATCTCGGAGCGCAAGAAGCTCGAGCACGACCTGCGGCAGGCGCACAAGATGGAGAGCCTCGGCACGCTGGCCGGCGGCATCGCCCACGACTTCAACAACCTGCTGGCCATCATCAACGGCTACGCCGAGGTCTGCATGCTGGGGTCCGCCGACTCGAAGCTCCTGCAGAAGGGCCTTCGCGAGATCCGCTCCGCCGTGCAGCGCGCGACGGGCCTCGTCCGCCAGATCCTGACCTTCAGCCGCAAGGCCGAGGCGAGCTTCGCCCCGGTGGAGCTGAACCAGCTCGTCCGCGACCTGGTGACAATGCTCGCCGAGACCTTCCCGCGCACCGTGACCTTCAACATGGAGCTCCTGGAGCCCCTGCCCCCGCTGCGCGCCGACCAGAACCAGCTCCAGCAGATCATCCTCAACCTGTGCGTGAACGCCCGGGACGCGATGCCGAGCGGCGGCATCATCACGATCTCGACTTCCGTGCACTCCGGCGCCGACCTGAAGCGCCACGACGTGCAGGCGAGGACCAACTACGCCTGCCTCAAGGTCAGCGACTCGGGCATGGGGATGAGCCCCGAGGTGCGCGCCAGGATCTTCGAGCCCTTCTTCACGACCAAGCAGGGCAACCAGGGCACGGGACTGGGGCTTGCCGTCGTGTACGGCATCGTCGTCGGACACCACGGCGTCATCGACGTCGACAGCACGCCGGGTGTCGGCAGCTCCTTCAGCGTCTACCTGCCGATGGCGGAGAGCGCCGTCGTGGCGATCCAGGCGCAGGCCAACACCGAGTTCCCGAGCGGCACCGAGAAGCTGCTCATCGTCGACGACGAGGAGCCCCTGAGGGACCTCCTGGCGCGCGCCTTCATGAAGAAGGGCTACGGCGTCGTCGCGGCCGCGAACGGCCTCGAGGCCATCGACATCATCGGCGACACGAACCGCCAATTCGACCTCGTCCTCCTCGACCTGAACATGCCTGGGGCCGACGGGCTCCAGGTCCTAAAGGTCATCCGGGCCTGCCGGCCGACCACCAAGGTGCTCGTCATCAGCGGCCACATCACCTCCGACATGCGGGCGAAGTTCAAGGCCCTGGGCCAGGACGACTGGCTCCAGAAACCCTACGCGCTAGACGACATCGGGCGCCGGCTGAGGGTCCTCCTCGACGCGGCCCCCAGGGCCGCCGCCTGATTTCGGCCGCGGGCCGTTTTCATTACAGCGGGCCATCCCGCGAGCCGATAAAGGGGGCGGGCTGAATCGTGACTATCCACAAAATGGACCGTCTCTATCGTAATGAATTTCCGCGAACCAACGCAGGTGCCGCACGGCGCGCGCAGGGCATTCCGTGCCCTATTGCTCATGCTGATGTCGGCACTCTTCCCGCAAGCCATGCTCGCGGGCCTCTATGTGCGCATAGAGGTGCGGGCCCAACGGCCTGGAGAGTCGTTTCCCTACCTTCCCGCCAACGGCTGCACGCCCTTGCGCTTCCGCGAGGCGCCCGAGCCCGAGACGCCGCTTCGACCCGCGGCCGCTGCTCCGCCGCAGCCGCACCTTTCGCCGGCCGAGTCGTCCGTCGTCGCGGAGAACGCCGCCGCCCAGCCGGCGCCGGTGAAGGCCACCCATGAGGACGCCCCGGCAGAGCCCGCGCCCGCGGCATCCGACGCGCCTCCCGCCACCAGCGCGCCCATCTCCATCCTGCCGGACACCGTCCGGCCAAGACTCCAAGCCGAGGACTTCCTGCCCTTCTTCGTGATTCCAGATTCCGCGAAATCCGCCGTCCCTGTCCCATCCGAGCCGGGCAAGCTGCCCCCGAGCACCGCCACCTACACCGAGAAATGACCCGACACCCTCCCCCGACGGGCCGCCACGCGGCGCTGGCCGCCTGCCTGGCGCTGGCCTTCGCAGCGGGAGGAACCCTCCGCGCGGACTCGGACGACATCCCGGTCGCACCCCCGCCGGAGGCGCCGATGACGGTGGCCAGCACCCAGCTGCTGACCTCCGACGCGCTTTCCGCGGCCGGCAAGCGCGCCGACGAGATCCGCGGCACCCTGAACATCGGCTCGAGGCTCACCGAGCGCGGGGACTATGTCGGAGCCGAGATCGCCTTCCGGCAGGTGATGAACGCGAGGGATGCCTCGCCGATCGCCATCAAGATGGCGCTCCTCGGCCTCGCGCACATGCACCGGCGCCACGGCGAGCTCACGAAGGCCGTCGCCATCTATGAGAAGTACCTGAAGGACTACCCCGGCGACGACCTGGCGCCGGACGCGCTCCTCGAGCTCGGCCGCTGCCTGAGGGACATGGGCGCCTACAACACAGCCATCGTCCGGTTCTACAGCGTCATCAACTCGACGCTCAAGCTGCCGGTCGGCGGCTTCACCCACTACCAGCAACTGGCAAAGACCGCCCAGTTCGAGATAGCCGAGACCCACTTCCAGGCGGGCAACTACGTCGAAGCCGGCAAGTTCTTCTCGAGGCTGCGGCTCCTGGACCTGGCGCCCGGCGACCGGGCACACGCCCATTTCATGGCGGCCTACTCCCTCTTCCTCCAGGGGAAAATGGACGAGACCATCACCATGCTGAACAGCTTCCTCGAGCAGTGTCCCGACGACGACAACGTCCCCGAGGCCCGATACATGCTGGCGACGAGCCTGCGCGCGCAGAAGAGGCCCCAGGAGGCCTTCGCCGCGACCCTCGAGCTCCTGCGCGCCGAGAAGACGCGCGTCGCGGCGAACCCCAAGCGGTGGGCCTACTGGCAGCGCCGCACCGGGAACCAGCTGGCCAACGACTTCTTCGAGGACGGCGACATCCTGAACGCGCAGGCGATCTACTCCGGCCTCGCCGCCCTGTCGGACGACCCGGACTGGCAGCTGCCCGTCACCTACCAGCTGGCGCTCTGCTACGAGCGCCTCGGCGTCATGGACAAGGCCCACGATTCCTACCTGAAGATCGTCGACACCGTGAAGGCGGATTCACCCGCGAGCCTGATCGAGCTGAAAAGGCTCGCCGCGTGGCGCATCGGCGAGCTCGATTGGCGCGAGGGCGTCAGCAGGAAGGTCAACGACCTGATGGTGACGCAGACGGGCCACCTGCCGCCGGACAACGACTCAAAGAAGATAACCCAATCCCCTCCATGACCCAGTGGGAAACCCTCCAGCTTCACCAGAGCCTCTGCGACGACGTCTACCAGTGCGTCCAGGAGGAGAACCGCGCGCTCAACCTGGCGCCGAAGGATCCCTACCCCGAGCTCCTGGAGCGCAAGCGCACGCTCCTCGCCCGGCTCGACCAGAACCTCGCCCTCCTGCGCACGCTGCCTGCCGTCTCGGCCGGCGACTCCGACGCCCTGGCCGCCCTCGACAAGGCGCGCTCGCGGATCCTCCAGATCCTCCAGCTCGACAAGGAGAACGAGCGCCTGATGCTCCGCGCCGACGGCACGGGCGTTCCTGCCGCCAGCTCCGGGCCGTCGACCGCGCTCCTGAAGAGGATCTACTCCCGCTGCTCCTGAGCGGGATGGGGTCCTAGGCGCGGGCTGGGAAGCGGTGCCTGCGGCCCGCGCCCGCCTCGCTCACGTCGAGCAGCGAGCTGATCTCGGACAGCCTCGCCCGGACGCCGGCGCTCATGCCCCGGAGGATCGAGGGGTTGAGGTAAAGCATGTTGAGCTGGGACACCTCGGGGTAGGGCGGGGCGCCGTCGGCGGCGTCGCAGACCGAGGCCCTGAGCCACTTCGCGACATTGAGGAGGCAGGCCATCTTGGCCTGGCCGGCCGAGGCGCGCGGGGCGTACTGCCAGCGCACGGGCTCGGTCATCTCGCGCGGGAAGTCCCAGTGGCGCAGGAGCGCGGCGCCCGCGTCGGCCTGCGTGAACCCGAAGAGGGCGCGCTCGCTCTCGCTCGCCTCGCGCGGGAAACCCGCGCTCCTGAGGAAGAGGCCCGGCATGTTGCGCAGGGCCCACTCGTCGATGGCGACCATGCCCACGCTGTGGAGCAGGCCGTTCGTGTAGGCCACGTTGCGGTCCTGGCCGGTGTGGAGCGCGATCGTCTCCGCCGCGAGGGCGCAGGCGACCGAGCGCCTCCAGAGGTCGTCCGCCTCGACGCCGTAGACGACGAGGGGCCGCACCAGCACCTGGGATGCGACGGCGTAGGAGACAAGCTCGAAGACCTGGGCGTAGCCGACGCGGTTCACGGCCTCGTCGACCGTGAAGCAGCGTGATCCCTTGCTGAAATACGCGCTGTTGGCGACCTGGAGGACCCGGGCCGCGATGCCGAGGTCGAGGCGGATCAGTTCGACGATCTCGTCCATCGAGGAGTTCCCGTCGACGAGGAGCATCTTCAGACGCGGCAGCACCCGCGGGGCCGAGGGCAGGTGCCGCACCTCGAGCACGAGGTCCTCCGCCGTGAGAGGGGACGTCAGCTGCATGGGGGGTTCGGCAAGCATGCTCACTGCACGGTCCAATCGGCACACCGGGGGATTTCTTTTGCGAATTGCTTACAACCGGCTCCCTCGGGCCTATTGGGGACAGGTGTCCGACCGCCGTCTAATCGACACAAGCAATACCCCATCGCAGAATTGGCCTATACATCGCCATGGCGGCGATTCCCTTAGCAGTCCACCAATGCCCTCTCCTTGGAAACCGGGGGCGCGCGACATCACCGCAGTCGCGGGACAGGCAAGTTCAGGCTACGTTCGAGCGAAGCCGCCCGACGAAAGGTTCAAGAGAGAATCGTATGCGTTTGGTAAGGGAGGAACCTGGTCCGGCGAGAAGGGGGACGCCTCAATGGCTAAAATGACGTTTCTTGATGTTACCATGTCGTTGCCGGTCCATTCGCAACCAAGAGCTACGGCCCCGCAACCGATCCCAGGACGACAAAATGTAATACCTAGATTCGTGGGTTCTTGGACTCGATATATTCTTACCGGTCCAATACTTACAACGCCTGCCGGACCCATGGGACCCGCCGCATACAATCACATCATTGGGAACGAGAGCTCGTGCCAATCCGACGCCATGAGCTTGACGCATTCAGCATCAATTTTTCCAATGGATTTGTATGAAGCGTTTCCGATTGGGAACATCTTTGTTTCGTAGGGCTAAGGCGGGAATGGCTTTATTCTCCCGGAACCCTCAAGGTAAGTTCAATATCCTCACACTGTGAAGCTGCCTTCGTTGATATTTGGTCTCGGAACGTTTGGACTACTCATAGGCTTACTGGCCGGTTTGTCGTCGTCGCCCATTGTTGCAACAATCGTAAGCGCCTTAATGCCGCTTCTTGCAGGTCTTGTTTATTGGAAATCTAAGGGCGCTGACAATGCATCAGCGCAGTTTCGCCCGGCTGCAGTTGGCATAGGTTGTTTTTCATTGGCTGCAATTGTCGGCGTGCTGAGCGGCATTTGGACTAGAACCCATGGACTTCTATCTCCCGCGCCGTCTGCAAGAGTGGCGATTTGGAGAGAAGCTGGTCTCCAGCAGAGCGAAGCGATTTCAGTAGCAATGCGTGAATACGATGGTTCCCTGGCGCTGAATGATAAGCCGAATATTGTGCCTACTAATGCTTCCACCCTTTTCAGCTCAAAAGGGAGTGGAACGCTCTTGGAGCACTTACCTACGATTGAGCATGGCGATCTAAAAGAAGTACTTAAGGTTTTCCAAGATGCCGGAGGTAATCTTGCAACTGTTGGCACAATGATCGAATCGATGCGCTGCGATGACGCAGAGAAACTGGCATTTGCCCAAGCAATTTTCCGCCTAGAGACCGATCCCAAGCAATGAGAGGTCTTATCCTGTTCCTCTCAGTCGTCGGATTCGCAGACGCAACGGCAACTGCGTCGTCAGATGATCCAATCAATCAGGCTCGCTCCGGCACAGCGAAGGTGATTGTCGGCGAATCTGTAGCCGCCGGCGGCTTTCTCTGCATTGAAAATAATTTGGTCATTACCTGCCTTCACGTTGTAAGTGGTGACGGTAATATTAAAGTTATATTCGAAGGAAGTGAGCGCAATGCATCCGTATACAAAGTATTACGATCCGCTGATCTAGCCCTCCTCAAGCTCGATTCGCCGGTGGATTTAATTCCCTTAAGATTAAATACCAGCACCGAGGACGGCGACAGTCTGGTAGCACTTGGATACCCACTCGATTCGCCGACAATGCGAAGCATTGACTGCAAGCTTCGAAATGTTGGCGGAAAGACTCTAAACGAGCTTATTGGTGACAGGTCGATACGAGAAGAATTGGACGCACTCGGTTATCCCTCGTTGTCGGTACCTATCCTTGATCTCCAAGCACCTTTGGTGCCTGGCATGTCAGGGTGCCCATTGCTGAATTCCAAGGGCGAAGTTGTGGGAATTGGCGAAGGTGGGCTGGAAAGAGGATTTTCGGAGCTTACGTGGGGCATCAATGCGAACCAAGTGGAGAGCCTCAAAGGCTCGGATGACTCGATTCCACAGTCGGGGTCATCTCGACGCCGTTCCAGCAACTTATTTGGAGCCGAGCTGCGGGCCGCGTCTGGAGCAATTGTAACCGTAGGTTCAGTGAAGTTTTCGAAGTTTAAGACGCGGCGGATCTCCGAATTACTCGAATATACTGATGACAAATTGGGCCTGACCCAAATCGAGGCACAGTTCGCAGCACTGGATCCAGGAGATTGGGAATTTGATGCTTACCGCAATCTTGAGACAGGCGCCATGTTCTTTGTGCCAGCTGGCGCGACCCTCGATTCCGACGATGACGACCTCGTCATAACCAGCGATGACCTAAATTTCCGCATCCGTTTCCAACGAACGGGAAACATTCGGAACTCGCAGCTCGCTAGTCAGCAATTTGAGTCTGATGTCGGCGGCCCAAACCTCCGATTGTGGGTCGCAAATCAGGCGTGGTCAAATTTGACACCGGTCACGTATCCGAACGGGCTAATTGTTCGCCGCAAATCATTCGTTATTCCGCAACAGATATTTGTCCCGTACGGTTCAATTCCACCACCGCCCCTGAAATACCTGTTCGAAACCTTTGCTGCAGACGGCGAATATTTACTTTCGGTTTCAATAACGCATGACAATTACCCAAGGGTATTCACCGACCGAGATAATGGAACATCCTTCGGTCAAATGATCCTGGCTACGCAGCTATCAACATTCGTCGATACCACCGCAATCAGGGACGACTAATACGGAATTTGTCCCTATGCCTATTGCCGATGAGATATGGCAATGGCCGACTCTTCAGGCGACCTGAGATGACAAATTCATGTTAGATATTGTCGGAAACGAATGAATGATGGTCGGTAGTTT
>Ga0302311_10000219_pt1 | contig 72791 bp, 70 predicted proteins | sample III_Palsa_N1_3_FD_200449 | JGI IMG/M metagenome (GOLD analysis project Ga0302311, IMG submission 200449) | Peat permafrost microbial communities from Stordalen Mire near Abisko, Sweden - III_Palsa_N1_3 | ecosystem: Environmental > Terrestrial > Soil > Palsa > Peat permafrost | place: Sweden... | reverse complement strand
CCGTAGGGCGGCAGATCGACCAGCACGCCGATATTGATCGAGCCCTTGGACAGGATCTCGTCGACCGTCTGCGCCGCGGCCGGGCGCGCGAGGGTGGCGAGACCCACAACCGCAAGGGCCGCCGCCGCATATCTCAGAAGTTTCATCGCCGTCTCTCCCCAGGTTTGTTGTCGTCTTGTCGACTAGCGCCGATAGGCCTGCGCCAGCCGAACCTCCAGCCGCCGGCTTGCCATGGTCAGCGGCCAGCAGATCACGAAATAGATGAGCGCCACCGTGCTGAAGATCAGGAACGGGCGGAAGGTCGCGTTGTTGAGCAATTGCCCGGCCCGGATCAGCTCGACGAAGCCCAGGATCGACGCGAGCGACGTGCTTTTCACCAGGTTGACCAGGAAGCCCACGGTCGGCGCCACGGCGAGCCGCAGCGCCTGGGGCAACACGACCTTGAACATGGTCGGGCCGTAATGCAGGCCCAGCGACCGCGCCGCCTCGCGCTGGCCCTTTGAGACCCCCTGGATGGCGCCGCGCCAGATCTCGCCCAGGAACGCGCCGGCATTCAGGCTGAGGCCCAGCATGGCCGAGATCCAGGGGCCGAGCGATAGACCGATCAGGTCGCCGCCGAAGAACACCAGGAACAGTTGCAGCAGCAGCGGCGTGCCTTGGAACAGCCGGATGTAGGATGTGGCGAGGACGCGCAGGATGATGCTCTGCGAGGTCCGCATCAGCGCGATCACGATGCCGACGACGCCGCCGCCGAGGAAGGCCAGCGCCGACAGCAGCAGGGTCCAGCGCACCGCGAATACCAGGAACTCGATGTCGGAGAGCGTGAGCGTGCGCATCAGCGTTGCTCCTCCGTCCGGGCGAATGCCCAGCGATCGATCAGCGCGAACGCGGCCTGGAACAGCATCGACACGATGAAATAGATCACGAACACGATGATATAGGTCTCGAACGGCCGGAAGGTGCGCGACTGCACGTCCTGGGCGGCTGCCATCAGCTCGTCGGCCGAGACGACCGAGACGATGCTGGAATTGAGCATGAGCAGGATGAACTGGCTGCCGAGCGGCGCCAGCATCACCTTCAAGGCCTGGGGCAGCACCACCAGGCGAAAGCTCTGCAGCGGCCGCAGCCCGATCGCCTTGGCGGCGTCCATCTGGCCGGCCGAGATGCTTTCGATGCCGGCGCGCACGATCTCGATCGTATAGGCGCTGCCGTTCAGCACCATGGCGACCAGGGCCGCACCATTGGCGTCCAAGCGGAAGCCGATGGTCGGCAGGCCGAAGAAGATCATGAACACCTGCACCAGGAACGGCGTGTTCCGGATGATCTCGACATAGGCGGCGATGATCGCCTTGGCCCATTTCGGACCCGAGGTGCGCAGCATGGCGCCGACGATGGCGAACGCCAGGCTCAACACCATCGACAGGGCCGACAGGCGCAGCGTGTTGAGCATGCCCCAAAGCAGCTCGTCGAAATTGACGGGCTTCAGGATCTCGCCGAATTGAAAGATGTAATTCATGCCGGGAAAGCACCCCGACCAGGCCGTCTCGGCACGCGCACGCCCTCCCCACGATCGATTCTCGCCCCGAGTCCTTGGCGGCCCGGCTTTCGTTTGTCTTCCGCCAGTCAACCAACTTGTACGATGAATGTCGAGCCCTCGCGTGCGGCCAAGTGGCCTGACCAGTGATTTTTTCCTCCGATGATAGCCCGGCCGTGCTGCCCTGCCATGCTCCCGGGCTTTGCTGCACTGCAATGCATCGCCAGGACGCCCTCGCGCGTGCTAAGAGGGCGGCGCCATGCTTTCCATTTCCAACATTACCTATCGTGTCGCCGGCCGCGTTCTGCTCGAGAACGCCACCGCGAGCATTTCCGCCGGTCACCGGGTCGGCCTCGTCGGCCGCAACGGCGCCGGCAAGTCGACCTTGTTCGGCCTGATCCTGGGCGAGCTGCAGCCCGACCAGGGCGAGATCGAGATCCAACGCGGCGTGCGCATCGGCATCGTGGCGCAGGAAGCGCCTGGCGGCGACATGACCCCGCAGGATGTCGTGCTGGCGGCCGACCTGGAACGCGCCGCCCTGATGCTGGAAGCGGACACGTCGGACGATGGCGAGCGCCTGGCCGAGGTGCATATGCGCCTGGTCGACATCGACGCCCATACCGCACCCATGCGCGCCGCTGAAATCCTGGCCGGCCTCGGCTTCACCGAGGAGATGCAGCAGCAGCCGATGTCGAGCTTCTCCGGCGGCTGGCGCATGCGCGTGGCGCTGGCGGCCGCCCTCTTCGCCCAGCCGGAACTGCTGCTGCTCGACGAGCCGACCAACCATCTGGATCTGGAAGCGACGGTCTGGCTCGAAGCCTACCTGCAGAAATATCCGCACACGCTGCTGGTGATCAGCCATGACCGGCAGATCCTGAACGCCTGCGTCGATCACATCCTGCATCTGGATGCCAAGCAGCTGACCTTCTACAGCGGCAACTACGACTGGTTCGAAAAGATGCGCGCCGAGCGCATGGCCCAGTCCAAGGCCGAGGCCTCCAAGGTCGACGCCAAGCGCAAGCATCTGCAGAGCTTCGTCGACCGGTTCAAGGCCAAGGCGTCGAAGGCGCGCCAGGCGCAGAGCCGCATGAAGATGCTGGAAAAGCTGGGCTCGGTGAACGTCATGCGCGACGACCCGACCGTGAGCTTCGATTTCCCGGAGCCGGCGGAACTCTCGCCGCCGCTGCTGTCGTTCGAGCATGTCTCGGTGGGATATATCCCCGGCAAGCCGGTGTTGCGCGACATCGACCTGCGCATCGATCCGGAAGACCGCATCGCGCTGCTGGGCTCGAACGGCAACGGCAAATCGACCTTCGCCAAGCTGGTCGCCGGCCGTCTGCAGCCGATGGAGGGCCATCACCATCGCTCGGGCAAGCTGTTCACCGGCTTCTTCGCCCAGCACCAGGTCGAGGACATGGACGGCGAATCGACGCCGTTCAAGCTGATGGCCGAGCTGATGGTCGGCGGGCGCGAGCCCCAGGTGCGCGCGCGCCTCGGCCGGTTCGGCTTCGGCCAGGAAAAGGCCAATACGCTGGTGAAGTCGCTGTCCGGCGGCGAGCGGGCGCGGCTCAATTTCGCGCTCATCACCCACGCCGCCCCGCCCATGCTGATCTTCGATGAGCCGACCAACCATCTGGACATCGAAAGCCGCGAGGCGCTCGCCGTCGCCATCAATGAATACAAGGGTGCGGTCATCCTGATCAGCCATGACTGGCATCTCTTGGAACTGACCGCGGATCAGCTCTGGCTGGTCGGCGACGGCAAGGTCAAGCCGTTCGACGGCGATCTGGAGGATTACCGCAAGCTGATGCTGGGCAAGACCGGCAGCGGCAATACCAAGATCCCCAAGGACAAAAAGTCCAAGAACAAGCCGGTCGAATCTCACGCACCGCAGCCGGACCGGCCGCGCGGCGCCGACCGCCGCCGCGAGATGGACGCGCTGCGCAAGGCGTCCCGCGACGCGGAAGCGACGCTCGGCCGCCTGATCAAAGACAAGGAAGCGCTCGAAAAGTCGCTGCTGGATCCGTATCTGGAGGGCGGCAAGCGCGGTCAGCTGATGCGGCGCCAGGCGGAACTGGCGACCGCGGTCGAGCGGGCGGAGGAAGCCTGGCTCGAAGCGGCGGAGGCGGTCGAGGCTGCTGCCGCATAGAGGGAACCTATCGGCGCCATAGGCGATATCCTTTGGTCCTGCGCTTGCTTTGGCAGCGGCAAAATCCCATGTTTGCCGAGCGGTTGCGCGCGCGCAACCGTCCGAAATCCCAGTCTGAGAGGTTCCCATGCACCGCACCAAGATCGATTTGGCCGACAATGTGCGCGCCGCCATCATCGGCGAGCTGAGCGCGGCCCTGGCCGACAGCGTCGACCTCTCGGCCCAGGTCAAGCAGGCCCATTGGAACGTCAAGGGGCCGAGCTTCATCGCGCTCCATGAGCTGTTCGACCAGATCGCGACCGACGTGCGCGACTATACCGACCTGATCGCCGAGCGCATCGTGACGCTCGGCGGCACGGCGCACGGCACCGTGCAGGAATCGGTCGCCAAGACCCGGCTGCCCGCCTATCCGACCGACATCTCGTCGGGTGCCAGCCATGTCGAGGCGTTGAGCACCGCGCTTGCCGCCTATGGCAAACATGTCCGCGCCGGCATCGACACGACCGACGAGCTGGGCGACGCCGTCACCGCCGACGTCCTGACCGAAGTCGGCCGCGGCATCGACAAATGGCTCTGGATGGTCGAAGCCCATCGCCAGTCGGATTCGTAGGATTTCCGAGACCGGAATAAAGAAGGGGGAGCTCGAAACGGCTCCCCTTTTTGCATCACCAAAGGGCTGCCGGAGATCCCGCATGAAGCCGCTGTTGCTGTTTGCGGCCATGTTTTTTGCCTGCGCCGGAACGCTCCCGAGCGATCAGGCCCTGGCCAGCGAACCAGACGCCGCAGCGCCCAGCCTGCAAATCCTCTGGTCGATGCCGATCGTCGCCGACCCGCCAGATCCGACCGAAATCGGCAAAATTTTCTATCACCATCGCGGTGAGGGATTGGTCCTGCTGGCCGCTGCGGCGACCTCGGCCATGCAAATCGCTTTTCTGACGGACATTTTCGATCCGAAGACAAACCATACGGCGCTGCTGCCCGACGTAAGCGAGGGACCCGCTGGACTTGAAAACTTGGATTTGAAGGGCGCCATAGCCGATCCACCGGTTGCGAGTAACGCCGGTTCAGCGATCTTCGGATTGAAGGAATCCAATAGAACGCCGTCCGCCAGTCATCTCATCACCGACGGCCATGGCGGTCTATGGATCGGCGGTGGGACCAACTATTCAATGGACATCGGCTCGGCCGTTCATACCGACGCCTATCTCGCCAAACTGGATGCGTCTGGCAAGACGCTGTGGGAGCACGCTTATCACTCTAATGCCGCGTCATGGATTGCGGATATGGCGGTGATGCCCGACGGCATCCTCGCTGTAGCGATGGGGGGCAACCAAGTAACACCGGCACGTATCGTCTTGATCGCCGCCGAGGATGGCCGGTTGCTTCGGGAATTTCCGCTGGGCATTGCCAAGTCCGTTGCGATCACAGCGGCTTCAGGTAACCGCCTGATCGTTGCGAGCATCGACCCATCGGGCTCCGGTTCGACCTATAGGGATGACGTCTCCGTGCGCACGATGGCCGCTGACGGAAGGTTTGGACCGCCGACGATCTTGAGACCTGCGATCAGTGGTACATTGCCCGGAGCCTATTACGGCTCGCTGCGACTTTCGGCTTCGAAGGCGGGGAACACCTACGCCATCTCCAGCTGGGAGGTCCCTTTTGAGCAAAATCCGGCCTTACTCAAATCGGCCGAGATCGCGAGCGTCTCTCCCGACGGCAAACTCCTTTGGCGCAGCCCGTTAGCCGACAGCTTCGTTACAAATACGGACAGAGGTGGCGCGACGTTTTGCAGTTCGCCCGCGATTGCGACGCTATTGAACGACGACGCCCTTGTGGCATGCGCGCTTCACGGCCAGATTCGTCTCCACCGGTTCGACCGGCAGACCGGCACCGACAAACAGAGCCGTTTGGCACTACCCCAATGCAACGACGATAGCCATCCGGTATCTCTGTTCTTGCTGACGCAACAGGACGGCACCGTCCTAATCGCCGGTTCCCGGCCGCCCGGGAATGTCGGTCCGGGCTGCAGTTGGTTCGGGCGCCTTACCGCCTTCTAAGACGGCGTCCCCGCCCGCTCCGTGACGCCGATCTCGATCAGCGCTTCGTCGATCGCCGTCACCGCCTCGGCCATGTCGTCCGGCGTGATCGCGCCGATGCAGCCGACGCGGAAGCTCGGTTCCGGGGTGTTGTAGAAATTGCTAATGACGAAGCCGCGGGACTTGAGCGCGTCGACGAAGCGCTGCAGATCCCAGGCCGGGTCGTTCGGCGCCGCGACATTGACGATGATCGGGCCCTGCAGATGCTCGGGCAGGCACGGTGTCAGGCCCAGCGCCTTCACGCCCTCGTACAGCACTCGGCAGTTCTCGGTATAGCGCGCGAGCCGGCCCGCCTGACCCTCGGCCTCGTAGCGATCCAGGGCCACGGCCAGCGCCGCCACGACCTGAGCCGGCGGCGTGAAGCGGGCGGCACCGGGGGTGCTGCGCACATTGCGGCGCGCACCGGGCGTGGCGCCGCCGCTCTGATGGTCCCAGACATCGCTCAAGTCGAACGACCAGCTGCCGGCATTGCCGTGGCAGGCGTCGAGCCGGTCGATCGGCGCGACCGTGAAGCTCATGCCCGGCAGCGCCTCCAGCACCTTGTTGGAGGTGAAGCTGATCGCATCGACCATATCGAGCGCGTCGATGTCGAACGGCAGCGCGCCGAACGCGCTGACCGCATCGACCAGCACGCGCCGGCCCAGCCGCCCGGCGGCACGCGCCAGCGTCGGCACGTCATGGATCAGGCCGGAACCGGTCTCGCTATAGACCAGCGCCAGATGGCCGATCGATGGATCGGCTTCGAGCGCTTCGATCACGGCTTCGACATTGGTGCGCGTGTTGGCAGGCACCACCAGCTTGACCACGGTGCGGCCGGCCTCCTCGGCCAGGCGCGCCAGCCGGTCGGCATAGGCGCCGGTCATCGGCAGCAGCAGCTTCGCGCCCGGCTTGACGAAGGTGCGGACCGCCGCCTCCATGGCGAAATGGCCGCAGCCCTGCAGCGGCAGCACCGCGTGCTTGCCCGCGACACCGCCGGCAATCGGCAGCAGGCGGCGGAACACGCCGGCATAGATCGCGCGATAGTCATTGTCCCAAGGGGCATAATCCTCCGCCATCGCCGCACGAACGGAGGGGTGGGTCGTGACCGGGCCGGGGATCAGCAACTTCATGGCGGGACCGTCTCAAGAGAAACCGAAGCCGAGAGCATCCGGCAGTCCGGGCCGCCCGCGAAGCGGCTTCTGTGCAGATGCCCCTGCTTAGAGCGCAGGGCTGCCGTTGCCGATCAGATAGGGGGCCCCCGCATGCTCGGCGATCTCGCGCAATTCCTGGGCGAGGCGGGCCGAGAGCGGAATGCCATGCGCCCGCCGTTCGGCGCGCGCACGCACCTCCGGATCGCCCGCGACCTGCACCGGCTCGGCCGGATCGACCGGCCGCGTCGCGTGCAGCGCGTCGATCATGTCGTCGAGATCGCTTTCGAACCCGCCATCCTCGCGGAACGCGGCCGGATCGATCGCCAGGAAGAAATGTCCGACGTCATGGCGGGTCGCATCCGGATCGCGCGCCTCTCGCAACGGACCATACTGGGCACCGCTCAAGGTCGTGCACAGCACCTCGACCATCATGGCGAGGCCGTAGCCCTTGTGCCCGCCCATCGGGCGCGAGGTGCCGAGCGGCGTCAGGCGGCGGTGGGTCAGGCCCTCGTTGGCATCGGTCACCGACTTGCCGTCGGCATCGAGCGCCCAGCCGTCCGGGATCGGCTTGCCGACCCGGGACGCGATCGTCAGCTTGCCGAACGCCGCCGTGCTGGTCGCCATATCGAGCAGGAACGGCGGATTGCGCTTGGTCGGTGCCGCAAACGCGATCGGGTTGGTGCCGAACATGGCGTCGGCGCCGAACATCGGCACCACGTTCGGCCGCGCCACCGCCGTCATCGAGATGCCGATCAAGCCACGGTCGCTCGCCATCTCGGCATAGGCACCGGCGGCACCGTAATGGTGAGAATTGCGCACACCCACCACCCCGACGCCGATCGCCGCCGCTTTGTCGCAGGCAAGATTCATGGCGAGTGCGGAGGGCACGTGGCCCAAGCCGCCGCCGCCGTCGACGAGCGCCGTGGCACCGTTCTGGCGCACGATGCGGACCTCCGGCGTGAAACTGAGTTTGCCCTGGTCGCGGAAGCGATTGTAGAGCTGCATCATGCCGGCGCCGTGGCTGTCGATGCCGGACAGATCCGCCCACAGCATGATCTCGAGCGTGGTCGCGATATGCGCGTCGCTCATGTCCCAGGCGGCAAAGATCGCGCCCAGCTGCCGCTTCAACAGATCGGCGGAAACCAGAATTTCGTCCGACGCCATGACCCAGCCCCTCCCCGAGGATGATTTTAGGATAGAGGGGAGCCCGGGCGTGTCGGGCCTGTCAATCCAGTGCGACGAAATTGTATGATGAATGGGCGGGCTCAGGCCGGCTCGGCGGGGATGACCGCCGTGGCGAAATGCGCGTGCAGGCGCCAGCCGAGCGCCTCGTACAATTGGCGCCCGATCGGTGTTGCGACCAGGATGCCGCGCCGGATATCGCGCACGAGGGCCGCCTCGCTCAACGCCGCCATCACCGCGCGCCCGAGACCGCGCCGGCGATGGTTTTCGTCGGTGACGATCTGGTCGAAGGTGGCATGGCCGGCCGCGAGCGAGGCCCGGCCGCTCGCGGCCACGGCGCCCTGCCCGTCCAGCACCGTCGCCACGATCGAGGAATCTTCACTCAGGACCAGACGGTAGCCGGGCGGCAAGTCCGGCCGCACAGAACGCGCCAGATCCACCGTCATCATGAACCCCTCGGGCTGGGCGACCCAGCCGTGCGGCCAGACGGCATCGAGCGTCGCCGCCGGCTCGCAGACTTTCAGGAAGATCCAGGGCTCGGTGATTTCGCCGGCCAGACGCGTGAGGTCACCATGCGGGATGGTCGCGAACACATAGCGGGCGCGCTGCTGCGGCAGGCCGACCGTGACGTGATGGCCGCCCATGACGTCGACCGGCGGTCCGACCCGACGGGAGCGGGCCCAGCCTGCGACCCAGGCGGCGACGATCTCGGGGGAAGCAACGGGAAAGGATGCAGACATATCAGCACGATAGATCGCGCCCCGGCGGCCGGCAAGCGACCGCCGATGATGATTTCAGGCGACGCCCAGGATCGGCATCTGTTCCAGCGGCATGGACATGTCGAGCTGCATCGGATCGCCCAGCGAAACCGCGACCAGGTCGCCCTCGGTGAAGTCCGGATGCTGCAAGGCGTCGTCGATGCCGCGCAGCACCATCTGCACCGTATTCGGGTCGTGGCGCCCGAGCAGGCGGGCATAGAGCGCGATTTCGGCGATGATGCGGTCTTCCATGCCGATCGATTCGCTATAGAGCACGTCGATCAGATGATGCAGGCCGCCCGACAGCAGATCGGCACCCTCGGCGATGTGGCCCAGCATCGGGAACGCGCCGATCGAGGGCGGCGGCGGCAGGATTTCCAGCGCGATTTCCATGGCGGACACGCCGATCGCCTTCAGATAGCTCTCGACCCGGGTGCTGTGATAGGCGAGCGCGCTGCCGGCGATGGAGGAGGCGAGCGCGGAGATGCGCTCCTGGTCGGTCAGCGTCATCTCTTCGAAGGATTCGATCGTATCCAACAACACGCGACCGGGCCCGGCGCCGATATTGCGCAGGGTCTGATTGATCGTTTCGACGAGAGCTCGCAAATACCCCTCCTGTCTTCACTGCAATCAGTTGTTACAAGGCCCCATTAATTAGAAATTAATCTTCGAGCAGCTTGCGGCGCCGAAACGACGAATTGACAACGAAATTCGCCTGGGCAGACCTCCGTTAGTCCATTCTTAAGGGGGAATTTCGGAGAGTTGTCCGGACCTCGGCGAACCTTCGCCCGAGGCTAGTGGAGGCGACGGTCATGCTCGATCATTCCCGGCCGCTGTGCGACCGGCACCTGGACATGGCTACAGCCATGTCCTGCCAGCGCGAACCGGCCTGCTTCGCCTTTCTCTGCGCCAATGCGGTCGTGGCGCCGCAACCGATCGACCGGTTGAATTTCGATATCGCCTCGGCCGATTTCCATCGGGGCCGTGCCTCGGTCTGGGCGACCTTGGAAATGCGCGGCGAGCCGCGCAGCGAAGGCGGTTCCGGCGATGCGATGTCGCTTCTGGGCTTCGACGAAGGTTTTCTGCGCCCCTTCACCCGCGCCGTGCTGGAGGCAGCCTCCACCCGCGTACCCCATCGTATGTCGGTCCGCCCCGATCCGGAACGGCCGGAGGCGCCGCGCGTCGTCGATTATGTCCGCGATGCCGGCGGCATGCCGATCACGGAGCTGGTCGTCATTCCCTATGACCAGGTGCTGGCCGTGGTCGTGCCGGTCGACAGCGCCGAAATCGAAGAGACCTTGTTCCAGCTGCCGCGCACCGACACGTTCCTGCGCTCCTTCGCCCGCATGGCCCATCTCGCCGACGCGGCATTGCGCGACACGATCGGCGAGATGACCCGTCTGGGGCGCGGCGTCGAGGAAGAAGCGCCGAAGCCGGCGGTTCAGCCGCGCAAACCGACCTCGACCCGGCCGAAGGCGCCGTAGGTCGCCACCCCCGTCGAACCCGGCCCGATCGGTGTCGCTCCATCGAGCGACCCGGTCGTGACCACGTCGCCGCGCTTGAGGCCGCCGGTGCGCGCCATCAGGTGATTGGCGGTCCAGACCACGAGCGTGACCGGATCGCCGGCCGGATGGGTCCCGACCGCGGTTTGCACGACCGTGCCGTCGATGGTGAGCTCGACCTTCTGGGTCGCGAAATCGAGCCCGCGCCAGTCGGCGAGCGGGCCGCCATAGACCAGCGCGCCATTGGCGTTGCCGTCGGCCAGGTTCTCCGCCGCCGGAAATCCCGTCCGATCCTTGAAGCGGCTGCCCAGCACCTCGATACAGGGACAGAAGCCCTCGATCGCGGCCAGCACCTCGTCATAGGCATAGGGCTGCGCGCGGTCCGGCAGATCGGCGCCCAGGCGAAAGGCAAACTCGATCTCCAGCGCCGGCTGATGCAGCTTGGCCGCATCGAGCGTCACGCCGGAGGTGAAGACCTTGTCGGCATAGATCGGCGCCAGGCTGATCGGTCCGGTCGGACCGCCCTGCCCGACCTTCCAGGCCGTAACTTTGCCCAGCGCCGCCGAGACGTGATCCTGGATCGCATAGGCATCCTCGATCGTCACCGGCCGGAGCGCCTCGGGCAGCCGGTCGATCGGCTGGCCCGAACGATGCGCCGCGATCAGCAGCTGGGCGGCGTCATGGGCGTGGTCACTCATCAGAATACTCCGGCAGTTCCAAAAGCGCGCCCGAGTGTGGCCGAAACCATCGGCGCTGGGAACCTCGCCCGGTGCGGCAAATGAAAACGGCCCGGCGAGATCGCTCCCGCCGGGCCGTCCGAAACTCGGATCGCTTACTGCTGCGGCTTGGCCGGCAGCAGGATGATCGGCTCGAAATAGCCGGTCTTGTTGAAGGCGCGCTTCTCGATCTGCGCGTAGGTGTGGCTGGGTCCGTCGTCCGTATCCGTGGCATTCGCGCTCTTGCCGTTCACGGTGAGGTTGCCGCCCCATTTGTCGGAGACATCGCTATCCGCGAACTTGGCGCCGCCATCGGGCGCGCGGTTGGTGACATTGTCCTGGGTGAACGCCTGGGCGCTGCCGATCGCGGCAACGAACCCAACGGCGAGAACGGCAACTACGGGCAGACGCATCGGAACAGACCCCACCAAAACGAAACTCTGGAGCCAAGCTTACGCCGGTTTGAGTGTCACGACCAGAGGGTGCGTCAGTCAGGCCCGCACCACATGGGAAAAATACGCATCGACCGAGCCGACGATGCCGGTGGCGAGCTTGTGGCGGTAGGTGGCGGTGCGCAGCAGCGTGTCTTCGTCGCGGTTCGACAGGCAACCGAGTTCGACCAGCGCCGACGGGATGTCGGGGGCCTTCAGCACGGCGAAACCGGCCGAGCGGTGGCTGTGGTCGAGCATGCGCACTTCGGTGCCGAGCTTGGTGACGAGTTCGCGGGCGAGACCGATCGACAGGTTGTTGGTCTGGCGGCGCGCCAGATCCATCAGGATGTTCGAGACCTCCGGCGTTTGGCCGGCCATGTTGACGCCGCCCACCACGTCGGAATGGTTTTCCTTGGCGGCCAGCGCCGCCGACTGCGCGTCCGACGCCTTTTCCGAGAGCGTGAACACCGAGGCGCCGCGCATCGAACGGTCGGGGATCGAATCGGCATGGATTGACAGGAACAGGTCCGCATTGGCGGCGCGCGCGCGGGTGACGCGGTCGTGCAGCGGGATGAATTCGTCGCGGGTGCGGGTCAAGACCGGGTGGAACCGGCCGGTCGCTTCCAGCAGGCGGGCGATTTCCTGGGCGGTGTCGAAGGCGATGTGCTTTTCGTAGGTGCCGCTATAGCCGATGCAGCCGGGATCGATGCCGCCGTGACCGGGATCGATCATGATGGTGCGGCGCTGGACCGGCGACTTGGAAACGCGCGCCTGGGCTTGCGCCAACGCTTCCGGGGTCAGCGCCAGACTGAAGGCGCCGAGGCCCATGAGACCGGCGACGCGCAGAAGCTCGCGGCGGCCGATGGCATCGTTCGACATCCCTTACATCCCCCGTGTCCCAAGAACCTTCGAAACCCCTTCGAAGCCTTCGGGAACGATGGACGCGACTCGAAAGCGCCCATCCAGAGTCGCAAGTATAGACTCGACTCGAACGGAACGCCACATCCAATTGCGATAGAACGGAAAAGCGCGATTGCGACGTTACGACGCGTTGGTTGTGGAGTCCAGCACCAGTTGTACGCGATCGCTGGCGAAGCGGGTGATCGAGACCGTAATCGGCCGGCCGTCGCTATCGACATCGACCGCCTCGGTCAGGAGGATCGGCCGCGTCACCGGCTGTTTCAGCCGCCGCGCCTCTTCCGCGGTCGGCATGCGCGCCGTGACGCGGGTCGTCGCGCGGACATAGTCGTTGAGGCCACAGCGTTGTAATGCCTGGGTAATCGAGCCCGTTTCGGCGACATGAGCCGCCAGATCCGGAAAGCGGCCGGCGGGAAAATAGCCGGTCGAGATCGAGACCGGCATACCGCCGGCGCTCGACAGGGTCTCCAGCATCGTGACCGGCTGGCGCGGCGGCACCTTCAGCAGGCGGGCGACCGGCGGCGGCGGCAGGACCTCGCCCGAATTCAAGAGCACGCGCAACGCCTCGCGCCGATTGCGGGCGATATTCTCGGTAAAGCGCGTGCGGCGGCCGATCATATAGTCGATCACGCCTTCCTGCACGAAGGTGCCACGCCCCTGCTCGACCCGGAGCAGCCCGCGCTGAACCATGGCCTGGATCGCGCGGCGGATGGTGTGGCGATTGACCTGGAAGCGCTGCGCCAGCGCCTGCTCCGTCGGCAGCCGTTCGCCCGGAGCCCAGGCGCCGCCTGAGATATCGGCACTGAGGCTGCGGTCGATCTGGCGCCAGAGCGCCACGCCATGGCCGCGCTCGACCGTCCCCGCCTCGCCTACCCCATCGATCATGTGCAGCCCTCTCGCGATCGTCCGGCAACTGTCAAAAACACGTCACATCATGCCGCTTTACTTTCGGTCGGCCCGGACGGATCTTGTCGCCAGAGAGGTACGGATGTCTAGACAAATATCTGACTTGTCCGATGCGACCACGGCCGAGCGGCAAAGCTGGATGGCGACGCTCGCCAAGGCGGCCGTGGCGGACCTGGAGCGCGCCTGGACGGATCTGGCGTCGCCGCCGGGCTTCACCCGCCTGCGCCCGGCGGAGACCGGCCTGGTGATGGTGCGCGGCCGCATCTCCGGCAGCGGGCAGCCGTTCAATCTGGGCGAAATGACCATGACCCGCGCCGCGGTCAGGATCGAGAACGGCCCGACCGGCTTCGGTCATGTCGCCGGCCGCAGCACCCGCCATGCGGAACTGGCGGCCCTGTTCGACGCCCTGCTGCAGGACCCGGCCCGTCATGAGGCGCTGATGGCCGCGGTCATCCGGCCGCTCGCCGACAAGGCCGCGGCGGCGAAGACCCGCAAGGCCGCGGAAGTGGCCGCGACCAAGGTCGATTTCTTCACCCTCGTCCGGGGCGAAAACTGATGCGCGCGACCCAGGCGATCGAGGCGGGCTTCATCGATCCGGTCGATGACGCCAACGACGTGTTCCGCCAAGTGCTGGACGCGCTCGCCCATCCCGGCCGGATCGTCACGATTGCGCAGCCGGCGCGGGTGCCGCGCGGCAGCCTCGGCCGGGCCGCGATCGGCGTCGCCATGGCGCTCGCCGATTTCGAAACGCCGGTCTGGCTGGACGAAGCGGCGTCGCCGGCCGCCTCGCATCTGCGTTTCCATTGCAATTGCCCGATCGTTTCGGAACCGGATCAAGCGACCTTCCTGTTCGCGGCCGAGCCCGGCCTGATCCCGGCGCTGGAGACATTGCCGCTCGGCAGCGATCCCTACCCCGATCAGGGCGCCACCCTGGTGATCGAGGTCGCGGGCCTCGCGCCCGAGGGCACGCTGATGCTGCAAGGCCCGGGCATCGACGGCCATGCGCCTTTGGGCGTCGCCGGTCTGCCGGACGGGTTCTGGGACGCGCGCGCGGCGCTGGCGCCGCTGTTCCCGCGCGGCATCGACCTGCTGCTGACCCACGGCGACGCGCTTGTCGCCATCCCGCGCACCACCATCGTCCTGCGGAGCTGACACCATGTATGTCGCGGTCAAAGGCGGTGAAAAGGCGATCGACGCGGCCCATGCCATGCTAGCGCGGGAACGGCGCGGCGATCCGGCCGTGGCCGAGCTGGATCTGGCCCAGATCGCCCAGCAATTGGGCCGCGCGGTCGACCGGGTGATGATCGAAGGCTCGATCTATGATCCGGAATTGGCGGCGCTCGCGATCAAGCAGGCGATGGGCGACCTGGTCGAGGCGATCTTTCTGTTGAGGGCCTATCGCACCACCCTGCCCCGGCTCGCGGCATCCCTGCCGGTCGAGACCGACCATGGCCTGGTGCGCCGGCGCATCTCGGCCGTGTTCAAGGATGTGCCGGGCGGCCAGGTGCTGGGCTCGACCTTCGACTATACCCACCGGCTGCTCGATTTCGCGCTCGCCGCCGGCACGCCGCTGCCGGCCGATGCCGCCACGGCCGAGCCGATCGGCGCCGCCCCGCGCGTCGCCGACATGCTCGGCCGCGACGGGCTGATCGAGCCGCCGCCGCCCGGCGAGGCGATCCCCGCCGACCTCACCCGCCAGCCGATCGATTTCCCGGCCGACCGCGAACTGCGGCTGCAGAACCTGGCGCGCGGCGACGAGGGCTGGCTGCTGGCCTTGGGCTATTCGACCCAGCGCGGCTATGCCCGCAACCATCCGTTCGCCGGCGAGATCCGTATCGTCGATGTCGCGGTCGAGATCGTGCCGGAGGAGCTGGGTTTCGCGGTCGAGATCGGCGAGATCACGGTCAGCGAATGCGATATGGTCAATCAATTCGCGGGATCCGCCACGGCCGCCCCCGCCTTCACCCGCGGCTACGGGCTGGTGTTCGGCCAGGCCGAGCGCAAGGCGATGGCCATGGCGCTGGTCGACCGCGCGCTCCGGGCGCGCGAACTGGGCGAGCCGATCACGGCGCCGGCCCAGGACGAGGAATTCGTGCTGAGCCATTCCGACAATGTCGAGGCTCAGGGCTTCGTGCAGCATCTGAAGCTGCCGCATCATGTCGATTTCCAGTCGGAACTGGACCTGCTGCGCCGGTTGCGTGCCGAGCATGATCAGCGAAAGGCGGCCGCCGAATGACCCAGACCCTCGCCGGCTATAATTTCGCCTATCTGGACGAACAGACCAAACGCATGATCCGCCGCGCCATCCTCAAGGCGGTCGCGATCCCGGGCTACCAAGTGCCGTTCGGCAGCCGCGAGATGCCGCTGCCCTATGGCTGGGGCACCGGCGGCATCCAGGTGACGGCCAGCATCATCGGCCGCGCCGACGTGCTGAAGGTGATCGACCAGGGGGCCGACGATACGACCAACGCCATCTCGATCCGCCGTTTCTTCGCCAAGACCGCCGGCGTAGCCACGACCGAGCACACGGCCGACGCCACCATCATCCAGACCCGCCACCGCGTTCCGGAAACGCCGCTTCGAGCAGGCCAGATCATGGTCTATCAGGTGCCGATCCCGGAGCCGCTGCGCTGGCTGGAGCCGCGCGAGACTGAGACCCGCACCATGCATGCGCTCACCGAATATGGCGCCATGCATGTGCGCTTCTACGAGGATATCGCGCATTATGGCCGGATCGCGACGACCTACGACTATCCGGTCATCGTCAACGACCGCTATCTGATGCGGCCCTCGCCGATCCCGAAATTCGACAATCCGAAGCTCGACATGAGCCCGGCGCTGCAGCTGTTCGGCGCGGGGCGCGAGAAGCGCATCTATGCGGTACCGCCCTTCACCAAGGTGAAGAGCCTGGATTTCCAGGACCATCCGTTCGCGATCGAAAGCTGGGACGAGGCCTGCCACCTGTGCGGCTCGACGACGAGCTTCCTCGACGAAGTGCTGACCGACGATCAGGGCGGCCGGATGTTCGTCTGTTCCGACACCGACTACTGCCGGACGCGCACGTCATGAGCGCACTGCCGATGCTGGATGACGAGCCGCCCCTGCTGGTGGTCGAAGGCCTGACCGTCGCCTATGGCAACCGGGTCGGCTGCCGCGATGTCGGGTTCGAACTCTGGCCCGGCGAAGTGCTGGGCATCGTCGGCGAAAGCGGCTCGGGCAAGACCAGCCTGCTGAACGCGCTGTCGGCCAAGATCGAGCCGGCGGCCGGCACCATTCATTACCGCCTGCGCGACGGCACCATGGCCGATCTGTTCGGGTTGAGCGAAGCGGTGCGCCGGCAATTGCTCAGGACCGATTGGGGTGTGGTTCACCAGAACCCGCGCGACGGGCTCAGGTTGACCGTCAGTGCCGGCGCCAATGTCGGCGAGCGGCTGATGGCGGTCGGCGCGCGCCACTATGGTGAGATCCGAGGGAGCGCGCTCGATTGGCTGGGCAAGGTCGAGATCGACCGCGACCGGATCGACGACCGGCCGTCGAGCTTTTCCGGCGGCATGCAGCAGCGCCTGCAGATCGCCCGCAACCTGGTGACCAACCCGCGCCTCGTGTTCATGGACGAGCCCACGGGCGGCCTCGACGTCTCGGTCCAGGCGCGCCTGCTCGACCTGATCCGCGGGCTGGTGGCCGATCTCGGTCTGTCGGCGATCATCGTCACCCATGACCTGGCCGTGGCACGGCTCTTGGCCCATCGTCTGATGGTGATGCGCGGTGGCGAGGTGGTCGAGAGCGGCTTGACCGATCAGGTGCTGGACGATCCGCAGCACCCCTATACCCAGCTCCTCGTCTCGTCGATCCTGCAGGTATGAGCGCCATGGCACCGGTTCTGGACATCCGCGGGCTCGCCAAATCCTTCACGCTCCATAATCAGGGCGGCGTCACCCTGCCGGTCTTGGCCGCCGTCGATCTGGCGATCCAGGCCGGCGAATGCGTGGCGCTGCACGGCCGCTCCGGCACCGGCAAATCGACGCTGCTGCGCACGCTCTACGGCAATTACCGGGTGGGCTCCGGCGAAGTCTGGGTCCGGCATGGCGCGGTCCAGATCGATCTCGGCCGCGCCAGCCCGCGCCAGGTGATCGAGCTCCGGCGCAGCACCATCGGCTATGTCAGCCAATTTCTGCACGTGATCCCGCGCGTGGCCGCCCTCGATATCGTGGCCGAGCCGATGCGGGCGCGCGGCCTGTCGGTCGCAGCGGCACACGAGCGGGCAGCGGCGCTTTTGAGCCGGCTCAACGTGCCGGAGCGGCTCTGGCATCTGGCGCCCGCGACCTTCTCCGGCGGCGAGCAGCAGCGCATCAATATTGCCCGCGGCTTCGCGGTCGATTATCCGATCTTGCTGCTGGACGAGCCGACCGCGTCGCTGGATGGTGACAATCGGGCGTCGGTGATCGGGCTGATCGACGAGGTGCTGGCGCGCGGCACGGCGATCGTCGGCATTTTCCATGACGGCGAAGTCCGCGAGCGGGTGGCAAGCCGGCTCTACGATATGAATGAGGCAAAGGCGGCGGCATGACCAGACCACAGGATGCGGTGCTGACCAACGCCCGGCTCGTGCTCGAGGACCGGGTGATCGACGGCACCGTCGTGATCGAAAACGGCGTGATCACCCGGATCGACGAGGGCGGCACCGGCGTGGCCTCCGCGCTCGATCTCAATGGCGACTATCTGCTGCCGGGATTGGTCGAGCTCCATACCGACAATCTGGAAAAGCATTTCGTGCCGCGGCCGAACACGCGCTGGCCGGCCATGGCGGCGATCGTCGGCCATGACGCCCAGGTGGCATCGGCCGGCATCACGACGGTGTTCGACGCGCTCTGCGTCGGCGAGACCTCGTCGGGCGGCGACCGGTTGGAGATCCTGGCCGGCATGGCCAATTCGATCCGCGAGGCGCGCTCGAAGAACCTGCTGCGCGCCGAGCATCTGCTGCATCTCAGGTGCGAGATCAGCCATCCGGACACGGCCAGCCTGTTCGCCGAATTCATCGGCGATCCGGGCCTGCGCCTGGTCTCGATCATGGACCATACGCCCGGCCAGCGGCAGTTCACGACCATCGAGAAATACCGCTACTACTACATCAAGAAGCACGGCTGGTCGGACGCTGAGTTCGAGAAATACGTGGCGCAGCAGACCGAGGCCTCGGCCCGGTTCGGCGCCAGCAACCGGCAGAAGATCGTGGCGCTGGCCCATGAGAACGGCCTGACGCTGGCGAGCCATGACGATGCCACCGTCGCCCATGTCGACGAGGCGATCGCCGACGGCATGCAGGTCGCCGAATTCCCGACGACCATGGATGCGGCCGAGGCGTCGCGCGGCCGCGGCATGGCGATCCTGATGGGCGCGCCCAATGTCGTGCGCGGCGGCTCGCACTCCGGCAATGTCTCGGCGCTCGACCTCGCCCGGGGCGGGCTGCTCGACATCCTGTCGTCGGACTATGTGCCGATGAGCCTGATCCATGGCGCGTTCCTGCTGGCGCGCGCCGAGATCGGCTATGACTTGCCCCGGGCCGTGCGCACGGTCACCGCCACGCCGGCCGCCCGGGTCGGGCTCGACGACCGCGGCCGCATCGCCACCGGTTTGCGCGCCGATCTGGTCCGCGTGCGCGACACCGGCGACATGCCGCTGGTCCGCGGCGTCTGGAGCCGCGGCGACCGGGTGATCTGATCGACTTCCACTGCGTCGCCCCTTTTTTGTCACGGGGCTGACCCGGTCACCCCAAGCGTATCTCCAAGCAGTGCAACGATAACTTGGAGAAATAAAATGGTCCGCACGCAGCTTTTAACCGCCTGTGCCGTGCTCGCGCTCTCCATCGGCAGCGCGTCCGCCCAGGCCGTCAGCACCGACCAGCAGCGCGACACCAATCAGCAGGACCGGATCGACCAGGGCCTGAAGTCCGGCCAGCTCTCGACCGGCGAGGCCGCCCACCTGGAACAGGGTGAAGCTCATATCGACCATATGGAATCGAATGCCGACAGGAACGGCAGCGTGTCCCCGGCCGAGCAGGCCCGCATCCAGGCCGCCCAGAACCGCGAGAGTGCGGCGATCCATAGCGACAAGACCAATGCGGTCACCGGCAATCCGAACAGCGCGTCGAGCCAGCGCATGCAGGCCGATGTCGCCCGCGACGCCAACCAGGATCAGCGCACCGAGAACGGCATCAAGTCGGGTCAGGTCACCAATCGCGAGGCCGGCAGCATCGACCGTGGCCAAGCCCATTTGGACCATTCCGAAGCCGTCGCCGGCGCCAACGGCCATGTGAGCGCGCGCGAGCAGGCGCGGACCCAGCGCATTGCCAACCGCCAGAGCAACCACATCTACCGCGCCAAGCACAACGCCCGTACCCGCGGCTAAAATTTCGGGCTATCCTCGGTGGCGAACCCACGCTGCCGAGGATGCCGCCCTGACTCTGATCCAGCTCAATATCGGCCTGCCCGGCCCGCTCGTCAGCCCCGATCGCGAGGTGATGAGCGGCATCCGCAAGGGGCCCGTCGCCGGTGCCGTGCGGATCGGGCCCGAAGGCTGTGCCGGCGACGGCCAGGCGGACCTCGTCAATCACGCCGGCCCCGACAAGGCGGTCTGCGTCTATGCGACCGAGCATCTGCCCTATTGGTCGGAACGCCTGGGCACGCCGTTCGCCCCCGGCGCGTTCGGCGAGAATTTCAGCGTCCGCGGCCTGGTCGAGACCGAAATCCGCATCGGCGACGTGCTGCAGGTCGGCGCCGCCCGCTTCCAGGTCACCCAGCCGCGCGGGCCCTGCTTCAAGCTGGGCATGCTGCATGGCGAGCCGCATCTGGCGCTCTGGGTGCAGGAGACCGGCAAGACCGGCTTCTACCTGCGTTGCCTCGTCCCCGGTGCCGTCGCCGCCGGCGACCCGATCGACCTCCTGGAGCGCGACCCGGGCTATCCGACCGTCGAAGAAGTCGTGCGCGTGACCTATCGCGACACGGACGACGACGAGGCGATCGACCGGGTCATCGCCTGCCCGCCCCTGGCCGAGGCCTGGCGCGGCGCGCTGCTGCGACGGCGGGAGAAGCGGCGCGGCATACCGGCTGTATAGCGATCCGACCCCAAGGGCGACACGTCATCTGGCTCCAGCTCACTCGGTCGAATCGAAATCATCCTCCTTGCCGTTCAGCATCGCAGCTATGGTGTGCAGACCAATATCGAGCTGATCGACGGTCGGCGCCGCCAGCGCCAGCCTGATCGCATTCGGCGCGTGGCCGGGAGTGATGGCGAAGGTCGTCGAGGGCGTCAATGCGACGTCGCGCCTGGCCGCGGCCGCAACGAAAGTCTGCGAGCGCCAATGTGGCGGCAGCGTCAGCCACAGGTGGTAACATTTTCCGCTGGTCTGGATGTCGAAGCCCGAGAGGCGATCGGCCGCCAGCTGCTGACGCACGCGTGCATCGAGCCGCTTCAGCCTCGTCAGCTCGGCAACGGTACCGTCGCCCATCATCCGCTGAGCGGCCGCCAACGCAAATCCTGAAGCGGTCCATCCGCCCGAACGCACCGAGGCCATCACGCCTTCGCGCAATCGCAGCGGCGGCACGATGAAGCCCAGCGTCAGGCCCGGAGCGACTTTCTTGGAGAGACTGTCGATGACAATGCAGGCGTCCGGCGCGAGCGCCGCAAGCGGCGGCTCATCGTCGAGGAAGCCGTAGACATTGTCCTCGATAATCGGGAGGTTCAGCTTTTCGACGACGCGCAGGAGATCGGCCCGGCGCGCCGCGGTCATCGTCATGCCCAACGGGTTCTGGATCGCCGGTTGGATGTAGATGGCTGAAAGATGCGCCTCGCGATGCGCCTTTTCCACCGAGTCAGGGCGTACGCCGCCTGTGTCCATCGCCAGCGGCACCAGTGAAATACCCAGTCGGGCAGCGATGCCCTTGATGAAGGGGTAGGTCAACGCCTCGACGCCGCAGCGGCCGCCGGTCGGAACGATGGCAGCGAGCGCTGCGGCGATGCTCTGCCGTCCGTTGCCGGCGAAGACGAACTGTTCGGGCGCAGGGGACCATGCACCCTGCGACAGGCACTCGGCTGCAACGCTGCGAACCGTCGGCGTTCCGACGCTGGTCGCCTGTCTCAATGCGGCATCGAGCGCCATTGGCTTCTCCAGCCCATTCAGACTTTTTGCGATAAGCGCGGTCTGATCGGTAAGCATCGGGTAATTGAACTCGAAGTCGATCCGGATACCGCGCGGCTCACTGAGCGCCGCCACGCCGCGCCTGGCATCACCCGAGACGAAGGTGCCCCTGCCCACCTCGCCGACGACAAGACCGCGGCGCAACAGCTCGGCGTAGACGCGGCTCGCCGTCGATACGGCGATCTTGCGCTCGTAAGCAAAATCGCGTTGCGGCGGCAGCCGGTCGCCCGGCTTGAGCGTGCCGTCAGCGATCTCTGCAGCGATGGCATCGGCCAGCTTCAGATACTCGGACTTGGCCATTTATTGCACCGAGATCAATGTTCCTATTGATCCGAAAAAGTATCGGAACATTTTATTCGCATCAACCGGATTACACCGAGATGGGTGAGAGGCCGCGGTCAACCAGCGTGCGGCTCGTTCGCGCCGGCGATGCCCGCGCGCCAATGATGGAGGCGATGAGATGGAGTTGACGGTTACCACGATCCTGGTCGCCTTTGCCGGCGTCTCCCTGATCTGCTTCATGAAGGGCGCGTTCGGCGGCGGCTTCTCCATCGTCGGCATTCCGCTGCTGTCGATCGTGATGGACCCGGTCACCGCCGGCGGCCTGTTGGCACCCTTGTTCATCGCGATGGATCTGTTCGCGCTGCGCTACTGGAAGCCCTCGACCTGGTCGAAGCCGGACCTCGTGCTGCTCTTGCCGGGCCTCGTGATCGGCATCGGGTTCGGCTATTTGCTGTTCCGGTTCCTCGACCATCGCGCCATCGCGATCGTCATGGCGACGATAACCCTGATCTTCGTCGGCCTATGGTTTGTCGCCGGCGCAAAGGTAACGACCCGTCCGCGCTCGACGCCGAAGGCGATCGGGGCAGGTCTCGCCTCAGGCATCACGACCATGGTGGCGCACTCGGGCGGACCGCCGCTGGCGATGTATCTGCTGCCCCTCGGCCTCAGCAAGGACGTCTATGCCGGCACGACCAGCATGTTCTTCACCGTGGGCAACGCGACCAAGGCGGTGCCGTGGCTACTCCTGGTAAAGCCGACTGCCGAGGTCTGGACATTGATGGCAGTCTGCCTGCTCGCCATTCCCGCCGGCGTATGGTTGGGCTGGCGGCTGCACGGCGCGCTGGATCAGCGTCAGACCTATCGGGCCTGCTACGGCTTGCTCATCATAGCGGCGTTGAAGCTGTTGTGGGACGGCGTTTCCGGCTACCTCGCGTGATTTTCTCTCGTGGTTGACACCAACCCGACACGGAAAGAATCGACCTGAAGACCTCGTCGATCGGTTGCCGAGACGATTGCGGCCGACCCGCGGTGCCTGACATGGCATTAGACGCAACTACACTTTGATTTCGATGCGTCTGGCGCCCCCCGCTGGGCGGCTCATATGTGCGATCAGCCCAACCAACGAAAGTGATCGACCATGCCCACAATCCTGATCATCGGCGCATCCCGCGGTCTCGGCCACGCCATGGCTGCCGAATTCCTGAAGCAAGGCTGGAACGTCGTCGGCACGGTCCGGGGCGGCGGGAAGCGAACGCTGCTGCACGACCTGGCGGACGCGTTCCAAGGCCGGGTCGAGATCGAGACCGTGGACATCTGCGCACCGGATCAGGTCGCAGCACTGCGCGACCGCTTGTCAGGCCGACTGTTCGACATGCTGTTCGTCAATGCCGGCGTGACGAACAACCCCGCCGAAACGATCGCGGATGTGACGACCGACGAGTTCGTCAGGGTCATGGTCACGAATGCGCTGAGCCCGATGCGGGTGATCGAGCACCTGGAACAATACGTCCCTGCGTCGGGCCTGGTCGGCGTGATGTCATCCGGACAGGGCAGCATCGCCAACAACGAGACCGGGATGCGCGAGGTCTATCGCGGCAGCAAAGCCGCCTTGAACATGTTCATGCGGAGCTTCGCCGCCCGTCACGCCGGGACACCGCGCGCGATGGTGGTCATGGCCCCCGGTTGGGTCCGCACCGACATGGGCGGACCGGATGGGCGTTTGAGCATCGAAGAAAGCGTGCCGAAGCTGGTGAACGTCCTGCTGGCGAAACAGGGAAAGCCCGGCTTGGAATATCTCGATTACCTCGGGCAGACCGTCCCCTGGTGACTCAAAGCTCCGGCGCGCTGTCCGGCGGCTTTCGGACCGGGTTCGCCTGTTCCCAGGCATAGGCGATCTTGAGCAGCGCCGGCTCGCTCCAGGCGCGGCCGGTGAAGCTGACGCCGTAGGGATAGGGCGGCGTCGGCTTGCCGTCGGCGATGGTGCGATAGGCGGCGGGCACGCCGACGCTCGGATAGCCGGCACGCGCCGCGATGCCGTTGCCGAGCGCCGCCGGGAACAGCACCGCATCCAGCTGCCAGCGATCGAAATAGGCGTCGAGCCCCTCGTCGCGCGATAGTTTCAGGTCGATCGCGCGGGCCCGGTGGTAGTCGGGCTCGCTCAGATCGCCCCGCGTCGCCGCTGCCGCCAGCAGCAGATCCTGGCCGAAGCGCGGCGGCTGACTGGCCGTATTGTTGAAGGCGATGACGTCGGCCAGGTTGCGCACCGGATGGTCGGGCGCGTATTCGGCCAGATAGGCCGCAAGCCCGTGCTTGAACTCGTAGACCAGCACGGATGGCACCGGGAAGCGCTTGCCATTGTGCGGATTGAACCGGTTGGTGACCGGCACCTCGATCACCGCCCCCGGGATCATGGTGCCCGGCCCGCGGATGATGCCGGCGGTCGGGATATTGGCCTCGATGATGACGGCGCCCATCGCGCGGAGCCGGGCGACCACGTCTTCCATGATCCGGCGCTGGTCCGGTTCGAGCTGGGTCCAATAGGCGTCGTTTTCGGGTTCCGTGGGATCGCTCGGCACGCCGATGCGGGCGCCGTGCAGACCGCCCGCATCGAGGAACGCGGTATAGTCGGCCGGGATATGCCCCCGGGCCGCGCGGGTCGCCGGGTCGCGCGGGTCCGGTCCGGCCAGCACGCCCAGCAGGATCGCGGCATCGCGCACGGTGCGGGCGAGCGGACCGGCGGTGTCCTGGCTGGCGGCGATCGGCAGGATGCCGGCACGGCTGACGAGGCCGACGGTCGGTTTGACCGTGACCAGCGCATTGTTGCAAGCGGGATTGAGCAGCGATCCCGCCGTTTCCGTGCCGACCGTGACCGTCGCCAGATTGGCGGCCGCCGCCACCGCCGAGCCGGAGCTGGAGCCGCCCGGCATGACGATCGGGATGCCGTTCCCATCGACCGCCGGCGCGTAGGGATTCAGCACCTGGCCGCCGAGCGCGCTATAGCCGGACGGCATGCCGATCGCAGCCCAGTTGGCGAATTCGGTGAGATTGACCTTGCCCAGCAGGATGGCGCCAGCCCGGCGCAGCCTGGCCGCCACGAAGGCATCGCGGATCGCGACGGCACCGGCCAGGGCCGGGCTGCCGGCCGTGGTCGCCTGGGCATCGGCCGTGGCGATATTGTCCTTCAGCAGCACCGGAATGCCGTAGAGCGGCCCGCGCTTGGCACCTGGCCGAAACCGCTGCCGGTCCCGGCGCCGGGCGATCGCCAGCGCGTCGGGATTGATCTCGCGCACCGAGTTCAGCCCGGCGCCGCCGCGGTCGAACGCCTCGATCCGGGCGATATAGGCGCGGACCAGCTCGACCGAGGTGAGCTGCCGGGCGTCGAGGGCCGCCCGCAGCCCGTCGATCGTCGCCTCGACGAGAGTCACGGTTCGATCGCGGCGGCGCGGCGCGCCTGCATCTCCGCAAACAGATCGCCCAGCCAGCGGGCCGACAATGCCCGGATTTCCGGCGAGGCGCGGCCCTTCTCCGGCTCGTCGGCGACGAATGGCCGGCCATCGGTCTCCTTGGCCGAATAGCGCGCCTCTTCGCGCATGCGCGCCACATGTTCGGCCGCGAGCGGGATGTTGAAATGATGGGCGACCGGACCCCAGGCCGCCTGCGGCAGATCGCGGTAATTGATGAACAGCGCATGGCCGTCATCGGCGGCCAGCGCCATGGCGCAGAAGCCCGCCAGTCCGCGCGCGCAGAACTCCTCGGCCGGCATGGCGGCGCACTCGGCCGCCGGAATGCCCAGCAGATATTCCGCCTGGGCCGGAAAGCGCTGCAGCTGCATCCAGCCCGGCCGGCCCTTCAGCACCGAATGGATGACCTCGACCGGCTGGCGATAGACGAAGACCCAGGGCGTGTTCGGAAAGGCCGCGCGCAACAGCGCCAGCCGCCGGACGTTCCAGCTGGAGAACTTGACCACATAGTGCCGCTCGTCGCCGAAGCGCTTGCGGCCCAGGGCGCGGATCATCAGGCGCAGGCACGCGACCAGTGCTGCTTCATTGAGTTCGTCCGGGTCGGCCTCGAGGAAGCTGTTGATCGGTTCGGCCTCGGAGATCACCACCGTGTCCGGCACCGTGCCGAACAGGCGCGACAGCACGGTCGAGCCGCAGCGCGACATATGGAAGATGAAACCCGATGGCTCGAGGCACTCGCCGACGCCGTCGACCGCCTCGAGCGCCGACAGCAGGGTGCGGATCACCGGCCGCGGGGCCGCACCGCCCTCGGCAGTCTGGTTGGCCCAGCGTGCCACGGTCTGCATGAAGAACGGCTCGCGGAACGCGATGCCGCGCAGATCGCACCAGTCCACGACCGGCTCCGGCCGTTCCAAGGTCAGCCGGATCGGTGTCCATTGGGCGAGTTCGATCGGTTCCATGTCAGGCCGCATCCGGGAACAGGCGATCGAGACCGCCGACATAATGGGTTTCGCCGCTTTGCAGCTGGGCGTTCATCGCCTCGCGCACGGCGGCATCCTCCTCGCCATAGAGGAACGGCACGAAGGCATAGCGCTGCCCGCGCGTGATCGGGGTCACCTCATGCAGCATGCCGCAGGAGAATACGACCGCGCCGCCCGCCGGTGCCCGGTAGGTCTGGCGGCCGAATTCGGGACAGCGCAGATCGCAGCCATCGTAGTCGCTGTTGAGATTGAGCGAGACCGCGAAACGCCGATGGCGCGCGCCGGCGTTGAGATTGTCGCGATGGCGGAAGAAATGGCCGCCGAGGTCCGCGTCGTAGCAACTGACCATGTAGCGATCCATGCGGGTTGCCTTGAACTGGAAGAAGCGCTCGATCGGCGGCAGCAGCCGGCGCACGATCTGGTCGCGCAGGATGGCGCGGGTCTGCGGATCGACCAGCACCAGATCCTGGCGCCGCTTCAGCGCGTGATTGACCACGGTCGCGGTCTTGCCGCCCTGGTCGAGCAGAAAGCCCGAATCCTCGCCGCCCTGGCGCTTGTAGAGATCGATCAGCGCATCGCACAGATCGAAATCGAACACGCGCGGCACGATCAGCACCGGTGCCGAGAGCGGTACGCCGGCCTGGCCGTCGACCTCGGGCAGGTGATTGAGAAAGCCGGTCACCACCGCCGCATGGCCATCGGCATGATCGAACGCGATATTGGCGACGGCGCGCAGCATCGGATCGAGAACGAAGGTCCGGCGCGAGCCCTCGGCACCATAGGCCCGCGCGATCTCGCCGGTCTCGTCGACGATATAGCCCATCGCCGGGCCGGAAATGCTGGCGAGGAGGCCGATGTCGGCCGGCATCTCCGACAGCACGCCGTAGAACACGCAATGATCCTCGCGGAACGCGGCGGCGCATGCGTTGAGGATGGCGGCGAGCTCCGCCATCGACGGCGGCGCCGTGAGCGAACCTAAGAAACACAGCACGACCCAGCGGCCGGCATCGACATGCAGATCGATCTGCGCGCCGGTGATGGTCCGGCCGCTGAACCAGGGCACCGGGTCGCCCAATGCGATCACCCCACCCGATACCGCCGTCTCCGCCATGAACCCGTCCCATCCCCTGATCGATCCGCCCAGCAAACCATGGGCGGATTAACGTTTCATTGACCATGCCGGAGGCGATCGGCGTTCGCCATCATACGGATAGGCGGCGCTGCGGCGAACGACTACAATCGGACGCCGAACCCGGCGAGGAAGATCGGGACAGACAAGAAAGCGAGACCGGATTTGAGCGTTCGCTACGCGATCTATGCCGTGCCGCCGGCCGACCAGCCACTTTGGCGGCTGGCGTCAGCCTGGCTTGGCCGTGATCCCGAGACCGGGGCCGAGGCGCCGCCGGAGCTGCCGCTGTGGCTGGCGCGCGACCGATGGCGGGATCTCACGCGGGACGCGCGGCACTATGGGTTCCACGGCACGCTGAAGCCGCCCATGGCGCTGGCCAGCGGCCGAACGCCGGACGGGCTCCATGCGGCCCTGTCGGTGTTCGCGGCGGAGCAGATGGCGCTGCCGCCGCTGGCTCTGCAGGTGGCGACGCTCGGCGGGTTTCTGGCGCTGGTACCACGCGAGCCGTCGGCGGCGCTGAAGCGGCTGGCGGATCTGGCGGTCGAGCGGTTCGACCGGTTCCGCGCGCCCTCAACCGAGGCCGAAATGGCGCGCCGGCGCCAGGTGCCGCTCTCGACCCGGCAGGAAGAATATCTGGCCCGATGGGGCTATCCTTATGTTTTCGACGAATATCGGTTCCACATGACCCTGACCGCACGCCTCTCCGACACCGACCGACCGCGCATCGCGGCCTATCTGACCGACCTCTTGGCGCCGGCACTCGCCCAGCCGACGGCGCTCGGCATGGCACTGTTCGTCCAGGACGCGCCCGAGACGCCGTTCCGCCTGGCCCGGCGGCTCCGGCTGGGGACCGCATGATGAGTGTCGACGAGTTGAGCCGGGCCTACGCGACCTGGATCGAGACGATCGGCCGCTTCGTGCCCGATGTCGGCGAATTCCTGATCGGCGCCTGCAGTTTCCTCACCGAACGCGGCCTGCCGCTGGAGCGGGTGTCGACCCATATCAAGGTCGTGCACCCGCGCACCATGTCGGTCTGGCGCATCTGGCAGCGCGACCAGCCGCTGGAGGTGCGCCGCGCGGTTCGCGGCGCCGAAATGACGCCCGCCTTCCTCAGGAGCCCGGTCAAGAAGGTCTGGGAGACCGGCCATTGGATCGACGCGCCGATCCGTCCGGGCGAGGAGGATCGCTGGGCGATCGTCACCGATCTGCGCGCCCAGGGCTTCACCCACTACACCATCGGCCCGATCATCTTCTCGAACCGCCAGATCCATGCCACGTCCTTCGCGACCCGGCAGCCCGGCGGCTTCACGGCCGAACAGATGGAGATGCTGCGCCGCTTCATCAGCAAATCGACCCCGGTGATCGAGACGCTGGCGCTGCGCAACGGCATGGACAATCTGCTGGAGACCTATCTCGGTCATGAGACCGCACGGCTCCTGGCCCAGGGCCAGGTGACGCTGGGCGAAGGCACCCAGCGGCGGGCGGCGCTCTGGTATTCGGATCTGCGCGGCTTCACGTCACTGACCGAAGGCGCGCCGCTCGAAGAGGTCGTGCAGATCCTCAACGTCTATTTCGGCCTGGCCGGCGCCGCCGCCGACCGGCATGCCGGCGAGATCGTGCAGTTCATCGGCGATGCGATCCTGATGTTCTTCGCGGTCAACGAAGAGGGCGGCGACGCCGAAGCTTGCCGACGCGCGCTGATGGCCGCGACCGAGGCCAGGACCGAACTCGGCCGCTGGAACGAAGCCCGCCGCGCCACCCAGGACCGCGAGATCGCCTTCGGCCTCGGCCTCGACCTCGGCAACATCATCCATGTCAATGTCGGCGGCGGCAATCGCCAGGCCTTCAACATCGTCGGGCCCGCGGTCAACCGTGCGGCGCGCATCCAGGAACTGACCAAGACGCTCGGCCGGCCGTTGCTGATGTCGTCGGATTTCGCCGACGCGCTGGGCGAAGGCACGCTGTCGCTCGGCAACCACCCGGTCCGTGGCATCCATCTGCCGATCGAAGTGGTCGAGCCGTCGATGGCGCTGCTGGCGTCCCTGCCGGCGCTGCCGCAGGATTGATGGCGGCAAGATGAATATGCGGTCGGCCATCCGGATCGAGGCTCCGCGCTTCGTGCTGTTTTCGGTGAGCGGCATCGTTGCGGGCCTCAGCTATCGCGCGCTCAAGGACAATCTGCCGGGCAACTATCTCGACGCCGCCCTGACCGGCCTTGTGATCTCGCTGGGGCTCTATCTGGCGCGCCTGGGACTGGAGCGGACCGGCCCTGGTCGCTGGCTGCAGCGCCAGCCGTTCTACGTCTCCACCCTCGTCGAGCTGGCGGTCTATTTCGGTGTGGTGATCGCAGCCCTCGACCTGGCCGGTAACCTGATCGACGGCTCCAGCTACGCCAACGAGAATTCGATCCTCTATTCGCTCGATGTCTCCTGGCGTCTCGTCCTGCTGTGGAAGGTCGTGCGTCTGGTCGGCGGGTCGGTTTTGTTCAAGCTCGCCATCGGCCGCTACAATCGGCCGGTCCGTGACGATCGCGCCTTTCTATTTCTCGACCTCGTCGGCTCGACCGCCATCACAGAGCGGCTGGGCGAGACCGAGACCCAGGCGCTGCTGAGCCAGTTCTATTTCGACATTGCCCAGCCGATCGCCGAACACGGCGGCGAGATCTATCAATATCGCGGCGACGAGATTTCCGTCAGTTGGCCGCTGAAGCGGGCGGCCCGCCGAGCAGCACCGATCGCCTGTGCCCGCGCGATCCAAGCCAAAATCGGCGAGCGTGCTGCCCATTACCGGGGCCGCTTCGGCCTGGTGCCGGAATTTCGCATCGGCCTGCACGGCGGTCCGGTCGTCTCCGGCGAGGTCGGCGACGCCAAGCGCGAGATCGTGTTTTTCGGCGATACGCTCAATACCACCGCCCGCCTGCTTCAGGCAGCGAAGCAGCACGGCATCGATATCTGCATCTCGGCGGCGTTGCTGTCCGAACTGACCCTGCCGGCCGACGTCGGGGCACGCTCGCTGGGTCTGGTCGAACTGCGCGGCAAGCGCGCGCCGCTCGAACTGTTCGCGCTCGCCTTCGCCTGAAGCGCATCCGAATATTTGACCAAGTCCGAAAAGCGCGAGCGCCCATCGTCGCCCGGTGGCATTCTCCCACCCATGGAACAGCTCGATCCCGTCGCCTGCTATCGGGCGCTTGAGACCCGCGATCCGCGTTTCGATGGCCGGATCTTCGTCGGCGTGACCTCGACCGGGATCTATTGCCGTCCGGTCTGCCCGGCACGCACCCCTCAGTTCAAGAATTGCCGCTGGCACGCGTCGGCGGCGGCGGCGCAGGAGGCGGGTTTCCGGCCCTGCCTGCGCTGCCGGCCGGAGACGGCACCGGATCTGGGCGCCTGGCGCGGCACGTCCAACACCGTCACCCGCGGACTGGCGCTGATCGCCGAAGGCGCCCTCGACGGCGACGAGGCCGGCGTCGATCGGCTGGCCGAGCGCCTGGGCGTCGGTGGTCGCCAGCTACGCCGCCTGTTCAAGCAGCATCTGGGCGCCTCGCCGATTGCGGTCGCCCAGACCCGGCGCGTGCTGTTCGCCAAGCAATTGATCCATGACACGCGCATGCCGATGACCGAGATCGCCATGGCCGCGGGCTTCGGCAGCGTCCGCCGCTTCAACGAGATCTTTCAGGACCTGTTCCGCCGGCCGCCGAGCGCGCTCCGGCGCAAGGCGGTGCAGGCGCTGCCCGAAGGTTCGGTCGCCGAGAGCGGCGTGGTGCTGCGCCTCCGCTACCGCCCGCCCTATGACTGGCCGGCGATGCTGGCCTTCCTCAGCGGCCGCGCCATCGACGGCATCGAGCAGGTGGCGGGCGATTGCTATCGCCGCACCGTGCAGCATGACGACCGCCTGGGCACGATCGAGGTGCGCGACCTGCCGCAGAAGCAAAGCCTGGTCGCGACCATCCGCTTTCCCGACGTCGCGGCCCTGCCCGCCATCGTCGCCAGCGTGCGCCGCGTGTTCGACCTCAGCGCCGACGTCGCCATGATCGGCGCCCACCTGGCCCAGGACCCGCTGCTGGCGCCACTGGTCGCAGAGCGGCCGGGCCTGCGCGCCCCCGGCGGCTGGAGCGGGTTCGAATTGGCGGTACGCGCCGTGCTGGGCCAGCAGGTGACGGTCGAGGCCGCGCGGCGGCTGGCCAGTCAATTGGTCCGCCTGTGTGGCGTCGCCGTGCCGGCCGAGCAGCGCATCGACCCGGCGCTGGCCCTGGCTTTCCCGACTCCGGCCCAGGTGATCGCGACGGATCTGGGCGCCCTCGGCATGCCCGGTGCCCGCCGCACGGCCCTGGTGGCGCTGGCCGAGGCGGCCTTGGCAGACCCGCACCTGTTCCAGCCGCTGGGCACGATCGAGGAGACCTTGGCGCGGCTGCGCCGGATCCGCGGCATCGGCGAATGGACTGCCCATTACATCGCCTTGCGCGCCGTGCGCGAGACCGATGCGTTTCCGGCGAGCGACATCGGCCTGTTGCGCGGGGCCGCCGCCCCCGACGGCACGCGGCCGAGCCCGGCGGCCCTCGCCGATCGGGCCGAACCCTGGCGCCCCTGGCGCGCCTATGCCGCCCAACATCTCTGGGCCGCCGATCCGGCCTATCTGAAAAGGAGCCTATGATGAGCAATCTCGCCGCCACCTTCCGTGCCCTGCACCAGAACAAGACGCCGCTGCGTCTGGCCAATGCCTGGGACGCCGGCAGCGCGCGCCTGATCGAGAGCGTCGGGGCGCCGGCGATCGCGACCACGAGCGCCGGCGTCGCCTGGGCGCAGGGCTATCCGGACGGCGACACACTGCCGATCCGCGATCTGACCAGGGTGGTCGCCGCCATCACCCGCATCGTCGGCATCCCGCTGTCGGTCGATGCCGAAGGCGGCTATGCGACCGATCCGGCGACGGTCGGCGAGAATATCGCGATGCTGGTCGATGCCGGCGCGGTCGGCATCAATATCGAGGACGGCGGCAGCGCGCCGGAGCTTCTGGCCGCCAAGATCGAGCGCATCCGGCGCGTCGTCGCGGGCAAGGGCGTCGATCTGTTCGTCAATGCCCGGGTCGACGTCTATCTGCGGGGCCTGGTGCCCGAGGCCGAGCGTCTGGCCGAGGTCATCGCCCGCGCCGAGCGCTATCGCGGGGCCGGCGCCGACGGCATCTTCGTGCCCGGCCTGGTCGATCCGGCGACGATCCGGGCGGTGGTCGAGGCGACGCCGCTGCCGGTCAATCTGCTCGCCTGGAAGGGCCTGCCGCCGGCGGCCGAACTCGCATCCCTGGGCGTGCGGCGCTTGAGCGCCGGGTCCGGCATCTGCCAGTCGCTCTGGGGCCGCGCCGCGGGCCTGGCCAAGGCGTTCCTCGACGAAGGTGCCTCGGGTCCGCTCGCCGAGGGCGCCATGACCCATCCGCAGATCAACGCCCTATTCTTGTAACCCACAAGCCAGGAGCAACGCGCGCATATGGTCGGGGGGCGGCGCTTCGGCGCTGGCCGCCGGCCGATTGGCGCCGAGCGGCGGCAAGGCGATGCGCCGCGCCATCAGATGCAGCGGGCGATCCGCGGTCTGGCCGCTGCCGTAGAACGGGTCGCCGACCATCGGCCAGCCGGCCTCGCGCGCATGGACGCGCAACTGATGCGTCCGGCCGGTTGCGGGCTTCAGCTCCAGCCAGGCGACGCCGTCGCCGCGGCCGAGCACGCGGAAATCCGTCACCGCCGTCTGGCCCTTGGCATCGGCCACGATCTTCCAGCCGGACTGGTCGCTGACCTTCTTCAGCGGCAGATCGATGCGGCCCAGATCCGCCGCCGGCCCGCCCTCGACCACGGCCCAATAGGTCTTCTCCACGTCCCGACCGGAAAAGGCGCGGCCGAGGCGGGTGAGCGCCTTGGCATGGCGCGCCAGCACCAGGCAGCCGGACGTATCCGTATCCAGGCGATGGGCGAGCCGCGGCACCTCGCGCCCATCGAGGCGCAGGGCCGGCAGCAGCGCCTCCAGGTCCGACGCGGTCCGGGGTCCGGCATGAACCGGCAGGCCCGCCGGTTTGTCGATGATCAGAATGTCGGCGTCGCGATAGAGTATGCGCGCCTGGAGCGCCTCGGGTGTCATGGGTCGCGATGAAGCACGGGCGAGCAGGTTGACGCAACGGAGGAAACGATCATGGCGACGGCAGCGGATCTGCGCCGGATGGCGCTCGCACTGGAGGGCACGACCGAGGCGCCGCATTTCGATCGGGCGGCCTTCAAGGTCGCCCGCATCTTTGTGACGCTGGCCGCCGACGGGCTGACCGCCAATTTCATGTTCACGCCCGACGAGCAGGCGCTGAAATGCACGACGGCACCCGATGCTTTCGCCGCGATTCCCAACGCCTGGGGCAAGCGCGGCGCCACCACGGCCATACTCGCCAACCTGAGTGCGGCCGAACTGGAGAGTGCGCTCAGGATCGTCTGGATGCGCGCCTTGCCCAAACCGAAGCCGCGGCGCAAAGGCGCCTAGGCATCGCCGGACGGCCGCCGGTGATCAATGGGGCTGCTTTTCGAGGGTTTTGCTGCCAATCTGATATCCCGACCTCGCGGGAATGGCGATTGGGTGGAAGGACAATATCGATGGCGACGGCTGACGATCTGCGGCGCTTGGCCCTGGCATTGGAGGGCACGATCGAAACACTGCACCTTGATCAGCTCGCCTTCATGGTCGTGCGGACCTATGTCACCCTCACCCCCGACGGCTTGAGCGCGCATTTCAAATTTACGCCCGCCGACCAGGTCGCGCACTGCCAGGCGAAGCCCGAAGCGTTCAGCGCGATCGACAATGCCTGGGGCCGCCAAGGCTGGACCAACGCGATCCTGGACAAACTAAGCGACGCCGAGCTGGAGGCCGCTCTCCGGGCCGCCTGGAGCGATGCCCTGCCGAAGAAACTGCCACCGCGCCCACCGATCTCGCTCTACTAAACCGACGGGCCAGCTAGCCAGCGCCGGCCCGTCGCCGTTAGGATGACGGGCAACGACCGTCAGAGTCCCCATGTCCCTTGCCGTTCCGCGTTCCACCACCGCCCGCCAGAATGGCGCTGGGATCGGCTTCATGCTGCTGGCGGTCCTGCTCTACGGTTTCATGGACGCGCTGATCAAATACCAGGCGGCGCGCTATCCCGTCGTCGAAGTGACGTTTTTTCGCAGCCTGTTCGCGCTGATCCCCTTGGCTTGGCTCATCCGGCGCCAGGGCGGCTGGCGGGCACTCAAGACCAGGCAACCTAAGCTGCAGGCCGTGCGCGCCGTCATCGGCTTCGTTTCGCTGATCAGCTTCTTTGAGGCCTTCGCGCTGATGCCGCTCGCCGACGTGGTCGCGATCGGTTTCGCCGCTCCGCTGTTCATCACCGCGCTGTCGGTGCCGCTGTTGGGCGAGCACGTCGGCTGGCGGCGCTGGTCGGCGGTCCTCGTCGGGTTCGTGGGCGTGCTGATCATGGTGCGGCCGGGCTCCGGCCTGATCGGCATCGCCGCCGGCGTGGCGCTGCTCGGCACCCTCACCTATTCGCTGTCGATCATCACGATCCGACGGCTGTCGGCGACCGACGGCAACGCACCGACAGTCGCCTCCTTCACGGTCTTCGCCACGCTGGCGACCGGTGCCGCGCTGCCGTTCTATTGGGTGACGCCGGCCAGCGCCGACTGGACCATGCTGGTCGCCATGGGCCTGTTGGGTGGTGCCGGACAGATCGCCTTCACCCATGCCTTCTCTCTGGCGCCGCCGGTGATCGTGGCGCCGTTCGACTATGCCAACATGCTGCTGGCGACCTTGCTCGGCTATCTGGTCTGGGGCGACGTCCCGACTCCGACCATCCTCGTCGGCGCGGTGCTGGTGATCGGCAGCGGGCTCTATATCGTCTATCGCGAAGCGATTCGTCGCGGGGCGTAAGGAGAACCTTATCCATGCAGCTCCGCGCACTCATCGCTACCCTGCTCGGCCTCGCGGCAGCATTGCCTGCGACCGCCCAGACCTGGCATCCGCTCGATCCGGCCAGGACATTGGTAATCGACACGACCAAGGGCCGGATCCTGGTCGAGCTGCAGCCGGCGTTGGCGCCGCGCGCGGTCGAACGGGTGATCCTGCTCGCCCAGGAACAGGTCTATGACGGCCTGCTGTTCCATCGGGTGATCGACCATTTCGTCGACCAGACCGGCAACCCCAACAACAAGGACGGCGGCACGTCGGCCCATCCGGACCTGGCGCCCGAATTCAGCTTCCGGCTCGATGCCGGCAGCTATCTGCCGGTGGCGAAGGCATCCGACGGCATCGCAGGCTTCGTGGGTTCCCTGCCGATCGCGGGCGGCGTGCCGCGGCCGGACGGACGGGTTGGGGCTTGGGCCGCCTATTGCTCGGGCGTGGTCGGCATGGGCCGGCAGGAGGCGCCGGGCAGCGCCAACAGCGAGATCTTCTTCATGCGCGATCCCGCCCGGCGGCTCGACCATGATTACACCGCGTTCGGCCGGGTCGTGGTCGGGCTGGACGTGGTCCGCGCCATCGCGGTCGGCGAACCGCCGGAAGCGCCGGACCGGATGCTGCGCGTGCGCCTGGCTGCCGACCTGCCCGACGCCGATCGGCCGCGCTTCGAGCGGATGGACGAGCACGCCCCGGCGTTCGCCGCTCTGGTGGCAAAGACGCGTGCGGCCAAGGGGGCGGATTTCTCGGTCTGCGATGTCGAGGTACCGGTGCGGCCGGCGGTTACCGGCCGGTAGGCCCCGCGCTCGGCCGGATCGATGCCCGCCTTGCCGAGCCGCGACCGCGGCTTGCCGTCGTTTGCGGCAGGGGCGTGACGGCAGCCGCGCGAACACGCTATCATTGCGACGTGCCCTCGATCACACCCGGCCTCTCATGCGAAAGAAAGAGCGACATTAATGTCCCGTCACAGCCTGTCTGCCGCCGCCGCAACGTTTATCGTGTTGAGCCTCACCTCGTTGGCCGCGCACGCCGAGACCGTCAGCCAGATGGTCGAGGGCAAGACGCTGTCGGTCGACCTCGACTGCGTGGACCGGGTCGAGATCCAGCCCAAGGCCGATCTTGCAGGCAAGGTCATGGTCGAGGCGACCTCGAGTAAGGACGGCGAGCTCAAGGACTTCGTATTCAAGGGCGGCGAGACCGCGTCGGTCACACGCAAGCGGCACTCCTGCCCCTCGACCGCTGTCGATCGGCCCAAGACCACCGTCTCGATCCAGGTACCGGCTGGCATGTCGATCGACATCAACAATGGCGGCTCGACGAATTATATCGTCGGCGCCGTGGGTGGCAGCCTGCATGCCCGTCTCGCCGGATCAGGCTATCTCACGGCGGTATCGGCCACCGATCTCGATATCCGGCTGTTGGGCTCCAGCAGCGTGAATATCGGCCAGACCAGCGGGCCCGCGGCGGTGCAGATCGCCGGCAGTGGTGATTTCCGCATCGGCAACACCGACATGCCGAGCCTGAAGATCGATGTGCGCGGCAGCGGCAAATTCACGATCGACAACGGACGGATCGGGACGCTCGCGGCCTCGGTCGCCGGTTCCGGCGCGCTCAAGATCATGGCGACGGTTCAGGACGCGGCGCTCTCGACCGTCGGTTCCGGCGACATCGAAGTCGCGAAAGTGACCGGCACCCTGTCGAGCAGCAAGGCCGGGTCCGGCACGATCAAGGCCGGGAGGAGCTGACGGAGCAGGCCGATATCCGTGCCTTCGATCGAACTTCGCCCTACGCGTTCACATCGACCACGACCCGCCCGCGGATCTGGCCCTTGAGGATGCGGTTGGCATAGTCCGGCAGCTGGCCGAGGCCGATCAGCTCGACCATGCCGTCGATGAGGGCCGGATCGAGTTCGCGGGCGAGCCGGTCCCAGGCCGTGCGCCGTTCGGGTAACGGCGACAAGACCGAATCGATGCCCAGCAGGCTGACGCCGCGCAGCAGGAACGGGATGACGCTCGCCGGCAGATCGGCGCCGCCGGCGAGACCGCAGGCGGCAGCGGCGCCGCGATTCTTCAACTGGGTCAGCAGCGTCGCGAGCGTGGTCGAGCCGACCGAGTCGATCGCGGCGGCCCAGCGCTCGGCCTGCAGCGGCTTGGTCACCGGCTGCGCCAATTCCGCGCGACCCACGAAATCGACGGCGCCGAGGCCGGCCAGATACTCATGGGTTTCCGGACGTCCCGTGGCGGCCACGACGCGATGGCCGAGTTTGGCGAGTAGCGCCACCGCGACGCTGCCGACGCCGCCGGCGGCACCGGTCACCAGCACGTCGCCGTCGCCCGGCTTGAGGCCATGCCGTTCCAGCGCCATCACCGCCAGCATCGAGGTGAAACCGGCCGTGCCGATCGCCATGGCGCGCGCGGGCGTCATGCCGTCGGGCAGGCGCACCAGCCACTCCGCCTTGACGCGGGCATATTGCGCATAGCCGCCCCAATGCCATTCGCCGACGCGCCAGCCGGTCAGGATGACCGGATCGCCCGCCTGCCAGTCCGGGCTGGTCGACTGTTCGACCACCCCCACGAAATCGACGCCCGGCACATGGGGATAGCTCCTGACCAGACGGCCGAGGCCGTTCAGCACCATGCCGTCCTTGTAATTGAGCGTCGAATGGCTGACCCGGACCAGCACGTCGCCCGCGGGCAGCTGGTCCTGGGTCAGCGTTTCGATGGCGGCCGAGACCTTGCGATCCTGCTCGCGCAGCAGGATCGCCTTGAAGCCGGTCATCGCGCTACCGCAGCGGCTCGAGGATGCTGACGAAGTTGGCGACCGCCGCACCGCCCATGTTGAACAGGCCGACCATGTCGGCATCCTTGATCTGGATGCCGCCCGCCGTGCCGGTCAGCTGCATCGCCGCCATGACATGCATGGAGACGCCGGTGGCGCCGACCGGATGGCCCTTGGCCTTGAGGCCGCCCGACGGATTGACCGGCAGCTTGCCGGTCTTCTCGACCCAGCCCTCATGGATGGCGCGCGCGCCCTGGCCCTGAGGGGTCAGGCCCATCGCCTCATACTCGATCAGCTCGGCCGTGGTGAAACAGTCGTGGGTTTCGACCAGGGACAGATCGTCGAGCCCGACGCGCGCCTCGGCAAACGCCCGCTTCCAGGCGAGCTGTGCGCCCTCGAACGACACGATGTCGCGCTTCGACATCGGCAGGAAATCATTGACCTGCACCGCCGCGCGGAACACCACCGCCTTGTCGAGAGCCAGCGCCGTGTCGACGTCGCTCAGCACCGCGGCCGCCGCCCCATCGGAGACGAGCGAGCAGTCGGTCCGGCGCAGCAGGCCCGCGACATAGGGGTTCTTGTCGGTCACGGTCCGGCAGAACTCATAGCCCAGATCCTTCTGGACATGGGCCAGCGGGTTGGTCGAGCCGTTGAAATGATTCTTGGCCGCGATCCGGGCGAGCGCATCCGACTGGTCGCCGTAGCGCTGGAAATACTGGTCGGTGATGCGGCCGAACACGCCGGCGAAGCCGCCCGGAATATCGCCCTCCTCGGCGATATAGCTGGCCTTGATCAGGATCTCGCCGACCTCCGGTCCGGACACGTCGGTCATCTTCTCGACGCCGACCACCAGCACGCGCTTCGCCTTCTTGGCCTCGATCATATTGATCGCCTGGTGGATCGCGGCGGAGCCGGTGGCGCAGGCGTTCTCGACCCGGGTCGCGGGCTTGAAACGCAGCGCCGGATCGGTCTGCAGCACGAGCGAGGACGGAAATTCCTGGCGCTGGAAGCCGGCGTTCATGGTGCCGATATAGATCGCATCGATATCGGCCGGCGCCAGACCGGCATCGGCGATCGCATCGGTCGCCACGCGGGTGATCAGGCTCTCCAGCGTCTCGTCCTGCAGCTTGCCGAAGCGGCTATGGGCCCAGCCGACGATACATGCGGTCATGGTGATCTCCTGTCAGTTCTATTTTAGAACTTTATCACCATCCGTTCGGGCTGGCGAGCCCCGACCTGTGTGCGGAAAGGCGCAGCCCCGACACCGAATGACGCGGGTACCCTTGGCCCATATTGACGATGGGTCTGCGACCGACGAAGTTGCAACTCACGCATACCTGAGGCCGTTTATGACTACCCCCGACCGCCTGACCATCCGACGCCCCGACGATTGGCACGTGCATTTGCGAGACGGCGCGATGTTGGAGGCGGTCGCCATCCATACGGCACGCCAGTTCGCCCGCGCGATCGTGATGCCGAATTTGGTACCGCCCGTGACCACGGCCGCGGCCGCGATCGCCTACCGCCGGCGCATCCTGGCCGCGCTGCCGGCCGAGCTCGGCTTCACGCCGCTGATGACCTGCTATCTGACCGACGCGACCGACGCCGACGATCTGGCCGCGGGCTTCGCCGACGGCAGCTTCACCGCGGCCAAGCTCTATCCGGCCAAGGCCACGACCAACTCCGCCTTCGGCGTCACCGACATCACCAAGCTTACGGCAACGTTCGAGCGCATGGCCAAGATCGGCATGCCGCTGTTGATCCATGGCGAGGTGACCGATCCCGGCGTCGATATCTTCGACCGCGAGGCGGTGTTCGTCGAGACGGTGCTGATCCCGCTGCGCGCACGCGTGCCGGGCCTGAAAATCGTGCTGGAGCATATCACCACGGCCGAGGCCGCGGCCTACGTCACGCAAGCCGAGCCCGGCATCGCCGCGACCGTGACCCCGCATCATCTGCTGATCAACCGCAACGCCATCTTCAACGGCGGCCTGCGCCCCGACGCCTATTGCCTGCCGGTCGCCAAGCGCGAGACCCATCGCCAGGCGCTGCGCCGCGCCGTCGCGTCCGACAGCGATCGATTCTTCCTCGGCACCGACACGGCCCCGCATCCGCGCCATGCCAAGGAGGCCGAATGCTGTGCCGCCGGCGTGTTCTGCGCGCCGTTCGCGCTGGAAATCTACGCCGATATCTTCGACGAGCTCGAGGCACTCGACCGGTTCGAGGCATTCGCCAGCCTGAACGGCCCGCGCTTCTATGGTCTGCCGCTCAACGCGGGCACTGTGACGCTGGAGCGGGCGCCGACGCTCATCCCCGAAATGATCGGTGCCCCGGTCGGCGGCGTGAAGCCGTTTAGAGCGGGCGAGACGATCCGCTGGCGCATGGTCGAGCCCTGAGCCCGGCATCCATCTTGGCACCCCCGGACCAGAGACGGCTGATCGACCGCCGGCGCTTCGGCATGGGACTGGCGGCGCTGCTCGCGAGCGGCGCCCTTGCCGGCCCAGCCTTCGGCGCCGACGAATTCGCGACCCTGCCCTATAAGGCGATGATCGCGAATGCGCTGACGTTTCTGAATGTCGCGGTCGGCGAGCGCGATCGGCTGGCGCTGGTGCAGAGCCTGCATCCGGACGGCGGCAATCTGGTCATCCGGCCGCTGGTCATCACCATCCTGTCCAAGAACGGCAGGATCGACGTGCCGGTCGCCGCCGACAACAGCTTCGCGATCCCGATCAACGAGGATCTGCGCGACGAAAACCCGACCGTGCTGACCAATCAGCCGAAGGGCAGCCTGTCGCTGCAGGTCGGCGTGCGCATCCTGCTGCCGCAGACGACCCGCTATGCCTATAGCGAGTTCTGGCTGGGCATCGAACAGGCCAACCACATGACCAGGCGCTTCGCCGGCATGATGCGCTGGCTGTTCGCCGATACCGCCGACAGCCTGATCCTGCGCTTCAGCCGCCCGGAACGCCAAATGCTGCGCATCGCCGCCGAAGACGGCCCGCTGACGCTGATCGCCGACGACAGCGGCACGATCTTCGTCCGCATCGACAAGAAGCTGGTCGAGCAGAACCCGATGATGGAACTGTCGGAACCGGCGCTGGACGCGCTGCCGGCGATCAGCAGCCGCTGACTCTTAATCAGCGGCTCCAAACCCCACCCCACTCGTCATCACCGGGCTTGACCCGGTGATCCACGCGACAATTGCAGAACTCCACTCGTGCCCGTGACGCCGCGGAACCGCGTGGATGGCCGGGTCAAGCCCGGCCATGACGATGAGTGTGAGTGTCAGCGCCGCCGGCTGAACAGCGCCAGCCCGATCGCGACGCCGAGCCCGCCGAGCGCCGCCGCCGCCCAGATCTGCGCGTTCCTATTGCCGGCGAACGCGCGGACGGCGTCGGTCGCTTCGTCATAGCCCGCATTGAGCGCACGTTCCGCCCGCGGCACGTTCTTGCGGACCTGATAGACGGCCTGATCGCCGAGGGCGACGGCCCGTTCGTGCAGCTTGTCGGTCGCGTCCTTCAATGCTGCGGATATCGTGGTATCGGCCATGGCAAGCCCTCCTTGGTGTTGATCGGTCTCAACACGGGCGGCGGCTCGGCCGTTCCGCAGGTTATCTAGCCGTGGCTCGACAGCGTCTGGAACACGTCGCGTTCCGGTGCCAACCGCGCGATATGGGCGCGGTGCCAGAGCGCATAGAACAGCAGGCTCCAGGCCGCGAAGACATGGCGTTTGTTTTCGATACGGGCGAACAGGCGTTCGACCGTATCGGGCAGGCATAGCGCGCGCACGCAGTCCTGGCGGGCGACCAGGGGTCCCAGCATCTGGCCACGGCGTTTCAGCCAGTCGCCGACCGGGATCTGGCCGCGGCGGCGGCGCGCGAGGGCGCCGGCGGTCGGCAGGCGCTGATCCAGCCAGCGGCGCAGCAGCCATTTGCCGACGCCGTCGCGGATTTTGAGCTCGTCGGGCAGGCCGAAGGCGAATTGGGCGACGCCGCGGTCGAGCAAAGGCAGGCGTCCGTCCAGGCCCTGCGCCATCAGGCAACGATCGAACTTGGTCAGGAGATCGTTCGGCAGCCAATCCTGGCAATCGGCCGCCTGGGCCATCTGCAGGCGGGTCCGGCCGCCGACCGCCTGCGCCGTCTCGGCCGCAACGATGCCGTCGCGCCAGCCGTGCATGTCCTCGCGCAGCAGCCCCAGCCCGTCGAACGCGCCGCGCGAGCGCGGCAGCTTGCCGCCGGCCCACCAGGGGCGCAGCAGGGCTCGGTAGCGGCCATACCCGCCGAACAGCTCGTCGCCGCCCTCGCCGGCCAGGATGGTCCGGAACCCGGTTTCGGCCGCGGCACGCGCCAATTTCCATTGCGGCACCAGGGCAGCGTCGGCCATCGGATCGTCGATCGCGGCCGCGACCTCCGGCAGCAGGTGCCAGAAATCCGCCTCACGGAACGTGACCTCGGTCAGGCGCGCGCCGACCGCGGCCGCCATCTCGCGCGCCATCTCCAACTCGCCGCCCTCCGCCGGCTGGGAGAAGCCCAGCGTCAGCGCCTCGACCGGTGCCGCACTCTGGTCGGCCATCAGCACCAACAGCGCCGTCGAATCGACCCCGCCCGACAGGAACAGGCCGATCGGACCCTCCGCCTGGCAATGGCGGGCGACCGCCTGGCCGAGCAGCAGGTCGAGCGTCGCCAGCGCCGGTTCGACCGTGCTCGGGATCGGCGCCAGCGACGGCAAGGCGCGATAGAGCCGGCGATCGACCAGCCGGCCTTGCTCGACGATCAGCGTCTCGCCCGGCAGCACGCGGTAGATGCCGGCGAAGGGCGTCGTCCTGCCCGTGGTGAATTGCAGCTGCAACAGCTCGTTGCGCGCCTGCGGCACCAGATCGGGGGCGACCGCACCGGCCGCGATCAACGCCGCCGCGGTCGAGGCGAAGACGAAGCCCAGCGCCGTCTCGGCGTAATAGAGCGGCTTGATGCCGAAGCCGTCGCGCGCCAGCAGCAGCCGCTGGCTTTCCGGATCATAGATCGCGAGCGCCACGCCGCCGCGCAGATGGCGGGCGAATTCGATGCCATAGGCGCGGTAGAGCTGCAGCGGCGCCGGATCGAGCGCGCCGTCGCCGATCAGAATGGCGCCGCGCGGCTCGACGAAGGGCTGGTCGGCTGGCTGGCCCCGGTGCAGCAGCACGAGGGCTGCGCCATCGTAGCGGCCGCCGCCGATGCCGCCGCGCTGGGTCAGCGCCGCCGACAGGCGCGCCACCCGCTCGTCCGCCGGCACGGCGCCGTCCAGCCCGAACAGGCCGCCGATGCCACTCATCGGCCGAACAACGAGGTAAGGGCGGGCACGGAACGGATCGGACGACTCCCAAAGGCGAAGGGCGCGGACACTGCCATAAGGACTATGCGTCTTCCTAGAGCGAGATCCGATTCTTCGAATCGGATCTCGCTCAAACGTTGTTGATCTGGCGCGAATTCTTGTCGCTTGGATGTGACCATCCAAGCGGAAAGCGCGCTAGCGGATTGACATAAGCGGCAAAAGCCGGGCCTTTCTGGGGCCGATCCCACCCTTACTGGAGCGCCTGCCGGCCCGCCGATGACCGACTACAACCGGAATCTGAACGGGCTGCGCGGGTTATGCGCCTTTCTCGTCTTCGTGCGCCATATCTGGGGCGGTCCGCGGCTGGAGGGCTGGTGGGGCGACAGCCTGCCCGACGCGGCGCTGCTCGACTTCCTGTTCGATTCGCTGCAGTGCGCGGTCGAGATCTTCTTCATGATCAGCGGCTTCCTGATCACGGCCAGCCTGCTGCGCGCACCCTCGATCCGGCATTTCGTCCTCCATCGGGTGCTCAGGATCTATCCGGTCTTCCTCGCGACCCATCTCATCCTGTTCGGGCTCGGGCCGCTGCTGCATTACAAGCTGCTCGACGGCATCGATGCCGCGCGCTGGTCCTGGCTGTTCGCCGCCAACGGCCTGCTGTTGCCCGGCATCTTCGACATTCCGCTCGTGCAGTCGAACGCCTGGTCCTTGAGCTACGAGGCCATATTCTATGTGTTTTCGATCGTGGCCTATCGGCTGGGCCGGCACCTGGCGCCCCAACCGCGCCTGCTGCTGACGGCACTCGCCACCGCCGGCGCCTGCTATCTCTATCCGCGCGGTGTGTTCTTCGCGGCCGGCGCGCTCGTGTTTCTGCTGGGCGATCGCGCGCTGACGCTCGGGCGGCGACGCTGGCTGATGCCGGGCCTGCTGTTGCCGGCCTTGTTCCTGCTGCTGCAGGCGTCGCTGGATGCCCCGCCCCTCTGGACGCGACTGGGCTATCTCTTGGGGTTCCTGATCGGTATTCCGCTGTTCGCGGCCCTGGTCCATGGCCGCGGCCGGCTGCTGCGGACCCGGGCCATGCAGTATCTGGGCGACATCAGCTACAGCTTCTATCTCTGGCACCCGTTCGCCTATTTCGCCGGCAAGAAACTGGTGCGCACGCTGGCGTCGGGCGCGCCGCCGGCCCTGCAGGTGGCGCTGCTGTTCGCGGTCACGCTGCCCGTCGCGCTCGCGATCTCGCACGCGAGCTATCGCCTGATCGAGCGGGCGGCGACCGGGGCGCTGCGCCGCCGTCTGGAGCCCCGCCCGCTGGCCAGCGCCGCCTGAGCCTTGCTCTCCGCCACGCTCGCCGGCTAACTAAGCTGCCGCGGCCGTCGCCCGCGGAAACGGGGACCAGTCCTCGTGAAACCGAGGACCTGTCGCCTGATGAGTTTGCCGCCTTCCGCCTTCGGTCGCCTGTTGATGGCCGTCCTGTTCCTGCTGGGGCCGCTCGTCTATGTGGCGCCGCTCTCGACCGCCGTCCTGCTGCCGGTCGCGACCATCGTCACGGGCCTGACCCTGCGGCGGGAGGTCTTGGAGCCGCGCCGCATCCGCCGGGCGGTCGTCATCTGGCTGCCCTTGTTCGTCTTGATGCTCGCCTCCGGCTTCTGGGCGCTCGACCGCACGGCGGCCCTGACGCTCGCTGCCCGCCTGATCGTCGTGATCGTGCTGGGCATGGCCCTCGTCCGCTGGTGTCGCGACATGCCGGTCGAGCCGCTGCGGCGCCTGCTGCCGGCGCTCGCCGTCGGCCTGATTCTCGCAAATCTCTACGTGCTGGCCGACCTGGGCCTGGACGGCGCGCTGTCGCAGCTGAGCCATGCCAAGCGCGAGGGTTTCGATTTCGCGACCTATTACGGCCGGGGCGCCACCATCCATGCGATCCTGCTGGCACCGCTCAGCTGGGGCCTGTGGCGCACCGGCGCCCGGCGGCTCGCCATCGGTCAATTCCTGCTGGCCGCGATCGCGATCCTCGCCACCCACGACCTGTCGGCCAAGGTGGCGCTGGGCGGCGCCATCGGCGGCGGGCTGATCATCCTGGCCCTGCCGTCCTTGCGCTGGGCGTTCCTGGCGCTGGTGGCCCTGGTGGCGCTCGGCCTGCCGCTGGCCTTTCCGATCCAGCTGGATCAGGCCCAGGAATGCTGGCTGTTCGCCCATAAGAAATCGGCCCTGCACCGGATCTATATCTGGGATTTCGTCGTCGGCCAGATCGCCGACAAGCCGCTGTTCGGCTGGGGTCTCGATTCGGCCCGGCGGATGCCGGGCGGCCAGGACACGGTGACCTTGGGCGAGAACTGCCCGGATGCGACTCCGGTCATCGGCCAGAAACTGCCGCTGCATCCCCATAACGCCGTGCTGCAGACCTGGCTGGAGCTGGGTGCAGCCGGCATCGTGCTGGGCTTCGGCGGGCTGATCTTGACGCTGGGTCGGCTCTATGTGCGCCGCCGCCGGGTCGTGGCGGCCGTGCTGGTCGCCTCCAGCGTCGCCGGCACGCTGGTCGCACTCGTCAGCTATGGCGTCTGGCAGGAATGGTTCCTGTCGGCGCTCATGCTGTCCGCCGCAGTTGGAGCGTTGGCCCTGCGCCAGGACGAGATCGCCTGATGCGCACCGCGCTGCTCTATCGCGACCGGCTGATCCCCCGTTCCGAAGCGGCGTTCATGCGGCGGCAATACGTGGCTTTCGAAGCGTTGACGCCTTACTGGCTCGGCTGCCGTTTCGACGACGGCTTGGGCGACCTGGGCGCGCCCGGTCATCTCCTGGGCCGGACCGGACCGCTGGGCGCCATCGACAGGGCCCTGTTCAAGCAGATGGGCATCGTGCCGCAGGTGCCCCATCTGGGCGCGTTGAACCCGGTCGTCATCCACGCCCATTTCGGCCGCGGCGGCGCCTTGGCCCTGCCGCTCGCCCGCGCGCTGGGCCTGCCGCTGGTCGTGAGCTTCCATGGCGGCGACGCCACCAAGGACAAGCATTACCGCCGGCAATTGATCCCGACGATCTATCAGCGCCGGCTCGAGGCGCTGAAGCGCGAAGCGAAGCTGTTCATCTGCGTCTCCGACTTCATTCGCCGCCGCCTGCTCGAGCGCGGTTTCCCGGCGGCGAAGCTGGTGGTGAACCGCTATGGCATCGAGGTCGAGGGCGTCGCCGAACCCCGCGCACCCGACGCCCCGCCCGCCGTGCTGTTCGTCGGCCGCTTCGTCGAGAAAAAGGGCATCGCCACCCTGCTCGATGCCCTGGCGATCCTGCGCAGCCAAGGCAATCCGCTGCGCCTGACCCTGGTCGGCGACGGCGAGCTTGGCCCCCTGGTCGCGGCGCGGGCCCAGGAGCTGGGCGGCATCGAGCAGGCCGGCTGGCTCGCCAATGCCGAAGTCAAGCAGCGCATGGCCGCAGCACTCGCCTTGGCCGTGCCCAGTGTCACCGCCAAGGCCGGCGACGCCGAGGGCCTGCCGAACGTCATTCTGGAGGCGATGGCCGCCGGCATTCCGGTCGTCGGCTCCGACAGTGCCGGCATCGCCGAGGCAATCGCGCACGAGCAGACCGGCCTGGTCGTCCCGCCCGGCGATGCGCCGGCGCTGGCGGAGGCCTTGGCCCGGGTCGCCGCCGATCCGGCCCTGCGCCAGCGCATGGCGCTCGCCGGCCGGGCGCGCGCGGTCGCGGAATTCTCCGCCCCCGATCAGTCGCGCCGGCTGGAGCAGATCCTGCTGTCGGTCATCCCTTGAGCCGGCCCAACCGCCCGCTGACCTCGGCCGACTTTCCGCCTGAGACGGCGCTCAACGCCTTTTTCGCCTGGAACGAGGCCCGGCCGCGCCATGATCGGCGCTACAACGTGCTGCGCCGGGTCTGGCGGCTGGAGCCGGACCGGGCTGTCGCCTATCTGGTCGGTCCCGAAGCCGATGCCGACATGGTCGCGGCCGCCGCCCGGGTGCAGGCAGCGCTCGATGCCGCGATCCGCGCTGAGGATGGCGAGCGCCAGGCCGAGCTGTTCCGGGCGCTCGACGCGATCGAGGACCATATCGATCTCGCGGCGCTGCCGGCCCATCGGCCCTCGCGCCGTCGGTCCGGGCCCAAACGCATTCTCGTGATCAAACTGAGCGCGCTCGGCGATTTCATCCAGGCGCTGGGGCCGATGGCGGCGATCCGCCGGCACCATGAGCACGACCATGTCACGCTCTTGACGACCGCCCCCTTCGCGCGGCTGGCACAGCAGACCGGCTTTTTCGACCAGGTCGAGATCGATCGACGCTCGCAGCCGCTCGACGTGCGCGGCTGGCTGGGCCTGCGCCGCACGCTCTTGGCCGGCGGCTTCGACCGGGTCTACGACCTGCAGACCTCGCAACGCTCCAGCTTCTATGCCCGGCTCTGGTGGCCCGGCACTCGGCCGGAATGGTCGGGCATCGCCGCCGATTGCAGCCATCCCCACGCCAATCTGCTGCGCAATCCGCAGCACACCATCACCAAGCAGGCCGAGCAACTGATGATGGCCGGCATCCATCCGGTGCCGCTGCCGAGCCTGCCCGTCGAAGACGGCGCCCTGCCGCCGGAGCTGACCGGTCGCCCGTTCGCGCTGCTGATCCCCGGTTCCTCGCCGCGCCATCCGGGCAAGCGCTGGCCGGCCCAGCGCTATGGCGAGCTGGCCCGCGCACTCGCCGCGCGTGGAGTGTTGCCCGTCGTGCTGGGCAGCAAGGCCGAGCACGGCCTGGCCGACACCATCCGCCAGGCGGAACCCGCCGCCGTGGACCTGACCGGCCGGACCGAGCTCGCCGACCTGGTGTCGCTCGCGCGCGCCGCGGCCATCGCCGTCGGCAACGACACCGGCACCAGCCATATCGCGGCGGCCGGCGGGGCGCCGCTGGTGGCGCTGTTCTCCGGCGAATCGGATCCGGCCCGCTGCGCACCGCGCGGCGCCCGGGTCACCGTGCTGCGCCGCGCGCCGCTGGCCGACCTGGGCTTGGCGCCGGTGCTGGCGGCGGTCGAAGCGGCGCTTAAGGAAGCTCAGCGCGCGCCATAGTCCGAGACACGGATGCGGCCGCTGACCACGTCCTGGGCCAGCAGATTGACGCGCTTCTCCATGGCGGCGGTGACGAGCGCGCGGTTGTTCTCGTCGAGCGCCCAACCGACCGCTCCGTTCGCCAACCCCAGGCTGAGCGCCCCCGGCAACCAGGTACCGGTCTGGGCCGCCTTGAAGGTCCGATAGACCACGACATCGACGCGCTTTTCCATCGAGGTCAGCATCGTGCCCGGGAATAGGCCGTTCTGATTGGCATCGACGCCGATGGCCAGACGCCCGCGCTGGTGTGCCGTCTCATAGACACCGATCCCGCTGCCGCCCGCCGCGGCGAAGATCACGTCGGCCCCCTCGTCGAACATCCGGCCGGCCAGGACCCCACCCTGCTGCGGGTTGCGCCAGGCCGTGGCGTCGGTGCCGATATAAGCCTCCAGCACGGTCATCCGAGGATCGACGCGCAGGGCGCCCAGCTTGTAGCCGGCCGCGAATTTCTGGATCAGCGGCACGTTCTGGCCGCCGATGAAACCGATCTTCGCGGTCTTGGAGGCGAGTGCCGCCAGCGTGCCGACCAGGAACGTCCCCTCCTGTTCGCGCATGGTGACGGACAGGATATTCGGCCCGTTCGCCAGCGCATCGATCAACGTGAATTGCACCTGGGGGAACGCGGCCGCTACGGCCTTGAGCGCGTCGGCGAACACGAAGCCGACCGCGACGATGCTGGTGGCGCCACGGTCGGCCAGATCGCGCAATCCGGCCTCGCGCGCGCCGTCGCCGACATCCGCTTTCAGGTAGTCGATGCCGGTCTCGGCCTTGAACCGATCCGCTCCGACGATCGCGGCATGGTTGAATCCGCCATCGTCGGCCCCACCCGCATCGAACGCGAGCGCCGGGCAAAACGCGCCTGCCGCAAAAACCGTCCGGGGGAGAGAGCCGGCGATCGCTGCCGCCGCCATCAGGGCGAGCGCATCGCGCCGGCCGAGTGCACCGTTGCCAATGAACATGTCTGGATACCGCTCTCGTCGTTGCTGAGTGCGAGGGCTAGCCTCAAAAAATCGCTGACAGAACGCTGTATCTCACCGAGTCACGGTTCCGACAAGACAAATGATCGTGGTAAAAAAATCACGAATTTTCGTTTAAAAAAACCGAAACATTTCGCTAACAACACAGAAATACCGCGACCTTAGTTTTCGGCCGAACAGATTCGGCAAAATTGATCCAATTTCTTGGATCAATGACTCATTGTCGTTTCATTATTACAGCAATGAGAGAGTATTGATGCGCAAGTGGGATGACGGACCAAGAAAACAGGCACGCATCGAGATCATTCCCATGATCGACGTGATGATGTTCCTGCTGGTCTTTTTCGTGCTCATCAGCATCAACGTCATTCCGGCATTGGGCATCAAGACCACACTACCCCAATCCTCCCAGGCGCAGGACACGCGGGCGGTCAAGAACGTCATCATCACCCTTGCCCCGACCGGGGAAACTCAACTCGACGGTGCGATCGTCCAGACCGACGAACTGACCCAGCGCCTGGCCCAGATGCATAGCGAGAACCCCGCGATCAACGTGATCATCAACGGGGACGAGACGGTGCAGATGCAGCGCCTGGTCGACGCGTTGGACGCGGTAAAGGCGGCCGGCATCGACCAGCTCTCCATGGCGACCAAGAAGCGGAATTGACGCCCGTGGAAATCCTCTACCGTGCGCGCAATTGGGTCGCCTCGGCGCCGACGGTGCTCGTCGTCGCCACGGCCTTGGTGCTGACGACCGTCTCGCTGCCGAAGCCGGTCAAGGAACCCGTGAAGACGCCGGTCAAGATCCAACTGACCGCGCTGCCCGAGCCGCCGCCCCCCGAACCGCCGCCGCCGCAACCACCGGCACCGCCGCCGCCCGTGCCGGTCCCACCCGCGCCGGCGCCGCCCATGCCGGCCCCGCCGGTCCCGGTACCGCCGAAGCCGGTGGCGCCGCCGAAGCCGATCGCACGGCCGAAGCCCGCGGACCGGCCGGCGCCGGTGACGGAACCGACACCGGAGGTCGCCGCCTCGGCGCCCGCGACCGCGCCGACCACCGCCCCCGCAGCGCCGGCGACGGCACCCGCGGCACCGGCACCGGCGGCGCCCGCCAAATCCACGAACGCCTCGGCCGAGGACGCGTATGTCGCGCGCGTCCGCGCCGATATCGAGGCCAACAAGCATTACCCGAACGGCAAGGAAGCGCGCCTCGCCCGCCCGCATGGCGATGTCGAGGTCTGGTTCCGGCTCGATCGCTCGGGCGCGGTGAAGGAAGCCGGGGTTCAGACCTCTTCGGGCTCCCTGATTCTGGATCAGGCCGCCCTCGCCCTCGTGCGCGGCGGCAATTATCCCGCCTTCACCGCCGACATCTACTCCGGAGCGGCCGAGCATCGCTTCGTGGTTACGCTGAGTTATTCATACTCATAAAAAACGAAATCTTGGAGATCATTGATGAAACAGACAAGATTATTGGCTTTTCTTTTGGCGAGCACCGCGCTGTTCGCTGGAAACGCCTGGGCTCAACAGATCTCCGCTTCCGACGTCGGCAAGGTGACCGTCGATACGCCGGCGGAACAGGCGCCCGGCAACGGCTATATCATCCCGGAAGACGGCGGCAAGGAACGCTCGACCGTCACCCGGGAAGCGATCGAGCGCCGCGCCCCCAGCTCCAACATCTATCAGCTGCTTGACCATACCCCCGGCGTGAACGCGCAATCGACCGACGGCACCGGCCTGTTCGGCGGCCAGCTGTCCGTGCGCGGCTTCGACGCGAGCGAAATCGGCTTCACCATCGCCGGCGTGCCGGTCAACGACAGCGGCAACTATGCCGTCTATCCGCAGGAATATGTCGATCCTGAGAACCTGCAGGAAATCAGCATCACCCAGGGTGCGCCCGATCCGGACCAGCCGCAGGGCGGCGCCGTCGGCGGTGCCGTCTCGATCGTGCCGCAGGAGCCGACGGAGCAGCGCCGGATCCGTATCGTCCAGGGCCTGGGCAATGAGGATTATTTCAAGAGCTACGCCCGCCTCGACACCGGCGACCTGTTCGACACGACCTTCCGGTTCTTCATCTCCTATTCCAAAGCGGAAGCCGACAAGTTCAAGGGCCCCGGCAACGCCGACGACGATCACATCGATTTCGGCGCGGTCTACGAGACGCCGGGCGGCAGCAAATTCTCCGCCTATTCGTACTTCAATACCGCGATCAACGATCAGTTCGAATCCGAGACCCTGGCGCAGTTCGACACCTATGGCCGCAGCCTGGACTACGAGCCGAACTTCTACCCCTTCCCGCCGGCGGTCAAAGGCACGGCGCAGAACCAGAGCGGCAGCCAGGCCAACCTGGTCTCGGCCTATCCGAACCTGGCCTATAACTACGCCAACTACTACAAATTCCACGTCAATCCGTTCACCAACGAGATCGCCAGCTTCACGGCCGACCTCAAGCTGACCGACACGCTGCGCGCCAGCATCCAGCCCTATTACTGGAACGGCTACGGCAACGGCGGCGGCACCGGCTCGATCAGCGAATCCTCCACGACCTCGGCCTATAACGGCTATGGTTCGGGCGGCAAGCCGGTGGGATATACCGGCCCGACGCCCTATGCCTCGGTCGATCTCAACGGCGACACCGACCTCAAGGACACGATCCTCTACTATCGGCCGTCGATCACCTCGACCCAGCGCCCGGGCGTGAACTCCAAGTTCACCTACGAGGCGCTCGACTGGGACACGATCCGCTTCGGTCTCGACTATGACCATTCGCGCCATCACCAGACCCAGCCGTACGAGACGATCGGCTACGACGGCCAAATCGACGTCTGGGCCAACGACAACGACGCGCTGCTGCACCGCGCCGACGGCACGCTCGTCCAGGGCCGCGACCAGACGACGTTCAACGATACCAAGATCGCCTATTTCGAGAACACGTCGACCTTCCTGAACGACACCGCCAAGATCGTGCTCGCGATCAAGCGCCAGGAAACCGACCGCGACGGCACCAACAACCTGCCGTTCGCCGTCATCGAAGGCGGCAGCGTCTATCACCCGAGCGTCGATTATCTGGCCTACCTGCCCAGCATCCAGGCCAGCTACAAGATTACCGAAGAGAACCAGATCTTCGCCAATCTGCAGAAGAACGCCCGGGCCCCCAGCAATTACACGCTCTATGAGAGCGTGCTGAACACGATCGGCGACCAGGATCAGGAAACCTCCTGGAACCTGGATGTGGGCTATCGCTTCCAGAACTCCGTCGTGCTGGCCTCGATTTCGGCCTTCGCCATCGATTTCAAGAACCGCCAGCTCGACATCGCGCTGCCGGACGATCCGACCAACACGACCGACATCAATGCCGGCACCGTGCACAACCGCGGCGTCGAGTTCGAGATCGGCACGTCCAAGCCGATCTACGACGTCAATCTCTACGGCTCGGCGTCCTATACGAAGTCGATCATCGAAGACAATCTGCCGACCGGCATCCCGGCCTCCGGCGCGACGCCGGCCGTCACGAACTTCATCGTGCCGACCGCCGGCAAGGTCTATCCGAATACGCCGAAATGGCTGATTTCGGGCACCGCCAGCTATTCGCCGTCGTTCTTCCCGGGCAGCTTCATCGGCATCTCGCCGAAATGGACGAGTGCGCGCGAAGCGACGCTGGTCAATGACCAGAAGGTGCCGGGCTACGCCAAGGTCGACCTGTTCGCAGGATATGCCGTGCCGGACGACATGGTCTCCGTGGTCAATAACGTGAAGATCCAGTTCAACGTCGATAACCTGTTCAGCCGCAACTACCTGTTCTTCGGTTACGGCGCCAGCAGCACGGGTATCAACGCGTTTGCGGTCAAGACCAAGCAGGGCACGCTCGCCTCTTCGGGCACGCCCACCTACGGCGTCGGTTCGCCGGCGTTCTTCGGCGTGAAGCTCTCGGCCGACTTCTAGCCTGTTCGTTACCGGGCGGGGCCTCGGCCCCGCCCGTCTCTCTCGCGCGATTTGTTTTCGAGGAGTGCGCCCCCATGTCCACCATCGAGTGGCTTCACACCGTCACCTTCTGGGTGCTGTACGCCGCGGCGGCGATCGCCACCTTCGTCATCGTCGAACGGATCATCTTCTACGCCTGGACCGGCACCCATGCCCGCAAGCTGGTGGCCGCCATCCGCCACGACATCGCCAGCGAGGGCGAAGTGCCGGCGGCCCTGATGAAGAGCGACAGCGTGCCGGTCCGCGCCGTGCGCGACATGCTGCGCCGGCGCGCCAACGTCTCGAGCCGCCATGCCTTGGAAGACACGGCGGAGGCGATCTTCATCGACGCCAAGGCCCAGCTCAACCGGCATCTCTGGCTGCTCGACACGATCGTGACCGCCGCCCCGCTTTTGGGGCTGCTCGGCACCATCCTCGGCATCATCGACACGTTCACGGCCTTGGCCCAGTCCGGCATTTCCGACCCGGCCGGCGTCAGCGCCGGCATCGGAACGGCCCTGTTCGCGACGGCACTCGGCATCTCGGTGGCGCTTTACGGCCTGATTTTCCACAATGCGTTCCATGAACGCGTCCATCGCATCGGCGATCAGATCAAGATCCTGCTGATCCGCGCCGGCACGCATGAGGCGATCGCGGTCCTGGCGGCCGCCTGAGGACAAAGGGAGTGGTGGGATTGAAGTCTGTAAGCCGGGGTGCCGTCGCCGTCCTGACGCTCGCGGCGATGGCGGCCTCCTCGACGGCGGAGGCCTGGGGCGTCGTCGGCCATGCGGTCATAGCCGACCTAGCCGAGGCACGGCTGAAGCCCGCGGCATTGACCCAGGTCTATAACCTGCTGGCGCTCGACCTGCATGGCCATTTGGACGAGGTTGCGTCCTGGGCCGACGAGTATCGCGGCACCCACCCGGAGACCGGGCCCTGGCACTATGTCGACATCCAGATCGGCGATAAGTCCTACGAGCCGGCGCGCGACTGCGCCAACCAGGATTGCGTCATCGCGCGCACCGACGAATTCATCCATGTACTGGCCGACCGCTCCCGTCCGCCCGAGGAGCGCCTGCAGGCGCTGAAATATGTGGTGCATTTCGTCGGCGACCTGCATCAGCCGCTGCATTCGGGCGAGAACCACGACCAGGGCGCCAACAAGATCCCGGTCGATTTCATGGGCCAGACCCTCGCCTACGGCAAATACAAGATGAACCTGCACAGCGTGTGGGACACGGCGATCATCGAGCGACGTCTGACCGTCCGCGAAGGCCCGAACGCCCATGCCGCCGACCTGCTCCGGGGCGCTGCCCGGATCGCCGACAGCCTCAGGGCCGAGATCCGGCCGCAGGATGCCAAGCGCTGGCTGGCCCGGCCGTTCAGCATGGCGGCCTGGGCGCTCGACGCCCATGATCTGGCGCGCGACTACGCCTATCGCGGCATCGCCAAGGTCGGCGAGCCCTCGCCGACCGAAACGGTCATGCTCGGCGCCGACTACGACACCATGGCCTGGTCCGTGGTCCAATTGCAGCTGGAGCGCGCCGGCGTGCGCCTGGCCGAGGTGCTGAACCGCGCGCTCGGCTGACAAGATCCGGGGCGCGGCGAGATCCCCCTTGACCTTGTCCGGCATGCAGGCGTACTGCGCGCCACCCGCCTCCTGACCCAGGTCCTTCATGCCGTTCCTCCCCAGCCATCCCGCCGACCTGATCGCGCTTGCCCAGATCGGCCTGGCGTTTCTCGCCATGGCGCTGGTCGGCCGCTTCGTCGGCACCGCCAAGGCCGAGCTCGAGACGGACGCCCTGGTCGGCTGGGGCCTGCTGTCGATCCTCTTGACGCTATGGGGGACGGTCACCCGCCTGTCGCTCGTCCTTCCGGCCGCGGCGTTCCTGGCAGCGGCCCTGGCCGTGCTGCTATGGCCGCGGCTGCGGCCTGCGGCCGGCGCCTGGGTCGAGGTCGGCCGGCTGGTGCTGCTGGCCCTGCCGATCCTGGCGATCATGGCGACGATCCAGCCGTCGCAATCCGACATCTACATGAACCTGCTGCCGAACGCGGCCTATCTGAGCGACCACGGCTTCTTCCCGACGGTCGACGGCCCCGCCTCCTATTCCTTCCTGCCGGTCGCTCCCTACAACAGCCAGTTCGTGCCCTATCTGGGCTCGATCCTGGGCGGCGGGTTCCAGGGCGGCGGGTTGGCCCTGTTCACGGTCGTGCTCTATCTCGCGGCCGCCCTGCTGTTCGCCCGCATGATCGCCAATGCGGAATTCGGCACGGCCAATCGCCCGGGCTGGGCCGCGATCGGCTTCGGTATCCTGTTGGTGACCCTGCTCAACCCCGGCTTCGTGCCGCGCGTCGCATTCGCCGGCTATGGCGAGGCGCCGGTCGCGATCGCGCTGCTGTTCGCCGGCTGGCTCGGCTGCCGCGCCATGGTGGCGATGGCCGCGGGCGAGGCCCGGCCGCGCGCACTGATACAGCTGGCGCTGGTGCTGGTGGCGCTGGTCAATGTGAAGCAACAGGCGATCGGCATGCTGATCGCGTTCGCCGGTGCCGCGATCCTGGTCGCGGGCTACGAGCGCCGCATCGGCTGGCGCCGCGCCGTCATCGCCTTCGGCGGTTCCGCGCTCCCCGCCCTCGCCCTCTATGCCGTCTGGCGCCTGTTCGTGCTGACCCGTTTCCCCGAGGGCGAGCTGAAGCCGCTGCCGTTCGACGAGTGGGCCTGGGGCAACCTGCTGCCGATCTTCGTCAGCATGGGCAAGGTCGTGATCGAGAAGATCACCTTCTTCGCCTGCGTCGCCGTGCTGTTCGTGTTCCTGGAGCGGCGCCTGCGTCACCGTCAGCTGGATGCGACCGGTCAGGCGCTCGGGTTAGCCGCCGCGACCTTCCTGCTCTACAACGGCTTCCTGGTCGTGACTTACATCGGCCATTTCCCCGGCGTGATGAGCGTCGAGGCGCATTCCTATTTCCGCTACAACACCCATCTGGCGCTGCTGATCGAATTCGCCCTGGTGGTGACGATCCGCAACCGCCTCGCCCCGTGGCTGGCAGCCCGCCCCGGTCTCGGCCGCAAGCTCGGTATCGCCGCGATCGCGCTGGCGCTGCTGGTGCCGGTCGCATTCGCCCAGCGCCTGCGCTTCGACCACGACATGCCGCAACCAGTGGTCCAGCAGTTGGCGCGTCAATTGGCGCCGGAGCTGAAGGACGACGACAAGCTGGCGCTCTTGCTGCCGGGCGACACCAACAGCCTCGATTGGGCCTTGTCGACCATGCTGCATTTCACTCCGCCGCGCCGGTCGGGGCTGGATCTCAAATTCTGGGACCGCGCCGACGCGGCGGCATTCGACGAGGCCGCGGCCGGCGGCTACGACCTCGCCTTCCTGTCCTGCACCGACAATGGCGCGTTCGGCCTGCCGCCCCATGCCTCCGCCCTGCTGCGCCATGGCGCGGACGGTTGGCAGCCGGTCAAGGTCTGGCCCTATCCGCCGGTCGATCCCAAGCAACGCTGGCAGCAGGCACTGCCGTCGGCGCCGCTCTGTCGGTCTTAGAGCGCGATGATGTGAGGCCTGCTCGGCCTCACATCTGAATCGCCCTCTAAATCAAATAATTAGGACGCGCCTATTTCGGCTGCCACAGCTCGATCTTCGTGCCGTCGGGATCGAGAAGCCAGGCGAACCTGCCGTGCGGATCCGTATCGTCGCGCTTGAGAATCGGCACGCCCTTCGAGGCGAGGCGCGCGATGAACGCGTCCATGTCGTCGACGGCGAAATTGATCATGAATTCCCGCGTCGACGGCGCCATGTAGTCGCTCGCCTCCGGAAAGGGCGACCAGGCGACGACAGGCGGATGGCCCGGTGCGTCATAGGGCAGCGCAGCACCGCCCCAAGGCTTGACGTCCAGGCCCAGCACATCGCGGTACCAGGCCGAGAGCGCCTTGGGATTTTTGCTCTTGAGGAAGATGCCGCCGACGCCGGTGATATGGCCGGCCGGGTCCGCGCTTGCCGGGACCACCGAGAGCAACGCCGCACCGACGACGGCGGAGGCCAGAACGCGGGACAATCTCATCGGCACTCTCCCGAGATTTGCAGCTTCGCGGCCGCACCATCCATGACCGTAACGTCTAGCAAGAGACCGAGGCCGCGGCTATGGCTTTTCAGGGCGTGGCGTCAGGCCTTCGCCCAGAGAGCGAGTGCCGCCTGCTCGACCGCATCGGTGCTGAGCCCGTCCATCAGCGTCTCGGTCGAATTCGGATAGCGCCCGGGCATGCTCCAGAGCGCTTCATAGCTCTCGGGCGTGCGCACGACGGCGGTCGTGCGGCCCCAGGGCGCATAGACCGTGTCGGGGCTGGGCCCGAACAGGCCCAGAGTCGGTACGCCCATGGCGGCGGCCATATGCATCAGGCCCGAATCATTGCCGATGAACAGATCCGTTCGCGCCAGCAGTGCCGCGACCGTCAGCAGATCGCCGGCGCCGACCAGATCGAGCCGCCGGTCCGCCGGGATCGCCGCCAGCACCGGTTCGGCCTGGGCGCGCTCGTGCGCCGCCGCGATCACCGCGACCCTGGCACCGGCCAGGACGGCGCCCTCGACAGTCAGCCGGGCCGCGACCTCGGCGAAACGCTCGGCCCGCCATTGCTTGCCGCCCCAATTGGCCGCGGGGCCGATCGCCAGCACCGGCGTGCCGGCCGGGATCAGCCGTTCGGCCGCCATCTGATGATCGAGCGTCGGCCACAGCCGTGTCGCCGGCGGCGGGTGCAAGTCGAACAGCTGGGACAGCTGCAGCATCTTGTGGCCGGGCGTCTCGCCCTTGCCCAGGATCCGGCGATGGCGCGTGCGCAACAGCCAGGACAGCGCCGAGCCCTTGAGATCGACGATCAGGTCCCAATGGATCGGCGCCGTCTGCCGCCACAGGTCCAGCCAATGGCGGGCATGCCGGCGCTTCGAGAGCGCGATCAAGCGTTCGAGCCCGGGCACGCCCTGAAACAAGGGCGCCGAAACCGGGCTGGCGGTGATGGTGAAGCGCGCGCCCGGATAGCGCTCGATCAGGTGGGCGAGCAGGCCGGTCGACAGCACCGCGTCGCCGATCCGGGTCGCGGTCACGAACAGGATCCGCGGATGGGTGCCGAGGACGGGGAGAGAGCGGTGAAGGCGCAACATCGACAGCGCTTATAAGGTGCCGGTCCCGGCTTGCCAAGCCGCCCTGCCCGCGCCACCTATGAGCGGGCCGCCAGGCCTGTATCAAGGACCTCAATCGTGACCCAAAAATTCTACGCCCCCGCCGACCCGGCGCGCGGCTTATTGCGCTTAAGCGGCGAGGATCGCTCGAAATTCCTGCAGGGGCTCGTCTCCAACGACGTGCGCAAGCTGGACGGCCCCCACGCCATCTGGGCGGCCCTGCTGACGCCCCAGGGCAAATATCTGCATGATTTCTTCGTCACGGCCCTGGGCGATGCCTGGCTGATCGATGGCGAGGGCGCGCGGATTGCCGATCTGAAGCGGCGGCTCAGCCTCTATAAGCTGCGCGCCAAGATCGCGCTCGACGACGTCAGCGATCAGTTCGAGGTGCTGCAGGCCTGGGGCCTCGGCGCCGGCGCGCCGTTCGGGTTTCATCAACCGGGCGAGGCGATCCAGCGCGACGGCGGCGTGGCATTCCTCGATCCGCGCCTGGGGGAGCTCGGCCTGCGGCTGATCGCGCCCCGGGGCACCGGCGCTGCGCTGTTGGACGCCCTCGGCTTCGTGCCCGGCGATCCGGCGGACTGGGACCGGCTCCGGATCGCCCATGGCGTGCCGGACGGCAGCCGCGACATGGTCCTGGAAAAGGCGATCCTGCTGGAGAACGGCTTCGACGAGCTCCATGGCGTCGCCTGGGACAAGGGCTGCTACATCGGCCAGGAACTGACGGCGCGCACCAAATATCGCGGGCTGGTCAAGAAGCGGCTGATGCCGGTCGCGATCGACGGCCCCCTGCCCGAACCCGGCACGCTGATCACGCGCGACGGCCAGGAGGCCGGCGAGATCCGCTCCGGTCGCGACCGGGTCGCCGTGGCCTTGGTGCGGCTCGAAGCCCTCGACGCGGGCGCGACCCTGGTCGCCGGCGAGGCCACAGTCCGGCCGATCAGGCCGGACTGGGCCAAGTTCTAGGCAGGGCCGGCGCCGATCAGGCGATCGCCACGCGGACCCCTCGCCGAAGCCGCCACAGAACGATGCCATGAAGCATCAGGGCCAGCGGGACGGCGAAGGTGGGGACCATGACCAGCGGATAGGCCGAGATGAGCAGGTTCGGCTCCGCCAGGGCGAAGAGATGGGCCCGCCCCGGCGAAGTCATCGCGCCCATCGTCAGCGCAATGACAAGGTCGGCAATGCCGAAGAGGCACCAGGCATAGACCGTCCTGCGGCTGCCGGCCGCCTGTTCCGCCAACAGCATGGCCGCGACGACGGCACCGCAGCCGGTCGCGACATCGCCGATCCCCGCAGGCAGGGCAAATTGCCAGGGCAGGCGGCCGTCCGCCCAGAGCACCAGGAAGATACCACCGCCGACGCGATAGATCTGAGCCGCCACGATCCATGGCAATGGTATCGCCGAGACGAGGCTGGCGACGTTTGCCGATAGCCACAGGCTCAGGGCGGCGATGATCAGCGGGATCAGCAAACCCAGCAATACCGTCGGGACCCTCGCATCGTTCGTCGCGATATACACATCGCTCGAGCCGAGGTACTGGGCGACGAACAGCCAGGCCAGCAGGGCCACCGACAGCGCGCCCGCGGTCGCAAGACGGGAGCGGACGGGCGCCGGCATCCGCCACCCGCCCATCCAGATGAGGCCCAGGGCAATGGCGGCAGCGATGGGCCGAATGGCCGATTCGAACGCTGGAAGGTAAGCGGGGATCTGCGGGGTCATGGCCTGAGTCCGTTGGTGAAGGTACATTTTATGTAGTGACTATTATTTCTGTAGTCAATTGCCAAAAACATACGCGCCAGATAACGTCCGCCCATGAAACCGCTGGATCCCGACGCCGACAGCTGCCCGGTGGCCCACACGCAAAGCATCATTGGATCGAGCTGGACGTGCCTCGTCCTGCGCGACCTGCTCCTGCACGGCGCAAGGCGCTTTCAGGACCTACAGGAATCCCTGGAGGGCATTGCGCCGACGACATTGTCGGAGCGCCTGCGGACGCTGGAGCGAAATGGCGTGGTCGAGCGGCGCTTCTATTCGATGAGCCCGCCGCGGGCGGAATATCTGCTGACCGACAAAGGCCGCGAACTGGGGCCCATCATCGCCGCCATGCGGGACTGGGGACGCAAGTACGCGCCCTGAGCGCCTTATCCATTAGCGGGCGCAATGCCGCCTGGTGCCGCTGCAGAGGTTTTAGCGGGTCCAGTGCGGCACCGGCTGCCCAGGCCCTCGTCGCCGAGGGGGGCGGACGGATTGGCGATGTTGGATGGATTCGGTACGGTCTGCCATCGGCGATGAAAACGAGCAAGCGGACTTCAGGTCGGCGGATCGCGAAACAATTTCTGGTTCGCGAGAGCGTGATGCGCGGGGCACGAGTTGAAAAGCCGGCACGAGATCGTTACACGCTACGCACCGTGCGCTTTTCCGATCGAAGTCTCACTGAGCGAAGCATTTCACGTACATGTCTGGAACCAATGAATATCCCCGCTCTCCAATCTATCTCTCCTTGGTCCGGCATCGTTCGCGAAGCGCCCGCGGATAGCAAGGGCCCCTCCAATCGGGGCCGCGGCCGCGCCGGGATGTCCCGGCAATGAATGTCGCCATTCTACTGCCGTGCTATCAGGAAGAGGCCACGATCGCCGACACGGTGGCTGGATTCGCGCGTGCCTGCCCGGGCGCCACCATCTATGTGTATGACAATAATTCGACCGACCGGACCGCTGAGCGGGCCGCAGCCGCGGGCGCTGTCGTCCGCAGCGAGTCTCAGCAGGGCAAGGGTAATGTCGTCCGACGGATGTTCGCCGATATTGACGCCGACGTTTACGTCATGTCGGACGGCGACACGACCTACGATGCGACACGGGTCGGGGAACTTATCGAGGCAGTCAGTCTGCACAAGATCGACATGGTCGTGGGGGCTCGTGTGCCGCTGGACTCCTCAACGCACCGCGCTGGCCACGCCTTCGGCAACGCCATGTTCAATCGGCTGACGAGCCTGGTGTTCGGCAGCCGGTTCGAGGATGTTTTCTCCGGTTACCGCGCCTTTTCCCGTCGGTTCGTGAAATCCTTCCCGGTCATCACCCATGGGTTCGAGATCGAGATGGAACTCACCGTGCATGCGATCGATCTGCGCGTGCCGGTCGCGGAGATCCCGATTCCGTTCGGCAAGCGTCCCGACGGCTCCGAGAGCAAGCTGCATACGGTGCGTGACGGGCTGCGCATACTTTGGATACTCGTCTTGCTTGCCAAAGAGGTCCGCCCGCTCAGCTTCTTTGCGTCGTGGGCGCTGCTGGGTGGCCTCACGTCCGTGCTGCTCGCTTACCCGCTCTTCGCGACCTATCTTGAGACGGGCCAAGTGCCGCGCCTGCCGACCGCGGTGTTGGCGACGGGTCTCGCACTCCTCTCGTTTCTGAGCTTGGCCTGCGGATTGATTCTCGACAGCGTCTGTCGCGGCAGACACGAGATGAAGCGCCTGCGATACCTGAGTATTCCCGGGCCCATGGCAGAATGATGGCGGATCGTCGTAACGAAATCGGTAGCTGGCGCATACGCACGCTCACCCCCTCTCTAAAGGTGGGCTGCTTGATCATGGCGTTGCTGCTCGCGGTCTCGATGGTGGCGCTCGGCATGCGACCGGGTACTCTCACCGTCGCAGGCAGCGATGCGCCGCAATATCTCCAGGGCGCCTACCACCTGTTCCACCACCAGACCTTCACCCAGAACGAAACGCCCGATTTTGCACCGCCCGCGATCGGCAGAGAACCCGGCTACGCGGTTTTCCTCGCCGGCCTGATGGCGATCGATCCGACGTTCGGCCGCTACAAACCCGTTTGCTCGCTCGTCAACGACGCCTGCGATCCGAAGATTTTCCGCGTGGTTGGCCTGGCCAACCTCGCTCTGATCGGGCTCACCGGCCTCACGATGTTCTGCGTCGGTCTGCTCGTCTGCGGCAATGTATGGGCGGGTGTGATTGCCGGCGGCTATCTGCTGCTGAATTTTCAAATGAACAAAGGCTGGGGCGATCCGGCGTCGGATCGGCTCGCGGTGTTCCTTGTCAGCGTGAACCTCCTCGCTGTGGCCTGGGCTTGGCGGGGCGATCGGGCGTGGCGGTGGGGCCTGGTCGGGCTTGCGCTCGCGCTGCTGACGCTCACCAAGGCTGTCTTCCTGACCTATTTTGTCCTGGTCTGCGTCGCTGCCGCTTTCGTGGCAATCCGGAAAGTCGCCGTCCGGCGCAAAATCGCTTCTGCGCTCGCGATCGCCATCGTGGGCTACGGGGTCTTGGTCGGGGGCTGGATGGTCCGCAACTGGTCGGTCGAGGGCAATCTGCGCCTGACAGACGCGCGGGGCGGCATTGCCCTCAGCACACGCGAAGTCTTCAATCACATGAGCCCGCAGCAATATGGCGCGGCCTTCGTCTATTGGTTGCGTGGGCCCGGCGTCGGCCTCGCTCGGCGGATGTTTCCGGCTGAAGTGGTGGAGCCGTTCGACCTTGATCGTCCCGGTGGGTTTTATGATCGCGGCCAGAACGGCTATCCCGCCCGCGTCGCCGAGATCATGGCTACGCGTGGGTTGGATGCTCCTGCGGCCGGCGCAATCGTCGATCATCAAATCATTACGGCGATCCTGGAGCGGCCTTTCACCCACCTGCTGACCACGTTGCCCCTGTTCTGGCGCGGCATTTGGATCGACGAGTTTATCGTGCTCGGCCTGCCGCTTTTCTTCTGGGTCGGTTTCCGCGCGGCCCGCCGCCGCCAGCCGCTTCTCCTGATGCTGCTCTCGATCGGGGCGTTCAATTTGCTGTTCTACGCGGCCTTCAGCCTCAATATCTCGCGATATCAGATGACAGCCGTGCCCGAGCTCGCGTTGGCAGTTGCCGTTGCCGCGACGGAATTGCTTGAGCGTCGTCGCCGAACATCCGCAGCATCTGCAATCCGAGTCGCTCGGTAAAGGCCACGCGGTTAAGGCGGCCAGCAGACCAATCTCCCGCTGCGACCGCTCAATGCAAACTTCAAACGGGAACTGGGCTGCCGTCGATGTCTGCTCTGAACGAGCGGCATCGAGCGTCGAAAACTTGTGCGTAGGCTCGACACCCACCCAACCTTAACCCGCCGAAGCCCCTGGGCAAGGGGGACTAACCGGCGCGCCAATAGACCGGCATGCCGGGCTCGATCAGGCCCGGCTGCTGGGTGGCGGCGTAGATCCCGACCTGGTTCTGGAAATTCCGGGCAACCGTGCGCATGACCGACACATCCTTGTCGGCACGGTCCGGATCGAGCGTGATCATGGCACAGCGGTCGATCGGGAAGTCGGCATGGATACGAGGCGCCAGGGCCGCGTCGCCGAAACTCAGCATGCCGCCCAGCCAATCGCGATCCCAGATCTGCGGGTCCGCCGGTTCGACCACGATGTTGGCGCGAAAGCGGCGGATATCGATCGGCGTGCCGTGGGCGGCACCAAGACGGGCCGCGGTCGTCGTCGTGATGACGGAAATTTCGGCGGTGTCGTAGATCCCGCGTCCGACCTGCACGAGCTGCACCGGTTCGCCCGCCAACGCCGCCAGCTCCGCCGCCAGCCGTGGATCGGCAACATCATAGTCCACGCCGTCGGGGGACCGGATCGCGAGCGCGGAGGCCCTCGGGTTTTCAGGCGCGTCGTACCGGGCGCGGTACCGCAGCAGGTCCGGCACATCGCGCCCGGTCAGCCAGGGAAACCGGCTGCGATCGTTGGTCTTGAGAAACGCAAACCGCCGATCGCCGTGCAGGCCGTGCCAGCGCAGATCGGCGCTTTGCAGCGGATCGACCGCCATGGATTTCACCGGATAGCGCTGGACGGCCACGACCCGTCCGACCGAATGTGCAGCGTGCATGCGCCCTCCCAAACCGCCCGGTTCCTTCTCTTACACCGCCGGCTCGACCCGCGCATGTGCCTTTGCGGCCATCGCCGGGCTCGCTACAGTCGCGCCTGAAACGGCCTCGGCGCGCCGCTCGTCTATGGCGCCCTTTTCAAAGCAACCTGCAGGCAATCAAGGAGCCATCATGACCGGCGTCACCGTGCTTGCCGTCTATCGCCCGAAGCCGGGCAAGGCCGCCGAACTGGACCGGCTGGTCGCGGGCCATCTGGCGATCCTGCGCGCCCAAGGCCTGGTGACCGACTATCCGTCCACCGTGCTGAAGGCCGCCGACGGCACGATCGTCGAAATCTTCGAATGGGTGTCGGCGGCCGCGATCGAGACGGCCCACACCAACCCCGCCGTGCTGCAGATGTGGGGCGAGTTCGGCCGGGCCTGCGACTATCTGCCGATCGCCGACCTGCCCGAGGCCAAGCAGATGTTCAGCCCCTTCACCCGGGTGACCCTATGAGCCTCAACCGTCTGCTGCTGGCCGCAGCCAGCCTAGCGCTGCTCACCGCCGCCGATGCGCCCAGCACCGATACGCCCGGCACCGATACCAAGGCGTTCTGGGGCAGCCCCCAAGCCGCGGGCGGCACCTGCTGCCAGACCCTGGGCGAGGTCCGCACCAACATCGACCGGATCGACCGCCAGATCGTGGCGCTGATCGGCGAACGCGGCGGCTATGTGCGCGAGGCCGCACGCTTCAAGGCCAACCCGGCTGCGGTCGAGGACAAGGCCCGGGTCGAACAGATCATCGCCCGCCTGCGCACGCTCGCCGTCGAGGACAAGGCGCCGCCCGACGTGGTCGAGGCGACCTATCGTGCCCTGATCGCCGCCTATACCGACGAGGAGCGGAAGATTTCGGCCGCGGGTGGCGCCAAGCCCTGAGCGATCTGGTGCCGATGCCAGCAATGAGGGTTCGGGTATGGTTCGGTTAAGAGTAATCGGGCCATAGTCTGGGCGAAGATCGTAAAGGCACGCCGCGATCAGGACCGAGGAACCGCAGCATTTTGATTTGGACGACTCCGCAGCGCCTAGTTTCCGCCTCTCTCAGGACCCGGCGAGTGCTGATCCAATGGTGCGCCGTCCTCGTCGTCCTTTGCCCGCTGCTCTGGACCACCCAGGCCGGCGCCGCCGAGCGCTGGAACGAGCTGGTCGAAACCGTCTTTCAGAATTACGGACGCGACCAGGGCATGCCGCATCCGGTTCCGGTGGCACTCGCCCAGGACGGCGATGGTTTTCTGTGGGTCGGAACCCAGGGCGGGCTCGCGCGCTGGGATGGCTATCGCTTCCGCAACTATCAGCCCGATCCCCAGGATCCGGGCAGCCTGCCCGACAGCTATATCCAGACGCTCCATACCGACCCGGCCGGTCGCCTGTGGGTCGGCACCAGCGCCGGCGGCCTCGTCCGCTTCGATCGCGACCACGACCGCTTCGTCGCCATCGCGCTCGGCGAGACCGGACAGGGCCGCATCCATGTCGGCGCCATCGTCGATGACGGTACCGGCGGCCTTTGGGTCGGCACGGACGATGGCCTCAGCCATCTGCCGGCCGATGCCGCGCCCGCGACCATGCTGCATCACGACGAGGGCGATCCCGGCAGCCTGCCGGAAGGGCAGGTTCATGCGGTGCTGCCGGACCATGAAGGACGCCTGTGGGTGGGCACGCAAAAGGGCCTCGCCCGCCGCGATGCCGGGGCCGATCGGTTTGTGCCCGTGCAGCTGCCGATCTCGTCCGATAGCCAGATCGGCGTCACCGCCCTGTTCGAAGATGACGCGGGGCGGATCTGGATCGGCACGAACCGTCATGGCGTCTATGTGATCGAACCGGGCGCGGACGAGCCGGAAGCGCTGGTCGAGACCGAGGGCTCGGGCTTGGATATCCGGACCGACTGGGTCTCGGCGATCGCGGCCGCCGACCCTGAGGAAATCTGGTTCGCCACCCGCGCCAACGGCATCCTGGCGGTCAATCCGGTCACCAGGAGCACACGGCGCATCCGGCATGACCGCACCCTGCCCGGCAGCCTGGCCCATAACGATGTCTGGGCCCTGCTGCGCGACAGCGCCGGATCGATGTGGGCGGGCGGCACCGGCGGCCTCAGCTATCACAGCAACGGACTGGGCGCCGTCTCGACGATCTTCGGCGCCTCGGACCGCGCCAACGGCGTGAGCGGCGCCGATGTCTATTCGGTGTTGGCGACGCGCGACGGCCGCGTGTGGCTGGGCTTCATCAGCGGCGGCGTCGATGTCATCGACCCGACCGCCGGCCGCATCGCCCAATGGCGCCCCGATTCGGCCAGGCCGGAAACGGCACTGCCCAACGATATCGTTCTGGCACTGGCCGAGGGCGACGATGGCGATATCTTCGTCGGCACGTTTCACGGCCTCTACCACATAGACCGGGCGACCCGTGAGGTGAGCCTGATGCGGGTGTCGCCCGGCCGGGATCCGCGCGAGCCGGTCACGACCCTGCTGGTCGACGACGGCATCCTGTGGGTCGGCGGCATCAACGACGGCCTGTGGGCATTAAGGCTCACCGACAAGGCCCATCCGGTCGTGTTCGGCCCGGCCGATACGACCCAATTGAACGACAAGGAAATCGACAGCATCACGCGCGGATTGGGCCAGGACCTGTGGCTCGGCAGCCGCAACGGGCTGAACCGGCTCGACCTTGCCACCCATGCCATGGAAAGCATCCTGGCCGACCCGGCCGATCCGATGGCGCTGCCGGCCCGCTTCGTCTCGTCGACCCTGCTCGACCGGCAGGGACGGCTCTGGGTCTCGACCTTCGGCGGCGGCGTCGCGGTCATGACCGGACGCCGGCCCGACGGGCGCCCGATGTTCCATCGGCTGGGCACCGCCGACGGGCTGCCGCATATCAATGTCGACAAGCTGTTGCTGGATGGGCGGGGCCGCATCTGGGCCGGCACCGACGATGGTCTGGCGGTCATCGATCCGGCCAGCTTCGCGGTCCGCGCGCTGCGCCATGCCGAAGGCTCGGCGCTCCTCGATTATTTCACCGGCTCCGGTGCGACCGATACTGCGGGCGAAGCTTTGTTCGGCGCCAAGGGCGGCCTGTCGGTCGTCCGCGGCGATCTCTTGGCAGATTGGACGTTCCGGCCGCCGGTCGTGGTGTCCGACATCAGGCTGGGCGGCCATCCGGTCGCCCCCGGCCGTTTCAACGCCGCCGGCTCGTCGGAGCCCCTGGTGCTGATGCCCGACACCAACAGCCTGGCCGTCGAATTCTCGGCGCTCGATTTCACCGCCCCGGAGCGCAACCTCTACGCCTATCGGCTCGACGGGTTCGATCGGGACTGGATCCCGACCGAGGCGTCGCGCCGGCTCGCGGCCTACACCAATCTTCCGCCCGGCCGCTACACCTTGCGGCTTCGGGGCTCGAACCGCGACGGGGTCTGGACGGAACGGGATGTCGATATTCCGATCCAGGTGCTGCCGGCCTGGTACCAGACCGTGTGGTTCGCCATCGCCGCGGTGCTGGCGGCGTTCGCCCTGATCGCGGCCGTCGTGCGCAGCCGGACCACCTATCTGCGCGCCCGCCAGGCCGAGTTGGAGCGGCAGATCGCCGAGCGGACCGCCGACCTCAGTGCCGCCAACGAGCGCCTGTTCGAACTGGCGACGATCGATCCGCTGACCGGCTGCGCCAACCGCCGGCATTTCGTCGAGCGCGCCAACGACCTGATCGCGCTCAGCCGCCGCATCGAGGCGCCGATCTGCCTGGCGATCATGGATCTGGACGAGTTCAAGCAGGTCAACGACACCTATGGCCACCCCGCCGGCGACGAGGTACTGCGCATGATCGGCCGGACCAGCCGCGGCCATATCCGGGCGACCGATCTCTTGGGCCGCATCGGCGGCGAGGAATTCGCGCTGTTGATGCCGAACACCGATGTCGAGGGCGCCCATCATTTTGCCGAGCGTCTGCGCGACGCGATCGGCGCCGAGACCGCCGACGTCGAGGGCACGGTCCTGCGCATCACCGTCAGCCTGGGCCTGGCGGCGATGCGGCCGGGCGAGAGTTTCGAGCAGCTTTATGCCCGCGCCGACGCGGCGCTTTATGCCGCAAAGGAAGCCGGCCGCGATCGCGTCATCGTCGACGCCGTCTGAATAGAGGCCGCGCCCGCTTGACCGCGTCCGGCGGGCCGGTGTCTGCTTGCCGGCATGGGCTATCTGCGTCATCTCGAAGCCTGCAACCGCTTCGATCCCCGGCATTTCCGACCGCTGCTGCTGGCCGGGCGCCGCGTCGGCTTCGTGCGCCACGAGAATGCCCGTGCGCTCGAAGCCTTCCCCCATATCTTCCGCTTGTCCGCCGATGCCGTGACGCTGGCCCACGGGATCGACGGCGCCCAGGCGGCGACCGCGGCGCTGGCTGAGGCGACCGACGGGCTGATCCGCGCGGGCATTGTGAAGCAGCGGCGCAACGAGACCTTCGCGATCACTGACGGCTGGGGCGGATCGCTGTTGTTCGAGCTCGACCGGGGCATGATCGAATTCTTCGGCGCACGAGCCTATGCGGTGCATCTGAACGGCTGGCGGCCAGGCGCCGACGGGCCCGAATTCTGGATCGCCAAGCGCGCCATGAACAAGGCGATGGCGCAGGGCAAGCTCGACAACATGGTCGCCGGCGGTCTCGGTGCCGGCTACAGCGCCTGGCGGACGGTGGTGAAGGAAGCGGGCGAAGAGGCCGGCCTACCCGTGGCGCTGGCCATCCGCGCCCAGGCAGCCGGTGCCATCCGCTACCGGATCGAGCTGCCGGACGGCATGCGCGACGAAGTGCTGTTCGTCTACGACATCCGGTTGCCGGCGGATTTCGTGCCGCGCAATACCGACGGCGAAGTCGAGGATTTCCGATTGCTGTCGGCACGCGAATGCCTGCGGCTGGTGCGCGAAACCGACCAGTTCAAATATGACGTCAACCTGGTGCTGCTGAATTTCGCGCTGCGTCACGGCCTGATCACGCCGGAGGAGCCGGACTATCTGGCCCTCGTCGAGGGCCTCAGCGGCGGCCTGGTGCGCGGCGACTACTGAGGTCCCTGCCCCGACGACCGGAGCCGGAGTGCCGCCAGCGCCGAGAAGGGGGAGGCGCCGGGCTCGAGCCTGATCGCGCCGGCCCGCTTCAGCCCTTCCCGCCCCCAGCGCTCGCGGACGAACTGCGCGAGCCATTCCCGGGCCTGGGCCGCGCGTTTGGCGTCGAGCATCGGCACCAGATGCGCGCGATGGCGATCGATCAGGGCCACCAGATCGCCGACGCCCTCGCCCTTCAATGCCGAGACGCCCAGGGCGGCCACGGCCCAATCGCCGGGAGTGCGCTCGCGCAGGTCGAGCGAGGCCGCGAGATCGGCCTGGGCCTGTGCCGCCGTCGCGCCCATGTCGGTCTTGGTGACCGCGACGATGTCCGGGATCTCGACGATGCCGGCCTTCATGAATTGCAGCGCGTCGCCGGAACCCGGCTGGATGCACAGCACGACCGTATCGACCGCACTCGACACGTCGGTCTCGGACTGGCCGACGCCGACGGTCTCGACCAGGACGATATCGAACAGCGCGCGCATCAGCACCAGCCCCGCCACGGTCAGGTCGGCGAGGCCGCCCAGCCGGTCGCGCGCCGCCATGGAGCGCACGAACACGTGCTGGTCGGCCGGATCGGTCCTGAGCCGGGTGCGGTCGCCCAGCAAGGCGCCGCCGGAGATTTTCGAGGAGGGATCGACCGCGATCACGCCGACCGAGCGGCCCTGGCCGCGCCACGCGTCGATGAGGGCGGCGGTCAGCGTCGATTTGCCGACGCCGGGCGGGCCGGTCAGACCCACCGTGTGCGCCCGTGCCGCCGCATAGGCTGCATCGAGCAGCGCCACGGTCTCGGGCGCATCGGGCTCGGCCTCGATCCGGGTCAGCGCACGGGCGAGTGCCCGCTTGCCGCCGTCCCGGATCTGGTCGAGCCCGTTACTCACCGGCTAGAATTTCTGCGTAAGGCTCCCTCTCCGCCCTTCAGGGGGGGAGAGGGTTGGGGTGAGGTGTGTCTTTCGACCGCAAACCACGCGGAGACAACACATTGGCGGCGCGACCCACCTCATCCGGCTCGCCAATGCTCGCCACCTTCTCCCCCCTGAAGGGCGGAGAAGGTTCTTCTGAGCGAGCAGGTCAAATCCGCTTCGCAACGGGGCTAGGCGGTGCCGGCGACCGAATGGCCGGCCTCGAGCGCCGCATGGGCGGCCGCCAGGCGGGCGATCGGCACGCGGTAGGGCGAGCAGGAGACATAGTCGAGCCCGACCGAGGCGCAGAAATGCACCGACGCCGGATCGCCGCCATGCTCGCCGCAGATGCCGAGCTTGATGTCGGGGCGCGTCTTGCGCCCCTTGTCCGCCGCCATCTGGACGAAGGCGCCGACACCTTCGACATCGATCGACACGAACGGGTCGCGCTCGATGATGTTCTGGCGCTGGTAGGAACCGAGGAACCCGCCGGCATCGTCGCGGCTCAAGCCGAACACGGTCTGCGTCAGGTCGTTGGTGCCGAACGAGAAGAACTCGGCCGTCTCGGCGATCTTGTCGGCGGTCATGGCCGCGCGCGGCAGCTCGATCATGGTGCCGACCAGATAATCGAGCTTCAGGCCCGAGGCCTTGCGCACCTCGTCGGCGACGCCGTCGACCAGATCCTTCAGCTGATCCAGCTCCTTCTTCATCGAGACGAGCGGGATCATGATCTCGGCGATGATCGGCTCGCCGCCCTCGCGCTCGACCTCGACCATCGCCTCGAACACGGCGCGGGCCTGCATCTCGTAGATTTCCGGATACGTGATGCCCAGGCGGCAGCCGCGATGGCCCAGCATCGGGTTGGTCTCGTGGAGCGTGGCCGCGCGGTGACGGACCAGGCCGATATCCTTGCCGGTGAGTTTGGCGATTTCCTCGAACTCGGCATCCGAATGCGGCAGGAACTCGTGCAGGGGCGGATCCAGGAAGCGGATCGTGACCGGCAAGCCCTGCATGATCCGGAACAGCTCGACGAAGTCGCTGCGCTGCATCGGCAACAGCTTGTCGAGCGCCTTGCGGCGGCCGGCGGTGTCGTCGGCCAGGATCATCTCGCGCATCGAATTGATGCGGTCGGTGTCGAAGAACATATGCTCGGTGCGGCAGAGGCCGATGCCCTCGGCACCGAACTTGCGCGCCGTGCGGGCGTCGAGCGGCGTCTCGGCATTGGCGCGCACCTTCAAGGTGCGGATCGCGTCGGCCCAGACCATCAGCTCGGCGAAATCGCCCGACAGGTCCGGCTGGATCGTCGGCACTTCGCCCAGGATGATCTCGCCGGTCGAGCCGTTGATGGTGATGATGTCACCGGCCTTGACCGTCTGGCCCATGACCGTGAACTGCTGGGTCTTGTAGTCGACGCGCAGGTCGCCGGCACCGGCGACGCAGGCACGGCCCATGCCGCGGGCGACGACCGCCGCGTGGCTGGTCATGCCGCCGCGCGTGGTCAGGATGCCCTTGGCGGCATGCATGCCGTGGATGTCTTCCGGGCTGGTCTCGATGCGGACCAGGATGACGGTCTCGCCCTTGGCGGCCATATGCTCGGCCGTATCGGCGGAGAACACGACCTTGCCGGAGGCCGCACCCGGCGACGCTGGCAGGCCCTTGGCCAGCACCTTCTTCTCGGCCTTGGGGTCGAGCGTCGGGTGCAGCAGCTGATCCAGCGACGCCGGATCGATGCGCTTCACCGCTTCCTTCTGGTCGATCAGGCCTTCGCGCGCCATGTCCACGGCGATCTTGAGCGCCGCCGGCGCAGTCCGCTTGCCGGTGCGGGTCTGCAGCATCCACAGCTTGTGCTGCTGGACCGTGAACTCGATATCCTGCATGTCGCGATAGTGCTTTTCCAGCAGCAGGCGCACATCGTCCAGCTGCTGGAACACGTCGGGCATGACCTCTTCCATCGCCGGCAGCTTGGAGCCGTTCTCGTCCTTGCCGGCGATGGTCAGATGCTGCGGGGTGCGGATGCCGGCGACGACATCCTCGCCCTGGGCATTCACCAGATATTCGCCGTAGAACTTGTTCTCGCCGGTCGATGGGTTGCGCGTGAAGGCGACGCCGGTGGCACAATCGTCGCCCATGTTGCCGAACACCATGGCCTGGACATTGACGGCGGTGCCCCAGCTGGCCGGGATCTCGTGCAGGCGGCGATAGGTGATGGCGCGCTGGTTCATCCAGCTGCCGAACACGGCGCCGATGGCGCCCCACAGCTGATCGTGCGGGTCCTGCGGGAACGGTGCGTTCAGATGCTCTTCGACCACATCCTTGTAGCCGGCGACGACCTGCTTCCAATCG
>Ga0302311_10000217_pt1 | contig 72858 bp, 53 predicted proteins | sample III_Palsa_N1_3_FD_200449 | JGI IMG/M metagenome (GOLD analysis project Ga0302311, IMG submission 200449) | Peat permafrost microbial communities from Stordalen Mire near Abisko, Sweden - III_Palsa_N1_3 | ecosystem: Environmental > Terrestrial > Soil > Palsa > Peat permafrost | place: Sweden... | reverse complement strand
GGACCGTAGTTCTCGTAGCCGTCGGCGTAGTGGTTCAAGGAAAAGTGCGTCCGCGCTACACGCTCGCCGACGGTGAGCTTCAACCAGTCCGCAAACGCGTAGCTGATCTCGCCGAAGCCTGCGATCTGGCGGTCGAAGGTGGTGTTGTTGTTGGAGTAGATGTCACACGCCCGGATCGCTGGATAAGCCGCGTTGGTCGGACACGAGTAGAAGGTGCCGCCGTAGAACGAGGCCGGCGTGAAGCCAAAGAGGTAGTTGAAGACCTGATCGATGTTGGTCGAATTCAGTTCCTCGAGGCTGTTTTCCTTGGCGAGCTGCCAGAAGACGCCTGCCGTCCAGCTCCACTTGGAGCTGGCGTTCGAGGACTGCCAACGCAGTTCCTCGGTGTAGCTGTCCTGCGAGTTGGTCATGGTGTTGGGGGTCTGGGTGCCGGCGAGCGCCGAGGGCAAGTGAATGCCGTTGGCATCGATCAGCGGCCACCATGAGCAGCTGGTCTCATCGTCGGGGGCCGAGCACTTCGGCGGCAACGGCGGTTCCCCAGGCCCCCCGAGACCGCCGGGGATGCTCTGCCAGTACGCCAGATCATAGACGGTGCCCTGGTAGGCGGTGATCTGCTCGCGGTGGTAGTAGGAGGTGTTGGAAATGATCTGGCTGTTGGCAAAATCGAATTCGGCCTTGAGCGCCGGCAGGTAGTACTTGTCAGGGCCGCCGACGCGCTCGGGGGTGGCGGTGTTGAACTCGCCCTGCCCCGGGTTCGAGTACGCCGGCCAGTAAGTGGAGTCGTCGTGCTTGTCCTGGCGCTGGTAGAGGATGCTCGGCGTGACGCTCAGGCTCGCGGTCGGGGTCCAGGCCGCCGCCAACCGCGCCACCATGGTATTGGAGTAGTTGACGTTGTGGTTGATCACCGCATCGGTGGTGTCATCCACGCGATCGATCCAGCCGCCGTCATAGCGGTACCAAATACTGGCACGGACGCCGAGCGTGCCGTCGATGATCGGCTGACCGTGAGCGATGCCGAACTCAGCGCTCGGCTGGCCGTACTGCGTGTACGACACTTCGCTGCGCATGTAGGTGTCGGTCTTGGTGGTGCTCGGCTGCGTGAGGATGTAGCGCACCGCGCCACCTTCGGAGCCGGCGCCGAACAGCGTGCCCTGCGGACCGCGCAGTACCTCGACGCGCTCCAGGTCAAAGGTCTTCGGCAGCGTATCGTCGGGGTTGAAGCCGACCGAACGCATCTGGATCGGGGTGTCGTCGATGTAGATGCCGGTGGTGCCGGCACCGCCGGAGGAGGAGATGCCACGGATGGAAATGGCATTCGTGCCCGAGGTGTCGATGTTGACGCCCGGCGTGAAGCGCGCGACGTCCTGGAAGTCCTTGATGCCAAGCTGATCCATCGACTCCTGGGTGAGCGCCGTGACGCTGATCGGCACCTTGCTCAGAGCCTCTTCGTGGCGCGTCGCGGTCACGACGACTTCTTGCAGACCGGTAGCATCGTGGCCACCTGTGGCCGAGCTGTTCTCCGCGGGCACGGTTTGCTCATCGGCGGCGCTGCTGCCGGCCACGAGCACCGCAAGAGACCCGGCACCGAGGAGCAGCCAGCCGCGGGCTGCCGTAATACGTGTTGCTTTCTTCATGGACCACCCCTGATCGCTATTCGCCAAAGACTTCTTCGTCGTTATGACTGCAGCAGTACCGCCGCGTCAGCACTCCAGCTCACGAAAACCTCATCGCTCCAGTCGATCACGGCCTCCGAGGTGCGCCGTTCGTTCTGTGCAAATACCGTCACCAGTTTGCCTGTGGCAGTGCGGATGCGGTAGGTGGAGCGGTTGCCGAGGTAACCGAGCTCCCACACGGTACCGCGAAGTTGATTGGTGCGCACCGCGCTTGAGGCCTCTTTGCCCAGGCGCACCTTTTCGGGGCGCAGCGCCACCCAGACGCGCTGTCCTATGGCAAAGCTGCCCTTGTCATCCACGAGCAGCTCACAGCCGGTCTCCGTGCACTCCACGCGCACCAGTCCCGGCTCACAGGAGCTCACCCTGCCCTCGAAGAAGTTGGTGGTGCCGACGAAGTCGGCGACGAAGCGGCTGCGCGGGAATTCGTAGATCTCCGCCGGCGTCCCGACCTGGATCACGTGGCCCTTGTCCATGACCGCGATGCGGCTCGCGAGCGCCATGGCCTCATCCTGGTCGTGGGTGACGACGATGAAGGTGATGCCGAGCTTGTACTGCAGGTCCATGAGCTCGAACTGGGTCTGTTCGCGCAGCTTCTTGTCGAGCGCCGACAGCGGCTCGTCCAGGAGCAGCACCTTCGGGCGACGGATGAGTGCGCGCGCCAGCGCCACGCGCTGGCGCTGGCCGCCGGAGAGCTGGTGCGGCTTGCGCTTGGCGAGCGCGCCGAGCTGCACCATCTCGAGTGCCTCCTGGATGCGCTGCTTCTTGGTCGCCGCATCCAGGGGCAGGCGGCGCAGGCCGTAGCCGACGTTGCTCTCCACGCTCATGTGCGGGAACAGCGCGTAGGACTGGAACATCATGTTCACGGGGCGCTGGTGCGGGGGCACCGTACCCATGTCCGTGTCATCGATGAGGATACGGCCGCCGCTCGGGTGCGCAAAGCCCGCCAGCATCCGCAGCAGCGTCGTCTTGCCGCAGCCGGAGGCGCCCACCAGGGCGAACATCTCGCCTTTGAAGATACTCAGGGAGATGTTGTCGACGGCGGTATGGCTGCCGTAGGTCTTGCTGACCCCTTCGATCAGGATCTGCGGTTTGGCGGCAGGATCGAGCCAGGGCCGGTCGGCGAGCGGTTTTGATTGGGTTGCGAGCATCGGCCGGTGGTCGGATTATGCTTCAGAAATCCGCCGGCGGCGTGGTCCGCCGCCGCGGCGGCGCAAAGAAGGGCCGCTCCACCACCCTGGCACGCACCATGCGGCGCTCCCAGGTGAGTTCGCGATTGAGGTAGATCTCGGCCCACACGGTTGAGCCGGTGGCGATGTAAGGGGCATCCACCATGGCGAGGGCGAGGTTGCGCTTGCAGGTCGGCGACCAGGTCGCTGACGTCACGCTGCCCGCCTCCTTCTTGCCGCTGCACTCCGTGTAGAGCAGCGCATTGTGCGCCGGTTTCGTGCCCTCGACGTCGAGGCCCACCAGCTGCCGGCGCGGCCCGCGCGCGACCTCGGCCAAGAGCGCGCGGCGGCCCGTGAAGTGGCCCTTCTTGTAGTCAACGAGCCACGCCAGACCGAGCTCGATCGGCGAGCGCTCGGTGCCCAGATACAGTGTGTGCGCCGCCGACACGAAGTCGAGGTTCGGCAGTACGAAGCCCGCCTCGATGCGTGCCATGTTGAGGGCCTTGGAGCCGATCGGGCGCACCGCGCGGGTGCGGCCGAACTCCATGAGTGCATCCCACACGCTCTCGGCGTCGGCGGGCTGCATCCACAGTTCGTAGCCTAGGTCCCCGGTGAACCCGGTGCGCGAGACCATCATCGCGATCGGTGCGCCGCCGCCTGCGCGCGGCAGGGAGAACTCCCCGTGCTCGAAGGGCTTCAGGCGCTCGATACCATTGAGGCCCACCGCCCGTAGCAGCTTCGCCGAGGTCGGGCCCTGGACTGCGAGCGCTGCGACCTCCTCGGTCACCTCGCGGATCTCGACGTCGTAGCCGATGGCCGAGGCGCTGAACCAGTCGAGCTGCCGCTCTGCGGTGCAGATGCGGTACTCATCAGCTCCTAAGCAGAACACCGTGCCGTCATCGATGAGCTTGCCGGCATCATCGCACCAGACGACATAGGCGACCTTGCCGGGCGCGACCTTGCGGATGTCGCGGGTCACCAGGCGATTGAGGAAGCGCAGCGCATCCTTGCCCGCGATGCGGTACTTCACCATCGGGGTGAGGTCGTAGAGGGAGCTCGCGTTTCTGACCGCGAAGTACTCCTGCTCGACGCTCGTGAACACGTCCACCGTGGTGTAACCGGCCCACGGCACGAAGCTGTCGAGCTGGCTGTACTCGCGCTGCCGCTCGTGGAAGGGCGTCTTCAGCAGCGGCTGGCGGTAATGCGGTTCGCTTTCGGTCAGCATGATGTCAGGCGGCCTCGCGGATCAGCTGGCGGGCGGCGTTCCTGCCGGCGAGTCCCATGACGCCACCGCCCGGATGGCAGCCGGCGCCGCACAGGTACAAGCCTGGTACCGGGGTCTGGTACTGCGCGGCCCCGGGCACCGGGCGCGTCATCATGAACTGATCGAGCGTAAGTTCCGCGTGATGCCAGTGGCCGCCGCTGATGCGGAACTCGCGCTCGATGTCGGGAGGGATCAGCAGCTCGCTCGCGCGGATGCTCGCGCGCAGCTGCGGGGCGTGCACGCCCAGGGTGTCAATGATGCGATCGGTGAAGGCCTGGCGCCCCGCCTCCCAGCCGCCCTTGAGGGTATAGGGGGCGTACTGCACGATCACGGACATGACGTGCTGGCCCTGGGGAGCGAGAGTCGTATCGCTTAGGCTCGGGATCGTGACCTCGAGCATCGGGCGCTCGGAGAATTCAGCGTACTTGGCGTGGTTGTAGGCGCGCTCGATGTAGTCCGAGGACGGCGCCACCACGAGGCGTGCGCGCAGCTCCTGTTCACTCAGTCCCGGGAACTGTGGCAGGCGCTCGAGCGCCAGATGCAGCTTCGCGGTCAGGCCGCGCGAGCGCACCTGGGTAACGCGGCGCGTGAAGCCGGCATCGAGGTGCTCGCTACCCAGGAGTTTCAGGAAAGTAGTCTTCGGATCGGCGCTGGAGACGACGGTGGCCGCTGCGATCTCCTCGCCCGAGGCGAGCACGACGCCGGCAACGCGATCCTCGCGCACCAGGATCCTCTCGACCGCAGCGCCGGTGCGCAGCTGCGCGCCGGCGGCAACGGCCGCGCGCGCGAGCGCCTCGGAGAAGGCCCCGAGTCCGCCCTCGGGCAACGCCAGGGACTCGGCGCCCTGCACCGCGGCCAGGCGGTACAGGAGCGACACCACCGTGCCCGGTGAGCGGGGCCCAAGGTTGGTGCCGAGCACCGCATCGAGCGCCAGCGCGCCCTTCAGCAGCGGCAGCCGGAAGCGATCCTCGAGCAGGTCATGCACGCACATGCCGCCGATGCGCAGCAGTTCGCGCATGTCCCTGCGGCCCAGGCGGCGCACGCGCCAGCCGATCCCCAGCAGTGCGGCGCGATCGCGCCAGGCGTCCGTCCCCAGGCGCGGCGGGGTCTGCGCCAGGACCGGATGCAGTGCGCGCGAGATGCGCCGCATGAGCGCCTGCCAGTCGCCGAGCGCCACCGCATCCGCGGGCGAGACGCGCTGCAGGGCGCTCAAGTCCGTCGGCCCGAGGCTCAGGTGCCGCGCATCCGGGGACAGCGCCACGGTGGGCAGCGAGGCGGCGGCGATCTTGAGCCCCTGGGCTTCGAGCGCGAGCTCGCGCATCAGCGCCGGTGGCATCAGGTGCAGCAGGTGGGCACAGGATGAGACCTTGAAGCCGGGCGCGAACTCACGCGTGACTGCAGCGCCGCCGAGCCGCTCTGCCGCCTCGAGCACCAGCACCTTGCGTCCGCCGCGGGCGAGGAAAGTGGCGCACACGAGGCCGTTGTGGCCGCCGCCGATGATGAGGGTGTCGTAGGGGCCTGCGCTGCTCACTGGATGCGCCCGAGGTCGCGCAGGATCGCGTTGGCCGAATTCGCGCCAGGAGCGCCCATCACGCCGCCGCCCGGGTGCGTGCTCGAGCCGCACATGTACATGCCGCGCACCGGCGCGCGGTACTGCGCGTAGCCGGGAATGGGGCGGTTGAAGAGCAGCTGATCGAAGGTGAGCTCGCCCTGGAAGATGTTGCCCTCGGTGAGTCCGACCTCGTTCTCGATGTCGCGCGGGGTACGGATCTCGGCGTGCAGGATCAGGTTCTTGAAGTCCGGGCTGTGACGCGCGATCGCATCGATCACGGTGTTGCCGAAGGCCTGGCGCTTCTCCGGGGTCCACTCCCCGTCGGCGAGCTTGTAGGGGCAGTACTGCACGAACACCGACATGTAGTGCTTGCCGTCCGGGGTCATGCTCGGGTCGATCTGCGTCGGGATCAGCATATCGACGTAGGGTTCGCGCGACCAGCGCCCCTCCTTCCAGTCGTCATAGGCGCGCTCGACCATCTCGAGCGTGTCGGTGATGTGCATGTCGCCGCGCGCACAGGGGGAGCCGTGCGGGATGGCGGGGAAGTGCGGCAGGCCATCGAGTGCGATGTTGAGCTTGCCCGAGGAGCCGCGGATCTTGAAGCGCCGCACCTGCTCGAGGAATTCCGCGGGCAGGTGCTGCGGGGAAACCGTCTCGAGGAAGGTGCGCTTGACGTCCATGTTGGACACCACGACCGGGGCTGAGATCTCCTCGCCTCCCACCAGCACCACGCCCGTGGCGCGTCCGTTCTTCACCAGGATCTGCTCCACCGGCGCGCTGGCGCGGATGGTGCCGCCGCTCGCCGTGAAGGAAGCGCCGAGGGCCTGGGTGATCGCCCCCATGCCGCCGCGCGCAAAGCCCCAGGCACCCACGGCGCCATCGATGCTGCCCATGTAGTGGTGCAGCAGCACGTAGGCGGAGCCGGGTGAGCGCGGACCGAGCGCCGTGCCGATGATGGAACTCCCCGACAGGTGCGCCTTGACGATCTCGCTCTCGAAGTACTCCTCGAGCATGTCCGCGCAGCTCATGGTGAAGAAGCGCAGGGTGTCGTACATGCGCGCTTCCCCGAGCTTGTGGAAGTGCTTGCCGAGGAACAAGAGCTCCTGCAGGTCGCGCGGCCGGAACGAGGTCGGGTCGGGGGGCTCGCGCAGCAGCAGCGGCTTGATGAAGCGGCAGTGCCTGAGCATGTCGCGCACGTAGCGGTCGTAAGCCTCGGCATCGTGGCGCGAGTGCCGCGCGATCTCGCGGCGCATGGCGTCGTGGTTGTCGTAGACCGCCAGGTGCCCGCCGTCACGCATCATGGTGACGCCACCCTCGTAGGGGATGATCTGCAGCCCGTGGGCGGGCAGTTCCAGAGCGCGGATGATCTCGGTGCGCAAGAGGCTGCACACGTAGGAGCAGTTCGAGTAGGTGAAGCCATCGAAGAGGCTGCGGCTCACCGCCGCCCCGCCGATGTAGGAGTTGCGCTCGAGCACCAGCACCTTCAGGCCCGCACGCGCCAGGTAACAGGCATTCACCAGCCCGTTGTGACCGGCACCCACGACGATGGCGTCGTAACGGTTGGCAGCTGCCGTGCTCAAGCGCTAAGCCCCCTGCCTAAAGCCGCTTCAGGCCGGCACCCGGCGGCCGCTGCCCTGGGCGTTCAGCGTCTGATCGATGGCGACCTCAAAGCCGCGCAGTGTGTCCTTCAGGCACGAGTCATCGTGCGCGGCCGACACGAACCACGGCTCGCGCGAGTCCGGCTCGCACAGTACCAGTTCGTCGTGCAGCACCTTGGCCACCGCGTCGTAGAAGGTGTAGTCGCTGCCCTTCCAGTCGCGGTAGGTGCGCGGCGGATTCTGCGCGAAATAAAGTCCGGTCATCGAGGGGTGGCCGACGAAGCTGTGCGCGATACCGCGGGACTTAAGAATAGCGGACTTGCCGGCGCGCAGGCGCGTGCCGTAGCTGGCGATGCGCTCCAGCGCGTCGGTCTCGTCCAGGATCTCGAGCGTCTTCTCGGCCGCGGCGAGCGACACCGGGTGGGCGGTGTAGGTGCCGCCGTGGGCGACGCCCTTGCCGAGCTTACGCATGATGTCCTCGCGCCCGGCCAGCACCGAGATCGGGTAGCCGTTGGCCACCGCCTTGGCGAAGGTGCACAGGTCGGCGCGCACGCCGTAGAGCTCCTGCACGCCACCGCGGGCGACGCGGAAGCCGGTCTTGACCTCATCGATGATGAGCACCACGCCGTAGCGGTCGCACAGCTTGCGCGCCGTGCGCACGTACTCCGGTTCCGCCGCGATGCCAAGGCAGTTGCCCATGATCGGCTCGATGAGCAGGCACGCGAGCGAGTCGCCGTGGCGCTTGAAGACGTCCTCGAGCTGATTGGCATCGTTCGCCTGCACGAAGTGCGCGAAGCTGCGGCTGGCAAGCGGCACACCCTCGCTGTAGGGCACCACCTGCGGATCGCCGACCTGGGACCACTTCTCCATCGGCGTGTACCACATGGCCGCATCGAACAGGCCGTGGTAGCTGCCCTCGAGGATCACGTAGTTGTCGCGCTTGGTGAAGGCGCGCGCCAGGCGTAAGGCCGCCATCACCGCCTCGGTGCCGGAGTTCGAGAAGCGCACCAGTTCCGCCGCCGGCACCATCTTCGCGATGCGCTCGGCCACGGTGTACTCGCGCTCGGTCGAGAGCGCGAACACGCCTCCGACTTCCATGCCGCGCCTGGCGGCCTCATCCACGCGCGCATCGGCGTAGCCGAGGATCGCCGGGCCGTAGCCCATGCGGTAGTCGACGTAGACGTTGTCATCGAGGTCGGTGACGCGGGCACCGCGGCCCTCTTTGACATAAATCGTGCGCTCCTCGCCCCAGAAGCGGAAATTGGAGGCCACGCCTAAAGGCAGGCGCTTCAGTGCCTTCCGGTAATGTTCATGATTCCGGGTGAGGTTTCGTGCCATGGGAGCGCTCTACTTTGAGGTCGAAAAAGGTAGCTTGGGCGGCAACTTACCACCCCGGCAGACATCAGTCTATATGCCCATATAATTTTTTCCGGTAGAATTATATGACCATATACACCCACCGGACGTAACCGCCATGAACGCCCCCGCCCCCCGCCCGGTCGAGACGCTCAGCACCCCCGTGGTCCGTGCCCTGCCCGCCTGGGTCTACAACCACCCCGAAATGACACGACTCGAGTACGAGCGCGTGCTGCGCCCGGCCTGGCAGATCGTGTGCCACGTCAGCGCGCTGAAGAAGCCCGGGGACTACGTCACGGTCGAGCTCGGGATTGATAGCGTCGTGGCACTGCGCGATTCGCACGGCGAGATTCGCGCCTTTCACAACGTCTGCCGCCACCGCGGCGCGCGCATCCTCGATGGCAGCGGCAACTGCCCGGGCGCCATGACCTGCCCCTACCACGGCTGGTCCTACAAGCTCTCGGGCGAGCTGCTGGCGATCAGTGCGCGCGACACCTTCCCGCCACTCGACCGCGCGCAGCTGGGCTTAAAGCCCGTCCGCATGCAGGTGCTGTTCGGCTTCGTGTTCATCTGCCTCGCCGGGGAGCCGCGGCCGCTTGAGGAGATCTTCGCCGGCGTCGCCGCCGAGCTCGAACCGCATCGCTTCGAGGACATGGAGCTGATCGGCAACAACTACATCGAGCACTGGGACTGCGACTGGAAGATCGCGATGGACAACTATCTTGAGTCCTACCACGTGCCGATCGGGCACCCGGGGCTGAACCGCATGTTCACCCCCGACTACGACGATCAGAGGAATTTCCCGGGCGTGGCGCGCGGCATCAGCTGGCTGCGCGAGCGCCCCTCCCCGCGCTGGAGCGAGCGCATGTACCAGGAGCTGATCGGCAAGGTGGCGACCGACGTGCCCGAGTCGCACCGCAAGCGCTGGAGCTTCTACAGCTCGCTGCCGAACCTCGGCATCGACGTGTTCCCGGACCAGATGGACTTCTTCCAGGTAATCCCGCGCGGGCCCGGCAAGTGCACTATCCGCGGCGCCTCCTACGGGCTGCCAGACTCGCGGCGTGAGATGCGCGTGGCGCGCTACCTGACGATGCGCATCAACCGCCAGGTGCAGCGCGAGGACGAATCGCTGTGCCGCCGCGTGCAGCAGGGGCTCGCCTCACCGAGCTACGAGCCAGGTCCGCTGTCACGCCTCGAGAACTGCATGCTCGAGTTCCACAACCTGCTGCGCGAGCGCATCCCCGAGGTGCGCCTGCCGTCGCCGCCGGCGCGCTTCGCGTAACGAGCCGCGAGGCTACTTCGCCGCGAGCGTCTGCAGCAGCGGCGTGATCGAGTCGCGGAACTGCGCGAGCGCCGGCGTCACAGGTCCGGTGTCGGCCGCATCCGCGGCCGCCCCGAGGAAGCCGCTCTGGGTGGATTCGGCCAGCGCCACCTGGGCAGCGAGCCACGCATCCATTTCACGCTTGCCGCCCTCGCGCGCGCCGCGACTGCCGCTGCGCTTGTCCGGCGCGAAATCAAAGCGGCGGATGCGCGAGCGTCCGGGCGCCGTGGGCGTGACCTGCAGAATCACCGCACTCTCGCCACGCAGCTCGAACAGCTGATTCGGGGGCAGGAAGTGTTGGTGCGCCTGCGGGTTCTCGAGCCACTGCTCCACCAGCACCTTCCAGTCGGCTGCGACGTCCAGATCCGTGGTGCTGCGCGGCAGGAGCGTGGCGAAGGCCTCCCAGGGCACCGCAGCGGCCAGGGTGTTCTGCGCCGCCGGCGTCGCGCGCGCCAGCACGATGCGCTCGCGGCGCAGCAGTTCCAGCGGCGTCAGGTCACCGGGGGTCCTGCCCTCGACCAGCTGGCCATCGAAGGTATAGGTGAGGGCATGCGTCGCGCAGCGGATGGCACTGTGCAGCTGCCCGGCGCGCTCGGTCACGAGCGCATGCGGACTGCGCCGGCAGGTGTTGCGGAAAGCGTGCAGACGATCGCGCTCGGCGCGCACGACGAGCACCCGCTCGCCACCGAGGTCTGCGCTCAGGTAATCCCCGGGGACGCGCAGTTCCGCCTCGTGCCCGAGTACCTGCCAGGCCTGGCGCAGCAGCTGCTCACGCTCGGCGGCCAGCAGTGCCGCGTCCGCATAGGCGCGTGCCGGCAGACGGGTGCCGGCGGCAGCGCCGCCCGCGGCAGCCACCGCGGGCGACGGTCCGGGCGCGAACTCTCCGGGAAACACCGAACTCAGGTAGGCGAGCGCACGGTTGACCGCCGCGCGCCGATCGATATTGGCTTCGCTCTGGAAGGCGATGGTCTGCCACAGCACCTCCAGCACCCCGATGAGGCCGAGCGCGACGCCGTCAGCATCGAGGTGCGTGGCGCCGCTCTGGACGATGAGACGCTCCATGAGATCGTGCACCACGGCGGCGAAGTCATCGTCGTTCTTGCCGCAGATGTCGAGGTATTCCTGGCGCGAGCTGGCCTCGCCCCAGAAGGAATACCAGACCGAGACCTTGCGGGGGCTGGCGATGTCGGCATCGAGGTAGAGCTCGACCAGCAGCCGCAGCGCCTTGACCGGGGTGTCCTTCAGCTGCCGCACCGGCACCATGACCCGCGATTCGAACTCGCGCCCGAGATAGTCGAGGGACGCGAGCAGCATCGCGGCCTTGGAGTCGAAATAGAAGCGCACGATCCCCGGCGACAGGTCGGCCAGGGCCACCACCTTCTCGACCGTGGTGCGCGAGGGCCCGTAGATGTGCAGCGCCGAGATGCAGGCGTCGATGAGGCGCTGGCGCTGACGCTGGCGGATGCGCGAGCCGCCGCCGGATGGCGCTGCCGGGATTTCCGAAGTGCTTCTCTGGACCGCCACGTTGCCTACCGCCGACCGGCGCATCCTGTGCGCGCCGGGTCAATAGCCTCACTGTACCTGAGTTTATCGCGCACAATAGCGGACAGGCACCGGGAAAAGCTCCTAACATGAAACCGACCTGGCGACCGGGCCGCTGGCTGATCATCCTGCCGCCCCTCATCTTCCTGCTGGTATTTTTCCTCATCCCGTTTGCCTTCGCCTTCAAGATCAGCTTTGCGGAGGCCATCCCGCACGTACCGCCGTTCTCGGACGTCATCTCCTTCACGCCCGACCACCGCCTCAAGCTCGCGGCACACCTTGGCAACTACAAGTACCTGCTGACGGACCAGGTTTACCTGTTCGCCTACCTGTACTCGCTGCGCACGGCGTTCTTCTCGACGCTGATCTGTCTGCTCATCGGCTACCCGATGGCCTACGCCATCGCGCGCAGCCCGAAATCAACGCAGAACCTGCTGCTGCTCGTGATCATGCTGCCGTTCTGGACCTCCTTCCTGCTGCGGGTCTACGCGCTCGAGGGCATCATCCGCGACAACGGCTTCCTCAACACGGTGCTCCTGCACCTCGGCCTCATCCGCGAACCGCTGCACATCATGCATACCGGGGTCGCGGTCTACATCGGCATCATCTACTCCTACCTGCCCTTCATGGTGCTGCCGCTGTTCGCAACGCTCGAGAAGCTCGACCCGACACTGCTCGAGGCGGCCGGCGACCTCGGCAGCACGCCGCGACGCGCCTTCCTCGACGTCACCCTGCCGCTGTCGATACCCGGGGTGATCGCCGGCTCGATGCTGGTGTTCATCCCGGCGGTCGGCGAGTTCGTCATCCCCTCGCTCCTGGGTGGCCCGAACAACCTCATGATCGGGCGCGTGCTGTGGGATGAGTTCTTCGGTAACCACGACTGGCCGGTGGCGGCCGCCGTGGCGATCGCGTTCCTGCTGCTGCTGGCAGGTCCGATCGCCGTCTACCAGTACTACAACGTGCGCCAGATCGAGAGCTGAACCGCCGTGGAAAGACGCCCCTCCGCGTTTCTGCAGACGGTGCTGTTCGCCGGTATCGCGGTGCTGTACGTGCCGATCCTGGCGCTCATCGCCTACTCGTTCAACGCGTCGCGTCTCGTCAACGTCTGGGGCGGGTTCTCGACCGCCTGGTACGTGGAGCTGCTGCACAACCGGCAGCTGCTGGAGTCAGCGCTGCTGTCCCTCGAGGTGGCGGTCGCGGCCTCCACGGGCGCGGTGGTGCTCGGCACACTGGCCTCGGTCGCGCTAGTGCGCTTCGCGCGCTTCCGCGGGCGGCTGCTGCTGACCGGTATGGTCAACGCGCCGCTCGTCATGCCGGAGATCATCACCGGCATCACGCAGCTGCTGCTGTTCGTGTCGATGGTGCAGCTGCTCGGGTGGCCCCACCGCGGTTTCACCACCATCGTGATCTCGCACATCACCTTCTGCACCGCCTACGTCACGGTCACGGTGCAGTCACGGCTCGCCGCGGCCGACCGCTCGCTCGAGGAGGCCGCCATGGACCTCGGGGCGAGCCCGGCGCGGGCGTTTCTGGAGGTCACGCTGCCGATCATCATGCCGGCGATCATCTCCAGCTGGCTGCTGTCCTTCACGCTCTCGCTCGATGACCTCGTGATCTCGAGCTTCGTGGCGGGCCCCGGCGCCAGCACGCTGCCGATGATCATCTACTCCAAGGTGAAGCTCGGGGTGAGCCCCGACGTCAATGCGCTGGCGAGCCTCATCGTGTGCGCGGTGGGTGCGTGCGTACTGGCGGCCGGCTACCTCATGGTGCGCGGCGACCGGCGCCGGGAGCTGGAAATCCAGCTCGCCGCTAAGGGTGCCTGAGCGGCGTCGCTACAGCCCGGTCTTGATGCGCGTCCAGGTGCGGGTGCGCAGCCGCTCCACCGTCGGTGTTGCTTCTTCGGCGACATACAGCCGCGCCTCCACCGCCGGCGGCGGGTACACGGCCGGGTCGTTGAGGATCGCCGGCGCTACGTAGGGACTGGCAGCGCTGTTGTCGTTGGCGTAGTGAATCTCGTTGGTGATCGCGGCAATCACCTTCGGCTCGAGGATGTAGTTCAGGAACTGGTGGGCCGCGAGCGGATGCGGCGCATCGGCGGGGATCAGGAGCGCATCGAAGGCGAAATTCGCCCCCTCCCGAGGGACCGTGAAGGCGAGCGGCAGATCGATGCCGGCGGCGCGGGCGCGGGCGCGCGAGGTGGCATAGTCAGCCGACCAGGACATGGCGATGCAGAAGTCCCCGGTCACGAGCCCATTCATATACTCGGTCGAGTCAAAGGCGCGGATGTAGGGCCGCACCGCGAGCAGCAGCTTCTCCGCCTGCGCGTAGTCCTCGGGGCGCGCCGAGTTCGGATCCAGGTGCAGATAGTTGAGCGCCAGCTGCAGGACGTCCTCGGCGGAATCCAGGAACGTCACCCCGCAGTCGGCGAAGTGCTTGATGACCTCGGGCTTGAAGATCATGTCGAGACTGTCGACCGGCGCGTCCTTCATACGCGCGGCGATGGCCGCGGTGTTGTAGGCAAAGCCGTTGACGTGGCGCAGGTACGGCATCGCGTAGCGGTTACCCGGATCGGACTTCGCCTCGAGCTCGAGGATATGCGGGTCGAGGTTCTTCCAGTTGGGCAGCAGCGCCTTGTCGAGCGGGCGGTAGATGCCGGCCTTGATCTGGCGGCCGAAGTAGTCGGTGGAGGTGCTCACCACGTCGTAGCCGGAATCCCCGGCCATCATCTTCGCTTCCAGCGTCTCGTCCGCGTCGTAGGTGTCGTACACCACCTTGATACCGGTACGCGCCTCGAAGTCAGCGATGGTGTCCTTGCCGATGTAGTCGGCCCAGTTGTAGATGTGCAGCTCTTTGGCCTCGGCGGCAGCCCCGTGACCGGCGCCGCCGCAACCGGCCAGCAGACTGAGCGCACAGAGGATGAGGCCTGCGACGCTGCGCTGCCCGGGCCGCACGCGCACGCCTACAGCTTCACCATCACGTGGCGCACGACGGTATAGTCCTCGAGCGCGTACACCGACATGTCCTTGCCGTAGCCGGAACGCTTGAAGCCCCCGTGCGGCATTTCGTTCACGGTCGCAAAGTGCGTGTTGATCCACGTGACCCCGTACTGCAGCTGGGAGGCGACTTGCATGGCGCGCGAAATATCGCGCGTCCACACCGAAGATGCCAGCCCGTACTCGGAGTCGTTGGCCCAGCCGATGGCCTCGTCGGCATCGCTGAAGGGGGTGATGGAGACGACCGGCCCGAACACCTCGCGCTGCACGATCTCATCCTCCTGACGAGCTCCTGCGAGGATGGTGGGCTCGAAGAAGAAACCGCGGCCGCTGGCGGCCTTGCCGCCGGTCGTGACCTCGATGTGCCGCTCGGCGGCGGCGCGTGACACCATGCCGGCGACCCGCTCGCGATGCGCCGCCGAGATCAAAGGACCCATCTCCACGCCCGGGCTTTCCTGGGTGCCGACCTTGATGGAGCTGGCCGCCTGGGTCAGGTCCGCGACCACGCGCTCGTACACCTTCCTGCCGACGTACAGGCGGCAGGCCGCCGTGCAGTCCTGCCCGGCATTGTAGAAGCCGAAGGTACGCACCCCCTCGACGAGGGCGCCGACGTCGGCGTCGTCGAATACGATCACCGGCGCCTTGCCACCCAGCTCCAGGTGTGTGCGCTTGAGGTTGTCGGCAGCCCCGGCGAGGATCTTCTGCCCGGTCGCGATCGAGCCGGTGAGCGACACCATGCGTACCCGCGGATGGCTCGTCAGCAGGCGCCCGACCGGCTCGCCACGCCCGCACACGATGTTGACCACTCCGGGGGGCAGCACCTCGGCCAGCAGCACCGCAAGCTTCAGCGCCGTGAGCGGCGTCTGCTCGGAGGGCTTCAGGATCAGCGTGTTGCCGGCGGCGATGGCCGGGGCAATCTTCCACGCGAGCATCATCAGGGGATAGTTCCAGGGCGCGATCGACGCCACGACGCCCACCGGGTCGCGGCGGATCATGCTCGTGTGGCCCGGCAGGTATTCCCCGGCCGCGAGCCCCTGGGGGGCGCGGCACACCCCGGCAAAGTAGCGGAATATGTCCGCGATCGAGGGCAGCTCGTCGTTGAGGACGGCGGCGAGTGGCTTGCCGGTGTTACGTGACTCAAGCGCAGCGTACGCGCCGGCGTCGGCCTCGATGCCGTCGGCGATCTTGAGCAGCAGCGTTCCGCGTTCCTTGGGCGGCGTGCGGGCCCAGGCCGGGAACGCCCGCTCGGCGGCCGCCACGGCCGCCTCGACCTGGGCCGGCGAGGCCTCGTTCACGGCGGCAATCTGCTCCCCCGAGGCGCTGTCGAGGACGCCTTCCGCCTTACCCTCCCCCGCCACCAGGCGGCCCGCGATCAACAGCTGCGTGTGCATGTGCGCTCCTTCGTGCGGCGCGGCTTGCCGCGCTGCGCCGCACCGTTATATTATTGTCGCCATAATATTACCATGTCACGCGACCCACTCGCGAGGCCACTATGAACCCGGACGTCATCATCACCTGCGCCATCACCGGCGACGACACCAAGGTCACCAAGAGCCCGCACTGCCCGGTTACGCCCGAGCAGATCGCGAACTCCGCCATCGATGCCGCGCGCGCCGGGGCCGCCATCGTGCACATCCACGTGCGCGATCCGGAGAGCGGCGAATTCAGCATGGCGACCAAGCATTACCGCGAGGTGGTCAAGCGCATCCGCGAGAGCAAGGTGGACGTGCTCGTCAACCTCACCTGCGGCATGGGCGGCTACATCGTCATCGGCAAGAACGGCCTCAAGGATACCCCGGCGCCGGGCTCAGACTTCGTCACCCAGAGCGCGCGCATGCAGCACGTCATCGACCTGTGCGGCGAGGGACTGTACCGTCCCGACATCGCCACCCTCGACTGCGGCACGCTCAACTTCGGCGACGGCAACCGCGCCTACATCTCGACTCCGGAGTACTGTCGCGAGGGTGCCGGCATCCTGCGCGACCTGAAGGTCAAGGTGGAGATGGAGGTATTCGACACCGGCAACCTCTGGTTCGTGAAGCAGATGGTCAAGGAGGGCCTGGTCCCGGGACCGGCCATGATCCAGCTGTGCACCGGCATCCCCTACGGCGTGCCGGCGGACACCGGGCACCTGCTTGCGATGGTGAATTCGCTCCCGGAGAACAACGTGTGGAGTTCCTTTGCCATCAGCCGCATGCAGATGCCCTGGGTCGCACAGTCGATCCTGCTCGGCGGTAACGTGCGCGTGGGGCTCGAGGACAACCTGTACCTGAGCCGCGGCGTCTATGCGAGCAACGCGCAGCTGGTCGAGAAGGCGCGCACCATCATCGAGGCGATGGGTGCGCGCGTCGTCAGCGCCGCCCAGGCGCGCGACCGGCTGCAGCTCGGCTGACGTGGCCGGCACCCGCATCCACGAGACACCGATCCGCGCGGAGTGGATCGACTACAACGGCCACCTGCGGGACGCCTACTACGGCCTCATCTTCAGTGAGGCCGTGGACGCCCTGATGGACCGCGTGGGACTGGATGCCAGCTACCGGGCGCGCACCGGCGGCACGCTCTACACCGTGGAGATGCACCTGCATTACCTGCAGGAGGTCAAAGAGACCGATACCGTCATCGTGACGATCCGGCTCCTCGGCGTCGACTCCAAGCGCATCCATGCCGCGCTCGAGCTGCTGCGCGCCGGACATACCGAGGTCGCGGCGGCCGCCGAGGTGATGCTGCTGCACGTGCGCCAGCACGAGGGCAAGGTGGTCACCGCCCCCTTGCCTGCCGAAGTCAGTGCTGCCCTCGCCACGCTCAGCGCTGCCGGCGCCGGCCTGCCACCGGGCGCCCCCGGCTCGCGACGCATGGAGCTGCGTCCCGCGCGTCCCTCATGAGTGCGCACGCGATGCAGCGCCTGCTGGCGCCGCGCAGCGTGGCCCTCATCGGCGGCGCCTGGGCCGATGCCGTGCACACGGCGAGCCGCGCCATCGGCTACCCGGGGCAGATCTGGCGCATCCACCCCAAGCGCCCCTCGAGCCCCTCGCAGCAGTACTTTCGCAGCGTCGAGGAGCTGCCGGGGACACCCGACGCCGCCTTCATCGCCGCTCCCAACCGCGACGTACCGGGGATCGCCGCAAGCCTGAAGCAGCGCGGCAGCGGCGGCTTTGTCTGCTTCGCCGCCGGCTTCTCCGAGACCGCAACCGCTGAAGGCGAGCGCCTCACCCGGGAGCTGCTCGCCGGCGCAGGCGAGCTGCCATTCTTCGGCCCGAACTGCTACGGCTTCATCAACTTCTTCGATGGCATCGCGCTGTGGCCGGACCAGATGGTGGGACGCCGGCGCGAACGCGGCGTGGTGCTCATCTGCCAAAGCGGCACCATCGCCCTGAACCTGCTCTTCAATGACCGCTCGCTGCCCCTGGGGGCGGTGCTGACCGTGGGCAACCAGACGCGCCTGGCGGCCGAGGATCTCATCGAGCTGCTCGCCGAGGATGAGCGCGTGAGCGCCTTCGGCCTGTACCTCGAGGGCATCAAGGACGTGCGACGCTTCGCCGCCGCGGCCGAGCGCTCACGCCTCGCCGGCAAGCCCATCGCGCTCATCAAGGCGGGCCGCACCGCGGCCGCGGCGGATACGGTGCGCACCCACACCGGCGCGCTCGCCGGCGCCGATGGCGCCTTCGATGCCTTCTGTGCGCAGGCAGGCATTGCGCGCTGCGAATCGCTCGCGACCCTGTGCGAGACCCTGAAGATCTTCCACGCCGGCGGGCCGCTCAAGGGGCGCCGCGTGCTGGCGATGGGGGCCTCGGGCGGGGACATGGCCATGACCGCCGATGCCGCACGCTCACTGCAACTCGAGTTCGCGCCCCTGCCGGAGGCGGCGCGGGTCGAGCTGCGCGAGATCCTCAGCGACAAGGTGCACCTGTCAAACCCGTTCGACTTCCATACCCACATCTGGTTCGACCTGCCGCGCCAGCGGCAGATGTTCAGCGTCGTGCAGCGCTCCGGCTACGACGCGGTGGCGTTCATGCTCGACTGTCCGCCGGCACCGGCCGATGACGTCGCCTACGTGAACGCGGTGCGCGAATTTGCCGCAGCCCTGCCCGGCGCGAGCGCGCGCGGCGCCGTCGTCGCCTCGCTCCCGGAGTCCCTGTCAGCCGCCACCCGCGAGCTGTGCTTTGCCGCCGGCATCGTGCCGCTGCAGGGCCAGCGCGAGGCGCTCGAGGCGCTCGATCTTGCCGCCACGGTCGGCAGCCGCTGGGCGCGGGGCGCCACGGTCGAACTGCGCATTCCTGAGCCTGGCGCGCGAGGCACGCGCGCCCTCGCCGAGCATCAGGGCAAGAGTGCCCTCGCCGCCTACGGCGTGCCCGTGCCGCGCTCCGCCGTCGTCGCGGTCGACGCTGCGGCGGATGCCGCCGCAGCGCTTGGCTTCCCGGTGGTCATCAAGGCCGCCGCGGCGACGCTCGAACACAAGAGCGAGGCGGGCGGCGTGATCCTCAACGTGCGCAGCGCGGCCGAGGCCGCTGCTGCCGCGCAGCGCCTCGCGCACCTGTCCGATACGCTGCTGGTCGAGGAAATGGTGACTGACGGCGTGGCTGAGGTCCTGGTCGGCATCTCGGTGGATGCGCAGTTCGGGCAGCTGCTGGTGCTCGGCGCCGGCGGAGTGCTGACCGAACTGCTGCGCGACAGCGTGAGCCTGCTGCCGCCCTTCACGGCGGCGGCGATCGAAGCGGCGCTCGCGCGGCTGCGCATCGCACGGCTACTGTGCGGCTTTCGCGGCAAGCCGCCGGGTGACGTACCGGCCCTCGTGGCCGCGGTGCTCGCCTGCACCCGCTATGCGGAGGCGAACCTTCAGCGTCTGAGCGAGCTTGACCTGAACCCCATCATCGTACGCCCGCAGGGGAAGGGCGCCATCGCGGTCGATGCCCTGATCCGCCTGCGCGAGGAGCAATAGAGATGTCCGACGGAGTCAAGACGGTCACCGACGGCGCGGTACTCGAGATCACGCTCGACCGGCCCAAGGCCAACGCCATCAGTCTCGCCACCAGCCGCCGCCTGAACGAGGTATTCACCGCGTTCCGCGACGACCCGGCGCTGCGCGTCGGCATCATCACCGGCGCGGGCGAGCGCTTCTTCAGTCCGGGATGGGACCTGAAGGATGCCGCCGCGGGAGAAGCGTCGGACTCTGACTGGGGTGTCGGGGGCTTCGGTGGCCTGAACCATCCGCGCAACCTCAATAAGCCCCTCATCGCCGCGGTCAACGGTATCGCCTGCGGCGGGGGCTTCGAGCTGGTGCTCGGCACCGACATCATCGTCATGGAGGAGCACGCCAAGTTCGCACTTCCGGAAATCAACGTCGGCGTGCTCGCCGATGCCGGCACCATCAAGCTGCGCCGCCGCATCCCTTACCACGTCGCGGTCGAGTTCCTCATGACGGGGCGCTGGATGGATGCGACCGAGGCCAAGCACTGGGGCCTTGCCAACCACGTGGTACCCAAGGGCGAAGGCATGGCGAAGGCGCGCGCGATAGCCCGGCAGCTCGCCGCCGGACCACCGCTGCTCTTCCCGGCGATCAAGCAGCTGCTGCGGCACACCGAGACGGTGGCCGAGGGGCCGGCATTCGAGCTGCACGACAGCCTCGATGCCGTGATGAAGGTGGTGCGCTCGGAGGACCTGAAGGAAGGCGCGCGGGCGTTCGCCGAGAAACGCACGCCTGCGTGGAAGGGTAAGTAGCGCCGCTCAGCCGCCGAGCGGACGCAGCAGCGCCCGCGAGATGATGTGACGCTGCACCTCGCTGGTGCCGTCCCAGATGCGCTCGATGCGCGCGTCGCGCCAGATGCGCTCGAGCGGCAGCTCGCTCATGAGCCCCATGCCGCCGTGGATCTGCAGCGCCTCATCCGCCACCATCTGCAGCATCTCCGAGGCCTTGAGCTTCGCGATCGCCATGTCGGTGTCGGTCGCGCTCTTCTGGTCAAGCTTCCAGGCCGCTTCCAGCGTCAGCAGCTCCGCGGCACGCAACTCCACCGCCATGTCGGCGAGCTTGAAGCTCACGCCCTGGAACTTGCCGATCTGCTGGCCGAACTGCACCCGCTGCACCGCCCACTCCTTGGACGCCTGCAGGGCACGCTCCGCGCGACCGAGACAGGTGGCGGCCACCTGCAGGCGCGTGGCGCCAAGCCAGGTGTTGGCGACCTCGAAGCCGCGGTGCAGCTCCCCGAGGACCGCGGCCTTGGGCACCCGGCAGTCGTTGAACTCGAGGATGCTGTTGGTGTAGCCGCGGTGCGAGACGTTGCGGTAGCCGGGGCGCACCTCGAAGCCGGCGATGCCCTTGTCGACGAGGAAGGCGGTGATCAGCTTCTTCTTGCCGCGCGCGGAGTCCTCCTCGCCGCTGGCGGCGAACAGGATCACGTAATCGGCATGGTCGGCGTGGCTGATGAAGTGCTTGGTGCCGTTGATGATGAAGTCCCCGCCCTTGAGCACCGCGGTGGTCTTCATGCCGCGCAGGTCCGAGCCCGCGCCCGGCTCGGTCATCGCCAGGCAGTCGACGCGCTCGCCGCGCACCGTGGGCAAGAGGTAGCGCTCGCGCTGCTCGCCGGCACACGCGAGGAGGATGTTGGAGGGCCGCGCGACGCAGGCGTACTGCAGCGCGTAGCCGGTGTAGCCGAGCTCCTTCTCGTAGAGCACCCAGCTCACCGCATCGAGGCCCCCGCCGCCAACCTCGGTAGGCATGTTGGCCGCGTACAGGCCGGCCTCGATCGCCCTGGCCTTGAGTGCCTGATACAGCTCGCGACGCAGGACCCCCGTGTCCTCGACCTCCTGCTCATGCGGCACGAGTTCGTTGCGCACGAAATCGCGCGTGGTGCTGATGATCAGTTGCTGTTCTTCGGTGAGCGCAAAGTCCATCGGTGTCCCCTTCAGCCCATGGCGCGGGCGCCACGTTTGAGCGCGCTCATTCTGGCGCCGCTCATCGCCCAGGTGTAGAGAAGCTCCAGCTGCAGGCGCAGCTGGGCGATCTGGCGCTCCGCCGGCCAGTCGCTGCGGCTCGCGACGGTGCTCGCGGTGATGCCGTTGATGAAGGTGACCACCGAGCCGAGCACCTGGCGGCGCGTGTTCGCAGGCCAGCGCGGCCACTCCTGCCAGCCGCGCGCCAGACAGCGCTCGAACAGTCGCAGGTACTCGCGGTGCAACCATGCATTGATGCTCTTCAGGCGTTTGTCGGAGGGCACCTGTCCCCAGAAGGCGATCCAGAAGGCGCACTCGGTGTAGCGCGCCTCGTCCACCGGCAGCGCCTCGGTCAGGAGCGCGAGCAGCTGCGGCTCGACGACGCCGCCCTGGGGGCTCAGGCGCTCCTCGATGCGCCGCAGGATGAGCCGCAGCGCTGCGATGACGATGTCCTGCTTGGTGTCAAAGTAATGCGCGACCATGCCGGTGGTGTAGCCTGCTTCGCGCGCGATGCGCACGATGGTGGCCTGGTCGAAGCCCACCTGCGCCACCACGCGGCAGGCGACGAGCGCGATCTCATCGCGCCGCTTGTCGTGGTCGACAATCTTCGGCATGCGCTGGGCCCTTACGGATGCGGGAGCGTTTCAGCGCCCGGCGCGCTGGCCGACGCGCCCCGCCGCGGCCGGCGCAGGCAGGGCGGCCTGGGCCGCGTGCGCGCGGGCCAGCATCTCGCGCACCGCCGGCTCCATCGGCGCCACCTTGCCGCCACTGACATGCAGGTAGACCTGCTCGGCGGTGGCCACGAGCACATCGTCGCGCTTGCGATGCAGGGCGTGGAAGAGCCGCACGCGCTTGTCATCGAGCTCCAGTACCCGCGTGTTCACATAGAGCGCCTCGAGCGCCTTGGCCTCCGCTTGGTGGGTGACGTGGGTTTCCACCGTAAAGAGCGCGCGCCCGGACTTGCGGTAGTCATCATCAACGCCCGCGTAGCGCAACAGCGCATCGGTGGCATCGCCGAACACCTGCAGATAGCGCGAGTCGGTCATGTGGCCGTTGTAGTCGATCCATTCGGGCCGCACCTCAAGTTCCACCAGGCGCAGCTGCGCCCCGCTCTCGAGGGCGTCCTTGATGCGGCCCCGGGCGGAAGCTGCCGAGTCCTCGTAGAGGCGCTCCTCGAGCGCGCGCAGCGTGGCACCGGCGCCGATGTTGTATTCCTTGAGCACCTGCTGGATGGCGACCAGGTAGCCATCGCGTAGCCGCTCGATCTCGCGGATGGAGCGACCCGCGGCCTGCTCCTGCGTGCCGGCAACCATCTTGTCGATCAGTGCCTCGGTGAGCTCCGGGGCCTCGAGCTTGGTCCACGGCCACTTAAGCGCCGGGCCGAACTGGCGCAGCATATGCCGCATACCGGTCTCGCCGCCCGCCAGGTGATAGATGAGGTTCGTGCCCATGGCCGCCCAGCGCAGGCCCGGGCCATAGACGATCGAGTCGTCCAGCTCCCCGGTGGTGGCGACGTCCTCATTGACCATGTGCAGGATCTCGCGCCACAGCGCTTCCTGCAGACGATCGGTCAGGTGGCCCGGCACTTCGCGGCGCACCTTCAGCGCGTGCATGCCGATATAGGTGAAAAAGCGGCTGGCCGCCTCGATCGCATCCGCCGAGGTCTGGCGGCCGCCGACGAGCTCGACCAATGGCAGCAGGTACACGGGATTGAAGGGATGCGCGACCAGGAAGCGCTCCGGATGCTGCATGTCCTTCTGCAGGTCGGTCGGCATGAGCCCGGAGGTGCTGGAGGCGATGATGACGTCGGCCGGCGCGTGGCGGCTGACCTGGCCGAGGATGCGCTGCTTGAGCTCCAGCTGCTCCGGGATGTTCTCCTGGATGAAATCGACGCTCGTCGCCATGGCATCCAGGTCGGTCGTGAAGGTAAGCCTGCCCTTCGGGGGCAGGGGCGCCAGCGTGAGCTTGGCCAGGGCCCCTTCCGCATTGGCGACCGCCCCGCGGATCCACTCCTCCATCTCCGGCTTCACATCCGCCGCGAGCACATTGATGCCGAAGTGCAGCGCGCGCGCCGCCCAGCCGCCGCCGATGACTCCGGTACCGAGGAGCCCGAGCGTCTTCACCTGTCTCATGATTCACGCACCCGTTAGGTTTATCGCCTGCGCACGCCCTCAATTCCCGGCGATTGCAGGGCTTCCACGGGGCAGTGCGTTTTTTTAATGTCGTCGTAATAATATAATAAAATGCCCCGCCACGGAAAGCGCTGCGAGCGTGCCGTGCGGCCTCGGGTGGGTGCGCTGGTGGCTGGTGGCGCGATGCGTCTTGGCCGCGCCGCGGACTTGCCGCAAAATGAGCCCCCGATAACTTCAACAACCCAAGGGAACAGATCATGGGCTTACTGGATGGATTGCTGGGCGGTGCGGTCGGAGCAACCGTGGTCACCGCGTTACAGTCGGTGATTCAGCAGCATGGTGGCGTGCAGGGCGTCGTGGCGCAGCTCGAGCAACAGGGGCTCGGTAACACCGTGCGCTCCTGGGTATCGAGCGGCCCGAACCAGCCCATCTCGACCGACCAGGTGAGCTCGGCCTTCGGGGGCGTCATCAACCAGATCGCTGCCAAGACCGGGATGACGCCGCAGGAGCTGACGGCGAAGATCGCCCAGCACCTGCCGGCGGCGATCGATCACCTCACGCCCCAGGGCAGCATCCCCACCAAGACCGCGTAAAAGGGCGCGCACGCAGCGCGCCCGGGAACGCCTCACGCGCGCAAGTCAGCGGTGCGCTGCGCGCGCCACTGACTTGCGCCTGTCACAAATGCCTGCTCCGGATTTTATGTAATACCGCGCCGCACGTTCCCGCTCTTGCATTCCTTTTTACGCGCGCGCATCGTGCGGTGCGCCGCCACATGAATAAGAAGGCGGTTCAAAACAAGGGGATTGTAATGAACACCAGCAAGTACTGGCTCGCTGCAGCCATCGGCGTGGCGCTGATGGCTACCGCAGGCGCAGCGCCCTATGCGCGTGGACCGGTCGCAGCGGTGGACCTGGGCCCGGCAAGTTCCTTCGCCGAGAACTCCCGGATCACGGTAACCGTCGCCTTGGGCCTGCGCGACACCGAGCAGATGGAAAAGCTCATCCAGGCGGTCCATACACAGGACTCGCCGCAGTATCAGCACTTCCTGACGCCCGAGGAGTTCGCCGCGCAGTTTGGTCCCTCGGCAGCAACCATCGCCGCGGTCAGCAAGCAGTTCCAGGACGCAGGACTCACCGTGACGCGCGCCTCCACGGCGCACCTGCATGTCACCGGCACTGCCGCGCAGATCGAGAAGGCGTTCGCGGTGGAACTCCACACCTTCCAGGTGGCCGCGACCGCCAAGAGCCCCGAGTACCGCTACCGCGCACCGCTTAGTGACGCCCATGTGCCCGCCGCCATCGCCGGCTCCGTGCGCGCGGTACTGGGCCTCGACACCAGGCCGCGCCTGGCGCCGCGCCTGCGCACTCCCTTGAAGACGCCGCTGAAACAGCCGAGCACCAGCAATACGAACACCAACACCACCGATCCGCCGGGTGAGTGGACGGTGCTCGACTACGCGCAGTACTACGACCTCGACCCGCTCTACAAGCAGGGCCTCACCGGCAAGGGACGCACGGTTGCGATCGTGACGCTGGCCTCCTTCACCCAGAGTGACGCCTACACCTACTGGTCTGCCATAGGCCTCAAGGTCAACCCGAATCGCATCACCGAGGTGCTGATCGATGGCGGCGCGGGTGCTCCGAGTGATGCGGGGGGCTCGGATGAGACCACGCTCGACGTGGAGCAGTCCGGCGGCCTCGCCCCGGGCGCGAAGATCATCGTCTACGAGGCTCCGAACACCAATCAGGGCTTCGCCGATGCGTTCGCGGCCTGCATCGACGCCAACCAGGCCGAGACGGCCTCGACCAGCTGGGGTGAGTGGGAGGGCTTCGATGGTCCGGACCCGGTGGTCGGCAATGGCAATATCACGAACCCAGTCACCGGCAAGCAGACCGACATCATCCAGGCGAACGATGACCTGTTCGCGCAGGCAGCCCTGCAGGGCCAGACCTGGTTCGCCGCCGCGGGCGACTCGGGTGCCTACGACACCGCCGGTGAGCTGCCCTCAGCCCCCTCGCCCGGCCAGCCCGAGAGCTTCAACTTCCCGATCTCGGTCGATGATCCCTCCATGCAGCGGTACATGACCTCTGCCGGCGGCACGACGCTCCCGGGCCTGCAGCAGTACGCCGGCCCGAACGGCACGACCATCAACATCAACGTGAAGCAGGAACGGATCTGGGGCTGGGACTACCTGCGGCCGCTGTGTGCGGGCGAGAGCGACATCGCCTGCGGCATCTACCCGGTGGGTGGCGGCGGTGGTGTCAGCATCTATTTCAACCGCCCCTTCTATCAATGGTTCACTCCGGGCATGGTGAACACGGTACCGGGTCAGTCACTGATACAACTGACACCGGCGCCGGCGCAGACGCTGTTCACGTTCCCCGCGGGCTTCCCGGGACGCAATGTACCGGACATCGCGACCAATGCTGATCCGCAGACGGGTTACGTCTTCTACTACACGCCCAGCAACCCGGCGGATGCGCCCGGCTTCTACCAGGCCGGCGGTACGAGCTTCGTCGCACCCGAGCTCAATGGCGTCTCGAGTCTCCTGGTGCAGGGACTGCATCACCGCATCGGGCTGTTCAACCCGCCGATGTACCTGATCTCGCTCTTCCCGGGCGCCCGCTCCGGCAAGCATGCCGCCTTCAGGGACATCACCGCGGGCGACAACTGGTACTGGAGGGGCCGGCCCGGCTACGACCAGGGCAGCGGACTTGGCGTGCCTGACTGGGCGAACTTCTACGACTGGCTGCAGGCCCTGCAACCGTAGAGTCAGCGACCGCTAGGCCCATGACAGGCGGGGCGGCTTGGCCGCCCCGCCTTTTTGTTGAGCCGCCCCGTAAGATGCGCCGATGGGAGCGGCCTCGCGCAAGAGCCTGGAATCGTGCCTGACGGATGCGTTCGCCGAGCGCGGTTCGCGCCTGCGCCGCTCGCTCGGTGTCGTCAGCCTCACCGCCTTCGGCGTCGGCTGCACGGTCGGCGCCGGCATCTTCTCCCTCACCGGCGACATCGCCGCCCACCAGGCCGGTCCCGCCGTCTCCTTGTCCTTCGTGCTGGCGAGCATCGCCTGCTTTTTCGCAGGACTGTGCTACGCGGAATTTGCGGCCATGGTGCCGCTGTCGGGCAGCGCTTACTCCTACGCTTACGTGACCCTGGGTGAGCTGGTCGCCTGGCTCATCGGCTGGAGCCTGGTGCTCGAGTGGGGGCTGTCGGCCTCGGTGGTGGCTGTCAGCTGGTCCGGCTACACGCAGGCTGCGCTGCGGGACTTAGGCGTCACGCTCCCCACGGTGCTGACCCAGGCGCCGTTCGCGCGCGACGGGGGCGGCCACTGGGCCCTGACCGGCACCTGGTTAGACCTGCCGGCGGTGCTCGTGGTGCTGGCCTGCACGGCGCTGCCGCTGGCGGGCATGCGCACCTCGGCCGCCGTCAACGCCACCCTCGTCATCGCCAAGGTGTTCGCACTGCTGGTGCTGGTGGCGGTCGGTGCGCGCTACGTGAACCCGCAGAACTGGCATCCCTTCGTACCCGCGAACACGGGCAGCTTCCGGGCCTTCGGCTGGTCGGGCGTTCTCAGCGGCGCCGGCACGCTTTTTTTCGCGTACATCGGCTTCGATGGCGTGGCGACGCTTGCGGAAGAAGCCCGCAATCCGCAGCGCACGCTGCCCCTGAGTCTCTTTGCGTCGCTCCTGATCTGCACGGTGCTGTACGTGGCGGTGAGTGTCGTGATCACCGGACTTGCGGACTACCGCACCCTCGGTGTGTCCGATCCTCTCTACCAGGCGCTCTCGGGGGCGCACGCCGCCCTGGGTCCCGTGCAGGCGCTGATCGGGTTAGTCGCCATCCTCGGGCTCATTCCCGTGGTGCTCGCGAGCGTCGTCGGGCAGGCGCGCATTTTCTACTCGATGGCGCGCGATGGCCTGCTGCCGCCGGCCTTTGCCCGCCTGAGCGGGGGCAGCGAAATCCCGCTCGCCGGCACACTCCTCACCGGCGTGTTCTTCGCCGTGGTGGCAGCGCTCGTGCCCCTCGCGGAACTCGGCGACCTCGTCTCCATCGGTACCCTGCTGGCCTTCGCGATCGTATGCGTGGGCGTCATCGTCCTGCGGCGCACGGCGCCCCTGGCGCGCCGACCGTTCCGCACCCCCTGGGTGCCGCTGGTGCCGGTGCTCGGCGTCCTGTGCTGCGCGACGCTCATGGCGTTCCTCCCCTGGCCCACCTGGCGCCAGCTCGCGGTGTGGCTTGTGATCGGCCTCCTCATCTACTACGGCTACGGGCGCCACCATTCGAAGCTGGCACGCTAGGCGGACTGTGATGACTGCGGTCTCGTACCCGCCACCATGAGCCAGGAGCCCGACGGTGCGCAGCCCGGTTCACTGCTGACCACCCACAGCCGCGCCAGGATCCAGCTCGCGTTCGCCGTGATCTACCTCGTGTGGGGCGTGACCTATGCGGTGAACCGCATCATGGCGCTCGCCCTGCCACCGCTGCTCGCCGCCGGTGCCCGCTTCCTGCTCGCCGGCACTCTGCTGCTCGTGATTGCCCGCGCGCGCGGGCTCGCCATGCCCCGCCACTGGCGCGAGTGGCGCTCGGTCGCGGTCGCCGCGGTGCTCGGCATCGTGCTCAGCAACGGGCTTGCGGTACTGGCATTGCGCCACGTGGCTTCCAACCAGGTGGCGCTCATCACCTCGAGCTCTGCGTTCTGGATCGCCTGGCTCGGAATGTATGGGCGGCGCGCCACGCCGGTCAGCGCGCGCGCCTGGCTGGGTCTGGCGCTGGGGTTCCTCGGAGTTGCGGTGCTGGTGTCGGCCAAGGGCTTCGACGCGCACGCGCAGATCGGCTGGCAGCTTCTGGTACTGATCGCCTCGCTCTGCTGGGCACTCGCCACCATGGTCATCCGCGAGTCGCACGCGCAGCGTGACCCGCTCGCCTTCACGGCGTGCTACCTGCTGATCGGCGGCGCGCTGCTCGCAGGCCTGGGACTCGCGCAGGGCGATGCCGCGCGCTGGATCTGGTCTGCGGCGGGCCTCGGCGCGATCGTGTTCCTCGCGATCTTCAGCTCGACCTTCGGGTTCGTGGCCTACACCTATCTGCTCCTGCACGAGACGCCCTCGCGCATCGGCACCTACGCCTACGTCAATCCGATCGTGGCGGTCTTCACCGGGTGGTTCCTGCTGGATGAGCACCTCGACCGGCTGCAGATCGCCGGCTCGGTGATCGTATTCGCCGGCGTGGTGCTGGTGCGCAACCTGCGGCTGTGGCCGCGGCTGCGACGGCAGCCATCCCCGCCGGGTGCCTGAAGAGGCCCGCCATGGTCAGCCGCCGCTGACACCGAGTGACTGCCGCAGCCGGCTGGGGCCACGGTGAGGTTCCCGGCACACTGCATCTGCAGCAACGCAACCGTGGAAGAATCGACGATGAGGCACACCGTCAACTACCGCTCGACACTCGTCATGGCCGCCACCCTCGGCGGCAGCGCGCTGGCGCCGAGCGCCCCCGCGCGGGCATGCGCGGAGCATTACTGGACCGGGGCCGAGCAGCCGGTGTACCGCCGCGCCGTCGCAGAGTCTTCCCAGCAGCCGCGCACCTGGACAGCGGTCAGGCCGGGGCACAAGCCCCGCCTCGAGTGAAACCACCCATCGAACATGGCTGACAAGTTGCGGCGCCGCAGGCCTGCGGCGCCGCTCTTTTTTTGCATGCGGACCAGCGGACGCGCGGCGGCGCCCACGCGCTCAGCAGCCCAGGGACTGGACGTGAATCACGCCACTGGCATCGGTGAAGAAGAGCTGGCGCAGCGAGATGTGCCCGGGGGAGTCTTCGCCTTCGAGCATTGAGCGCTCGCTCGTCACGGCCAGCGCGCGCGCATAATCGAGCGCGTCCTGCCATAGCGAAAACTCGGCGAGGAACCAGTCGAGTCCCTTCTGCGTAACACCCCAGCGCTCTCCCACGCGCCGCACGCTCACACACGGCATATCCATCGCTGCCCTCTCCTCTTGCTCTGAGGCGGCCCCCCGCGGGCCGCTCCAGCAGCCTGCCGCAGCGGCGCGCCTCGGGGTATCAGTCGCCGTTACAGCCCGTGTGTCGGCGCTGGCCTACAGCCTGAGGCTCACCCCATGACCACGCGCACGATGTGCTCGCCCTGATCGTCGATGAGCGGCACGCGGATCGGGGGGCGCAGGATCGTCAGGTGGTCGAGCTCTGCGTGACTGACGCCGCTGGAGGCGCCGAAGGGGTTCGTCACCGTGATGCGGTAGAGCGCCCGTCCGTGGCGCACCTCGACGTCGAAGCGCCGCCAGCTGCGTGGAATACACGGCTCGATGCTGAGCACGTCGCCACTGATGCGTATGCCGAGGAGCGACTCAAGCCCCGCGCGATACAGCCAGCCCGCAGCGCCTGTGTACCACGACCAGCCGCCGCGGCCGGGCGGTGCCGGCGCGGCGTAAATGTCGGCCGCCACCGCATAAGGCTCGAGCTTGTAGCGCGACACCTCCGCCGGCCCGCGGCTGTGGCACACCGGGCTGAAGCAGTCGAAGAGCTCCTTCGCCCGGTCGCCGTCGCCGAGTCGCGCGAATGCCATGAGCGACCAGATACTGCCGTGCGTGTACTGGCCGCCGTTCTCGCGGATCCCGGGCGGGTAGGCCTGCACGTAACCCGGATCCGGCACCGATGTGGCAAAGGGTGGGGTAAAGAGCAGCAGCTGCTGCTCCTCGGGACGCAGCAGCTGCTCGATGACGGCGGCCATTGCATGGGCGCCACGCGCCGGGTTGGCTGCTCCCGAGAGCACCGCCCAGGCCTGCGCAATGGAGTCGATGCGACATTCGGTGCTGCGCGCCGACCCCAGCGGGGTGCCGTCATCGAAGTAGCCGCGCCGATACCAGTCCCCGTCCCAGCCGGAGTTCTCCAGTGCCGCCTGCAGTGACTTGCTGAAGGCGCCCCAGCGCTGCACGCGCGCCGTGTCCTGACGCGCCTCGGCGAGTTCACTGAAGGCTGCCAGCGTCGCGCACAGGAACCACCCGAGCCACACGCTCTCACCGCGCCCCTGCGCGCCCACCTTGTTCATGCCGTCGTTCCAGTCCCCGGTGCCAAAGAGCGGCAGACCGTGCTCACCCACGGCGAGGCTGGCATCGAGTGCGAGCGCGCAGTGCTCGTACACGGAAACGGTGCGCGTGGTGGTACCGGGCTCGAAGTAGCGGTCGCTCACATCGCTCGGCAAGGTCTCGCCCGTCAGGAACGGCAGCTGCTCATCGAGCACGGCTGCATCGCCGGTGCGGGCCACGTAATGGGCGGCGCAGAAGGCCAGCCACGCCTTGTCATCGCTGATGTGCGTGCGCACGCCGCGGCCATTTTCCGGCATCCACCAGTGCTGTACGTCGCCTTCCGTGAATTGCCGCCCCGCCGCGCGCAGCAGGTGTTCGCGGGCGACGGCCGGCGCTGCGTGTGTGAGGGACAGGCAGTCCTGCAGCTGATCGCGGAAGCCATAGGCGCCGCTGGCCTGGTAGAACGCCGCACGCGCCCATACCCGGCACGACAGGACCTGGTAGAGCAGCCAGTGATTCAGCAGCAGGTCGAAGGCACGGTCGGGGGTCTTCACCTGTACCCGATCGAGGATCTGCTCCCAGCTGCGGCGCACGTCCGCGTATGCCTGCTCGAGGTCGAGATTGCGCGCGGCCTGGATGTCGGTGGCCGCCCCGCCGGCATCGCGTGCCTGGCCGAGGAAGCAGGCGACCTGACGCACGGCACCCGCGGACAGCTCGACGCGGGTGAGGAGCGCCGCGCACGGATCCAGGCCCGCACCGCTGCGGCCGGAGAGCGGCACGCCGGCGCGCAACCCCAGCGGCGCGCTGATGCTGCCATCGAGACCGAGGAACTCGCGCCGGTCGCAGGTCGACTCCAGCTGCTCCCCCGCAAGATCGAGGTAAGCGGTGCTGTCGGCGAACTGGGTATTCCAGGGATTGCGTGCCAGCAGCGCGCCGGTATGCGCGCAGCGCTCGGTGATGACGTAGGGCGCCATGGCGGCACGGCCGGCGCCGAGACACCACTCGCCATAGGCGCACACGCTCAGCCGCCGCGGTTTGGTGCCTTCGTTGCGGATCGTGAGGCGCGAGACCTTGAGGGCCCGACCGCGCGGCACAAACTGCAGCAGTTCGAGGGCCAGCCCGCGGGTGGTGTACTCGAACCGCGAATAGCCGCGGCCGTGGAAGGCGAAATAGGTCCCCTCGGGGTCGCGGATCGGGGCGGCGGTCGGACAGAAGAGCTCGCCCGTGTCGTCATCGCGGACGTAGAACGCTTCGCCGGCCGGATCGCAGACGGCATCGTTGGACCATGGGGTGAGCGCGTTCTCGTGGCTGTTGCGCGCCCAGGTGAAGCCGCTGCCCGTGGCGGAGACCTGGAAGCCGAAATCCGGCTGGCCGATGACGTTGATCCAGGGCATTGGGGTCACGACCCCGGGCTTCAGAACGATGCCGTACTCGCGGCCATCCTGGGCAAAGCCGCCCGTACCGTTGAGCAGCTCCAGTGCCGGATGCTTCACCACGGCGGCCCGGGCGGGGACGCGGCTGCGCAGCGCGGGCGGCGGCGCGGCCTCGGCCGCCGGGTCCTCGAGGCGGTCGAGCTGCTCGGCGAGCGTGCCGCGACGGGCAATCAGCGCAACGCGCGCGGCGGCGAGAAAGGCCAGACGCGATTCCGCCGACATCATCTCGGCGCGCAGCGTGTAAACGCTGCCCTGCGCGGTGCCCTCGGGCTGCTGCAGGCGCTGCTGGCTCGCGCGCGCCAGGGACTCGATCGCCCCCTGCAGTTCCTGCACGTAGGAGGCGGCGGAGGAATTGAGGATGACGAGGTCGACCGCGAGGTTCTTGAGGGTCAGATAGCCGTGCGCGCGCAGCATCTGGCGTACCAGGCCCAGGTCTGCGGCATCGTCGATCTCCACCAGCATGATCGGCCGGTCGCCCGACACCGCCTGCGACCACAGCGCCGGCGGCCCGGCGCGGTTGCGGCGCAGGGCGTCGGCACCGGCCCGCAGTGCCGGATTGAGGTAAAGAATGTGCGCGGCCAGGCGCTGGAACAGGCTCGCCTCGTCCGGGTCCAGTCCCAGGTGGTGCAGCTGCACCCGCGCCCGCGTCCAGGCGAGCGTGGAGGCCCGATCAAAGGACGCCGGCTCGCGGCACTTGTCCGCTACGCGCAGGACCTCCGCCCGGGTATTCCCTACCACTGTCCAGAACGTGACGCGTGCGGTCTCCCCCGGCGCTACGCGCAGCCGGCGGCGCAGGGCGAACACCGGATCCAGCACGATGCCCGTAGCACCGCTCAAGGCGCCGCGCTCGGTGAGTGCGCGCGGCGCGGCGAGGCCGCGATCACGCCCGATGAAACGCGCCCGATCGGTCTCGAACTCCCAGTCCCCGACCGCGCTGCCTTCGATGACGCCCAAGTGCGCCGCCCAGGCGGCCACGTCGCCCTCGGAGCGCGGCCGCCGGCCGGCGAGCAGCGTCTCAAGCTGCGGGTCGTAAGAGGTCTGCACGAAGAGGTTCGAGAAGGCGCGGTGGGCGCGATCCGCGGAAGTCGCCGTCAGCACGACCTCCGCGTAGGTGGTCACCTCGATCTCGCGACTGCGGTCGCTCTGATTCGACACCGAGATGCGCCGCGCCTCGGCGTCGTGCTCGGCGGAGACCAGCACCTGCAGGCGCGTTCCCCAGGGCCCGTCGCGGCGCAGGATCTCTACCCGGTCTTCGGTGAAGGTGACGCGATAGGCCTCGGGCGTGGCGGTCGTCGGCTGAAAGCCGCAGGACCAGACCTCGCCGCTGTCGCAGTCGCGCAGGAACACCACCTGGCCGCCGCTGTCACTCGTTGCATCCTCGAGCGAGCGCGTCACCGCGAGGTTCCCGCAGCGGCTGAAGCCGGCACCTGCGGCATTGACCATCACGGCATAGCGCCCGTTACTGAGCAGCTGCACGTGCGGAGTGCGCGGCCGCCAGGTGTGCAGCCGGCGGCGGCCGGCCAGCACCGGCAGCCGCGGCTCGCGCGCCTCGCCGCGGCTGCCCTCGGCCGGGGCCTCCACCGAGCGCGGCGGCTTTTCCTGCAGCAGCAGTTCGGTCGCGCGCGCGGCCGCCTCGGCGTGGAAGTAACCCTGGATGGAGCCGCCGCGCAGCGCGTTGGCGATCGCGACGATGGTCATGCCCTGGTGGTGGGCCATGTAGGCACGCACCACGGCGAGGCGCTCGCCCTCCAGCAGCCGGTCGGGAGTGTAATCGAGTGCCTCGTAGAAGCCGTACTGCCCGAGCGCTCCCGCCCGCTCCAGCTCGCGGAAGTTCTCGGCGGCCGCCGGCGCATCCACCATCGCGGCAAGTCCGGTCGCATAGGGGGCGATGACCGTGTCGTTCGCGAGCCCGCGCTTCAAGCCCAGGGCCGGCACGCCGAAGGGCGAGTACTGGTAGGTCTGGTCGACGTCGCGCACGTTGTAGGCCGACTCGGAAATGCCCCACGGTACGCCGAGCGCCGCGGCGTATTCGCGCTGCGAGCGCACCGCCACGCGATGCGCGCGGTCGAGGAGACTCCCGGCCGGGGAACGCATGACGAGCGCGGGCATCAGATACTCGAACATCGAACCCGACCACGACAGCAGCGCCGTGAGGTTGCCGAGCGCCACGGAGCGGCGGTCGAGCCGGAACCAGTGGCGGGCCGGCACGTCGCGCTTGGCGATCGCGACGAAGCTTGCGAGCCGCGCCTCGGAGGCCAGCAGGTCGTAGTCGCCGGCGTCGAGGCGACTTTCACTGACGTTGTAACCGATCGAGAGCAACATCCGGTTGGGCTTGAGGAGGAAGCTGAAGTCCATCTCGTTGGCAAGCGCGCGCGCGGTGTCTGCCAGCCGCGTCAGCCGTGCGAGGAGTTCCCGAGCCGCCCCGCCCTGCGCCCCGGCTGCCAGATCCGCAAGCGTCACCGGGGCGACGCCATCGTCGGCCGCGCTGTCGGGTGCGAACGAGGCGAGGTCGCGCAGGTGGCTTCGGGCACAGCGCGCCGCCGCCAGCGTCCAGTCCGGTTCCGCCGTGGCTGCGGACTCATCCTGCGCCAGCGCGCCGGCCGCCGCCGCGAGCTGCCGCAGCTGCCCGGGCACCGCGGCAGCGGACGGGGACTCGGCGAGCAGGAAGCGGCGCATGTCGGCAGCGGCTCCAGGTGGTGCGAGCGCGAGCGCGTCGGCGATGCCGGTCAGCCGTTCGCTGCGCCACAGCGCGCGCGAGCCGACGGCCTCGATGGCATTGGCCAGCGCCAGCAGGTGACCTGCGAGGTTGCCACTGTCGACGGTGGAGACATAGCGCGGCAGCAGCGGCTGTGCGCTGCGCGTGTCGTACCAGTTGAAGAAGTGGCCGCGGAAGCGCTCGAGTGAGGTGAGCGCTGTGAGCGTGGCCTCCAGGCGCTCCGCCCAGTCGAGGATGCCGAGCCAACCAAAATCCAGCGCCGCGGCGCTCGACAGGAGGTACATGCCGATGTTGGTGGGCGAGGTACGCTGCGCCAGCACCGGCGCCGGGGTCTCCTGGAAGTTATCCGGGGGCAGGCAGTGATCGGCCGGCGTCACGAAGCGCTCGAAGTAGCCCCAGGTGCGGCGCGCCACCAGCCGCAGGGAGCGTGCATCTGCGGCCGACAGCTCGGGTCCTGGCCGGTCGGACCAGGGCACGCTGATATAGCGCGCCACGACCGGCGCCGCCAGCCACAGCAGCAGCCAGGGCAACGCCAGCACCAGATTCTCCGGACGCAGCAGCGCGATCGCGATTCCGACCAGCAGCGCCACCGCCATGCCACCGCGCATACGGGCGACGTAGTTCGCCAGCGCAAGGCGGCTGTTGCGCCGTGACTGCGCCGCGGTGGTCCAGTCGAGCAGGTGCCGGTGAGTGATGAACAGCCGCACGAGCGTGCGCACGATCGCATCCCCCATCCACCAGGCGCGGTCGGCCAGGAGGGCGAGGCTGAGTGCCCAGCGCAGGCAGGCGAGTCGCAGGTCGTGCCGCAGCGCCTGCCGCTCGCTTTCGCGGCGCAGGTGACGCGGCCGGTCGCGCACCGCCATGAGGATCGGCATGAGCGGGGCGATCCCCAGCCCCAGCACCAGGAGCGCAGTCCACGCCGCACTGTAGGGCTGGGGCAGCAGCCAGCCCGCCAGCAGCGCCGCAACGGTCGCCACCGGGACTAGCGTGCGCCGCAGATTGTCGAGAAGCTTCCAGCGGCCGAGCGCGGACACCCGCGACACCGCGCGCTCCTGGCGAGACTGCGTGAATGCCGGTCGCAGCCACGGCAGCAGCTGCCAGTCCCCGCGCGCCCAGCGATGTTCACGGCCGGCAATGACGTCATAGCGATCCGGTGACGGCTCGACCACGGCGACATCGGAGGCCACCGCAGAGCGCGCGAACAGTCCCTCGAGCAGGTCGTGGCTTAAAACCGCGTTCTCGGCGATGCGGCCGGCGAGCGCGTGCTCGAAGGCATCCACGTCGTAGAGTCCCTTGCCGGTGAAGGAGCCTTCCGCGAACAGGTCCTGGTAGAGGTCGGAGACCGCGAACGCGTAAGGATCGAGGCCCGGGGTGCCTGACAGCACGGCCTGCACCAGCGTGTTGTCGGCACCGGCCGGGAGTGAGGGCGTGACGCGCGGCTGAATGATGCCGTAGCCGCTGCTCACGCGGCGTGTCGGGCCATCGAACACCGGTCGGTTGAGGGGGTGCGAGAGTTTGGCGATCAGCTTCTCGGCGCTGCCGTGGGGCAGCTGGGTGTCGGCATCGAGCACGAGCACGTAGCGCACCCCCGCCGGCAGGGACGCGTAGTCGGACTCGCTCAGCACGTAGCTCGTGTCACGTGCGCCACGCAACAGGCGGTTGAACTCGTGCAGCTTGCCGCGCTTGCGCTCCCACCCCATCCAGCAGTCCTGGGCCGGGTTGAAGCGCCGCGCGCGGTGCAGCCACAGGAACCGCGCGCCGCCCTCTCCGGGACCGTAGCGCGTGTTCAGGGCCGCGATACCGCGGCGCCCGGCCGCGATGAGTTCGGCGTCCGCGTCCGACTCGGCCGCCGCTGCGTCGACGCCATCGGCGAGGATCGCGAAATACAGCTCGCCACGCGCCCCGGCAAGAAACTGGCTTTCGAGGTTGGCGAGGGCCTCATCCACCTCGGCGGGCGTGGTCAGCAGTAGCGGCACGGCGACGACCGTGCGCAGCTCCTCGGGAATCACCCCGGCGAGATCCAGCGCCGGCAGCGCGAACGGCTTGATCAGCCGGGTGGCCGCACTGTTGAGGAGCGCGATCACGACATCGCTGACCGGCAGCGCCAGGAGCACGAGCAGGAGCATGCTCTGCAACGCCGGCAGCGGCGGCAGGAAGTGCGCCACGAGCACCACCACGGAGAGCGTGAGGACGGCCACCAACGTGAGGTAGCCGCCGATGCCGGCCGTACGCACGCCGCGTTCCACGCGCGTGCGCCAGGGGGGCCGATAGCCGAGGGTCTCCTCCAGCGTCAGGCGCCCCGCTCCGATCAGGAAAAATCCCGGCTCGCGCGCCGCGGCCACCCCGCCGGCCGCGCGCCCGGTTGCATCGACGGCGCGCTGGGCAACCTCGGCCTCACGGCAGCCGGAATTGCGGGCGAGGTCCTCGATCGCGCTGCGGTAGCGGTTGCGGGTGGTGAAGTCGAGGCCGGTGAAATCGCTCTGTGCCCCGAGAACGGCATCCACTGTGCTCAACTGCTCAACGATATCGGCCCAGTCGAGCGCCGAGAGCTGCACCAGACTCGTCACGATGTTGCGCACGGTCACGTTGGCGGCGCTCTGGCGCTGCAGCTCCTCGCGCACGACCTGATCCGCGCTCATCCCCCCGGCGTGCAGGAGCTCCTCGACCCGCTGTAGCGCGGGCGTGACGTTCGGGTCGCAGTCGCGCAGGCGCTGCACCAACTGCACCGCGAGCGTGCGCGGCAACGGGCGGCGCTCGTAGATGGCGAGCACTTTCTCGACCGGCTCGGGTGCACGGGTCGGGGAACCGAGCAGGCGATCGGCCAGCACGTCGGCCGCCTCGCGCTCGGCGCGCCCACTGACGATGCGATCAGCCGAGCGGCGCAGATTCTCGATCAGCACCACGCGCAGCATGCTCGCCAGCGCCCAAAGCTCGCCGATCGTGAGGGTCTCCACGCGCTGATAGGCCGCCACAAACCGCAGCAGCACCGGCGCGTCGAAGTGGCTGTCGGTGTGTGCGACAAAGCTCCACAACATCCCCGCGATGCGCGGCAGGCCGGCAAGGTGGCCACTGGCGAGCTTCGGCAGCTGCCGGTAGTAGGCCGCCGGCAGGTCGTCACGGATCAGCTGCAGCTGCCGCTCGACCACGTAGTAATTGTCGACAAACCATTCGGCGGCGGGGGTCACGCTGCGCTGGCTGGAAGTGGTGCGGGCGATGCTGTCGTAGTGACGGCGCAGGACGCGCGCGTTCTGGCGCGTACGGGTAAGGAGTGCGCGGCCTTGCCAGGAGGAGGGCAGCAGCGGCTGCGCGTGCGCGAGGCTCTCGGCGAGTTGCTCCAGCCGCTCCACGCTCATCAGCTCGGCGCGGATGGGGCCAGACTCGGGACCGAGGTTACTGTGGCCGGGATCGAACCAGCGCCGCGCCCGCGTTTCGTGCAGGGCGATCTGCGTCATTGCGCCGCTCCCAGTCAGGCAGGCACATCCAGCCACGCAAACATCCGTATGCGGATGGGGTGCGCGGCGTGCGGCGGGGTGTAGGGGTCGTTAGAGCCCCGAGAGTAACAGGATTGCGGCAGCATTAACATCGAGTCTAAGGGCGGAAGCTGCGAGGCGAGTGTAGGACTGCACCGCCAGAATCTGACAGCCGGCAGTGACGCTCAAGCCAATGTCTTCAGCCCTCGCTCGTGGACCACCGCCTTGCCGACGGCTCGTGACGGCGGGCCAGGGCGGCCCCGGTATGCTTGCCACTCAAGCAGGAGCCATGCATGTTGACACGTTCAGGGCGGCGCGCCGCTGCCGGGCAGGAAGTACACAGCGGTGCCGCGCTGGTGAACCGGCTGCAGCGCGGTGCATTCGATTATCTGTGGCGCTATGGCAGTGCCGAGAATGGCCTGGTGGCGGATACCTCGCGCCCCGGCTCGCCCTGCAGCATCGCGGTCGTAGGCTTCGCCCTCTCTTCCTATATCGTCGCAACCGAGCGCGGCTGGCTCAGTCGCGCACGCGCAGCAGAGCGCACCGCGATCACGCTACGGTTCTTCCTCGGCAGCGTGCAGGCGGACACCCCGCTCGCTACCGGCTACAAGGGCTTCTACTACCACTTCCTCGACATGCACAGCGGCCAACGCGTCTGGAACTGCGAGCTGTCCCTGATCGACACCGCGCTGCTGCTGGCGGGCGTGCTCTCGGTGGGCCTGTATTTCGATCGTCCGCAGGAAGCCGCCATCCGCGCGGACGCCGAAGCCCTCTACCGCCGCGTGGACTGGCAATGGGCGCAGGCGACCTCCCCGACCCTCTCCCAGGGCTGGATGCCGGAGTTTGCCTTCCTGCACTACGACTGGGAGGGGTACAACGAATCCCTCATCCTCTACATTCTGGCGCTCGGCTCCCCGACCTGCCCGCTCGAACCGGCCGCCTTCGCGACCTGGCAGCAGACCTACCAGTGGGAGCGCCTGCTTGGCCATGACGTGCTTTACTCGGGCCCGCTGTTTACCCATCTGTTCCCGCACGCCTGGCTCGACTTGCGCGGCATCCGCGACGCCTTCATGCGCGAGAAGGACTGCGATTACTTCGAGAACACCTGCCGGTCGATCGCCGTGCAACGCGAATACTGCGACCTCAATCCGCGCCAGTGCCGCGGCTACAGCCGCGACCTGTGGGGCATCAGCGCGGGAGACGGTCCCACGGGGGAAAGCGCCCCGGAATTCGCCGCCGACCACCGGCTGTTCGGCTACATGGCGCGCGGCGCGCCCTATGGCCCCGATGACGGGACCCTGTGCCCCTGGGCCATGCCCGCCACCCTCCCCTTCACGCCGGCCGCGGCGCTTCGGGGCACCCGCGAGTTACTGCAGGCCTATCCACAGGTGCTGCGCGAGAACAGGTTCGTCAGCGGATTCAACCCGAGCGTGGATGTCGAGCGCGGCGGCTGGCTGTCGGAGGGCTGGTACGGGCTCGACCAGGGCTTGCTGCTGCTGCAGCTGGAAAACGCGCGCACGGGACTCCTGTGGAATCTGCTGCGCGGGTCTCCACACGTGCGCCGCGGCCTGAGGAAAGCCGGGTTCACCGGCGGCTGGCTCGCACGTTCATGAGCACCCGGGGTCGGCGCCAGGCGGGCAAGCACTGTCAATTCGCCGTCATCGGTGGCGGCCCAGCCGGCCTTGCCGCCGCGGAATTCGCCGCGCGGCGCGGGGTGCGGGTGCTCCTGTTCGAGGCGCGGCGCCTCGGCGGGACCTCGCTCAACACAGGCTCGGTGCCTTCCAAAGCGCTGATTCGCTCCGCCACGCTGTTGGCCGCTATCCGGGAAGTGGCACGGCTGCAGGACGCCGCCGCGCCTCAACCGCTGGCCGACCTGAAGAGGCTGGCGGCGCGCCTCGGGAGCATCGAGGAGCGCATTGCGCGCTATCACTCGCTGGCGCGCCTGGCGGCACTGGGGATCGAAGTTCATTTCGGCGCCTCGCACTTCATCGACCGGCGAACCCTGGCCACGCCGGCGGGGCGCGTAACGTTCGACAAAGTGCTGGTTGCCACGGGTGCCCGCCCGGCCGCGCACGGGATCACCGGGCTGACCGAGGGCTCGTTTCTGACCAGTGAATCGATCTTCGACCTGCAGCAGCTGCCGCAGCGTCTGGCGGTGGTCGGCGGTGGCCCGCTCGGCTGCGAACTCGCGCAGGCGTTCTGCCGGCTGGGTGCGCAGGTCACCATCGTGCAAAATGAAGCGGAGTTCCTGCCGCGCGAGGAACGCGACGCGGCGCAGATCTTGGCCCGGTCCATGGCACGCGACGGGGTGGACATCATTCTCAACACCCAGGTTGTCGGCGCACGGCCCGAGAACGGGCAAGTGCGGCTTGCGATAGAGAACTACGGAAGGCGCCGGGAAGTGCTCGCGGACAAGGTGTTGGTGAGCGTCGGCCGTGTGCCGCAACTCGAGGGGCTCAACCTCGAGGGAGCGGGGATCAGCTTCGACGCGTACGAGGGCATCAAGGTGAATGACTTCCTGTGCACCTCCAATCCGCGCGTCTATGCGGCAGGCGATGTCTGCATGTCCCACAAGTACACCCACGTCGCACGGGCGAGCGCGGAGATCGCCACTCACAACGCCCTCACCCGAGGCGGTGCGCGGCGGCTTTCGACGCTGACCATCCCCTGGTGCACCTTCTGCGCGCCGGAGATCGCGCATGTGGGTCTGCAGGTCTGGGAAGCGCGCACGCGGCACATCCCGGTCAAGACCTATACCGTGATGATGCACGACGTGGACCGGGCCATCACGGACATGCAGGACAGCGGGTTCGTGAAGCTGCACGTCGCGGAAGGCAGCGATCGGCTCCTCGGGGCCACCATCGTCGCGGCGCGCGCCAGCGAGATGATCAACGAGGTCTGTGTGGCCATGCACAGCGGCATCGGACTTCGGGCTCTGGCCGAAGTGGTGCACACCTATCCGACGCAATCCGCGGCGATTCGCATGGCCGCGCGCAGCTTCTGCACCGCGGAGGGTCCGGGCAAAGCGCGGCGCTCGGCCGCGAAAACCGCCACGCGCCGGAGCAACCGCGAGCGTTAGCGCGCCTTCAGCCGGCCGCCGAGCACCGTCGGCACCTGCAACCTCGGTCGCGACGCTTCCGCTTCATCGAGGCTGCTGATCGCCGGACCGAGCAAACGCAGCACCGTCCCGGTGCCGCCACGCGCGGCGGCCACCTTGACTGCCAGCAGCACCGGCAGCGTGAACATGACGCCCGCGATCCCCCACAGCCAGCCGCCGAACCACAGGGCGATGAAGATCACGATCGGGTTGATGTCCAGGCGGCGACCAAAGAAGACCGGCTCCACGATCTGGCCCTCGATGGTGGCCAGCGCAAGGTATGACGCGGACACCAGCAGTACATGCGGAATCGAGTCGAAGCTGACGAGCGCTACCACGCTCAAAACCAGCAGTGTCACCGCTGACCCCAGGTAGGGAATGAAATTCAAAGCCGCCGCCATTACGCCCCACAACACCGGATTGGGCATGTGCAACAGCCACATCGTGACCGCCGTGGCGATGCCGAGGCTCAGGTTTATGAGCGCGAGCGTGCCGTAGTAGCGCCCCACTTCCACGCGCACTGCATCAATGGTCTTCAGGACGTGCACCGCCTGCAGGTTGCCCCCGAGCGCTGCCATCATGCGCGCAAGCGTCGGTGGCCCCGCCGAAAGCAGCAGCAGCGTGAGGACGCCGACCGTGACGATGCCGCCCGCTACCCAACCGGTCTCCGTCAGTACTTCCATGGCGGTCACGGGAGCCGCGACGGCACCGGACGCACCGCGGTTACTCTCCACCTCGGAACCGGTGATGGCGGCGGCGCGGGCCGCCAGATCATTCATGCGCTGCACGACGGCGCGCGCCGGGCGCACCTTGTGCTCGATCTCGCGCATTACCCGCGGCGCGCTCTGCACCCACTCCTGCGCCGGCGCCCACAGGGCATCCATCGTGCCGGCGAGCGCGACACCGCCCAGCAGCAGCAGGAACGCGGCACTCACGCCACGCGGGATGTGCAGGCGCCGCAGTCCTTCCACCAGGCCTGAGAGCATGAGCGACAGCAGGACCGCCAGAATCAGGGGAATGAGCGCCTCGCGAGAAGCGCGCAGGCCTATCACCAGGGCGCACAATGCAATGATCCACAATGGTCGGGACAGGGGTTGGTGCAGGCGCGCGGGTACGCCCGCGCGAGCCTCGCAGTCAAGCTCCCCGGCCGCGGGCCATCCGATCAGGCCACGGGAGTTGCGCGGGACCTGCATTCTGTCTTCTCGCAGCGGTTGCACGTCGTTGCCCCTGTCAATTGTCTGTGTATCAACCCTGTCCGCTTCCCGCCACCAGAACGGGGGCGGCACTCGCTGTGCCGCCCCCGGGCCACTGCCGCACCGCGCTCCATCACGACGCGGGCGCATGACACTTCGGCTTACCTCGCCGTGCGGGTGACCTCGATAGTGCTCTTCACCTCGATCACACCATCCGTGGTACGCGCGATCTCGACCGCGCGGTCTGCGGCCTCCTGCGTTTGCGTGGTGCCACTTAGCCACACGACCCCGTTACGGTCCGTGTCGACTTGCAGCTGCGTGAGGCTGGCTATGTGATTGGCCGCGAGTTTGGTCTTCACCGCCGCGGTAATCGCGGAGTCCTTAACGAATTGCGTCGCGCTTGAGTTGCCAGCGTCCGGCTCGCCGGCCATCGCAAGCGTCGACCCGGCGAGCACTGCGGCCAGAATGCCGGCAACAACGGGCTTGGTTTTCATTGGGTGCTCCTTCGCACTAAGGTTCAGAACGGCCGTCCTGCAATTGCGCGTGTTGGTATCGTGCTTGAGCGGCTGCGCCCACGCCGTCCCCGCGCTGCGACTTCAATCGTAGGTTGGGGCCTACGGTATGCGCGTCGGCACTGCCGCGATGCTGCAAAAACATCCTTACGTTAAATGCGCGGCTCAGACGCGCCGCGTTTGCGGGAGCCGCAATTTCTCTCGGCGCGACTCGGGACGGCTGCGCGCCGTTGTGCATGGCACGCGCGCCAGTCGCTTCGCTTTCGCACTGCCACCCGCCCGCCCGCGCCGCGGGCCGGATGCGTAGGACTTTGTAGGAGCCGCCCTACAGACGGTCAGGCGAAAGGCGTACGCTCGCGCTTAGGCTGAGCGCGTACTGTCACGCCTGCTGTAAGTAATGTCCGATTCACGTATTGCCGCAACGGGAGGTTCAATGCCAAGCGTTCTGATTGCTGACGACCATGCCATGGTGCGGACCGGCCTGAGGCACTACCTCGAGCAGGACCGCGCCATCGAGAAAATCGGCGAAACCGGCACCGGGGCCGAGACCCTGCAGCAACTGCGCGAGGATCGCTGGGACCTCGTGATACTCGACATTAATATGCCGGACCGCAGCGGCATCGACATCCTGCGCCACATACGCTCCGGCCACCCGGAAACGCGGGTGCTCGTCATGAGTGGCTTCGCGGAAAAGCAGTACGCCATCAATGTGCTGCGTGCGGGCGCCTCCGGCTATCTGGCGAAGGATCAGGCCCCGGAGGAATTCATGCGTGCCGTGCACACCGTGCTCGCCGGCCGGCGCTTCGTCAGCGCGACCTTGAGTGAGATGCTGGTCACGGCGCTCGACGAACCGACCGATCAGCCGCTCCATGCATCGCTGTCGCAGCGCGAATTTCAGATCCTGTGCAAACTGGCGGTCGGGCGCTCCGTGTCTGAGATTGCCGCGGAGCTCTTCATCAGCGTCAAGACCGTGAGTACCTACCGCGCCCGAGTGCTCGAGAAGATGAACCTGGACACCAACGCGGATCTGACCACGTATGCGTTGCGCAACGGGCTGGTTCAGTGAGTTATGTGAATTGTGCGTCGGTAGTCGCTGACATTTCTGCAGGTTCGGTACCGGCATCCGCTGCCGCGCCGCGGCATTACACTTTGGCGGAAGATCAAAGAGGAGATAACGGCAGCCGCCGGCGCTGCGGAGCGGTGAGTTCTGATGAATCTGGCGAGCATAAGGATCATGCCCCCTAATCCAGCGCTGCGTGTTCTCCTCGTCGAGGATTCTTCGCTGCTGGCGGCGCGGCTCTCGGAACTCATCCGGCGCCTGCCCGACGTCGACCTCATTGATACCGTGCAGACCGAGACCGACGCCGTCAGTCGCATCAGCGCCTCCCTGCCCGACGTATTGATTCTCGACCTGCACCTGCGCAGCGGGTCGGGCTTCGGCGTGCTGCGCTCGCTCGCGCGCGATAAATCCGCGACGCGCCCCAAAGTGATCATTCTGACTAACTTCGGACTACCCGAATATCGGCGCGAGGCCGAGACCTTTGGCGTCGAGGCTTTTCTCGACAAATCCCGCGACTACTTTCGCCTGCCAGCCCTGTTGCAGGACTTCGCCAAGGAGCGCTCCGAAAGCGAGGCGAGCTAGGCTCAGCCGGTCGCCGGTAGCGCCTGAGCGGCCCCGCCGCGGGGCATGATCCGCGCCAGCGGCAGCCGCACCTCGATCTCGGTACCGCGCTCCTGGCGGCGCTTGATGTGCCACTGGCCGCCAAAGCCGCTGGCTCGATGCCGCATCGAGGCGAGCCCGTGCGAACGCAGCGCGCGGCGCCGGTCCAACGGCAACCCCACGCCATCGTCCCGAACGGTGAGCACGAGCCAGTCCTCCCGGACTTCAAGGGAGACCTCTACATTCTTCGCCTGCGCATGCTTAAGAATGTTGGTGAGAGACTCCTGCACGATGCGGAATATCGCAATTGAGGCCTCGGGAGTCAGGTTGAGCTCTTCCTCCGGATAGCGCTCGATACAGTTCAGACCGGCGCGCCCGCAGGAATCAGACACCTGCCAGCGCAGCGCCGAAAACAGTCCAAGATTGTCGAGCAGCGTCGGACGCAGATTCTCAACGACCCGGCGCTTGAGTTCGACGCCCTCCTGCAGGGCATCATGGACGCGCTTGAACTGCGCCTGGACCCCAGGGTCGGTGCTTCCCACCTTTTCCTCCAGCCACGAGAGATCCATGCGTGCCGCCACCAAAAGGCCACCCAGTTCATCGTGCAGCTCACGTGACAGTGCCGCGCGCTCCTTCTCGGCGACCGACTGCAGCTGCGTTGACAGCTCCGATAAGTCCTCGGTGCGCCGCTGCACGACCCGCTCCAGCTGCGCCTCGCGTTCCGCCGCTTCCTCCACCTCCTGTTCCTTGGAGTACATGTAGCGCAGCACCAGGCGCCGCAGGAACCAGACGAGCGACAGGCTTACGAGCAGCGCGCCGCTGCTGATCGCAAGATTGAGCCAGCGGTCCGTGCGCCACGAGCGGCTCGCCGCCAGCATGTCGTCCGTCTCGGCGGCCTCGACGCGTTCTACCAGATCGGCGATCTGCGTCATCGTGCGCTGGCCGAGGTCGGTCCTTATGAGGGAAATCGCCGCGCTGCGTCCCCGGTCGCGATACAGATCTATGGTCTCGGACATCTCCTGGAGCTTGGTGCGGCTGAGGTTGACGATCTCCTCCACGTGCGAGCGCACCTCGGGCTCCGCGCCCGCGAATGCCTCAGTCAGCCGCGACAGCTTGCCAGGCAGTTGCGACTCTCCCTCCTTGTAGGGCGCGAGGTACGTTTCAGTTCCGAGCAGGATGTAGCCGCGCTGGGCACTCTCAGCTTCGCTCAGCGTCTGCAGCACATCTCCCAGGGCGTGTTCGCGCTGGGCCGCAGTCTCAACCTGGCGGGTTGCTGCTGCGAGCTTCTGCTGGCCGGACTCTGCGGCTACGAACAGACCCATCACGGCTGCCAGCAGCAGTCCCACGACGATCAGCTGCCGCGCAGCAGTACTCATCGTGCGCGTACCAGGCCCATCAGCAGGCCAGCGTGCGATTCATCAGGGAACGGGGGCGGCGCTTCAAGCAGATTTCCTCGGATGGCGGTTGCCGCCGACTCCGCATGATAGCGTGCCGCAGGGACTTGCGGCCTCAGAGGCCTGATTGCTCCTCGGCGGAGGGCTGCGCCCCACCATCGTCCTCCCAGCGGTGGGTATCCGCGCGGCGCGTCTGCCGCGCCAGCTGCTGGCGCCGCCAATAGCGCAGGTAGACCCGACCGCCCAGCAACAGCGCCCCGATCAGGAGAATGGCGGGCATCTGAGCACGGCGGACCCCGGCGTTCGAAGAAAATGCAGACGCGTCGCTGGCAGGACCGGGGGGTCGGTAACAGCCGTGGGGGTTGACGCGTCCGCCGGCGCAGTTATGCGCCCAAACCATGAGATATTCTTCTGCACGCTGCGGTTCATCCTCGCGCGGGCTCCGCAGGGCGCGGCGGCGGGCTCACCGCCACGAGCATGCTCGAGAGGTCCTCGGCGTGCTCTTCCTCTTTTGCCAGGATCTCCTCGAGCATGCGCTTGGTGGTCGGATCGCCGGAGCCGATGAAGGCGATCATTTCCTTGTAGGAATCGATCGCCACGCGCTCGGCCACGAGATCCTCCCGGATCATATCGTTCAGCGAGCCGCCGGCCACATACTCAGCATGGCTGCGCTCGGCGAGCCCGTGCGGATCGAAATTGGGCTCGCCATCAAGCTGCACGATGCGTGCCGCAATCATGTCCGCATGCGCCTGCTCTTCCAGCGCATGGGTACGGAACTCTTCCTTGACCGCCTCGGCCTGGACGCCGTTCGCCATGAAAAAGTGGCGCCGATAGCGCAGCGTGCAGACGATCTCCGTGGCGAGGGCTTCATTCAGGAGGCGCAGCACGGTCTCGCGGTCCGCCGCATAAGTCTCCGTCACCGCCCCTTTTTCGATGTGCTGGCGCGCCCGCTGCCGCAGGGTCGCGATACTGCTGAGCTGCTCACCGCCTGCGTGGTTGCCGTTGGCGCCAGCGCTTGTATGTTTTGCCACGAATGTTCCTCTTCCGTTAACTCTTAGGCCGCGCCGCACGCCGCGGGCGGCGCCGCGACAACGCCCAGCGGCCGATGAATTGCAGCAGCCCCGGCCGCATCATCGCTGCGGTCAGCGCCGTCGAGGCCAGGGAGCGCGGCGTAAGATGCCCGAGCACCCAGCGAAACGTAGCGCTGCGGGGAAAGCCCGTGGTGCTGCGGCCCTCGCGCGGACCAAGCGACTGGCGCAGTTCCTCGCGATCGCGCTCGAGTGTCAGGCGCGCAGCGGCCGCGCGCAGCTCCATCGCAGCGTTCATGCCTCCTCCGCGTGCGGGCGATCCAGAAGCTCCTCGAGCAGGCGCCGGTCCTTATCCCATTCGCGCGCCGTCTGCCCGAGGAGCGGTGCCGCAGCCGCCTTTACCCGGCGCAAGCGCACGAAGGCCACGCCTGCCACCAGCAGCGCCACCAGCACCAGCCCACCAATCACCCATAGGCGCGCCGGCGTATCCCAGGCCGCGGCGATCGCCAGCACGCACGCCAGCGCCACCGCCAGCAGGATCCCGAGCCCGAGTGTCGCCCCCGCCACCAGCTGCCGTCGCAGATCCCGGGAACTGAGGCTCAGGTCACTCGCGATCAGATCGGCGTATGCGCCCGCGTGACGCACCGCAATCGAGGCCGTGGCCGAGATGCGATCAATCATGCGCCGTGACTCCGCGCGGTTCGCTAGCGGCGCGAGGACAGCAGGAACCCCACCGCCACGCCGGCAAGCGCGGCAATGCCAATGGCCTCCCACGGTTGATTACGCACGTAGCGGTCGCTGGCGTCGAAGGCTTCCTTCGCCTGCCGCTGCACCTGGTCCGCGCCCGAGGCGATGGTTTTCCTCGTCGATGCGACAGCAGCGGCTACTTTGGCGCGCAGCCGCTTCACTTCCGGATCCGCCGCATCGCCGACGCGGTCGATGAGATCCTCGACGTCCGCAATGAGGTTCTGCACTTCATCGCTGGCCGCGGCGCCCACCTGCTGCACCTTGTCCCGGGCGGCGCTCTTGCCAGCACGGAAGCTCTGATCGAAATCCTTCGCTGTTCCTTCCACGATCGCTCTCTCCTCAGGTTGCGGACCCTTGGCGGGTCCGGCTGTTCATTGATATCTAGGCAGTGTCCGCGAGAAAGTTTGGCGGGTCGGTCGGGGCCGCTGCAGACGCAGTGTAGGATTGCGGCTACACCGCATCAGCCGGTTCCTCAGCCGAGGTTTGCCGCGGCGAATTCCCAGTTGATGAGTTTGTCGAGCAGCCCCTGAACGTAATCGGGTCGGCGGTTCTGGTAATCCAGATAGTACGCGTGCTCCCACACATCCACTGTCAGCAGCGGCCGCAGGTGCGAGGGCAGCGGATCTTCGCCGTTGGCGGTCTTGATCACCCGCAACTTCGACCCATCGAGCACCAGCCACGCCCAGCCCGAACCAAACTGGCTCACCGCGGCCGCCGCAAATGCCTTTTTGAAGGCGCCCACATCTCCGAAGGATTCCTTGAGCTTCTTGTGCAGCGTCGAGGGAATGTCACCTTCCACCTGTGGGGTCAGGCAGTGCCAGTAGAACGTATGGTTCCAGGCCTGCGCCGCGTTGTTGAAAACCTCCGCGTGCTCAGGCTGCCCCGCGGTGTGCAGAATGAGTGCCTCTAAGCTCAGTTCCGCGAGCGGCGTTCCGCCCACCAGGCTGTTGAGCTTGTCGACATAGGCCTTGTGATGCTTCTCGTAGTGAAACGAGAGGGTCTTGGCCGAGATAACCGGTTCAAGCGCGTTCAGGGAATACGGCAGCGGCGGCAAGACGTGCGGGGCTGGGCTGTGTTCGTCGGTGCCGGGGCTGTCCCCGGCGGCGAGGGGATTCGGGGGTTTGCCACTGCCGGACACGGGCTGGCTATCGGTGCTCGAAGTCATAGTGGTCGCGCTCCTACGGTTGTGTCGATGCATCTTGACCTGATCCGTATGCGGAATGCTGTCGGTCATTTACCCAACTTTCATCCCCTCTCCGGTGTCCTGTAATCCAGTTGCAACCCGCAAGCCCCGTAGGACGCGGCCGACGCGCTCTCCGGAATCCGCCTGACGTTCAGTCGGCGTTCTCACCGCCTCAGCTGCAGCGGCGCCTTCGCTAACGTACCCGGGTGTCTTCGAGCGGCCGTCTACGGGAGGATCCATGACCCCAGCTGCATCCGTGTCCAAGCTCGCCGTCGCCCGTTCCGTACGGGCGCGCAACACTGAACTGGCCGGCCAGCTGCGCGCCGCCGCCGTTGATGGGGACGACGCGCGCATTACGCGGCTTCTGGGGGAGCTGCTGCGTTGCAAGGGACTGTCCCGCGGTCAGCGTATCGCACTGCAGCAGAAGGCTCTGCTGAGCCTGGTGCAGTCGCTGCGCTCGGCTGCGCTTAATGATGATCTGACCGGATTGCAGAACCGCCGCGGCTTCAGCCAGAGCGGTACGCGTCTTCTGGATCTTGCGGAACGCGATGAGGAGCCGGCACACCTGATGTGCTTTGGCATCGACAACCTCGAGCGCCTGTACGACGCCCTGGGTGCGCCGGCTGTGCAGATCGTCGTGCGCCAGACGGCGAACCTGCTGCGCGACCTGTTCCCGAGCTACGGCGTCTACGAGGTGCTCGGGCGTATCGGGCGCGATGAGTTCGCCGCCCTCACCACCAGCGGCCAACACCCATCCCGCGAAGCCGTGATTGCCCGCGTGCGCGCCTCACATCAGCAGCGCACGCCCGCGCTTGCCCTCAGCGTCGGCATCGCACGCTTTGATCCGCTGGATCCCACGAGCATCGATGAGCTTCTCGAGGAGGCGCGCCGCGACATGAACCAGCCGGCGAGCCAGCTCGGATTCAGCGTCGAGGTGAACCGCTGGAGCATGGGCAACCTCGCCCCGCACAGTATCTAGCTGCTCGCGGCGCAGGTGTCCGTACGGCGCACCCGCCTTTAAGTGGGCGCCTTCACTGCATCGCGGTGTAGACGGCCTGGGCCTGGTCGAGTTCGCGCAGGACTGCGGCTTTCTCGGCCTCGGAGTTCCAGTCAGGATAGGCTGCCGTGACCTTGCGCAGATGCTCGACCCACGCCCGGAAGAAAGAGGCATCCTCTGGAGAGCGCGCCTTTACGCCGCCAACGGTCAGATACACCGGGCTCGTGGTCGCGTACACGAAGTTGTCGAGTACCGGATACTCGGCATGCGCAGTAAAGGCACGCAGCACACACCAGCCGCTGTGCTCGATGGCGATGCTGCCGCTGAGCTGCAAGGACTCACCGGGCCGGCCCGTCTGCAGTTCGCGCGCGACGCGGCCATTGCAGACGATCTGCATATGGTCGATCGGCACGATTGCATGCACGCGCACCGAGAAGTGAACCGCCCGCGGCCCTTCGAGATCCAGCGCCGCCCCAGGCGGCGCGCGGTCGAGTGAGAAATCAAGCAACGGCCCGTTGGTCGCAAACGTGTGCCCGGCGCGCAGCGACGCCAGCCACGCCTCACTGCTCAGCGCTCCGTTCGGCACCGATGCATAGACCCGGTTAAGCCCCACCGGGCCGCGCAGAGTGGCGTAGTCGGCCATGGCGTCGGTGCCGCCCGCGGCCGGCAGATGAAAGCCCAGATTGAGCAGCCGGTACCAGACGGAGGCCGTCGCCTGATGGTCCGAAAAAGCGACGATCTCCATGTAGTCGACCTTGCCCAGGGCTACGTCGACCGGCAGCTCATCCGCATCGGTGTGCACCGGGTGGGTGAGAGGCTGCGGCTCTTCCTCGAAGGGGTGCACGTAGCCGACCAGCGCCCCTTGCGCGTGCGCCATGTCGGCAACATCCGCGTTGGTCGGCGACAGGCTCGCGGCGGCGGTATTCGGATAGCCCGCGTAACCGGGCAGCAGGATATTGCCCTGAATCGCCAGCAGGCCAAGGTGCCCCCAGTAGCTGGTGTGGAACTCCTGACCGTGCACGATTAGCGTAGCCGGGGTCGAGGCCGCATCGACTCCCCTGCCACTGAAGGCGATGTCGGGAATCCGCTGCTCCTTATTGACGATGAGATTCTGGACGATATCCAGATCCTCGGCCTGCGCCTGCAGGACCAGGTGCGCCGGAGTGTTGCGGTAGTGGCCGCCATAGTTCATGTGGACGTGCACGTCCGCACTGACCCAGTGCCGATCGGCACCGTCCGTCCACGGAATCGCGGCCAGCGTCGCTCCGACCTCGCTCACTGCGCCGGCCCTGACCTGAACCTGGCGACGCACCGGCAGACGTGCGGGCCCCTTCATCACTTCCACAGAGACGCTGCCCGCGGGCACCTGCAGGGTGTCCTCGCCCCGGGTGTGAAAATAGCGCGCCTCAAAGGGGTGCTCATTGCGGTCGAATTCCGCGTGATGCATCCAGGCACCCTCGGGGGCGTAGCTGCGGCCGTTGCCACCGGTCACGACCACCCGTGCCGGGGTCAGCGCGCCGGACTCGTCCCGCACAGTCAGATGGAGCGTGCCGACCGCGCCGCGATAGTGGCGCTCGATGACGCGCAGCTCGCGTGAATCTCCGCCCGGGATGCGCAGCAGACGCAGCTGCGTGTCGCCGCCGCGATTGGAGACAGAGGCAATCTGCGTGCCGTCCGCTGACCACCGGGCGCCGGTCTCATCCCAGTCTCCGTAACTCACCGGGAAGGGCTCACCGCCGCTTCCGGGCATCAGCCACAGCTGCAGGGAGTTGCGCCCGAGGTAGGAGCTGTAGACGATGCGCCGCCCGTCAGGCGAGAAGTCCGGTCGCGCCTGCCAGTTGGTTTCCTCGTAACGCAGCTCCCGGGCCTGCGCGCCCGCCACCGCCGGCATCTCCCAGATGCCGCCAGTGCCGTGGATGCGATCGCGGTTGGAGACAAACACCACGCCGGCACCGTCGCGCGTCCAGGTCGGGCTGATCTCATGGTCATAGGCGCTGTAGTAATAGCGCGGCAGCGTGCTCTTGTTCTCGCCCGTCAGCCGCGTAACAGCCGCCAGGGTGCCGTCGCGAAACTCGCCGACGAACACGTGAAAGTGGCGGTGGTAGGCCGTTGAGACGTAGACAATGCGCTTGCCATCGGGCGACCAGCGCGGCTCGACGTTGACCGCGGCGTCGTGCGTGAGCGGGCGACTCTGCCCGCTGCCGAGGTCGAGCAGCCACAGCTCCAGCACCTCGCCGCTGCCCGAGGTGTAGAGGATGTAGCGGCCATCGGGTGACCAGTCCGGCTGATAGTCGTAGCCTTTGCCATCGGTGAGCTGCTGGGCACTGGTGGAATCTATCTTCTGACGCCATAGCGACCCGCCCATCGAGTACACCACCTCGCGCGAGTCGGGTGACCAGGCGACGCTGCTCGGGCCGCTCGTCAGTTGCGGCAGGTACATCTCGCGGTAGTAGTAAGAGTGGGGCAGGTCGATGAGGGGAGCCGCCGGGGCGGCCACAGCCGCAGGCTCGCACCCTGCGGACAGGAGCACAGCCAGGAGCGCGAGGCGCAGCCCGAGCCTCATGGGAAGTGCCTCGTCAAGTGGCGCGGCGCGGCGGCGCACCGGTTTGCAACCCGCATCAGGACGCCCCCTACTCGTCCGTGCTGCGGCGGCCGCGCCGCACTCGACGGTCGGGCTGCGTGATGCCGCGACGCATACCCGTCTCCTCCTCCTCCCGCCGGGGGCCGTCCCGCCGGTCGGCGTACTTGCGATAGGCACAGCGGCAGGTTGCGGGCGTGGCGCATTCCTTCAACGGAAGTCGGGGCGCATCAGCTCCCAGGAAGCGCTTGCCCTTCAGAGCCCGCGCCGCCCCGCAACCGCCCCCGGCGGTGACGACGGAAACGGCGGCCCAGCGTGTCCCGCCCGGTTTGCTCATAGCAGCGCACGCTACCGTCCCTATGTTGACGAAGCAACCTCGACCTACGTATGCAACACGAGCGGTAATCTGTGCAGCGGCGCCGTGAATGGTCGCCACCTCGGTGACGCGAGGTCGGGATGCGGGCGCCCCCCTGCGGGCGCTGGTAAGCTGCCCCGCGCCCCAGAATCACCCAGGACCCGTCGCGTGCGACCCGAATACCCCAATGTGGAGCAGCTGCTGCGGGAGAAGACCACGGACACGCCGGTCTTCTGCCTGTTCCCTAAGCGCATCCGCGCCGCCGCCGAGCAGTTCCGCCGCGGCTTCTCGGGCGAGGTCATGTATGCAGTCAAAGCGAATCCGGATCCGGCGGTGATCGGCTGGCTCGCGGCGGCGGGCATAGAGTCTTTCGACACCGCTTCCTTGTCTGAAATAGAAATCGTGCGGAAAGTGCTGCCGGGCGCACGCTGCTCATACAACCATCCGATCAAGCCGCGCGCATCGATCGCTGCGGCCTACAAGAGCTTCGGGATCCGTGACTACGTGGTCGATCACATCGCGGAGCTGGAGAAGGTTTTCGAGGAGATCGGCCACGACATCGTCGTGCAGGTGCGGGTCGCGACCCCGAATTCCAAGGCCAAGGTGAGCTTCAACGAAAAGTTCGGCGCCACGCCCGAGGCGGCTGCGCGGCTGCTGCGCCTGGCGTCCGAACGCGGCGCTACGCCGGCGCTGACGATGCACGTCGGCTGGCAGACCGTCGATCCGGAAGCCTTCGCCGCCGGGGTGCGCCTGCTCGCGGATATATCAGACAGCGTCGGCGTGTATCCGGAGTACCTGAACGTCGGCGGCGGCTTCCCGAGTCTGCTCATGCCCGCCGGGATGCAGCTGACGCAGTTCTTTGATGCGATCGACGGCGCGCACTCCTCGTCGCCGAGCGTCGCAAGCGTACCGTTGCGCTGTGAGCCTGGCAGTGCGCTCGTGACCACAGGTGGCGCAGTGCTGACCCAGGTGCTGCTCGTGAAGGAGCAGGCGCTCTATCTCAACGATGGGATCTACGGGGCTCTCGGGGAATTGCTGCACTCGAAGTTCCAGCCCCCCACGCGCGTCTATCGCCGCGATGGCGAGCCGCGGGCGGGCGCCCTGCGGGAGTTCAAGATCTTCGGCCCGACCTGCGATTCCTTCGATGTCAGTCCCGTGCCCTTCAGGGTGCCCGCCGACACCGCCGAGGGTGACTGGCTGTTTCTTGAGTCGATGGGCGCCTACTCGGCGCCCCTGATCACGGACTTCAACGGCCTCGGCGCCCACGACTTCGCGATCCTCGAAGCTTAGGCGGGTCGTCCAGCTTTTCAGCCCGAGGATCGGGCATCCTGCAGCCGCCCCTTCCAGTTGCCGCCGCGGCCCCGGGCGTATTGCACCGCCGAATGCAGCACCGACCCCAGGTAAAAGAGTGCTATCAGCGGCAGGCACGGGCACCACAGGGGCGAGAGCGCGTAGAAGCGCACCATGGGCAGATAGCACAGGCTCATCAGCGCCCAGGCCAGGGCACCCAGAATCATGGCCACCGGGTTGCCCGTGCAGAGCAGCGCCAGCGGAGCCACGTAAGTGCACAAGAGCCCCACCACGGTTGCCACCAAGAGCAGGTAGGAGTGTCCGAGCTGGCTGAATGCGGTGCGCGAGATCATGGCGCCAATCTCGGCGGCGGCGCTGTAGACCCGCAGGCTTCGCGTCTCGGATGACAGACCGAGCCAGATGCGTCCCCCGGCCTCCTTGACCGCCCGCGCCAGCGCACAGTCGTCAATGATCCGCGAGCGGATGGCTTCGATCCCTCCCATGCGCGCGAGCATCTGCGGACGGATGAGGATGCAGCCGCCGGCAGCCCCGGCCGTGCGCGCGGCCGGATCCGCAATCCACCGCGGCGGGTAGAGCTTGAAGAAAAAGAACACGAATGCGGGGATGAGGAGCCGTTCCGCCACCGTAGCCGTGGATAGCCGGACCATATGTGACACCAGATCCCGGTCATGACACTCGGCGTGGCTGACCAGAGAGTCAATGCTGCCGCGGCCATGACGGATGTCCGCGTCGGTGAAGAGCAGATAGTCGGGAGCAAACGGTGCGGCTGCAGCGACGCCCCGCGCGAGAGCCCACAACTTTCCCGTCCACCCCGGCGGCAGCGCCGTGCCGCGGATTACGGTGAGGTTCCGCGCGAGGCCGCTGGAACTGGCAGCCAGGGTCGCAGCCTCCGCAGTGCCGTCCGTGCTGCCGTCATCGACCACGATGATGTGCGTGAACCCTGTAAAGGACTGCTCGGCGAGCGATGAAATCGCTACGCCGATGGCCGCTGCCTCGTTGCGCGCCGGGATCACGACCACGACTCTCCAGGGATTCGCCGTCGCCTCAGGCCGCGCCGCGATGTAGGGGCCGAGGCGCCAGAAGCCCCCGCGGGCAAGCGCGAGACAGATCCAGATGGCCAGCGGAATCGCAGCGACGAGGTATATGGTCAAGAAGACTGTCCTGCCCCGAAGGGTTCTGGGCTGATAAGGGCGCAGCCTTCCTACCAAACTCCCGTTCCGGCCGCAACGACAGCTGGACCTTGGGTGGAGTCGAATCATCATCGCAGCGGGTGCGTCGCCGCCGGGACGTCACGGGACACATGTGTCAGAGAGTCCACAGGCGTGACATGCAGAGCCGGATTTGGCCCGAAAGTTATGACCCCGAGGGCCCCTGCGCCGGCTGCAGCAGGCTGGCATGGCGTTTGCTTGGCAACGATAGAAGCGTCGGCGGGCGGCCACTCGGGAATGGGCCCCTGCCGCACACCGCTATCGGTCAGAATCACGGGCACCCCACGACGCTGCGCTGAGTCGCGGCGATCAGTACGTACAGGAGATTGCCAATGAGTTCCGCCAGTTCCGCTAAGGCACGTCCCAAGGGCGATGCCGCAGCTTCGATGCTCCAGAGCGCGTCCTTTGCCAAGCACGTGGCGGGCCTGGAACGCACGCTGCCGCTGCGCGATCGCTACGACAACTTCATCGGCGGCCGCTGGGTTGCGCCGGCGAAGGGCGGCTATTTCGATAACATCTCCCCGACCACCGGACAGGTGATCTGCAAGATCGCCCGCTCGCAGGCTGAGGATATCGAGCGGGCGCTGGATGCGGCCCACGCCGTGGCCGAGCAATGGGGCAAGACCCCGGTCGCCGCGCGCGCACGGGCACTGAATCTCATTGCCGATCGCATCGAGCAGTACCTGCCCTTCCTCGCGGCGGTCGAGACCTACGACAACGGTAAACCGATCCGGGAGACCAACCTCGCCGACCTGCCGCTCGCGGTGGATCACTTCCGCTACTTCGCCAGCTGTATCCGCGCGCAGGAGGGCTCGCTCGGCGAGCTCGACGACGACACGGTCGCCTACCACTTCCACGAGCCGCTCGGGGTCGTCGGCCAGATCATCCCGTGGAACTTCCCGATCCTGATGGCGACCTGGAAGCTTGCGCCGGCACTGGCCGCCGGCAATGCGGTGGTGCTCAAGCCCGCCGAGCAGACGCCCCTTTCGATACTGGTGCTCGCCGAGCTCATCCAGGACCTGCTGCCCCCCGGGGTCCTGAACATCGTCAACGGCTTCGGACTCGAGGCCGGCAAGCCGCTCGCCAGCAACCCGCGCATCGCCAAAATCGCCTTCACGGGCGAGACCACAACCGGGCGTCTGATCATGCAGTACGCCTCCGAGAACATCATCCCCGTGACGCTCGAGCTCGGCGGCAAGTCGCCGAACATTTTCTTCGCCGACGTGCTGCGCGAGGACGATGCCTTCTTCGACAAGGCGCTCGAGGGATTCGCGATGTTCGCGCTCAATCAGGGCGAGGTCTGCACCTGCCCCTCGCGCGCCCTGGTGCAGAAGTCGATCTACGAGAAGTTCATCGAACGCGCGATCAAGCGCGTGGAGAGCATCCGCCAGGGGGATCCGTACGAGATGAGCACCCAGATCGGTGCACAGGCCTCGAACGATCAGTTCGAGAAGATCCTTTCCTACTTCGACATCGGCCGCAAGGAAGGTGCCAAGGTACTTACCGGCGGCGCCGCCAACAAGCTCTCCGGGGAGCTGGCCGGCGGCTACTACATCAAGCCCACCGTGTTCGAGGGCAACAACAAGATGCGCGTCTTCCAGGAGGAGATCTTCGGTCCGGTCGTCTCGGTCACGACCTTCGATACCCCCGCGCAGGCCCTCGAGATCGCCAACGACACCCTCTATGGCCTGGGCGCGGGCGTATGGTCGCGTGACATCAATACCGCCTACCGGTTCGGGCGCGGCATCAAGGCGGGTCGCGTGTGGACCAATTGCTATCATGCTTACCCCGCGCATGCCGCCTTCGGCGGCTACAAGAAGTCAGGCATCGGCCGCGAGACGCACAAGATGATGCTGGACCATTACCAGCAGACGAAGAATGTGCTCGTCAGCTACAGCGAAAAGGCGCTGGGCTTCTTCTGAGGGATCCGCTTGAGCAGTAACAAGGTAGCCGAGCTCGGCCGGGTCGGCGTCACGGATGACGCACGCAAGGTCATCGAGCAGCTGAAGAAGGCGCATGGCCCGCTCATGTTTCACCTCTCCGGGGGCTGCTGCGACGGCAGCGCCCCCATGTGCTTCCCGGTGGGCGAGTTCAAGCTGGGCGGCGTCGATGAGAAGGTGGGCGAGATCGTCGGCTGCGAGTTCTGGATGGATCGCGAGCAGTTCCGCCGCTGGCAACACACGCAGTGGACCGTCGACGTGGTGCCCGGGCGCGGCGCCAGCTTTTCACTGGAGATCCCGCTCGGGGTGCGCTTCCTGATCCGCTCCTCGCTATGCCCGGCGCGCGCGGAGGCAGACCCCGACAGCCCCGGCAATACGATTGAGGCAGCCGCCGAGTAAGTACGGGTGCGACTGAGATAAGGCTGGCTGCAGGCGCGCAGCCCGGCCGCGGCGCGTCGGTGAGCCGTTACCGGTCCGCTTCAGCCGGGCGTGGCCGGGCGATCTGGATGCCATGCGCCTTGATCTTCCGATAGAGGGTGTTGCGGCTGATCCGCAGCTGTGCGGCTACCCGGCTCATGACCCAGTTGTTCTGCTCGATGACCTGCAGCAGCACGCCACGCTCGGCACTGGCGAAGGACGCGGGCGCCGGCACCCACCGCGGCGCAGCGCGAGCACCACTCTCGCGGATTTCGGGCGGCAGGTCGGCGCAGCGGATGACCCCGCCGTCGCAGATGGCGAGCGCCGTGCGAATCGTGGTGCGCAGCTCGCGGATGTTGCCGGGCCAGTGATAGTCCGTGAGGCATTTGAGCGCCGCACTCTCGATGGCACTGGCGGCCACCGAGGCGCCGCCGCATTCGCGCGCAATGCACTTGCGGATCAGCGCCGCGCGATCGCAGCGCTCCGCGAGCGCGGGCAGCTCGATCGTGATCCCGTTCAGGCGGTAGTACAGGTCCTCGCGGAACTTGCCCTGCTCCAAAAGTTCACGCAGGTTGCGGTGCGAGGCGCAGATGACCCGCAGGTCGACCTTGAGGGCGGACTCCGCGCCAAGGGGTGTGACTTCATGCTCCTCGAGTACCCGCAGCAGCCGCGTCTGCAGCCCAAGAGGCATGTCCCCGATCTCATCGAGGAACAGCGTGCCGCCTGAGGCTTGCACAACACGTCCACGCAGACCGCCGCGGCGCGCGCCGGTGAAGGCCCCCGCGCAATACCCGAAGAGCTCACTTTCGATGAGAGACTCGGGGATTGCCGCGCAGTTAACCGCAACGAAGGCGCGCTGGTGGCGATTGCTCGCAATGTGCAACGCCTTGGCGAACGCCTCTTTGCCGGATCCCGTCGGCCCCCGGATGAGAACGGCCACCCCGTGATCGGCAATGCGCTGCGCATTGCGAAGGTTACGCCGCATCTGCGGGTCTTCGCCCGCCAGATCCTCGAGCGTCAGTACACCGGCGGGCGCTTCGCGGGCAACCCGCACCAGAGTGCGGCCGCGGTCCGCCGGCAGCGCCGCGACCGGCCGCTCCCGCTCGTTCCCGGCAACGAGGCTCGCGTAGTACAGCCTGCCATGGGCGTTGTCGCGCAGCTGCCAGATGGCCCGGCGTGTGGCGTTCCTGGCGGACAGCAGCTCCTCGAAGGTCGCATCGAATAGGTCGGCGATCGAGCGGCCGATCACGGCATCCCGAGTGCTGGCACCGAGAAGTTTGAGCCCGGTGGCGTCCGCGGCGACGACGACGCCGGCGGCATCCACGGCAATGGCACCGTCGTGAAGCAGGTCGACGAATTCCGGGCGATGGTGAAACCGCAGCAGCGCATTGCCGCTGTGGCGCCGCAGAAACAGGCACTTCTCGATCAGCCGTGCCGAGGAGTGCACCAGCGCCATGGTGTGAAGCTGCGTCTCCCGGCTCCCCGTGGCGCTGACGCAGGAGGCATCCAGCACCGCGACCACGCGCCCATCTTGATCATGGATCGGTGCCGCCGAACACGACAGGTTCGTATGCCGGGCGCGGAAGTGATCGGACTGGTGGATGGTGATCGGGCGCGCCTCGCGTGCGCAGGTGCCGATGCCGTTCGTGCCCTCGCGTTCCTCGCTCCACTCCGCCCCCACGATGAGGCCGGCGTGACGGAACATGCTCCTGAGCGTGGGGTCGACCTTCTCACAGAGAATGACCCCTGAGGTATCGGCCAACAACAGCGCGTAGCCGGACCCGGAAATGTGGTCGTAGAGCGCATCCATCTCGGCACGCGCGATCTGAACGAGCTCGGCGTGCTCGTATTCGAGGTCCTTCAGTCGTCCCGCATCGTGCACCACGGTCCGGTAATCACGCGCGGGATCGAGCTTGAAGTCGTTCAGGCAGCGCCGCCACGAGACCCCCACCGTGGACGTGGCCTCGGCGGCGTCGCGGGAGAGAGTCCCGCCGGCGATGCGCAGCACAAGATCCGCATGCGGCCGAGAGCCGCCGCCGAGCTTCGCCAACGTCACCATCGCAATCCCCCTAGCATGGTCCGGAGCCTCGTGCCGGGGCCCGGGGCTGTCAAGTGTCGGGCGAGATATGTCTCCCGCCTGACACATCGGCGCCGCCCTGGACGCACTTCGGCCCATACTTTGGGCAGCGAATCTGCGAGGCGGAGTCCCATGCGAGTGATCGAACGCGAAGAGATCGCCCGACGCCTGACCTACGAGGCCTGCATTCCGCTGGTGCGCGAGGCCATGGTCAGCTTCTCGGGCGGCCGGACGCGCCAGCTTCTGCGCTCCATCATCCCGCTGGCACGGGGACATCTGTTTGGTGTCATGCCCGGGGCCCTGGGTGAGGATGCTGCCTTCGGCGCGAAGCTGATCAGTGTCTATCCGGAGAATTACGCCAACGGACGCCAATCGCACCAGGGCCTGGTCGTGCTGTTCGAGCCTGCGAGCGGGGAGCCGGTGTGCATCCTGCACGCGGGTGAGATCACTGCCATACGCACCGCGGCCGCGAGCGCTGCAGCCACCGCATCCCTGGCACGCCCTGAGGCGCATCGCCTGGCGATACTCGGTTACGGAGAGCAGGCTGCGACGCACATCCGGGCTCTCACCCAGGTCCGCGGCATCACGAGGGTCGGCGTGTGGGGGCGGTCAGCGGAGCGCGCCGCGGCCTTCTGCGAGCGCATGCAGGCCGAACTTGGGTTGCCGGTCACCAGTTCACGTGATCCCGAGGCACTCGCCGGGGAGGCCGATATCGTCTGCACCGTCACCGCCGCCCACGAGCCGGTCCTGAAAGGCGCCTGGGTGCAGCCGGGTACCCATATCAATGTAGTCGGCTCAGGCGTGGCCGACCCGGTCGAGATCGACACGGAGCTCGTGGCGCGCTCGCGCTTCATCGTCGACAGCCGCGAGGGAGTCCTTAAGCAGGGCGCCGAGTTCCTGCGCGCCAAGGCGGCCGGCGCGATCGATGATTCGCACATCGTCGCGGAAATTGGCGAGGTGTACGCGGGCAAGACTCGCGGCCGGGAATCCGCGTCGGATATCACCATTTACAAGTCACTCGGGCATGTGGTGCAGGACCTGGCCTGTGCGTGGGCGCTCTACACCGGGTTCGGCCTGCCCGAGTCCGCCGCCACCTGAGAGCACCTGCGCCATGCGGACGAGGCGCGGGCGCCGGCGCCGGGCATAGACTGGCAACGGGAGACAGGTCCGGAGCTTCGCCAGTGACGATGCCCACGCTCGAGGAACTCGCCGCGCAAGTTCAGCAGCTGCTCGACATCGAGCAGATCAAGCAGCTGAAGTATCGCTACTTCCGCTATTTCGACACCGCGGATATCGCGGGGATCACGGCCGTGTTCCACCCGGACGTGACGCTCGATGTCAACGGCGGCATCTATCGCTTCCGCATCGAAGGGCGCGACAAGTACCTCGACATGGTGCGCGAGGGCGCGCACGCCGACATGATCATGCAGCACAACGGCCATCACCCGGAGATTGAGATGCTCTCCGCCAGCGAGGCGCGCGGTGTCTGGTACCTGCAGGACAACGTATGGGAGTTCCGCCGCAAGCTGCATATCACCGGAGCCGCCCTCTACCGCGACCGGTACGTGAAGGTGGGCGGCTCCTGGCTGATCAAAGAGATCCAGTTCGAGCGCATTCACGAGATCGTAGAGTCCGTCGAACGAGCGCCTAATGTTACGTTCAGCTACTTGGCCGAACACGGCAAGAAGCTGCCGCCCGGTGATCTGCCTGACTACCGCAAGGAATGAGCGCCCGGTGCGGCGCTCCGCACTCCTACCAAGTTAGCGCATCCGGCTCGAGCCACCGGGGCGCAGCCCGAACCTGGAGAAAATGATGCTGAAGGTCATGACACTGTTCCTCAAGCGCCCCGACCTGAGCCGCCGTCAGTTCCGGGACTACTACGAAGGCCATCACGTAGCGATGGGCCTGGCAGCCAACAAGTACTTCGGGTTCACCAAGTACGTCCGCAATCACGTGGTGGCCGCGAGCCCCTCCGCGCCCGCGCGACCCTTTCCGGAGTTCGACTGCTTCAGCGAATACACCTTCCGAGACGTGGACGCGGCAGTCGAGGCGCAGAAATTCATGCTCACGCCGGGAGGCAAGGCGCTGGCCGAGGATGAGCTCAATTTCCTCGACATGAGCTACCACCCCTCATTTGGCAGCAATGAGACCCTGATCGCCGGCACACCCCGCGGCGTCGACAGCGGCATCACGCGCAAATGGGCGCTGGTTGTCTCGCGCGGTGAAGGCGTCGGGGCCGAGGAGTTCCTCAGGTCAGTGGAGGCGTTCGCGCGCGGCTTCGCACAGCAGCGCTCCGATACGTTCGTACGCATGGTCCTCGATGCGCCTCTCGATGGTCCCGCCGGCCGCCCGCCCTTCGATGCGATCCTCTCCCTGTGGCCGAAGCCCGGAGCCACGCAGGCGCCGCCGGAGTTTCGCTGGCCGCAGGCAAGGGACCAGGCGCTGGTGCTGGCGCTTGAGTCCCTCGAGGCGGCACCGGCGACGCTCGGCCTGTAAAGCGCGCCGGCTTTTTCAGGACTTGGTCGCGCGAAAGACCAGCCTCGCCTGCAGATGTCGCGACATCAGCCGCGAGCAGAAGGCCAGTATCTTATTCAGGCCACCGGCCACCACGCTCGATTTGCGCGCGAACAGCGCCTCAAGACCGATTTGCGCCACCCGCTCGGGCGCAAGAACGGTACGTCGCACCGAGGCCGGAGGCTCGTAGCCCGACACGCTGGCAAACCCGGTATCCATCAGTCCCGGCGAGAGCACCGTCACTCCGACCCTCGGTGCCAGCTCGACATGGAGCGCTTCGCCCAGTGAAAGGACGAACGCCTTGGCCGCACCGTACGCAGCTGTTATGGGGGTGGGCTGGTACGCCGCAGTACTTCCTACCAGGAGAATGAACCCCTTGCCGCGCGTCGCCATGCGCCTGCCGAACACCAAAGCCAGCTCGGTCAGCGTGACGATATCCAGTTGCAGCATCGCCCGCAGCCGCTCCGCGTCCTGCTCGATGAAGAGGCCGCCGATGCCGGAGCCCGCATTATTGATGAGAATCTCAGGCTCTATCGCCTGCTGGTCCAGTCTGTGTTGCAGCGTCTGCGCGCTCCCGGGCTGCGCCAGATCGAGCACCTCCACCACTATCCGCACCCCCCATCGCGCCGCGAGGGCCGCCGCCAGCTCGCGCATCGGCGCCTCGCGCCGCGCGACCAGCACAAGATTGATCCTGCGCGCCGCGAGCCCACGCGCCAGTTCGACCCCCAGGCCACCGGAAGCTCCCGTCACCAGAGCCCAGGATCCTGCTGTTTGAGACATGACACCTCCGTACGATGAGTCCAATTGACTGTCGCGTGGGGGCGTGGAGGTCATCGGTTTGCCTGCGCACGATCCTCAAACGCCACACCTGTAAGCGCTCGCCTACATAACACCCGCTCCGCGCACTGGCGTACGTTGGCGCAGGCCTTTTCGCGCTACCCTAGCGGCAGTCAACCAGGCCCAACGTGCCTGCAGGATGAGCGCTTGCAATCGACTTTCAAGGGGCCGGATCCGGTCGCCCTCATTCCCAGCGAACTGAACGACCTGCACGTAACGCATGCACGCCTCGCCGCGATCGTCGAGTCCTCGGACGACGCCATTATCAGCAAGACGCTCGAAGGGAAGATCCTATCGTGGAATGCGGCCGCCGAGCGCCTGTTCGGCTATCGCGCCGACGAAATGATCGGCAAGCCCATTACGACCATCATCCCGACCGAGCGCCTCCCCGAGGAGCGCGAGATTCTGGAGCGCATCCGGCGCGGCGAACGCGTCGAGCACTTTGAAACGATCCGCGTGGCGCGCGACGGTCGTTTCGTCGAACTGTCACTTACGATCTCCCCGGTTCGCGGGGCGACGGGCGAGATCATCGGCGCCTCCAAGGTCGCCCGCCCAATCACCGAGCGCAAACACGCCGAGCGTATCCAGGCGCAGCTCGCAGCCATCGTGGAGTGCTCCGACGACGCCATCGTCAGCAAGACCCTGGACGGCATAATCCAGTCGTGGAACACCGCTGCGGCCAGAATTTTCGGCTATAGCGCAGAGGAGGCAATCGGTCAGCACATTACCCTCATCATCCCGAACGAGCTGCAGGGCGAGGAGCGGGAGATCATCGCGCAGCTGCGCGCAGGCAAGCGTGTCGAGCACTTCGATACCACGCGCATCACTAAGGACGGCCGGCGGATTCCCGTCTCGCTTACCGTCTCCCCGATCCGCGATGACAAAGGCCGGGTCATCGGCGCCTCGAAAATCGCGCGCGATATCAGCGAGCGGCGCCGCGCCGAGGAAGCGCTGCAAGCCACTGAGGAGGCTCTGCGGGCCGCGCATCAGCGCAAGGACGAGTTCATGGCGCTGCTGGCGCATGAGCTGCGCAATCCGCTGGCGCCCATCCGCTATGCCCTCGCGGCGAGCAGGAAATTTGGGGCGACTGCCGAGCAACGTGAGCGTTCGCAAGAAATCATTGAGCGCCAGGTAACCCACATGAGCCGGTTACTGGATGATCTTCTCAACGTGGCACGCATTACACGCGGAACGCTCGAGCTGCGCATCACCACGCTGGAGTTCACCACGGTGCTCGGCACGGCGATCGAAGCTGCGCGGCCCTTCCTCGATGCGAAGCAGCACAGCCTGTCGGTCGAGCTGCCCTCCGAAGCGCCGCGTCTCAACGCAGATCCGATCCGCCTCGCACAGGTGTTCTCCAATCTCCTGATCAACGCGGCCAAGTACACCGATCCTGGCGGCAAGATACGCGTGATCGCCTCCATCGAGCGCGAGATGCTGGTGGTCGCGATCCGGGACACGGGGATCGGGATTTCCCAGGAGATGATGCCCCGCCTGTTTGAAATGTTCACCCAGGCGCAGGACGCCCTGGGTCGTTCGCAGGGAGGCATGGGTCTGGGTCTGGCGCTGGTGCGCGGCATTGTCCAGCTGCACGGCGGCTCGGTTAGCGCCCGCAGCGAAGGTGAGAATCGCGGCAGCGAGTTCACGGTGCGCTTACCGCTCGGCAGCGCAGGCGGCGCCGCCCTGTGCAGCGCAGAGACCGGTGCGCCGGTCGATCGCGAGCGCCTCAAAATCCTGGTCGTTGATGACAACGAGGATGCGGCAGAGATGTGCGCGACCTTCCTGGCGCTCGCCGGCCAGGACGTCCGGCGCGCCTACAACGGCCGTAGCGCGCTTGCGCTGGCCGAGGCCTTTCGGCCGCGCGTGGCGCTCCTGGACATCGGGCTGCCCGATATCAGCGGTTACGAGCTCGCGCGCGCCCTGCGCCGGGCTCCCTGGGCAACGAACCTGTTGCTCGTCGCCGTAACCGGTTGGGGGCAGGACGAGGACAAGCAGCGCGCACTGGAAGCTGGCTTCGATCACCATCTCACCAAGCCGATGGAGCCAGATGAACTCGAGCGCCTGCTGCAATCCATCGCGCAGCGCGCCGACCCCGGCGCTGTCCCGCCGCGCAAGGCCTCGACCTGAGCCGCGGCCGCCGCCTTGTAGGCTGCTGCGCTGCGGGCTGCGCGGGCGCCTGCCGCCCCTCCCGCGCTCGAAACGGCGTGAGGTTGATTAATCGCACGGGATATTCCATCGTCCCTGCGCGAGGCGTCGACCGGTCAACAATACCATGATGGCGGGCAGTCCCGATGTGTAACCTCCTTGCCGCAAGCATCTACTTTCTGGCTATCCATTTTTTCGTTTCCGGCACCCGGCTGCGTGACGCGCTGGTGAGGCGTCTCGGTGAGGGTATCTATCGGGGCGCATTTTCTGCCGCATCCCTCATAGGCCTGATCTGGATGATTTACGCCTACAGACACGCAGCAACCCTGAGCCTCTGGGTCCCCGCGCCCGGGCTGCGGCCGCTGGCGTATGCACTGGTGTTTGTGGGCTTCCTGTTTATCGTCATCGGACTTGCCACCCCGAGCGTCACCGGCGTCGGCATGGAGTCGAAGCTGAGCGGGCCGAGCACGACCTCTTTGGTCCGTGGCGTGACTCGGATCACGCGCCATCCCTTCCTGTGGGGCGTGGCCGCGTGGGCCGTGGCGCATCTGCTTGAGAACGGTGACCTCGCCTCCCTGGTCCTGTTCGGCTCGCTGCTTCTCCTGGCTCTTGGCGGCACAGTGTCAATTGATGCCAAGCGACGGCGCGGATTTGGCGATGGCTGGTCCCGCTTCGCGGAGGTCACGTCCAATCTACCGTTCCTTGCAATCGCCCGTGGCAGGAATAATCTCGCTGCGGCATTGCGCGAAGTTGGCATGGTACGGCCGTTGGTCGCCATTGTTGCGTTCGCACTAGTCTTTCACTTTCACGGGCGACTATTTGGTGCTCCACTGAGCTGACGGGGCAGGGCTGGCTGCGTTCGCGCACGTCAGAACTTCTCTGGAGTCGGACGCGGCCAGCCTCCACGCCACTCCGTCGCTCCCCGGGGTCTCTCGCGCCCAACTCGGCATGCGATCCCTGCGGTGCGCCCAGCGCGGCTTCGATGGCCGACAGCCAGATTCCGTACGTCCTACGCAAGAACGAGGCCGTCGGGACTTTGCGCGCTGCACGACCCGCGCGAGACTTGATAGTGGCGTACGCTAGGCCTGTCTGGCGTCAGGACAGGAGCCACTCGCGCTCGCGCAAAAGCCTCGGCGCGCGGTGGATCGGCGGCTCGCCATAACTCAGCTCTCCCGCGGAAACATCAACCGCCGGTTCGCAGCGGGATAAAGAGGTTCGGACTCATGCTGACCCTAATAGTCTCTGGTGGCGATCCTGGCGGCCCGACTGCCGACTGAATTCATGGTCAACCAATTGAGGGACCAGGACTCCCGTGCCGGCGTACCGCCGGCCTCAGCAGGTCTGTCCGAGCACATTCTCCAGAACATTGAGAGCGTGGTGGAGCTGCAGCGGCGCGAATGGTCGGCGACTCCTCCGTCGCAGCGCCATCTGGACGCGCTCTCGAGGATCATAGGTCGCCCGGGATACCTGGTGCTGGTCGTGGCATTCATCGCCGCATGGATCGGATTCAACTGGCTCGCGCCGCGCAACGGCGGCCACGCCTTCGATCCACCACCGTTCCCGTGGCTCGAGGGCCTGCTAACCGCAATCGCCCTTCTGACCAGCACGGTCATTCTGATTGCGCAGAACTACCAGACCAAGCTCGAGCGGCAGCGGGCGCACCTGGATCTGCAGGTCAATCTTCTGACGGAGCAGAAGGTGACCAAGCTCATTCATCTGATTGAGGAACTCAGGCGGGATCTGCCGATGGTGCACGATCGCCACGATGCGCAGGCGAGTGCGATGCAGCAGCGCGCCGACGCCGGGCGGGTGGTTTCAGCCATTGAAGATGTTGGCCTGGGAGACCTCGCTCCGAAGACACACCCCTGAACTTTTTCGAAAGCCGAGACAGGTTCAGGCCGCGCCCCCCGAGCTCTGGGCGAACCCCACCAACCACAAGCGGCCGCTCCAGTCCCGAGTGTTGTAACACCCCGCCTGCCGTGGGGTCACTACGACCTTGGTCGAAACTCTTTGCGATTCAGCGCAGTCTATGATCGCCCTGCGGCTCACATGCCAACTGCGTGCGCCGCCAGAGTTTGAACTGGGGATATTAAGGGGGAGTTCAAATGGGCAGACGTACGCGCTTGAGAAGGCTGATCGCGGCCGCGGTGTCGGTATGCGCTTGCGCGGGTTTGTACGCAGATCCGCTCCCAGAGACCTTCAGCTGGGCTGGCGTTACCTTGTTCGCAACGGTAGACGTCGGCTACGCCTACCAATCAGAGGGCGTCCCGCTCAGCAGCAAGTATCTGGGCGGTCTCGAATACCAGGCCTTTACCACAACCCGCAATTTCTCCGGCTCCCAATCGACGCTCGCAGAGAGTGGCATTGAGCAGTCCAAGGTTGGGCTCATGGCGGACATACCCGTCGGCCACGACTTCAACGCGGTTGCCAGGCTTGAGACAGGATTCAACCCGCTGTCTGGTGATCTGACTGACGCCTGCGCGAGCATCCGGGATAACAGCGGCGTCCCCCAGGGAAAGCAGACCGCGAATGCGGACAGCAGTCGCTGTGGGCAGCCTTTCAACGGTGTCGCGTACGGCGGTTTGAGCAACAAGATGTACGGCACGCTCACCATCGGTCGCCAGCAATCGCTGCAGCTGGACGCCCTGGCGCGCTTTGATCCGCAGACCCTCTCCTACGCCTTCTCGTTCCTGGGATACTCGGGCTTTGACGGCGGCGCGGGCAGCACCGAGGCGGCGCGCCTGGATAACTCGGCGAAGTATGTCTATCAGTATGGCCCGGTGCGGGCGGCTGCCTTGTACTCCAACGGCGGTGCGGACACCGGTGTGCTCGGCAAGGCGTACGGGGTCGAGCTCGGCGCAACCATCCAGGGCCTTAACGTAGACGCGGTGTACGAAAACGCCAAGGGCGCGGTGAACCTGCGGAGCTCTTTCGACAATATGCCTAACCCGCTTCCCACGCCCGGGTTGGCTGCCTACATTTCCAATGATGTGTCCTGGAACATCATGGCCAAGTACACGTTTGACTTCGGGGCCGGCGGTGACCCGAAGGTCGCACCCGGAAACAAACTCATTCTGTACGCCGGGTACTCGCACATCGAGAAGGGCCATTCCAGCGAAAGCAGCGGGGCCTCACAGGGAGACTACCCGCTCTCCATCGGCATCAACATCAACAACTCCGCCATTTACAGCCTCGAGTGGGTAGGGGCGAAGTTCGTGATGCCTAGCGGCTGGAGTTTTACCGGCGCCGCCTATCATGCCAGTCAGAACAGCTGGACGATCGGTCTTGGATCAACCGGGACTGACGGCATCGGCTGCTCAGGAGCAGGCCTGCTGTGCTCCGGTACCTTCACCGAAGGATCGGTCACCGCAGACTACGCGTTCAGCAAGCGCTACGACGCGTACGCCGGCGTGAACTACTCGCGTGTCACCGACGGCCTGGCGAACGGGTTCGCGGGCACGACGACGGATGGCACCACCGGCAGCGAGAAGCAGGTGACATTCATGATCGGATACCGCATCAGGCTGTAACCCCAAGGCGGGAGAGCAACAACGCCTGCTGCGGCATCCTGATCGGGTGGTGAGCCCACACCAGCGGGTTGTCCTTTGACCGCCCGCAGCCGCAGCGTAGGATAGCGTCCCGTATGCTATCGGGCTGGCTGCTCCTCGCGCTCGCGGTCGCCTATCTCGGCTGCCTGTTCGGCATCGCTTTCTACGGCGATAAGCACGCGCTCTACGCGACTCATCCCCGCGTGCGCCCCTATATCTATGGCCTGGCGCTCGGGGTGTACTGCACCTCCTGGACATTCTTTGGTGCCGTCGGGACGGCCGTACGCGAGGGCTGGGCTTACCTCCCCATATACCTCGGCCCCTCGTTGGTGTTCATCTTTGCGCTGCCCTTCATGGAGCGCCTGGTTCAGATCGGCCGCGCGCACAAGGTGACTTCAATCGCGGACTTCATCGCCTCGCGATTCGGAAAAAGTCGACCTTTGGCCGTTCTGGTCACCGTCATCGCCACCACCGCAGCCGTGCCGTACCTGGCGCTGCAGTACAAGGCAGTCGCGGCAAGCATCGGCGTGCTGACCACCCCCCTGGGGCATGAGCCCTGGTACCGCGATCCCGCACTGGCGGTGGCGCTGCTGATGGCGCTGTTCGCGGTGTTGTTCGGCGCCCGCCGGGTCGATGCCAGCGAGAAGCGCGAAGGCCTGATGGTGGCAATCGCCTTCGAGTCTTTCCTGAAGCTCCTGGCGTTCGTCGCGGTCGGTACTTTCGCCTACCTGCACCTGCGTCCGGGATCGCTGGTACTGCCCCCGCCCCTGGCGACGCGACAAACGCTTTTGAACCCCGACGCGCTCACGGCCACGGTGCTGGCGGCGGCGGCGATATTCTGTCTGCCGCGCCAGTTCCAGGTCGGCGTGGTCGAATGCGTCGACGTCGTCGACCTGAAGGTGGCGCGCTGGCTGCTGCCAACCTACCTCGGCCTGATCTCCGCGCTGGTGGTACCGGTGGTGGCCCTCGGTTCTCTGGGCGGTGCGCCAAGCCGCGGCGCCGCTGATGTTCTGATCCTGACGCTACCAATGAACTACGGGCTGACCTGGCTGACGATCCTGGTCTTTCTCGGCGGGTTGTCCGCCGCCACCGCCATGGTCGTAGTCGCCAGCATTGCGCTCTCGACGATGATCTCCAACGATATCGTCGCACCGCTACTGTGGCGGCAGCGCCTGGAGTCAGGCGCAAGCCTCGGCCGCCGAGTTTTATGGGTGCGGCGCGCCATCATCGTCGGTCTCGCCCTGGTGGCATTCGCCTACTATCGCTCGACTTCCGGCTCCACCAGCCTTGCCACCATTGGGCTGCTGGCCTTCGCCGCAGTGGCCCAATTTGCGCCCGGGCTGCTCGCGGCACTGTACTGGAACGGTGCCACGCGCCTCGGCGTTCTGTGCGGCATGCTGAGCGGCTTCCTGATCTGGGGATACCTGCTATTCCTGCCGAACCTGCTGGCGGGTGGCCTGGTTACGTCGGCCGAGTTCTCACCGCCTGCGCTGCTGGCGGGTTTTTGGCCTCATGCTCTGGTGGATCCGCTGAACTGGGGCGCCATAGCGCCAGCCGCACTGTTGGCACTGATGATAAACGTCATCGTGCTCGTGGCGATCTCGTTGCATCGGGGTGTGACGCTGCAAGAGAGTCTCGCCGCGCGCACCTTTCTCATTCCAAAACGCCCCATGGCTGGCCTGCCCGCGATCACCGCCACTGTTGGCGATCTGGAGACCGTCGCCGCGCGGATGATCGGCGGCCACGCCGCCCGGCATGCGCTCGCAGAGTACGCCGCCCAGACTCGCCAGAGTCTGCCAAAGCCGGCTGATCTTGCCGACAGAGGACTGCTGCAGCATTTCGAGCGCGTAATCGCCGGCTCCATCGGCTCCTCGTCCGCACGCGTGGTACTGAGTCACGCACTCAAGCGCAAGGGACTGGAGTTGGATGAAGTTGCCGAACTTCTGGATGAGACCTCGCAGGAGTTGCGATTCAGCCGTCAGCTGTTGCAAGCGACGATGGAGAATGTCACTCAAGCGATCAGTGTGGTCGATGCGGACATGCGCATCGTCGCCTGGAATCGGCGCTATCTGGAGATGTTCGGCTACCCCGAGGACATGGTGTTCGTCGGTCGGCCCGTGGAGCACCTCATCCGCTGGAATTTCGCCCGCGGGGAATTCCGGGACGATGACGCCGAGCAGCAGGTGCGGAAGCGACTGGCGCACCTGCGAGCGGGCACCCCGTATACGTTTCAGCGCAAACGCCGCAACGGTCAGGTCTACCGTATTCATGGCCAACCCATGTCGGGAGGCGGTTTCGTCACGACCTATACGGATGTGACTGACTTCAAGCATGCCGAACAGGCGCTACTTGATGCGAAACAGGGCCTGGAAGAACGCGTTGCTCAGCGCACCCACGAGCTGCGCGAGGCGCTGGAGGCGCAGCAACTAGCGAAGCAAGAGGCCGAGCGCGCCAATAGCAGCAAGACGCGTTTCGTGGCGGCAGCCAGCCACGACCTGTTGCAGCCGCTCAACGCCGCGCGCCTGTTCGCCTCGGCGCTTGAATCCCGGGTGCGGCAGGTTCCCGAGCTGCATGAGCTCGCCAGCCGCATCGATGACTCCATGCGGGCGGCCGAGGAACTACTGAGTGACCTGCTGGACGTCGCGCGACTCGACATCGGGGTTCTGAAGCCTGATGTCAGCTTATTCCCGATCGGCGACTTGCTGGAAGAGTTGCGCCGCCAGTACGCCCCCCTGGCCGAGGTCCGGCGGCTGCGCCTTGATGTCGTCACCTGCCGGGACATGGTGCGCAGTGACCGCGTGCTGCTGCGCAGGATCATCCAGAACTACCTCTCCAACGCGCTGCGTTATACGCAGCGCGGTGGCGTCGCACTGGGATGTCGCCGGCGCGGGCCGGACCTGGAAGTCACGGTCTTCGATACCGGCCCAGGTATTCCCTCCGATCAGCAGGAACGCATCTATGGTGAGTTTCACCGACTTGAGCAGGGCTCCCCGTGGGGCGAACGAGGCCTGGGCCTGGGACTTTCGATTTGCGATCGCCTGGCGCGCCTGCTCGGTCATGAGCTATCGCTGCAGAGCCACGCCGCTAGAGGCTCAGCGTTCGGTGTGCGGGTGGCGCGCGAGGCACGGCCACTGGCATCTACGGCCACTGCGCCACAGCCGCCCGTCGCCGACCCGGTGAGTCTGACGGGCCTTCGCGTTCTGTGCGTCGACAACGACGCCGCCATACTCGACGGCATGGAGGCCCTGCTCGGACTGTGGGGCATGGTGGTACTGAAAGCGCGCAGCGGCGCTGAGGCGCTCCTGATAGCTTCGAGCGCCGCAATCGATGCGGTTCTCGTTGACTACCACCTCGGAGAAGGCATCAACGGACTTGAGTTGCTGCGGCACCTGAACGGCAACCGCGACGTCGCACTGCCCGGCGGCCTGATAACGGCCGATCACGCGGCCGATATTGCACTCGCGGCGCGGATTCACGGCTATCCGCTCCTGCACAAACCCCTGCGGCCTGCCGCATTGCGGGCATTGCTGGCGGCGCTGAAGCGGCGGGTGGCGGCCCGCAACCCGGATCTTCTTACTCGCCCTCTTCCGGCTGAGGCTTGAGATCGTCCGGATTGAGCGTCAAATGTGCCGCGAGCAGCACCGCCTGAGTGCGATTGGCCGCGCCGAGCTTGCGCATGATCGCAGTCATATGCGCCTTTACGGTTGCCTCGGTGACCTCGAGTTCGTGGGCGATCTGCTTATTGAGTCGCCCTGAGCACAGCATGGTAAAAACCCGAAACTGCTGCGGGGTCAGCCCTGCGAGCCGCTCAGCCACGTCTAAACCCGCGGCATCCGTCGCTTGCGCCCTGGGGGCCGTGTAGCTCCGGGGAACGACCAACTCGCCACGCAGCACGGCCTGCACGCACTCGCAGATCGACGCGGCGTCGGCTGACTTCGATAAGAAT